>Ga0182024_10011444_pt1 | contig 17801 bp, 16 predicted proteins | sample P32metaG_FD_120480 | JGI IMG/M metagenome (GOLD analysis project Ga0182024, IMG submission 120480) | Permafrost microbial communities from Stordalen Mire, Sweden - P3-2 metaG (Illumina Assembly) | ecosystem: Environmental > Terrestrial > Soil > Wetlands > Permafrost | place: Sweden: Stordalen... | reverse complement strand
CCTTCGACGCGGTCAAGGCGCGCAGCCAGTTTGCGCTCCTCAAGCAACGCTTCGGAGATGAGTTTCTCTTCCACATCGAGTTCATCAAGAACGGGCAGGGTGTCGTGTTTCCGGGATCCATTCCTGTAGTGGGATTTAGCACGGAGAAGCGCTTGAACGAGATGATCGATTACTGCCGCGAGATTGGAGTAGGCGTTGCTAATCCTCACGTGAACAACGTGGAAGGCGGAGGGCGCTATCGCAGCGACAATGTGCAACTGATGGCCAAGCATCGGTACGACACCAAGGGACTCCTGAATCCGGGCAAGATGGTCACGTTCGAACGGCACACCGCCGGAGCGCCCATCGCATGAAGAGCTGGATTCCGGATAACCGCAACTTTGCCTATCTCACCTGGAAACAAGTGGACGCTCTTTTGCGGGACAAGACACTGCTGGTGCTGCCCACGGCAGCCATCGAGCAGCACGGCCCGCATCTCCCGCTGGCCACCGACACGCTGATCAACAGCATCCTCCTCGGCGCTGCGCTGGCGCATCTGCCGCCGGAAGTATCTGTCTACGCGCTGCCCGCCATCTGCTACGGCAAGAGTAACGAGCATATTGGCTTTCCTGGAACGCTTTCCGTCTCTGCTTCCACCTTCATGGCCGTGGTGCGTGATGTGGGCGCCAGCATTGCCGCTTCAGGATTTAAGAAGCTCGTCCTCTACAACACCCATGGAGGAAACTCGTCGCTGGTGGATGTGATGGCGCGCGACCTGCGCGCGGAGTTTGGCCTGCGCGTCTTCTCCCTCTTCGGTTCCGGAGGCGCATCCTTCCCCGGGCTCGGCGAACAGGAGCGTACTTATGGATTCCACGCCGGCGAAGTCGAAACGTCGTTCCTGCTCAGCGCCACTCCGGAGCTGGTGCATACGAATGAGTACACGGTGAACTACATCGCCGATGTAGCCAGGCCCGAGGTATTGCGTCCGGAAAACTCCCCCGCGAATTTCGCTTGGCTCACACGGGACATCGCTCCCAGCGGAGTCATGGGTGATCCCAACCCAGCCACGGCAGAGAAGGGAACACTCTGGATTGAAGAAGCAGCAAAAAAAGTCGCGGCCGCGTTGACCGCCATGGCGGCGTATGAGAACTGGCATAAGCCCTGATGGGACTACGTGAGAGCGGGAAAAAGAAACCGCAGATCTCTCCACTACGCGGTGTCGAAAAACAGTTCTACGGACCTCTCGTGGAAATGTTTTTCGACAGGAGTGTAGTGGAGAGATCCGCGGTCTCCCAAGGAACAGAACAAAACGGATGAGTCAGCCCTCATGACCACAATGATCGACTGCGGTTCCGGTGTTCGTCTCGAACGAGCTGTGCGCTGCACCATCTCTGACGGTGCGGTGCTGGTCTCCGATCACTACTACCCGCCCGGGCCCGGCCCGCACCCGACGCTGTTGATGCGCCAACCCTACGGCAGGGATATTGCTTCGACCGTGGTGTACGCGCACCCAGTTTGGTTTGCCGCCCATGGCTACAACGTCGTCATCCAGGATGTGCGTGGTCGAGGCGATTCCGAAGGGGACTTCTATCCCTTTCGCAACGAAGGCCGCGACGGAGCGGAAACCATCCGCTGGCTCCGCACGCGCCCTGAATCAACCGGCAGCGTGGGCATGTATGGCTTCTCTTACCAGGGTCTAACCCAACTGCTAGCCGCGGCCGAAGAGCCCGAAGGTCTTGTCTGCATTGCGCCTGCGCAAACCGCAGGCGACCTCTATCACGGCTGGTTCTACCGCCAGGGTGCGCTCAGGCTTGCTTCGAGCCTGGGTTGGGGCTTGCAGATGTTGAAAGCGGATGCGCGCCGGCGCAAACTTCGCGCCGCGAGCGATGGCCTGGAGGAAGCGTGGGCCGACCTGCGCAGCCAACCGCTGGTCACACCCTACGGCCGGCATCCTCAGCTGCAGCATGAAGGCCTGCCGACCTACGTGCGCGACTGGATCACCCATGATGCGCCGGGCCCTTATTGGTCTGCACTGGATGTAAGCGAATCGCTCACACGGATTAAGATCCCCGCACTCCACCTCTCCGGTTGGTTCGACACCTACCTGTCGGGCAGCGTGGCCGGATTTTTAGCCATGGCAGCGCATGCGCAACACCAATATCTAGTCGCCAGTCCCTGGATCCATATTCCCTGGGGAGAACTCGTTGGCGAGCAGAACCTTGGTCCCGAGGCGTTGCTCGATACCGATAGGTTGCTGTTGCGGTGGTTTAACCATTGGCTCAAGGATAGCGGCGAGTTTTCCCGGGAGCCGCGGATCCGCCACTTCGCGCTGGGCGCCAATCGCTGGTGCGATGCCGAGGCTTTTCCGGAAAAGGGCTACTCGCTGTATCTGCATAGCGGAGGCCATGCCGAATCGCGCAAGGGAGACGGTGTGCTCTCGACCGTGGCTCCCGGCACTGACGAGCCGCGCGATATTTTTATTTACGATCCGGAGACGCCGGTGCTCGCTCCTGGCGGCGCGCCTGCCCTCAGCGGCCCGTTCAACCAGGCGCAATTGGAGTTGGGCAACAACCTGCTGGTCTACACCACGCCTGCGCTGGCTGCACCGCTGCATGTATTCGGATCCCCGTGCCTGATCCTCTACGCCGCTACGTCTGCAGGCCATGCCGACTTCACCGGCAAACTGGTGAGAGTGCGGCCCAGCGGACAAGCTGATTTCATATGCATCGGCATTGCCCGGTCTTCCTATCTGTTTCGTGACTTGGGCTACACCGGGGACGCGATCCACTGCTGGCAAATCGATCTCGAGCCAACTTCCTGTGTCTTTGCCGCCGGCGATGCCGTTCGTCTGGAAGTGGCCAGCAGCGCCTTCCCGCTGTATGACCGCAATCCATCCACGCCGGTGCAGCCCTGGCTAGCCGATTCGTGGAACTGGCAGCGCTCGACGCAGATGGTGCTGCACGACGCGGACCATCCTTCCCGGCTTGAACTGCCATTGGCGGCTACCTCATGAGTACGGAATTGCGGGTACCTCAAGTCACCCTCACCGGCGTCACCAAGACGTACGGGAGCAATCCGCCCGTGCTGCAGAACATCGACCTCACCATCGCCAAAGGAGAATTTGTCAGCCTCATCGGTCCGTCCGGCTGCGGCAAATCCACCTTGCTTAAGCTGGTCTCCGGCCTTACCAACGCGACCTCGGGCACCATCCTGGTCGACGGCATGACCCCGGTCAACGCGAGAGAAACCATCTCCTACATCTTTCAGGACGCAACCTTGTTACCCTGGCGGACCGTCACCCGCAATGTAGGTCTGGGGTTGGAGCTGGAACATGTCAGCCGCGAGATCAGAAAACAAAAGGTGCAGTCGTTGCTTGAGTTGGTCGGGCTCACCCACGTAGCGCGATCCTACCCGCGGCAGCTCTCCGGCGGCATGAAGATGCGCGTCTCCGTCGCCCGCGCACTCGCCACCAGGCCCCGCCTGCTGCTGATGGACGAGCCCTTCGGCGCACTCGACGAGATGACCCGCGATCGTCTCAACGAGGAATTACTCCGCCTGCGAGCGGAACAGGATTGGACTGCTCTATTCGTAACCCACTCGGTTGCGGAAGCCGTATTTCTCTCTACCCGCGTGATCGTCCTGGCGCCATCGCCGGGCCGCATCGCGCAAGAGATCCCGATCGATCTTCCGTTTCCCCGGACCGGCGAGACGCGGGAGAGTCCGCAGTTTGAATCCCTGGTGACCGAAGTCTCACGAGCTCTGCGCGGAGTGCATGCCGCATGAAGAAATACGTCGTCACCCTGCTCAACGCGGTGGCTGTCTTCGCCGGTCTCCTCATGCTCTGGCAAGGACTCGATCTGATTCTGCATCTGCCTCCGTATATGCTGCCCCCGCCTCTGGCCGTGGGCAAGGCGGTGGTCGCCCGTTTTCCCTCGCTGATGACCTCGCTGGCGATCACGTCTGAGGAGGCCGCCGGCGGCCTGGCCGCCAGCATCGTGGTGGGGATGCTGATCGCCTTGATCTTCGCCCAATCCCGCTGGATACGGCGCATGCTATATCCCTACACCATCCTGCTGCAGACGGTACCGATCGTGGCCGTGGCTCCGCTCATCCTCATGTGGGTGGGGCCGGGCACCCTGTCGGTTACGTTGGTGGCCTTCATCATTTGCCTGGCGCCGATCATTGCCAACACTACCCAAGGATTGATCAGCGTGGAGCCGAATCTCATCCATCTTTTCCTTATGCACAACGCGTCGCGGTTACAGATCCTCACCCGGCTTCGTCTTCCCCATGCCGTGCCTTCGCTCTTTGTCGGCATCCGGATTGCGGCCGGTATTTCGGTAATCGGCGCAATCACGGGGGAGCTCTTTGCCGGGTCGAGCAGAGTAGGAGAGGGAGGCCTAGGCTACTCTATCCTGTACGCCAGCGCCCAGCTGCAAACGGACTATCTCTTCGCCCTGGTGCTGGCCGCGACTGTGCTGGGTTTTGCGTTCTTTTTCCTGGTCATGTTTCTGGAGTGGTATTTCCTGCATAACTGGCATGAATCGGCGCGCACCATGACGGATGAGTAGGAAAGTGATTACGGACGGGCTAAAGCCCGTCCCCTTCAGACGCAGCCTATTCAGCTGCCGAGGGTTAGTCTAGGAGGAGACACGATGCTTCGTTTGCAGTCGGAAACCGGCTGGTGGTTAGTCACCCATGTCGACCACGCGCACCTGGCGGGCGCCTTCGCTGAAAAGTGGGGCAACGAAAGGTTCCTTGCGCCCGAGCCACGCGAGCGGGTGTTGCGAGGCGTTCATGCCCACGACGATGGCTGGGCCGCCCGCGATCAACACCCGCAAATCACCCGCCAGGGAAAACCCAGTGCGTTTTCGGTCGAGTTGGTAGGCAAGTATTCCGCCTTTGAAGAGATCGACCTGGCCGACTATCTCGCCGTACGCGATCGCGCGGTCCGGATGGTAGCCGGCCAGGATCCCTATGCCGCGCTGCTGGTCTCCATGCACACCTACAACCTGCTGACAGCCCGCGCGGATCGCGCCACTATCCAACCGGAACAGCTCCCTCTGCTCGACGCCTTTCTAACCAGGCAATTGGAATTCCAGCAAGAACTGCGAGAACGCATGGCCGCGGACAAGCAACTGGCGCCGGAAGAAATTGCGCCGCCCCGCATCGAGAATCACTTTCGCCTGCTGCAAGCCTGCGACAACCTCTCCCTGCTAAGCTGCGTCGACTACCCGCGACCAGGAGATCTGCTGCACGCGCTACCCCTGAGCGAGGGCGGAGAAAGTCGAATCACCGTCGAGCGGCTCGGCGAGCGTCACTTTCGCCTCACCCCTTACCCCTTTGTCGAGTCACCGCTGGTATTCCACCTGCCCGCGCGCCACGTGGAAGGCGAACACTTCCACCATGCCGAGGAACTACAAAAGAAGTTTGCCGCCGCCGCCCCGGAGCACCTGCCGGTCACGATCACCCGCTAACCACAGGGGGAACAAATTGAAACGAACGAAGTACTTCTTGTTAGCCGCCCTGCTGGTCACGTCCGCACTCGGGCTGGCCCAGCAAACGGCAGCCCGTCAACTGGTAGAGCGTCAAGCGCGAGCCTGGGAGAAGCAGGACTTTACCCTGGCTGCGTCCGACTGGCTGCCCACAGCCGTATTGATGTCTCCTGAGGGGAACACGCCTGCGCCCCAAATGCCGGCGTCGATGAAGGACTATTTCAAAGACTTCAGCGATCTGCATGTCACCATAAAAAATGTATTTGCCTCTCCCGACGGGAAGAAGTTAGCCATTGAGTGGGATTGGGCGATCACGCGAAAAAAAGACGGCAAGCGCGGCGTCTCGCACGACGCCATCGTCGTCGATCTACTGGGCGGCAAGATCGCTTCCTGGCGTGAATACTATGACCCCGCAGCCTCGGGCGAAGCGAATCCGTAGCGTCGCCCTTGACTGCGACTCGGGGGCTCTGGTGATTTGATCTCCCCGCCAAGGTCTTTGGCTCTGGACGGGTGCCCCATGTTCGCCAAAGCGTACATGGGCCGAAAACGGAATTTTCCAAATGCTTTCACTCCATGCGCGACAATTCTTGCCGTTGGCCGAAGTCCCCGCCTGGCAGGGTCAATCCATCTTTTCGGGTTCTGCAGCTGGACGGCAGGGTTGCGGCAAAAGCTTATTCGATCTCGACAACTATCTTTCCCGGCGCCTTGCCCGATTCGACCGCACGGTGAGCCTCCAAGGCGGTCTCCAGCCGGAAGCGCTCTGCGCTGAGAAGTGGCTTCAGTTTGCCTGCTTGGGCGAGAGCAGTTGCCTGGCGAAGAATGTCTCCATGGTGACGCCTGTTGTTACCCGACAACAGGGGGAGCAAGGTGAAGACACCCGAGTACGTCGCACCCCGGAGTGAGAGCGGTGCAAGCTTGTGCGTTCCCCAGCCCAGGCAACTGACCACATGCCCGGTATAGATCTTCGCTGCGATGAAGGAATCGTCAAGCGTTGTTCCGCCCACCGTGTCATATACGATGTCGAAACCTTCTGAACCCGTGTGTTCGGCCACGTAGCTTTCCACTCGCTGCTCTTGATAGTTGATGGCAGTGGCTCCGTAGCTTTCGACGATCGTCATCTTTCCCTTAGAGACGGTTGCAAATACCCTGGCTCCAAGGGCAAGGGCGATCTGAACGGCGACGTGTCCGACACCGCCGGCCCCCGCGTGCACCAAAACTTTACTTCCTTCGTGAACATGAGCGCGATCGACCAGGCCTTCCCATGCGGTGATAACGGAGAGTGGCATCGCTGCGGCTTGGCGCATGGAAAGATTTTTGGGCTTCAGTGCCAGCAGGTCCACGTCCACCGCGATATGCGTAGCCAATGAACCCTGCAAACCGCCAACGCCGCCGCCCATGGCGTAGACCTCGTCGCCCTCCTGAAACTCAGTTACGCCGTCTCCGACCCTCTCGACCACTCCTGCGAGATCCAGTCCAAGAACAGCGGGGAACGCCACGTGTGCGTGGGCGGCGTTTCCCGCCCGAATCTTCGTGTCGAGCGGATTCACTCCACTGGCGCGTACGCGAACCAGGGCTTGGTGAGCCCCGAGAGTAGGGCTCGGTATCCGGGTCATGACGAATGGACCATTCGCACTCTCGACAACGAGGGCCTGCATCTCTGTCGAACGGACCATGCTACTCATCCTCTCGCACCAAGGATATTACCTTTCGACTGCGCTTTCAGTGGAGGTATGACCAGGTCATCACCGGACAGGGAGATAGACCAAAGTCTCTCCTTCTCCAGTTGCGCACTTCAGGATGCAGCCGAGATCGCGGGAGAGGACGCCCATCGACTGCAAAACCAGCAAAAGGCGCTCAGGGAATATCTCAGCGACGCGAGCAGCAGGCGAAATAAAGTTGTCGACAGGAATCCCTGCGGGCGCGATCGGGAGTAGATGACGTTGATGCTCCAGGCAGGAATGGTATACACATCGCCGGCGCGGAAGGGGCCAATTCGGTTTCTGATCGGCCAATCGTAGAGCACATCCTCGATAGCGATATTGAAAAACCTTGCCAGGCTCAATACGCGCTGGCTGTACATGGATGCGGGGAGGCGCGGAATCCTTCTCCGGTCGCGAAATCGAATAATGAGCCTGGACGCCTCATCCGCCTGTCTCAGCGCAGCGGTGACTCCGTTCGAAGTCATCGGGTCCACCATGGCCGCAGCTTCGCCGGCTACCAGCCAGTTGGGTCCGGCAGTCCTCGAAAAAACACGGCAACGAAACGATGTAATCCGAGGCGGTTTCTTCGCCGGGTCATGGTACAGGTTCTGCAGATCAGGGAATTGTTTCAGTTGCGCTGCAAAGATTTCTTGGATACTGAGCCCCCGCTGCCGCTTCGCTTTGACCGCCTCACCAGGAGACACGTAGCCAACGCTGACAGTGTGGGGATGAATCGGTATCTGCCAGACCCATTCCATATATCGCGGTCCCGCGCCGTCGGCGTGGAGGGTGGTTCCCTCGATGGATTCAGGAACGGTGAAGTAGTCCCACATCGCCACCTTGTGCGGACCGAACTCATATACCGGCGATTTGAATGTTCGCGGAAATAGAGTGGCGGCCGACCCGGAGGCGTCCAGAAACCATGGAGACACGATCCGCTCACCGCTGACGGTGACGACGGCTTTGACGATCTGTCCTGCTGTCTCGACATGTACGACCCGGTCGCTGACCAACCGAATTCCTTTGCCGAGAAAGACCTCGCGAAGCGCCTGGTTGAGTTGACTGCGATCGACATGCAAGGTGCGGAGATCGATGTTGTACGGAGGCTTCTCCAGCCACTCGCCCGGGGCATATTGTTGCTCCGACCCGTCTCTGAGTTTCAGAACAACATGCTGTTTGTAGGTCGCGATGCCTTGCTCAAGCAGATGTTCCCTGGTCAGTCCAAGCCTTTTCAGCAGATCGGGCGCCGACCAGTCCAACGACTCGCCTACGGGATCGCTATCGACGGGATCCGCCTCGATACATAAGACCCTCAAGCCTGCATCGGCGAGATGAATCGATGCCGCCATACCTGCGAGACCGCCACCAATGACCGTTACGTCGATCCGATCTCTTTCATTTTGCATCAGGGTTGGGCCCTGGCACGTCGACGTTTGCGGCGAACTTGCGGCCTCATTGGTACCGGTGTTTCCTCCGGGGGTGCGCGGCTACTGCGCGATAATAGTAACCCTCGCGCTGCCGCGGCGCGTCATCCGAAAGGTTGAAATGGGTTTACCGGGAGGGAAAAGCCGTCAGCCGAGTGGGCCCGGAACCTTCAAGACGGTTGTCGTTCCCCGCAGGTAAGCGTCTCCAAGTTCTCCGCCATAGGCAGCGAAGGCCCGCGCATTGGTGGATACGAAGAAGAATCCGGTGCTTGCGTTTGCCGGAACTCCTTTGCTGAAGGTGAAGCTGTAGGTGTTCGAGGCCGGGCCGTAGACGAAGTCGTCGGGTGCGGTCGTGGCCACTCCCTCCGAGCGAACGTCGGCGAGCGTCACCTTGATGTTGGCAGGGGGAGGAGACCATAGGAAAGCCACTCGGGTAGGACCGCTGAGCGGAGAGGCTCCGGTGAAGATACGGTAGTAGAAGTCGAGCAGGCCGGTCTTGGCGGACCGTACGACGCGAAGCTGCATCTTCACGGCAACTGCGCCCGCGCCTTTTCCGAGCAGCCGAATGTCCTGCATGGCGTCGTGGAGCACCAAGCCCGATAGCAGCTTACCTTTGCGGCCGCCAGCCTGCCACGCCAGGGCCTCTTCCGGCGAAGGTGACGGCCGGTCCGGGAACTTCGTCTCATAGGCGTCAATCGCTGCTTGAATCGCGAATACTTCAGTGAACGTGAGAGACATCGCCACCTCCTTCTCTCGTATCGGTGAGCATTGGTGTCCTGCATCGCCCTGGTTGCAGTGGTGAAGAGGCAGATGGCCGAGTCACGGGAACCTGGGCGCAGGCAAGCCCGGGCGCATCTGAAGCTATCCACAGCTGGGAAAACAGGCAGGAACTTCTTCAACACATGGCTTGTCGCCAAAAGCAGGAGGGGCAAACTGAACAGCAAATTTTCGCGTTCCAACTCATCGAACAAAAAGCCGAGGGTCAGGATTCGCGAATTCCGCTTGTTTCTGAGAATACTGATTTTGCCGAAACTTACTACTACCCTTGAGTACTCTAGGGGGGAGATAACCTTAGTACCTATCGAATTTCATCGAAGGGCATGGGTTCAGCCGTGCCACACGGCACGCGGATCCATTAGGGCTTTAAGAGGGTGTCTGAGAACCTCAAGGGAAATCGCAAACCTGTGGGTTTCGCAAAAGCGTACCTCAGCGGCTGAAGCCGTCAAGCACAGGCGATTTACGGCACGGCTGAAGCCGTGCCCTTCGTACAGAGACGCTTTTTCATTCACTTTTTTTGCCGTTGCCCCGAGGCAGCAGTTTGTACAGAATGTGCCGTCGCAGCTAAAAGCCGTCAAGCACGTATGCCGTGCCCTTCGTTCGACAACCTAATTTGGACAGGTCTGGGCGTAAAAGGTCCAACCGCCGGCGCCTTGAACAACAAAAAGCCGGATGGCTGACTACGCCATCCGGCTTTCTGTTGGTGTGTTTGCCGTTGTTCCTAGAACGTGAGTTGCAGCGACATTTGTATCTGCCGGGGAGCGCCGATGGTATGGGTTACGAACCCAAGGCCGGCCGGGCAGTTATAGAAGCTTTCGTTGGTTTGGTTCCCGTTTGAATCGCACCCAGTGGCTACCGCGGTTTGGCCCGCGGACGGGAATTGATTGAAGTTCTGATTCTGAAAGACCTCGTTACCTGGGATGTCAAAGCTTGTGGTGTTGGTGAGGTTGTAGACATCAAAGGTGTACTTGAGGTTGAAGCGTTCGGTGATACTGGTCATCTTGACCAGCGAAATATCTGCACGTTTTTGACTGGATTGACGGAAAATGTTGCGCTGCCCAGTGGTGAAGCTGGTCTCGACCGTATCTCCTGCGGGTATCGCCGATGCCAGAGGGCTGGAGGACGTGACCAGGGGAACGGTGAAGCATGTGGGATCAAGAGCTGGCGCGTGACTGGTCCCAAAAGCTCCGGAGTGTCCCGTCTCCGCCTTCTTGGGCGAACAAGCCGCATAGTTCAGGGGCACGATCGGGTTGGTAATACCGTCCGAGGTGCTGTAGTAAAGGCTGCCGACGGCGCCGCTAAAATCGACTACGCTGAATGGCTGACCACTCTGCAGAACGGTGAGGCCGACCAGCGACCACCCATCCGTCAGGCGGCCCTCCAGAGTGGATTTGCCGTAGAAGTCAGGCAGTTTGTAGACGTAGTTGAAGTTGAAGACATGAGTGCGGTCATAGTCGGAAGAAGCGTAACCGTCACGAAGATTGAGCGGGTTATTGCCGTTGTAGAACAGCCCCAGCGCGCTCTGCTCGTCGAGGGCATGTGAGTAGGTATACGACGCACCTACTTGGATGCCATGGCTCATGCGCTTCTCCACGTGCACCTGCAGGGCGTTATAAGCCGAAACGCCGGCTGCCTTATAGCTGATGGATTCAGCCGCGTACCCGATATATGGAACTCGCAGATCAAGGTTCCCGCCTTCGAAGTTGTAGAGCGCCTGGGTGCCGTCACCCAAGGTGATGAAGCTGCCGTCGGGGTTGGTGGGCGTGTAGCCGTAGGAATAGTTCTGTCCGTGGATCGGCGCCGAGGGCGACGCGATGTTGGGCTGGTTAAACGGAACCGGGATCACCTGGTGCCGGCCAAGGTTGCCAACGTAACCAAAGTCGAATGCCAGATCGTTGCGCGGCTGCCATTGCACGTCCAGTGTGTAGTTGATCGAGTACGGCAATTTATTCTTGCGGTCGTAAACGCCAAGCGAGATCGGCTGGGTTCCGTCGGTGATCGAGGTTGCATTCGGCAGGTAGGCCGCAAAATCTGAGGCTTTGGGGTTGGTCGGCGCGGCGCTTTGCACGTTGGTGTATGGAAACTCCAACGAACCGGAAGTACCGCCGCCGCAGGTGGGGATATAGCCGTCCTGATAGGTTGCGGCCGGGCAGCTCTGGGCGGTGACGAAGGGGACCTGTTGCACCACGCCGAACGGTCCGCCCGTCGTCAGGCCGATCGCAAACCCGGGTGAGAAGTAGCTGAAGAGTTCGCCGCGGTCGTAGTACAGACCCATGCCGCTGCGGATCACAACTTTGTTGTTGAACCTGGTTGGCTCCCACGCGGCTCCGATGCGCGGTGCGAAGCCCCACTGCCGCCCGGTCAGTGTCGTGTTGCTCACACCCGAAGTTCCGTTTTTGTTGTTGCCGGCGATGATGAAGCCGCTCTGAGTCGGTCCCAGGGATCCCGCGGTTTCTCCCGACGGTAAAGAACCGGTGGGTGTCACGTAGGAGTAGAGCGAGGGGTCGAAGTTGAAGATGTTTCCGTTCTTTTCCGTCAACCCGCCGTCCCAGTCGTAGCGCAGGCCTGCAGTCAAAGTCAGGTTGGGCTTGATCTGGAACTTATCCTGCACGAACAGGCCGAGCTGGTTGGCTCGGTAGTAGCGGTTCCCGTTGCCTTGCAGAAATGTGGTCACGTTGTAGCTGTCATAGGGCGTCACCAATCCGTTCAGGAATTGGCCCAGGTCGTTGCTCGCGACCGTGCCCGTGCCCGGGCGGCGATCGCGGATGTTCAATTGGGTAAAGCTATAACTACCGCCAAACCCGATACTGTGCTTTCCTTTTACCCAGATCGCATTCCCCGAGGGCTGCAGGCGGTTCTGGAAGACGCCCGTCAACGAGCCTTGGGAGCCTGCGCTCGCGCCGATATTCAGGCTGTCGCCGATGCCCGGTATCTTGCTCGTGCCCAGGGTGTGGATGATCGTCAACCCAGGGAAATAATTGGACCCGAAGGTGTCGATCGATGCCGACGGGTAGCTCCCACCCGGAATGTTGGAAGGCCCGAAGGGTTGATCGTTGGTGTTGTAAAGCTTCTCCCGCAGAAAGCCCAAAGTCTGCTGCGTGCTCAGGTTCGATCCGATCAGGTAGGTGTTGTTGATGGAGAAGACCTGTGAGCCCGCATCCAGCTTCTGGGTGAAGCCGGGCACGTTGGAATAAGCGTAAGGAGCGGCCGTTGGGTCGTGTTGATAGTAGTACTTCAAGGCCACGGTATCTTTGCTGGTCGCGTTGTAGTCGAGGTTGGCCACCGCCTGGTCGCCGATGAAGGTTGCTGTTCCGGGCACAAAGGCGTTGAAGACTTCACCCGGCTGCAATACCGCGCCCGGAATGGCATCCGGGATAAGGTACTTGCCCGGTTCTCCTTTGAGTGATGGTGAATTGAATAACGCAAGCGCGACGGGATCAATCGCGCCCGTGGGCGCATCGTAGCCATTCGCAGTGGCGAGGGCCGCCAACGCCTGCGGGCTGCGATCGTCGGTCAAGCCAACCGGCACGTCGAGGAAGGAGTCGCCAATTTCCGCATCGCTCACGTGCAGGTGCTGATAAGCCAAAAATCCGAACAGCTTGTCCTTGATGATCGGACCGCCGATGACTCCGCCCAACACATAGCGGTGCAACTCGGGATTCTTATCGTTTTGCGGCACCGCCAGATCCTGGTTGAAGAAGAACGGCGCGGCATTGAGCCAGTTCGTGGCGCGATGCAGATAGAGCGATCCGTGGTAGTTGTTGGTGCCGGAGGTGGTGCTGAGGTCGATGTGGGCGCCGCTGGTTGCGCCCTGTTGTGCGTCATACATCGATGCGTTGACGCGGACCTCCTGGATGGTTTCGGGAGCGGGTGAGGGCAGCGAATTCCCGATGGAGAGATAAACCGATCCGCTGGATTGAATGACTCCTCCGCCGCCGGTGTTTCCGACGCCGGTGCTGGGGCCGATGCGCGCTGAGGCTACCTGGCTGGTGCTCTTGCCGTTGAACAGGTTGCTGCCGTCGACGCCGTTGAGCAGGAAGCTGTTGCTGGTGTCGCGCTCACCGTTAGCCCAGATGGGAGCGTTGCCCAAGCCGGAGTTGACTCCAGTGCCGCCAGGCAGTTCGGCGTTGACGCCGGGCGTGAGGATGGCCACGCCGGTAAAGCTGCCGGTCGGAAGCGGGATCGCTTCGATCTGTGCTCTATCCAGAACGTAGCCGTTCGTGGTGTCGACCGCGTTGAGCAGGGGATTGACATCGACCTCAACCGAGTCAGCCACGGTGCCCACTTTGAGCTGGGACTGGAGCGATACCGTGCGATTGGCTTGTACCAGGATGCCCGGATAGCGCTCCGACGAAAAGCCGTCTTTGGTAAACGTGATGGTGTATTTGCCCAGCGGCAGGTCGTTCAGGTTGTAGACTCCCTGCGCGTTGCTGCGAGTACCGCGCTCCAGCTTTGTGTCTTCCGATGTGGCCTTGACCTCGGCGTCGGGAACGGCGCTCCCGGAAGGGTCGACCACGGTCCCGGTGATGCCACCGAGGGTTTGTTGTGCATGCATTGCCTGTGGCTGCAACAGGGCGACTGAAAACAGCACGGCTAACGACGAAAGAAATTTTCTGGAAAACAGATACATCTTGGATATGCCTCGCGTGAGAGAGAAGCTGTGACCGGACTCTATTTTTTCTTTATGCGACTACAGGGTCGGTGCAACCAGAAAGGTCACGACGAGGTGACAGCCCAACATCAACCGGGGAGGAGCACAGGCGGTGTGATGTGAGGATAAAACAAATGTGCTTGTTGAGCCAAACAAAATTGCGCTTAGAAGGAGGCAGGTGTTCTGCACCAGAAAAGATGCAGCGTTTCAGGACAATAACGACACGTGGGCAAAAACAATGCGCCATCCTTCGGGAAGGCGGGCCCATGTCTGGCTCTGCCGGCCGCGGGTGACCTTGCCCTCTACGTCGCGCTCGAAGGCTACGGTGATGCTGGCGAAATCCTTGCCAAAGGTGACGATCTCGAGCCGCTGGATGGTGCGTGCCAGGTTAGCTGGAGAACGCCCTTTACGAAAGGCTTCAATCTCGCTGATGCCATACAGAGTCTCGGTGGGGCCAAACCGCGCCACGTAGGGTGAGGCCCAGAACATGCTCATCAGGGTTTCCACATCGTTTGAGACCAAGGCTTCTTCGTAGCGGGGATACAGTGCGCGCAGTTCGGCGACGGTAGCGGGGTCGTTGATGAGCATGGCGGTCAGAACATCTTCCTGGTGGGCAACACGCATTTGGGGAGGGCCGCGCTCACCGTGATCATGGGCTCGTTGACCACCTGGCTGATGCGCAGCTTCATGGCCACGCTGCACAACAAGTACGCGTGGATGGGGGTGAAGGACCACCGGCCGATCAACAGATCGATCATCCGCTCTGTTGCCCGGCGAGCAGCCTGCATTGCACCAGGATCCGACTCGACCACGATCCATGCATCCGCGGGTGCGTCCGGGGAGCGCGATTCTGCTGATTCGAGCAACGGGCCGGAGAGCGGTTGATGGCGGTGCACATGGAAGCGCAGAGAGACTTCCGCGGGGCACTCGATTCCATTGATGCAGACTTCGCCATCACCCTGGGCGGCGTGCGCGTCGCCAGCGGAAAACAAGGCGCCCGGGTTGAATACAGGCAGGTAGAGCGTGGCTCCGGTACAGAGCTCGCGCACGTCCATGTTTCCCCCGAAGGGGCCAGGCGGGCGGGTTCGGAATTCGCCGTCTTCAGCAGGGGCAACGCCCATCACTCCACAGAAAGGGCGCAGCGGGACGATGGCCGATCCCAGGGAACGGGTTATTTCGGGATCGAGGGTCCAGTGAAAGAGATAGGGGTCACGAAAACGGTCTTTCAAAAAACCCAGCCCCGGGATCACGCTGGTCCAGCCCCAGCCGCGATGTTCCACCTGCAACACTTGAATTTCGAGCACGTCGCCGGGCTCGGCTCCGTCGATGCGGATGGGGCCGGTGAGCGCGTGGATCTTGTTTCGGTCGATGGATAGAAAATCTTCGACGGTTGCCCCTGGCTTTACCTGGCCGCCACTGGCATCGAGGCAGCTCATGTGCACGGTGTCTCCGGAGGAGATCGTCAGGCGTGGTTCGAGGGCACGGTTCCAGCGGGAATGAGTGGGCTCAGCAGTTAACCGATGTTCGGCCATGGGGTTTGTTATACCGCTACGATCATTTGCAGCTCAACCAGGGCGTTGCGCGGCAGGGCGCTCACGCCTACGGCGGCGCGTACGTGGCGGCCTTGGTCTTCGAATACGGCTATCAACAAGTCGGAAGCGCCGTTGATGATTGCCGGAGAGTCGGGAAAGCCGGCGATGGCGTTTACGTAGCCGTTGACGCTGATGATTTCGCGGACTTTGTCCAGGGTTCCGAGGGTGCGCTTCAGGACGGCGAGTTGGGTTAAGGCACAGGCGCGGGCTGCGGCGTAGCCGTCAGTGATGGTTCGATCGGCGCCGGCGGTTCCGGTGATGATTCCGTTGGTGTCGGTGGAGATGACTCCTGAGAGATAGACGAGGTTTCCGAGGGTTTTCGCGGAAAGGTAGTTGCCTCCCGGGGCGGGGGGCTCCGGCAAGGTAAGGCCAAGTTCTACCAGGCGTTTTTCGGTGCTCATGTGTTCGTAATCTAAATCACTCCGGGGTGGAGCAGGAGTGTAAGGAAGGTTTTGTTGCGGGGAAAGGGAACAGCAGATCCCTCGGCTTCGCTCCTAATGACAAAGAGGAGGGTGGGAGTTTCCAGTGGGAATTGGTTTGAGGGATCCCAGGTCTCAAACGCGAGACCTGGGGCACCCTTCGGTTTCACCCTTCGATGTTGCGGAGGGCAGATTCTTTTGCTGTTGGGGAGGTGCAGGTTAGTATGACCCAATGACACGAGTGGTTGTGGCTCTTATTGTTGCCGGCTCGTTATTGCTGACAGCGCAAACGCGTAGTCCACTCTTGCACGCATCGCGGCAGGCACCCACGGACCTCCAGGTGGGTGAGTCCCAATTTGTCTCCTACCAGGATTTGCTCCGGCTGCCGCAGGTGAGCTTTACCACTTCTGACGACTCTAATTTTCCTGCGCCTGTCCACGTCAGTGGCGTTCCTCTCAATGAGCTGAAACGCGAGTTGGGTTCGTACGAAGATATGGTTGTGGCCATCTGCGCAGATGGTTACCGCAGCAACTACCCAGCCGCATATCTCTCCGCACACCATCCCGTGCTGGTGCTGACAGTGAATGGCGAGGCGCAGCAGGGCTGGCCGAAGATACATGAAGGCAGCGGCCCACTGGGACCTTACGTGATCGCCAACCCCAGCTTTACTCCATCGTTCAAGGTGCTATCCCACAGCGATGAGGCGCAGATTCCTTTTCAGGTCGTCCGGTTAGACTTCCGCAACGAGCGCGAGGTGTTCGGCGCCATTGCTCCGCATGGCTCCTACACTCCCGATTCGCCGGTTATGCAGGGATACAAGATCGCGCAACAGAATTGCTATCGCTGTCACAACATGGGCGCGGAGGGCGGCCACATGGCTTCGGTACCCTGGCCAGTGGTCGGCGCCTTAGCCAAGGGCAATGCGGAGTTCTTCGCCAAGTATGTACGCAATCCGCAGGCCGTCAATCCATCCAGTCGGATGGCCGCCAGCCCCGAGTACGACGATCCGACCATTGCTGCTCTTCGGGCCTATTTCTCTACTTTTGCTGCTGGAGGACCGTAATGATGATCCGTGTCTCGAAGGCGCTGCTGCTGTTTGCGCTTGGTTTCTATTACACCCTGGTGGTGTTTAACAATACCAACGATTACAACTCCAACCTGACGTTCGTGCGGCACGTACTGTTGATGGATACGACGTACCCGGGAAACCATGGCATGTGGCGCGCCATCCATGCGCCTGCAATTCCTTTCATGTTTTTCGCGAGTATCGTTTGCTGGGAAATTGTGACCGGTGTTCTCCTGTGGTGGGCAGGCGTTCGCCTCATACGCAACTTGCATGCGAGTGCTGCAGTCTTCAATGCGGCCAAGAAGCTGGGAGTGATAGCGCTGACACTCAGCCTGCTGATGTGGCTCTCGGCCTTCCTCAGCGTTGGCAACGAGTGGTTCCTGATGTGGCAGTCGAAGGAATGGAGCGGCGAGTCCGGCGCCGATCACATGTTTGCCATTGCCGGTATTATCCTGCTCTACCTTGTCATGCCTGACGTCGAAGGCCAGGCGTAGTTTCGTTTTTATACCTGTGACAACCTGGCCAGGGTGGATGCCAGCACCCTGGCCCCGGTTTCGATTTCCTGCGGCGCCGAATACTCGTCCGGCCGATGGCTGACTCCACCGCGGCAGGGGATGAAGACCATCCCCACCGGGGCAATGCGAGCCATGAATAACGAGTCGTGATAGGCGCGGCTGACCATTTTTTTATACGGCAGT
>Ga0182024_10011443_pt1 | contig 17804 bp, 9 predicted proteins | sample P32metaG_FD_120480 | JGI IMG/M metagenome (GOLD analysis project Ga0182024, IMG submission 120480) | Permafrost microbial communities from Stordalen Mire, Sweden - P3-2 metaG (Illumina Assembly) | ecosystem: Environmental > Terrestrial > Soil > Wetlands > Permafrost | place: Sweden: Stordalen... | reverse complement strand
CGCCTTGTCCAGCGTCAGCTCTGCCACCAACTGCTTCAACCGCAGGTTCTCTTCCTGCAACTGCTTCATCTGGCGTACCTGATCTACCTCCAGACCAACGTACTTCGCCTTCCACCGGTAAAACGTCTGCTCGCTGATCCCGACCTTCCGGATTAACTCCACGACCGGCACTCCCACTTCTGCCTGCTTCAGCACTCCGACAATCTGCTCCACCCCGAATCGCTTCTTCTTCATCAGCAAAACCTCCCTTCAGATTCTGCCGAAGACTAACATTCCACTTGGTTCAGAAATACCGGGGCCGATCAGTCTATCTTTTATCTAAGGGTCGGTCAAAGGAGCTTGGACTGAATGGCGTATTACAGAGATGGTCGCCCAACACGATAGCAGAGAGCGCGCTGCTAAGCGCTTACCATTTGCAGGTCATTTGTGGCTACCGCGTTCTGAATGGCTCGCAAATTCAAAAAAACCTTAAGAAGCATGATTTGTCTGTTTCTAACATTTCCATGGCAATAATCCAAAACATGCAGTTTTTTGATCCACCGCGCATGATGAAAAAGAAGCGGAGGGCCAAGCAGCGGAATCGCTATACAATAACCGAGGCTGGCATTACGTATGTCGAAAACCAGCTCCTGAAAATAGATGACTGAACTTAACAACTCACCAGTGGCAGTTGTTACATCGCGCTGCCGCTCGCGGCGCTGCTAGACAGTCTAACCTCCCTTAGAACTCTGACCTTTAGGGGAAAGTAAGCATCAACGTTCCGCTTTCCTGTCCGTTCAGAGGAAACACTACTCCCTGGCAGTCGGCCGGGTTTGCAATAACGTAGTCGCTGGAGGGATTATCCTGAGCTGCACCGCACGCCGAGTTGTTACCTGCACACAGTTCTGTCTTTCCGGTTACGGTGGCAGTAGTGGCGAAATTACCGACAACCTGTGGAACTTGCGCGACAAGCGTACCGTCGCCGCCGTAGAAGGACAAGGTTACATTCGCCCCACTGATAATCCCTCTCACCTGCGCCGTTGATAAACACGGGTAATTGGTGACTGCCATAAAACCGACCAGGTCTGTATCGCTAGAGCCGGTATTCTGCCCTTGAGTAAGCTCGCCAGTCACCTGATATGTATTGCCGAACAGTGGCGAATTGATACTTGTGGAAGTCAGCGTGCCGGAAAAAGTTCCGGTTAAGGGTGCGACCTGTACCGCCGTCCACGATCCGGTTGGAGTAGCCCCGCAAACTTTATCTGACTCCGTATAAGACCCACTCATGGAGTTTAAATTTGACGAGGCGGAACCTAGGAACGAATACGACCCGACTAGCAAGAGGACCGATCCAAACTCATTAATCGACAAATTAACATTTGTGCCCGAAACGGTCCCGCTCAGGGGCGCAACTCCTGAACAGTTATTTACAGACGTGGGCTGTACCGCTAAGTTGCCAGTAAGCGACCCTTTATCCTGCAACAAAAAGCCGCTTTCAGACTGCGGAGTTGTGCTTTTATTTGGGTAAATATTAAATTGCCAGTTGCCGGCGAGTGCCTCCGGCGGAGGAGTTGTTGTGCTGCTGCCTCCACACCCTATCTCGCCAAGCATGAAAACTAATAAAATGAACGTGATTGATTTCACAGTTCTCCTCACCATATGACGCTTTCTAACATTGACTCTAAGTCGCGAGATGGCTCCTGCCGACCTTCAAAAGCTATACTTCAAGCCGAATTGCATGGTCCTTGGACGATGTGCATCTACAGGATGTAGAAATGAGTTACCTGACAAGCAGTCAGTCCCTCCCCCCACAAATCCAGCGCTATAGTCGGGACCACCGTAGCAATTGATTACATTGTTACCGCTGCTCCCCGGATTGTTCGGATCATAGATCCGGAACTGCGTGTGATTGAAAAGGTTGAAAGCCTCGATACGAAATTCGAGGTCATTGTTCTCGCGAATCTTGAAATACTTGAGTAACGCGATATCGAAATTCAATCGATGAGGGTTATTCAGGAAGTTGCGTCCCGCGTTTCCGAAGGTAAGTCCTCGGGGTGCAACAAACATATTCGGATTTCCTAAAAGCGGGCCAAAGCTTTGGGTAGTATTTGTATTCGGCACGCCGTTTATAAAGTTCGGCGTAGTCGCAACCGGTGGAATCGGGCCGCGCGCCAGATCGGGGTAAGACCCTGGCCCAATGCCGTTGGCCACTCCCGCATTGTCGGGTAGTCCGATACTATTGCTGCCGCCTCCATTGACAACGCTGAAAGGTGTACCGGAGGCGAAGAGAGTTACGCCGGAAGCCTCCCACCCATCAAGCAGGGTGCGGGAAAGTCTGGAAGAAGTTGCCGGTTGAGACGGTTTACCCGTAGGTTTGACGTCATTAACCCAGTCCGAAAAACGGTCCAGGTAATACCGAAGCGACGGAATCGAATACACGTAGCTAACATTTAAAAGATGACGCTGGTCAAAATCAGAGCTTGCCCGGTTGGATTGAAGATCCAGCGTATTTACGAATGTCGTATTGCTACGGTCAGAAGATTCGTCGATGGAATGGCTGTAGGTGTAACTCACCCCTAGCGTAAGCGGACCGTGGGTGCGCCTGGCCGTTGTCTGGAAGGCGTTGTATTCGGAATTGGCGATGTTTTCTAGATCGTAAATCTGCGCATATCCTGGATAGGGGCGCAGGGTATTCACGTCCGGCACAGTAGTGCCGCTAGCCAGCACGCCTTGGCAGGCGGCTTCCAGATTGTAATATGCGGGATTTCTGGCTGAGACAACGGTTCCGTTCAACAATCGGAACGTGCCACCTCCTCCCTGGCTGGGATCGCCGGTCCAACCCGCGCAATCGCCCGCATTGCCAGTGATCGAGGAGATAATCGGTTCGTGAGGGCCGAATGGATTCAATTGGGTGGGCACGGGATTCAATTGATTGAGCTGCCTCTGCACCGTCAAATGAGTTCCTTTACTACCCACGTAAGCAAAAGTAGCAACTGTGTCTTTTGTTAGCTCGCGTTGAACCGACAAACTCCACTGCTGCGCATAGGGCCATGACACTTGCGTCGGGATGGCGGTGATATTGAGCGGATACGCCCCTGGTCCGACAGGGCAGTTGGCGCCAGAGCCGTCGGCAACGAAGCCCACGCCACCGATACATGCGTAATTCGCAGGAAAGCGTTGCGTCATACTCAAAACCAGGGGCGCGCTTCCCTCGAGGGAACCAGTGTTCGCTTCGTTGCCTGTCCCGTGCTCATAAAAAATTCCATATCCCCCACGCACGGAGGTTTTTCCGTCTCCACGTGGATCCCACGCAAAGCCGAACCGCGGCGCATAATTAAAGAGGTGGTTCTTCATGCAGCTCGGAGGTACACCGTTTGGACCGCATTCGACTATGCCGTTGAGTAGGCGCGGATCCACGGAGGACAGATTAATAGGTATCGGCTTCCCGTTTGTCCCTAAGATAATTCCATAATTGGGGTCAACGTGAAGCTGCGCAGCAAGAGTGGGATCGTACAAACTAGGCTCAAAATTATACGCGTGCAAATATTTCTCGTGGTAGTCCCCGAATAGACTTAGTCGCAGTCCGAGATTCAGAGTGAGGCGCCGGGTAACCTTCCAATCATCCTGAAAATAAGGCTCCGCGATCGTGTAGCGATTGTAATAGCGCAGTTGCGCGCTATCCTGCGTGAAGCTCGCGATTGCATTTCGTGGAAACGCGGAACCGCCGAGCTGAGTAAGGAAGTTCGCAAAGGCATTACCCGTCCCGTTGCCCTGATAGCCTTGGTTTATGTTAGTGAATGTGAGAATACCCTGAAGATCGCCGCTGGCTGCTCCGATCGCTCCGTTGGTTTCATTTTTCTGGGCATAGACGTACTGCACTCCAAACTGGAGGAAGTGCCGGCCCCGCTGCTTGCTAACATCATCCCGCCACTGGATGGTAGGGCTCGTATGTTCCCACGGCATATAGGAAGGATCCACCGCAAACCCGTTACCGCCGTATTCCGCATTTGTGCCCCCAATGACGATGCCGGGTGCCTTGCCACCAAAACCATTGTTAAATAAATATCCCATCGGGTATTGCGGCCTCGCGGACACGGGATCCAGAGTGCCGGATGGAAAAGTCAGGCCCGCAGGCCGCTGCACATTGGCGCCTCCAGGCCCATTCTGGTCGGTAAGCGTGATATGGGAATTGGTGTAGCTGGCGACGAAAACGTTCAACAGTGACGGCGTAATTGTCTCGGAGAGTCGAACCACGAGGCTGGTACCTGGCCCCACGAAGCGATTTTCCACCGTTGGAAAGCTATTCTTGACCGCGCCCCACTGCGGGTTCAATACCGTCGTATCCCACGAATCATGAATGTAGCGAAAGGTAGCCAAAACCTTCGGAGTGATGTTCTGGTCGATACGGAACAGATCCTCCCGCCAATATGTGGAGGGGGAGATCGTCGCGACATAGCACGGCTCTACCGTTCGGCCCGTCTCCGGATCGGTCTGACCCACCAGACTCGAATTGCAACCCGTAAATGAGTTCGGCAGGGGAATAAGATTTGTGTTCAAGAGCGCGCTTGCATTGGCATCAATTGTGGAGTTTCCTGGATTTACCCCACTGGCAGTCGTAGTTGACGCCTGGACTACGTAATTACTGGGAAATCCCGTGTTAGGGCTGCTTCTCGGGCAGTCCGGAAACTGAGAAGGTGAAGTAAAAATGGCACTGCTGCCCTGAGTTACTGCGGGACAAACGTCGCTGAAATCCCCGCCACGTTCCGCGACCGTGGGTACCGCAGCGTTAAACTCGACCGGCGTCTTCTCATAATGAAATTCTTCTGACACAAAAAAATACGTTTTATCCCTTTTGGAGTTGTAAACCTGGGGAATAAAAATTGGGCCGCCAAAGGTGAACCCGAAATCATTACGTCGATATAGCGGCGCCTTGCTGGTGAAATCAAAATAATTTCTCGCATTGAAGAACTCGTTGCGAATGAACTCATACCCATTCCCGTGAAACTGCTGGCCGCCCGATTTTGTCGTGACTAACACCTGACCCGAGGCCGTGCGTCCGTACATAGCGCCGAAATTGGAGGTCAATACTTTCACTTCCTGAATCGCATCCAGGCTCGGATAAACGATGAGAGTACTCTCCGCCCCGTTCAACCCGGCGTTTAGAACGTCGCTTCCGTCTACGTCGAACGTATTGTATTCGACGCGCCCGCCGTTGACGCTATATTTCACGCTGCCAGTTATGCCCACCTTCGCTTCGTCCTGGCCCGTCTGATTACTCACACCCGGCGCAAGCGCGATCAATTGAGTGAAGTTGCGTCCGTTCAGCCCAATCTCGACCACTTCTTTTTGGGTGATAGTCCCAGAAACATCCGCGTTTTGGGTCTCGACCTGGGAAACTCCTTGCGACTCCACGTTAACGGAACTTACTGCGCCCGCCGGTTCTAAATTGGCATCTAGCGGAATAGCGCTCCCTGCCGCCAAAGTGACGCCCTCGGTCGCGAAGTCTTTAAAGCCTGGGGCCGAGACGGTCAACTTATAAGTTCCCGCAGCTAAGTTCTTAACCGAATAGTTTCCTTTTTCATTAGTAACTGCTGTCCGGACCGCCCCCGTCGTGCTTGTCACCTTTACGGTTGCACCCACCACTACAGCGCCGGTTTGATCCGTCACTGTCCCAGTGATTGCATCCTTCTCGCCGGTTGAACTCGATGCTTCAACCGTGGAACTCGCGGAAGCCTCGGCCTGGTTGTTACCTCCGGCGCTAGCCTCCTGTGCGCTGGCCTTGGCTTCGGCGTTCTCTGCCTTCAGCGAAACATCCATTTTCGACTCGACGCCCCGCGTTAATGTAACCGTAGAAACCTGGTCGGCGAGGCTCGCCGCAGATACGGTTAATGTGTAAGTTCCGGGCCAAAGGCCGTTGATCGAAAATGTGCCTTTACCATTTATAGGTATTAGAAGATTCGCTCCAGTATCGCTCGTAAGAACTACCGTCGCGTCCGGAACGGCCGCATGATTCGTATCGGTGACCGTACCCGAGAGAGACGCTGTGGGCGCAGACTGCTGGGAGGCGGACGTAGGATCCTGTCCACCGCCCTGTGCCGGACTAAGTACCGACATTGTCAGTACAAATAAGAAGACAGCAAGTGGGAAACGTATCACCAAATCCATCCCTTCAAAGCGAGACTGGGCACCGCACACGTTGAGGTAGACCGACGAGACGACGCTCGACGACTCGAGCAGTTAATACGACTGCCGCTATGCAAGTTTGACGAAAGAAGCTTTTTACACTGGTTTTGTTACAGCAGAATAAATAATTCGGGATAGCCCCAATACGACGGTTGGTCTCCGAAACCGCGGATTTCGCCGCGTCCCGCTTCACCGAGCCCTGAGCCGAACACTGCATCAAAGCAAAAAAATGCGGGATGCCAATGATGAAAAACATTGGCATCCCGTAATATTCGTTCCAGTCTTGGTTACTGGACGACTTGTACCATAGATGCGGTCTGGGTTTTGAAGTTCTGGCCGCTAAAAACCGCAGTTACCTTGACGTTGCCTTTAGTCGGAAATGGAATACTCACGGATGCCACTCCTCCTGAAGTTTCTACGGTTTGTCCAAACGAGCTGGTTGAGAAAGAAACCGATCCTTCTGGAACGATCCCCGTACTTGAAGTTACGGTCGCCGTGTATGTGACTGAGCTACCAGCCGGAGACGGGCTTTGGGAAGACGACAACGTCACCGTAACGGGAGCCTCGGCCACGGTAACGTTCTTAACGCCAACGCTTCCTCCGAACTGGGCGCTTCCGCTGTAGGTTGCTGTGATTGAGTGCGGTCCCGCAGCCAGGCCTGGTGCCGCAACTGTGATTGAGGTCGTGCCTCCCGAGAGCGTACCGGTGCCGAGCGCGACTCCTCCATCTTCAAAGGCGACCGTGCCGTTCGGCGTACCTGAAGCCGAAGTCACGGTTGCAGTGATCGTCAATGCATTCCCGTATACCACCGGAGTCGGGGACAACGTGATTGCCGTCGTGGTTTTGAACGGTGCTTGTACCACTTGCACCAGACTCGCTGAGGCATTTGTGAAATCTTGTCCAGCGAATACCGCCGACACCGTTACGTGTCCTGCAACAGTGAACGGAATAGTCACCGAAGCCGTATTCGCTCCTGGCTCAAGTTGGACAGTCGTATCGTAGCTGCCGGCTTGGAACGAAACCGCTCCAACCGGAGTTAAGCCGCTAGTAGAGCTCACCGTCGCGGTAAACGTCACCGAGGTTCCGACGGGCGAGGGGTTTTGACCAGAGACTAGAGCCAGACTCGAAGGAGCCCGAGTAACGGTCAAACCTGTCGTGCCGGTACTTGCGGCGTACATTGACGTTCCGCTGTAAGTGGCTGTAAGCGAGTGCGATCCCGCTGCCAACCCCGGAGCCGCTACGGTGAGTGAGGCCGTTCCTGACAGCGTGCCGCTGCCAATTGTGACTCCTCCATCAGCAAAGGTGACTGTACCGTCCGGCGTGCCAGAGGTCGAAGTCACAGTTGCCGTTAACGTCTCGGCATCCCCGTAGGCTGCCGGCGAAGGCGACACCGCAAGAGTTGTCGTCGTTTTGAAAGCCCCTTGCACTAGCTGCACCAAGCTCGCGGAGGATGATTGGAAGTTTTGTCCCGCGAAGACGGCAGAAACCGTGACATGTCCCGCAGTGGCAAATGTGATGCTTACCGAAGCCGATGCTGTTCCTCCGGCTCCCGAAACCTGAACGGTGTTGGCATAGCTCCCAGCATGGAACGAAATCGCTCCCACCGGAGACGCTCCCGAACTCGAGGTCACTGTAGCCGTAAATGTTACGGGAGTATTAATCACCGTCGGGTTTTGGGAGGAGGTCAACGTCATGCTCGAGGGAAGCTGAGCCTGGTTAATGGTTTCGCTCGCGGATCCTGTGCTAGCCGCAAACAGATCGTCTCCGACGTAGCTGGCCGTCAAGTTATGTGTTCCTACTGAAAGGGTCTGCACGCTGATTGTGGCGGTGCCACCAGTGAGCAAAGCGGTGCCAAGGGTGACGCCTCCATCAGCGAAAGTAATTGATCCAACCGGCGTTCCGGAGGTGGAAGTTACAGTCGCTGTCAGAGTAATCGGGTTCCAATAGGTGGATGGGTTGGGGGTCGCCGATAGGGTTGTTGTGGTTGAGCCTGGCTGGCTGTCGTTGAGCAATACCGCGACTACGCCCGCGTTATCGTACTGCGCGACTGCAAGGTCCGGCCTGCCATCGCCATTGAAATCTCCAACTGCGAGGCCGGCTGGGACAGTGTTTGCTGGGTAAGACACTGCAGCTTCAAATTTTCCGTTACCGTCTCCAAGAAGCAGACTCACTGTTCCCGAGTTCGCATCCGAGAGAACGATGTCAAGCGCGCCGCTGTGGATGAAATCCGCAAGCGCGATCGCATCCGAGCCGTTCCCCGCGCTGGCATAAGTTGTGGGTGAGGCAAACGTTCCGCCAGCCTGACCCAGAAAAACATCGACCGAGCCAGATGTGTCGCAGGGACTGATACTGTCGCCACATGCGTTTACTAAAGCGAGGTCGAGCTTTCCATCCCCGTTCACATCGCCGATTGCCACCCCCGAGGTGTTCGTGCCGCTCGCGTTGATCGTGCTCGCTGCACCGAATCCGCCTGACCCGTTGCTCAAAAACACGGTCGCGGAACCGCCTGAATTCGCGACCACGATGTCCTTTGCGCCATCGCCATTAAGATCGGCTAAAGCTACTGCAACACTCTCCACTCCCGTCGTAGGATAGGTAGTCGCGGTGCCAAACACTCCAGCGCCGGTTCCGGGAACCACATCCACTGAACTTGCAACGCAAGTGCTATCCGTACAGCCGTTTACTAAGACCAAGTCAGGAATGCCGTCGCCGGTAACATCGCCGGCCGCGATCGCATTCAGATACATCCCTGAACTTAGAATCGTGAGGCTCGGACTCGAAGGAAACGTTCCGTCGCCATTATTGAAGAAAATGTCTACCGAGCCAGTAGCGCAACCGATGCTAGCGCAGCTGTTGCCGACGGCGATGTCGGGATAGCCGTCGCCGTTAAGGTCGGCAATGAGCACCGAACTGGGCGAGGCATACAGCCCTGAAGTTGCCTGGGAGACTGGCGTCGCGAAGGTTCCGTCGCCATTGCCCAGCAGAATGCTGATGCCCGGCGTCGTCGTGCAAGTGCTTTCCGAGCAGTTTTCCGCGACCACGAGATCAAGTTTGCCATCTCCATTCAGGTCGCCGGTCGCCACTGCCTGAGGATAAGGTGTTACAGAAAGAGTCGAAGGCGCCCCAAAAACCCCAGAACCGGCTAGCGGCCTCTTAATGTTAGTGGCGGCGGCCCGGTTCTGCTGACGCGCTCCAGCAACAATTCGCTGTAGCAAGGATTGGTGATGTTGCGTGGACGTGGCTGTGGCGCTAGCTGCGCCGGCCAGAGTGAAAGTGATAAATAAGATAGCACTAAGGAACCAAGTGCCGTTGAGAAGTGAACGCTTTAGGGTCATAAACTGCCTCCGCAGGTTTTGTGAACTGCCTGAAATTGAATTTCTAGTTGTTGAGTGACTTACTGATTTCGCTTACTTGCCTTGTCCGTTCGTGCGCGATCACTTGCCGTCAAATTCTCTCCTCGGAGTTTTTCTTTCATCCAATCGAGGGCCGTACCTTTCTGTGCCACATCGTTCAAAAATGTTTTCCGATTCTCGTAATGGACTACCTCGACCGTTGCCGGCGCCGCCGCTTCAATCCGCTTCGCGGCCTCCTGTGGCGTTACAGTGACGTCGCTAACTTCCTGAAGACGTACGGATTTTCCCTCGAGTTGCGGGAGCCACTTAACGGGATCAAAGGGGGCTGCCCTTTTCAGGAAATCCGGTTTCATATAATCCGGGCGCTCTTCTTCCGGAACGAGCGTAGATTTCGCCATCCACGCCGGCCAATCGCCCCACGGATTGAGGAGATCGAGCACTTTGATTCTCGGGTCGACCGCGGTTGCCATGATGGCAATCGCCGCGCCCGAGCCATCGCCAAACATCCCCACGCGTTTCATATCCAAATCGCCGCGCGTGGATAAATAGTTGAGAACCATCTGGACGTCATGCACTGACAGGCCCAGAGCTTCGTCAAGATTGCTCACGAACCATTCCCGCATGGGCATGTCGTGATAGCGGTGGCCCGTAAAAGCAGCGACGAAACCGACCGCGGCAAAACCGTTCTTGGTCGCGAATTTGCAGAAATTGGGATTTAAGAATGTGCTTGTTTCGGAAGGATAGCTATTCAAGTAAAGGATAACTGGAGGGTTCTTGACGCCCGCCGGCTTGATTACTGATAAGTGGATGGGATCTCCGCTTCGCCACTGAACATCCAGAAATTCCAGCGTGTATTCCGGAGTCTCGTCGCTATCGATGACCACCGGGTCTATTTCCGCAAAGACTTTAAGATTCACGCGCAGGTCGGAAAAATCTTCTTCTTGGGGCGCCTGGCTCTTTTCCTGGCTTTTGGCGCTTGGCGCCTGTTGCGCCGCGCTCCCAGTCCCGATTGTCAAGAGGGACAAAAATGCGAAGGTCAGGACTGCTGCCGTGGTTGTGCGCAAACGAAACATTACCTACAAACCTCTCCGGGGGACGGAACGATGTTTTAAAAGCGGGAGGCAGGTCGTACCTGCCTCCCATTTCACTTGTCACGTGTGTCAGAACACAAACTACTGCTTCTTGTTGAGGTGAATGGCGAGGTTATCCGGAGGATTCGGGAAGATCACTCCACCCACATCTCCACCTTTGTCGGTGACGTTGTTGGGAGCAACTCCGCTCGCGGTGAAATGCGAACGGTAATGACCCAATCCGGTATCGCCGTTGGGCGTCGCTACGAACGAAACGAAGTCAGGCTCAATGGTGTCCACGTCGTTCTGCGCGTTCGTAACCAGGTTCTGCAGGTTAGGATCGAGGGTAGTCCCGAACGAAATCGCTCGAACGATGGTGTAGGAGCGATAGGTACCGTCCCGAAGATGCGGGAACGATGTGTTCGGAGCAACCCCGCACGGCGCCGTGCAGCTCGGAACCGTACCGTTCGTGTAGGTTGCTTGCAGCGGATCGACGCCATCCAGAGTCAGGTAACCATACTTTGCTGCGTTGCCCGCGAAGGACGCGAAGTTGCCGAAGCTCCAAAATGCATAGGCTAAGCTGTCTGCGACGTTCAGCACGCCGCCGACTCCCTTGCCGTTGCCCTTCAGAACTTCACCGGTGCCAATACCGCGCTGCTTGGTGCCGCCACCAGAAGTGCAAGCCTTGTTCAGAGGGTTCGCGCTGGTCCCGGTGGTTGGCTGACCTACGCCGCCTTCCTGGGACTTTGTGGTGTTCCCGGCATTCCGAAACTCGGTGAACTCCGCCGTCGTCATCGTGCCCGAGAGAGGCTCCCGAAGTACGAGGTTGACCGGCACAGCCGAAAACGGTGCTGGAATTGTGGGATTGATTTGGCTGGAAGTGCAATTTCCGTTGAAAAGGTTTTCGATCCTGTAGCTCTGGCTCGCAATCTTTGTGTTCTTTTTGTCGCTTAAGTCCGTGTAAACGTAGTTGCCGCCAGACTTTGCGCCAAGACCGTTTGTGTTGCTCCGGTTCTCAACCCATACCATCGGGAAGGCCCCGACTTCAACCGAGGACCAGGCCGGAATGGCAACGTGAGTGAAAGGATCCTTGCCCGTGAAAGCGAAAGCTACCGGAACGGCAGTTGCACTGTCAAAAGCGCTCAGGATCGGCGTTCCGACCAGCGTTGTGGCGCCGGTGCCGTAGCCCAGACCCGTTAGGTTGGTGTTCAGCACCGATACTACGCGCTTCTGTTCCGCAAGCGCATCCTCTGGGCGGAGTTCGCTAAACAGCGCGGTGAATTTCTGGTTGTTCACGACGTTCCAGACTGCGTCCGGCACCGTGGTGGCATCTGTTTGGCCGCCGATCGGCCCAGACGGGATTAACTGCTGTCCGGGACAACCGCCAACCGAAGTTTTTAGACAGTTATCGAGTTGCAGCTCAGCGCCGCCAAAGAATGAGCGGTTGCCAATGATCGTGTCGACTTGGACGTATGTCCAAACCTCACTTGCATCGCTATTCCAGATGATGTAAAGCGTGCCGGCTTGGTTCGGAATTTGACTTGAACGTCCATCGTGAACTTGGGCGCAATTGTTGCCGTCCGGGCAGGTACCTTTGGTGGTGAAAATGTGCGCGCTACCAGCACCACCTGCTACATCGTTAAACGTCGCTACACCGAATGCCTGCCAGACACCTGACGATCCAGTGCCCTGGCTCATTAACGTCTGCGCCTGCGCCGATGTGATCGCGATCAATGCAACGACCGCAACCGCGAAAAACTTTTCCAGATGTTTCATTTTCCAAATCTCCTTGTTGGTTATCTTCCACATTGTTAAACAGAACCTCGGTTGAACCTAGGTCGAGCTTAGGGCCTACGTGCTTTACCAGTTGTTGGTTTTGAGTGGGCGGTTAATTAAATGGCGTTACTTCACCGGGAGCGAATGTAGCAGAGGGTTTTCCCGTGCAAGTTAAGGCAATGTCAATTTCTGATGAATGTCTTAAATGATTTGTGCATGAATTGGGGCATTCTGGCGCAAATGTTTGCGCTTTCAGGCACTCGCTTTCGGCACCGGCTAAGCTCTTGCTTTCTGCCCGCAAGAGAAGCGGTAGCACACAAGTAGGGGAGTGTGTGCACGATCGGCTAGGGAAATGTCACCGTGACAACGCCGCTTTCTCCACCGCGGCAAATCGCTCCCGTCGGGAGTGTTCCCTTCTGCGTGTCGATAGTATATTTCCCCGATGCGGTCGTCGATGTGGAATCATAAGTCAACGTAAATTGACCCAGTTGAACACCATTAGAGTCCGAAACATTCCAGATCAGAGAAGTGCCGCTCACTGTCCCCGTGAAAGTTGCCGACGAAAAACACGACGGCGTCGTCGTTGGATCCGTAGAGCTCATCGGCCCAGAAACCGAGGCTGCACTACCGTCATTTGGACCTTGCGAAATAGTGCCGTTGACCGTCCACTGCGTTCCATTACCGTTTGCGGTGAGATTAGCGGTGAAGTTGCCGGAGAATGGCTGCACCTGTGTCGCCGTCCAGACGCCAGTTTCTGATTGGCCACAACCAGTAGAAAGAATTGCATACGTACCGCTCATCGTCGAGCCGGAGGCATCCAGAGTTCCAGTCAGGTCCTCGGTCTGACCTTGGTCCGCAATCGTCAAGGAGACATTCTGTCCTGTTAACGAACCAGTAACTGTTCCTACTCCCGGACACGCTTGGTTTCCAACATACATTTGTAGGTTGCCGGTCACCTGCGATCCACTTTGTTGAAAGAAACCAGACTGGTTCTTCATCGCGGCCGCTGTAGCAGACTTAGCAAGCGCCAATTGCCAGTTACCGGTCAGCTGACCTTGGCTCTGCACAGCAGGTTTGCTGCTGGCCCCGCATCCCGCAAACAAAAGCACGCACAAAGCAGCCAACACTCCGTTGGATTTCATGTAGCCTCATATCTCGATTGCTTTTTGACGATACCGGTTAAGTCTTGTAACGATACGTTTAGCGCAATTTTGTTCTTGTAAGCCGCACACCCTCGCCAAAGGTTTTTGATCTATGCAGGTTCGCCTCACACTTAGCGCCTTCTCTGCTTTGCCGCTGTATGCCTACTGTAAGTTCATCGTTAAGGTCAAGACATGATTAATTTGCCCGTTCGCCGAAGCCGTGACACTGAATTGACGCGCGCCGAGCGGCTGGGATCCCGGGTCCGGCACCGCTTTACTGCCGCCACAAGCGATCCACAATGCTATGGACAGCAGCAGCCCAACAAAACCCAATTGAGCAACGCGTCTCCGTGTCTGTCTCCGCAATGGAACGATCAATAGGCCGAACGTTCCCGGAAAAAGCAGTGCGTAAATAACGTTCAGTTTTGTTCGAAACCCATGACGCGAAGAAGCCGTTGGCCCCGTGGTCGAGATGACCATCGTAGTCGTTACAGGGCCACCAGTGCCCGCCAGCGTCATGGGCAAGAAGGCGCAGGTCGCTTCCGACGGCAGGCCGTAACAGCCAAACGTAATCGTTGGACCATATGTTGGAATCGAAGGCGTCACTGTTACAGGAATAAACGCATTGCTCCCGGCTGTGATGTCGAACGTCGAGACTGTGGAGCTAATCGAAAAATCAGCCACAAACAGGGTCGAGGGCACAGAACTGGAGTTTGAAAGGGTCGCGCTGCCGCTATAAACGGCAGTCACAGAAGTCGTGCCATCCGGGGGTGTGGCAATGAGAGTAAGATTTGATGGATCAAACGGCACAGATGCAAACGGGCCTGTGTTACTAAGAAGCGTAATTGTGCCGTCTAATGGGGTACTGCCACTAGTCACCTGTACCACCGAGTAGGTGAACGCCAGACTTGTTCCTGAAACAGCCTGTTGCACCACGGAGGAATTGAGTGAAGAGGTGACGCTCAGCGTGGTGACCGTCTGGTTGGGATTGCCTACGGAAAGTACACCGAACACGGTCGCAAAGTTATTGACATCCAGTGAGCCCAGCCCAGTGGCCTGATCGTACCCCTTGCCGGCGCTATAACCAATCTGGTAGGGAATAACCGGGGGGCAGGTGACAGTACCGGGCACGCAGGCTACCACATTATTCCCTTTTTGAATGTCATGAAAGATATTCCCGGACGTAGCAACCGGACTTTTCAATAGCAGCTGATACAAGGCTGGATTCACATTCCCGAGGCCAGGTTTCGCTTGAATCCCTTGAGCGACAAAATATTGATTAACCAGCCCCATGATTCCCGCAAATAAGGACGATGCTACTTCCGTTCCGCCGCCCGCCGTAACTCCCGGAAACCCAGTCGCACAGCTTCCCACAACGCAAGCCATAAAAGCGTCGTGGCTGGCCGAGGCGGCGAATGCTAAATCGGGCACGTCCCGCACACCATCAAGAGGAACTCCAGCAACCCCGGATTGCCACGAGGGCTTCGCAAATCCTCCGCTACAATTTCCGTTGCTCCCGGTGGCACAACTACTGGCTCCGCCACCGCTCGCCGAAAGACCGGAGGACGGTTGCGAGCGGTTCCACACAATTTCCGGAATGTACGAAAGCGCGGACCCCTGATTTGCAGTATTCACGACGGACCAATAAAGTCCCGTCCCTTCCTTGAACTCCGAGCCGCCAACACCAGTAACCTCAGGGCTGCTTGCCGGATAATTCACCGAGAGGCCATGAATTGCCTCCCCCTCGATCGGCACGTCGACTTCGTCGCAGGCCGCAGCGCCCGTATCTCCGGACGCCGAAACAACCGTAATCCCCTCAGCATTTGCTTTCTGTAATTCAGTCTCAAAGCTCGCGATCGTCGTCCCACCAACTAGTTGTTCGCAGCCCGCAAAAGGCATCGCGATGACTGGCGCCAAATTTTTGTCAATCACATATTGCGCCGCACTCAAGACGCCTCCGGCACTGGCGGCCGAATACACATACAGGATCGTCGCGTTCCGCGCGACAGCACCCGACCACTCTAGTTGTAGGTCCATTTCGGCTTCGTCGGGTAGGTGACCAGGGTCGGGGGTGCCTGGGACCAATACAACTTGAGGATCGTTTGCCGGCAGATTGAAACCAGCCCGAAATTGCTCAATGTCGCTCAGTGTGATGTCGGAATCCCCAATCACCGCAAGCGTCTGCCCAGTTCCGTCGATCCCAGCTGAATAAAGCGGCATCATGTCATAGATCGTCGCAACATCGTCTGGGGCAAGAAAATAGGTGACGGTCTGCGAGCCGTCGGGGTTGGTTATGATATTAGTAAAATTTGGTTTCGGCTGCGGCTCATGACTGAGTTGAGAAATACCGCGAGAAGCGGGCCTGATCTGAAAGTTGTTCAGACCGCGAAATCCAGTAATGATGTCGCTTAGATCTTCCGGAACAGATGGCTCAGAAGCATTGGCGAAGTAACTCGTCCCGTTCAATACATAATTGTGAATCTCAATATGCAGCGCAGCCTGAATGTGAGCGGCTGTGCCGCTAAAGGCGATCCAGTTCCGGCCGCGCGATTTGTGCACAATCGTCAAACCCTCACTGCGCAGCCACGCGCCAATTTTCTCGTAATCGTCCGCGGTCATGCCGAAGCGCGCGGCATATTGCTCAGGAGTCAGCCAATGATGGTATCGCTTCGACCGCGGGTTTTGCTGCTCCGCGAGCAATCTGGCGAGAGCGGCCCGCTGGCCTAACGACCGCTTCAGTGACATCGTGACGTACGGTAAACGGTAGTCGCCCGGAACTTGACCCTGATCGTAAACAGCATTGGCATATGGATGCACGTTGCCGCTCAACGTAACCGTGCGGTTACTATCGATGGGGCCTAATACTCGGTCGGCTATATCGTAACTCTGTGCCGGCGACTTATAAGTAAACGAGAAAATTCCTGTCACAATAAGAACGAGAATTCGCCTTCGAATGCACAACATGCACCAACCCCTAACCCAAGTTTTCGAGATGCCTCGTAGAGGCAAAGTATTTTAGACGCTACTGCATTAACGGGAAAGGGATGAATATTACTCTGCGTTTGTTACGGTTGGGTTAAAGCACTGCAAGGTATGCAAGGGGTATTTCCAATTACCACTCACTCAGCATTAGCAACACCGTATTAGTCCAGTACGCACTGCGAGGATTAAGGATGATTAAGGATTAAAGGGTAGTGTCTGAAACGTGCGTTGAAGAAACAGCCCAGCGGATTATTCACCTAACATTCACTAAGAGCGCAATGGCGTCATATATAATTCCTGATTTCCTGAGGTGCCTGGATGCGCTGTTTCCTGTTGGTGTTGGGTTTGCTGACTCTTGTCAATTGCGGCGGCGTGTCGAGTTCATCGTCGCCTGCGACAACCGGGGGCAACGGGCAAGTAGTTCTGCAGTCCATCCAAATCTCTCCCAACAGCGCATCCGATCGCGACCGGCACATCACAGCAGTTCACAGCCACTGGCAAGTATTCAGACGCACGAAGGATTTGACGCTAACAGCGACCTGGTCCTGTCTTCTGCCTGCCATTGCGACGGTAAGCAACAGCGCGCCCACCCAGGGTGTGGCTTCAGCTGTTACGTCCGGAACCGTTCTTGTGACCGCATCTTTGGGGAGCGTTTCTACCAGCGCCCCATTAGCTGTCAAGTCAGTGACGGTTACTTCTATGGCGGTGAGTCCAGCCGCATCTACTATTGGATTCGGAACTCAGGAGCAGTTCACAGCCACTGCCACTTTCAGTGATATGTCTACGCAAGACGTGACCAACTCCGCCGCATGGACTTCTTTCCCACCGTTCATCACAAGCAGCAGTGGACTTGCAATCGGAAAAAGTATAGGTGTCAACACCATTTCCGCGACGCTACAGGGAGTCGGTCCTGCCACGCCGGCTATGCTGACCGTGGATTTCTCGAATCTTGTCTCCATTTCGGTCTTGCCCGCGACTCCATCGATCGCGACGCATACGCGGACCCAATTTCAAGCTCTGGGTACATTCAATGACGGTAGCACGCGCGATATAAGCAGTCAGGTCACCTGGGCATCGTCTGACACTGCGGTCGCAAACTTCAGTCCTATAGGCAGTGAGATCACCGGTGCCACAGTTGGAAGCACAACCATCACGGCCTCAACCGGCACTCTTAGCGCATCTACAACGTTAAATGTCTGATAGAGTCGTCGAAACCGGACTGCTCCGGTGCCCTCCAGAGAAAAAGCCCGCAAAGCTTACCTTCAGCATTGAGCAGTCCACTTTCTCCGGTCCGGTTTCAAAGCGATCATAGCGAAATT
>Ga0182024_10011442_pt1 | contig 17807 bp, 13 predicted proteins | sample P32metaG_FD_120480 | JGI IMG/M metagenome (GOLD analysis project Ga0182024, IMG submission 120480) | Permafrost microbial communities from Stordalen Mire, Sweden - P3-2 metaG (Illumina Assembly) | ecosystem: Environmental > Terrestrial > Soil > Wetlands > Permafrost | place: Sweden: Stordalen... | reverse complement strand
TCAGGCGAGTGTCCAGACATTCGATTTCTTGACCGGTTCAGCTGGCACCTCAGTTAGCGTTCCGGCCGCGACTATTGCCTTAGTTAGTAATTCAACCATGTACCTCGCCGGCACTCCGTTGCCCAATCCCTTGCCCCTGCCCTGTACTGGCGAAACCACGCAATCGAATTCCTGCGGCCTTCTGACTGTTGTCGATCTCAACAGCATGACCGTCACTAATTCCAGCCCGATCATAATCACCGACGGGTATCACGATCGCATGTCTCTCGGTGCCGATGGCCAGCTCTACATTGGCGCTCGCACTTGCACTGAAGTCACTCCTCCAGTTCCGCCGCCCACGGGAGCAGAGGTGCGCGGCTGCCTCTCGATTTACAACACGCAAACCGGCGCCGTCGTTATTCCTCCTGCGAATGGGGACGTGACCGGCATTCAGCCTATCGCCAAACGGGAAATTGTGTATGTCGTTCAAGGCGGCTCGCTCGCAATCTACGATACGAGGACGGACGCTTTGCACGATCCGCAAATTCTCAACCTGGTTGGTCAGTTCTACGACGTGAAGACGGTTGACTTCTAGGTGTTGATTGCCATCGCAACACAAGTCGTCCCCCACCACTAGCTTGTCATCCTGAGCGAAGCGAAGGACCTATGCATTTGGCCCGCGCCCCGGAAGTAAGCACCTTCCCATCTTGCGGCACTAAGTAGTAGCGCCGCCTACTTAGGCACAATCGTCAGCTCATGCGAGCGGTGTTGCTCCGCAACAACCTTGGTGAATGGAAACGTGAAAGTTGATCCCCCATACCACGCCGGCCATTGATCCATGTAATACGGACTGAGAAATATTCCGCTCTCTCCCGTGACCAGGTTCAGAGTACTTTCGTCGAAGTTTGCAAAATTCCAGGTCAAGCGCTCCGAAGGCCCAAAGTTTCGGCCAACTGCTTTCACCGTCAAATTGCTGCCGCTCAAGGGATGAACTCCGGGCCCGGTGTAGCGCCCAATCAAGGGCAGTTGACCCAGCACAGGGTGATCGATTTCCACTCGATAGTTCTTCCCCCACCTCCATTGGGTGAGATCCGGCGGAGCATGCGAATCGAGCCTTGAAGAATTATCCGCGGCTGCTCCCGTCTGTTGCTTGACCGCATTCTCAACCGCAGCGGTCAGCAGGCTCCCATAGTCCGCATATCCCGCAGGCAGCCAGCGCGCCGGTTGCCGCGTGAGCACATTTTCCATCCAGACGGACGACATCGCCCAGTGATAACTCTTCCAACTAAGATCGCCGTGTTCGGTACCCGATGATGTTGCTCCCAGTTTTGGCTCGAGCAGCAAGCGCGCTAATTCTGCGCGTGCCTTAGTCTCAATAGTCGGCGCCGCAGAATCCGCGGACATGCGGCCATCCCAATCGCGCAGAATATCCGCGGCCCGCTTCGCGCGATCGGAAACATTCGCAGCGTGATCGACGGCATATACAAATTTGTCAGCGCAGAAGCGATCGTAGGTTGAGAACACATCCATTTGCAGCGCGAGCATGTCGGCGGGCGCAAACTTCTTGCCTGATTCCAGAATGCGATAGATGCGGTCCGTTCGCCACGGCGCCTCCCACTCCGTGCTGATCGAATATTTATAGCCGTCAGGCGTGATGCGCCCGTTCGCCGTAGCCAGAATTCCCGATGGCGGATCGTAAATGCGCGGCATTTCGTCGAAAAGAATCCAACCCTTCCACTCATGCGCGTCATCGCTGCCGCTTACCGGCAAGCTGCCATCGCCCGCCGCGCGTATCGGCACGCGTCCCGTGGATTGATAGCCGATGTGGCCGTCGACGTCGGCGTACATCACGTTTTGCCCGGGCGCTCCAAAATTAGAGAACGCTTTGCGAAATTCGCCCCAATTGTGCGCGGAGTTCACGTCGAAAAATATCAGTCCCATGCCGTCCTGCAAAGTCCAGCGCAGCGCGATCTTTCGCGTCTCGCCCGGCAGCAACTCCGTAATGATCGGCCCGTGCCGCGTGTTCACGACGTCAAATATTACGTCGGGCTTTCCTTTGACGCGAATCGTCTCTTGCCGATGCTGTGGCTCGATCCATCCAACGGGAGTTTTGTACTGCCCCTGCGGATTGAACTCCTCGATGTAGTCGTCTTCCACAGTCAAACCAACGTTGGTGAATCCCCACCCGATGCGCTGGTTGTGGCCGACGATCACGAAAGGGATGCCAGGAAGCGTGACTCCGGCGACGTCGAAGTCACCACTCGCCGTCTTAAGATGCGCTTCATACCAAAGGTTCGGCATCTGGTGGTCGAGATGCATATCATTCGAGAGCAGCGGTTTTCCTGAGACCGTATGCTGGCCCGAAACAACCCAGTTATTCGAGCCAGGATGAAACAGTTCGTCTCCTTGCTGAATGAATGCGGAGAGCTCAGAGTTGGGGTGGAGTGCGGCTTCAATCGCTCGGTTCACATTCGGCTTTAGATGATTCATGGCTTCAGCCATGCCCTTCGCATCCGGTTTTGTGTAGGGCACGGCTTCAGCCGTGCCATTAACGTCCGTAAGAAATGCGGGCTTTAGCCCCTGGGTCAGCCGGCTCGCGCCCCCCTCCGGATCCACCTCTTCTTCATCATCCTCGTCACCGTTATCGTTTTGTTTGCCGGATGGCTCGGCGTCAATCCGCCGCATATCGGTGGGCGGACGATCGCGCCACGAAGAATTTACATAGAGATCGGCCGTCAGTTGCGGCCCAAGCTTCGCCAGAATTTTCTCCCGCGTCAGCGCAGGAGGATTGCTGTAGTGATTCAAATCCTGCACCATGCGCGCCCCCACCAGCAGGGAATCGGTGACCGTCCAAGGTTGAGGCTGATATTTCAGAATTCTAAATTCAAGCGAAAGACAGTTACGATGCGATTCCAGAAAAGCATTCACGCCGCGAGCATAGGCATCAAAATAACCGCGGTCGCGCGCGGAAATATTCTTCAGCGCCGCTTCGGCAGCAACGCGCAACCCCAGAATTCTTTGCCCGCGATCCATCTCCAGAGTGTCAGGCCCGATGATTTCTGAAAGTTCGCCGGCAGCCGCGCGCCGCATTACGTCCATCTGCCAGAGGCGGTCTTGCGCGGTCACATATCCCTGCGCAAAAAATAAATCTTCAAGCGAGCCCGCCTCCATCGTCGGAACGCCATGCTCATCGCGGATTACGCGCACCTTCGACGAAACTCCAGGTACAGATATGGCGCCGTCCAGTTGCGGAAGCGCGGTGCGGGCGATCCAGTAGAGGCAGCCAACGACGGCAGCAACCGCTAGCAAGAGCACGAAAACGACGTAGGAAAGTATCCGCAGCGCAGAAGTGTGGCGGCGCACTTCAGTAGACGAAGATGTTGGCAGGGAAGCGGCAGAAGACATTAATCAAAGATTGTAGGAGCGAGGGGAGTTAGTGACAACAGCAGGATTTCTGAATTCAACAGGCCAAGTAAAATGTGGTTACGCAATTATCAGACTGTTGTAAGATGCGGCGATGAAAAACAGGCACATCGCTCTGGCAGCATTACTCGGGTTATGGCTACCTCCAATGTTTGCCTCCGACGAAAGCGCCAAACAACAGGACGCCATCAAGAAAATCGAGCAGGCGGTCGACCGGACAAACATCTTCGAGTTGCCCTCGTTTCAGATGAAGGCAGATGTACAGATCGAGACGCAGGGAAAACTTGTTGACGGAAACTACGAATTGTTGTGGAACGGCCCTAATGAGTGGCGAGAAGAGATCTATTTTCCAGGGTTTGTGGAACTTCAGGAGGGCGGTCAAGGGACGGTCTGGATTCAGCGCAGCACTGAGTTCCTCCCGCTACACATTTATGATTTGCACGCAGCGCTAGGTTTCGGGTCGGGCGCGGCGTTCGCGGGAGCGTCTTCCGCGTCGCTCACGCAACCAATTCTTCCGCAAAATGCTACGGTGAGAAAGCTTCGCAAACGAAAAGAGCACGGCGAGGCGCAGACTTGCGCAGAGTTTGCAGATACGATGAAACGCGCATGGGACGTCTGTTTAAATGACGATACTGGAACGCTTGCTCGCAGCCCGATATCCTTTGTCGATAGGGACGTTCAAGCTGTGGGCGGGGGCAAGGTTTATCCGCGATTTCTGAGCTTCGCCGAAAGTGGAAAGACCCTGGCACAAGCGGCTATTACCGAGATTACGAGTCCCGCTCAGTTTCCGCCGAACTCATTTTCTCCGCCTTCTGGCGTATCGCCTGCGGCCGGCTGCATGAATCCAACTCTTCCCCGCTTAATAAAGAAGGTGCAGCCACAGTACCCCCTGAGTGCCAAGCGGGATCACGTCCAAGGCTTGGTGGCTTTTGATGCACGGATCGGCATCGACGGCACCCCGAAGATTGGCAAGTTAGTTGCCCGTGTAAGTCCTGACCTAGAACGGTCGGCCGAAGAAGCTATTAAACAGTGGCGCTACGAGCCTGCGTTATGTGAGGGCAAACCGGTCGATGTCGAGACTGTGTTGCGAGTGATTTATTCGATATCGTACTGAATTACTCAATTCGACGGGGCGAATTCGATCAACCGCGAACTTGGTTTTAGTCGGGCCCCCGAACCTCCACTTGGCTTAACCAGAGTTCCCCAATTATCATGAAGGTGGTCTGGAAGGCCAGACCTCGCTACTTTTTTCCCTCTTGAACGCCATGCTGCAGAATCGAATCGACGATCAGCTCACCATCTCGCGGGAGAATATCCGCGAAGCCGAAGGGATATTCCTTAAGCATCTGAAGCGTGTCGGCCTCAAGCAGACTGGGCAGCGCAGCGCCATCCTTCGCACTTTCCTCGAGACCCGCGAACATCTTTCAATCGACGAACTGCACCGACTGGTTAAGAAAACCGATCCGCGCATCGGGTTTACCACCGTCTATCGCACTCTAAAGCTCCTCGCTGGATGCGGACTGGCCAGCGAAGTCGCCTTCCACGATGGCATTGCGCGCTACGAGCATCAGTACAACCGGCGCAATCATCACCACATGGTGTGCACCGAATGTGGTGCGTCAGTCGAATTTTTCTCCGAGAAGGTTGGAGAGATCGAACAGGAAATTGGACACAAGCACCATTACGTGACTACACGCCACACTTTTCAGATTTATGGTGTTTGCGAGGATTGTCGAAACGAAAACGGCCGAAACGAAGACAGCCGCAGCGACGACGGCCGAAAGAAGAGCAATGGACGGCGAATCGTTTAGACCGCCAAATAATCCGGCGAGTGCCCCAATAAACGCCACCCCGGCGACGGTGGGGTGTCCGCACTGCGCCGCGCAGATGGCGCCGAAGGCGGCGTTTTGCCCCGCTTGCGGATGGTCCATGACTCCTGTACCGCCGCTCGAAAGGGCCGTGGCCGCTGCGGGATATTTGCCGTTGATTCCAGCCGCCGTGATTTTATTCTTGCCGACATATCGACGGCACCTCTTTGTACGGTTTCACGCCTGGCAAAGTATTTTTCTCTGGATCGTTTTTCTAAGTTTGACGGTGGTTGCGATGTTGCTCTCTAATCTTGCTGCATCGTCGCTAATGGCTTTTCTTTTGCTCGGAATTCTCGCCTCGCTGGGCATGTTGTTTTTGTGGTTTGTCCTATCGCTCAAGGCGTGGCAGGGCGAGCGTTTTGCGTTGCCGTTCTTCGGAGTCCTGGCTGCGCGGATGCGCTAGTGTTTCGCGCAACGCCTTAGCGCTACGCCAATGGAGCGACGGACGTCCTCGCCCGTCACTGCACAGACTCCTCCCGTTAGACATTCTCGCCGTCATCGTTCAAAATAATTGATTCACTTTGAATCGAATTTATTTTCCACTATGCAACCCAGGAGACCTCATTGAGTCAGGTTCAGCGCGTTAAGATCAGCGCTCTCGGCACCTATGTTCCGCCCCGCCTTCTAACCAACGCAGATCTCGAAAAAATGGTCGATACCAACGATCAGTGGATCATGGAGCGCGTCGGTATTCGCGAGCGCCATATCGTGGATAAAGGAGTCGCGACCAGCGACCTCGCGGTCGAGGCGGCCAAGAAAGCGCTTGCCGAGCGCGGCATTCAGCCTTCCGATCTGGACGCAATTATTGTCGGTACCGTCACGCCCGACATGTTTTTTCCATCAACCGCGTGTCTTGTCCAAGACAAGCTGGGAGCAAAAAATGTCTGGGGCTTCGATCTATCGGGCGCATGCTCCGCGTTTGTTTATGCGCTGCAAGCCGGAGCGCAGTTTGTGGCGACCGGATCGCACAAGAAAGTGCTGGTCATTGGCGCGGACGTGATGTCCTCGATCATCGACTATACCGACCGCGCTACCTGTGTAATTTTTGGCGATGGCGCTGGAGCGGTCTTACTCGAACCGGCGGAGGATGAATCGTTGGGATTGATCGACTTCATCCATGAAGTGGATGGCTCGGGCGGGTGCTCACTGTTTATGCCGGGGGGCGGAAGCCTGAATCCCTCCAGCCATGAAACCGTCGACAAGAAAATGCACTTTGTTCATCAGGATGGAGGGGCCGTCTTTAAGTTTGCGGTCCGCAAAATGGCCGCGTTGTGCGAAGAGATTCTAAAGCGCAATAACATTCGTGGGAGCGAGATTGACGCCTTCATTCCGCATCAGGCCAACAAGCGCATCATCACCGCGACGGCAGAGCGTTTGAACATGCGGCCGGAGGCCGTGATCGTCAACATCGAGCGCTATGGGAACACAACCGCCGGAACGATTCCGCTGGCGATGGAAACGGCGCGACAGGAAGGCCGGCTCAAAAAAGGCAATCTAGTGCTGCTAGCGTCGGTAGGGGCCGGTTTTACGGCTGGCGCCACGCTGCTGCGCTGGGCGTACTAAATTCGCCGTACTAAGCCGTCAAGAGAATTGCGCGGGCGGCGAAATTTTTGCCGCCACTAGCACTGACGGTTGCAATAACTGGCTCACTCTAAATCAGTGCGGTCGCCGTGGCTCGGTGGTTGCGACGTCACAATAAATTCTAGCGGCGTCTTTCCGCTATTCGCGATCTGGTGAGGAACACCTGGTGGAACCTCCATGCCATCGCGCTCGCCCATCGTGGATGAGACGCCGTCGAGAGTCATGATCGCGCTTCCGGAAAGCACATAGAAAAACTGCCGAGACTGTGTATGGCGGTGCAGTTTGTCGTTTGTCCCAACTGGCATGCGCTCCTGAATAATCGTCAGTTCCGCAGACTGCAAAAGGTACCAGCCATCGCAGCCCTCTCCCCATGAATAGTGCGTCGCCGTTTTTATATTCGTCATCATCATTGTCCCAATTGCTCCATCATCTTCTGCGCTTGCTCGTGGCCTGGATGTTGCTTGAGCAATGCGAGCAGAGCAGCCCGGGCCTTATCGGGCGCGCCTTCAATCGCATAGACCCGCGCCAGGTTCAGATATGCCTGATCGAAAGCGGGAGCCACTCGAATTGATTCTTCAAAACTAGCCACGGCTTCGTTGGGACGCTGCATGTGTAGATAAAGGATGCCAAGATTGTTGAGGGCCTCGGGATAAACCGGCCGCAGCTTCAATGCTTTTTCCAAATATGCAAAGGCGTGCTCCACGTCGTCCTTCTGTGCAAATACCATCCCGATCCCGTAGTTCGCCTCCGCATCATTCGGATTGACCTGCAGCGCGCGCTCGTAAATGTGACGCGCATCTTCCCAAAGCTGCTGTTGACGATAAGCGCTACCAAGATTATCGAGGGCAATCGAGTGATCGGGACTCAACTTGAGCGCTTCAAGAAAGTACCGCACTGCTTCATCTTTATGGCCGTCCCGCGCGGCAATCAATCCGAGGTTGTTCCACGAATTTGCCAAAGTGCCGGGATAGCTTGCACGAAGCTTGATCGCTTTTTTGAAACTCTCGCGCGCCTCCGGAATCTTCTGTCGATCGAGAAACACGCTGCCAATTCCGTACATAGCCTCTGCGCTTGAAGGATCGTCGCGCAGAGCGGTGCGGAAAGAAGCCGCCGCTTGCTCCATATATCCGCGCTGAAAATATACTGAGCCATAAGATAAATAATTGCGCCCAAACTCGATTGCATCGGTCACGCCCGCGAAGGGCAGGGCTGTGGCGACACGTTCGGCAGCAGTTTGAGGAATGTGGCGAAAGTCGTATTCCACGTGAGTGGCGTCCACCGGGCCTTGATAAACCTTGACGATCTCTCCCTGGGCACTAATCAGAAAAGTTGTGGGGAGCGTCAGGTCGCGATGGCGGTCAAATAAATGGCGATAAAGAATGTTGTAAACCGCGGCAAAATCCTCGGAGCCGCGCAGGATTGTGAACGATAAATGCTGCCCGCCCATTACCTTCGAAATGCTTGATCCATCGGGCAGACCGTCAACATTCACGAAAATGACTTGCAGGCCATCCCTCACCCAAGCGGCGTGATGCTGGTCAAAAGTTTTCCAATCGTCTCTGTATGACTCCGCCTCAGACGACCAAATATTAAGCAGCACCTGTTTTCCCCGGAGGGAAGATAAGGTTCGCATTTGCCCGTTAAGGTCGGGCAGCGTGAAGTCCGGTGACTCGATGGGCGCCAGCAGCCACGTTTCAATTGAAGCGGCCGGATTGTCGTTTTTGTGATCCGTGACATCTGCGTCATTAACTTCTCGACTGTTAGTTGGCGGCGAAGTTTTAAAACTCTCTATGCGAGACGGCTCTGAACTTTCCTCGATCCACACACGATGATTAATTGGAAGATCGTGGAAATCCTGAACTGCGCCGCTCGGCCAGCGAATCGAAGCGCTGACGGTACTTTGTCCCGTTCCTGAACCCAAGCCAAAAAATACGTCTTTAGAATGTTGAGACAGAAACCCCGATCCAGCCTGCAGCGACCGAACCTGGCGTCCAGTATCGGTTTTCAGCGTTATCACCGCTCCGATGGCATCGCGATTACTATTCACGCCGCGAAGGCGAAATGAAATGGAAGGCGGCAGGTCGCGCATGACATTTTTCAGGAGCCGCACCTGCGGACCATTGCGATTCTTCAAAAATACTTCCTGACGCCCATCGTGATCAAAGTCCGCAAGCGCGAAGGAGCGGCCGTCTTCCAAAAAATCCAGACCGATTGCGCCGGAAATATCGGAAAAAGTGCCGTCGCCGTTATTCGCGTAAAAGATATTGCGCTCGTAGCCGCTCCACGTGCCATCGGCGCGAATCAACTCGTTGATCGCGCTCCATCCCTCTTCATACTTTTGTGAAGGTTTGGCCTCGTTCGGAGAATTCGCAACTACCTGCCGCCAGAAAAAACTGTTCAAGTCATCGTGTGACGGACCGCTGACCATGCCATTGGTGATGTAGAGATCAAGAAAGCCGTCATGATCAAAATCCCATGCGTCGCTCGACCACGCCCAGCGCCCGATCCCGGTGGTTGCCTTGTCAGTTGTATTCTTGAACTGCGCGCCGCTATTTGTAGTTTCATTCCGAAAAAGCGAGTTGCCCATGGCGTGTTTGTGGTACATGGCGCAAATTTCCGGAGCGGCATCTTTCTTGAAGTTGTCCTGCATCGAAATGCGTTCGCCCGCGGCTGTCCACATATCCGCAACGTAGAGGTCTTCAAATCCGTCGTTATCGTAGTCAAACCAGCAAACGCTCATGCCCGCGCCAACATCTTCGACTCCGGCCGCCGCCGCGACGTCGGTAAATGTTCCGTTGCCGTTATTTCGATAGAGATTCTTTCGCCCGAAATCGTTCACCACGTAAAGATCGGGCCACCCGTCGCCGTTGAAATCATTCCATCCACAGCAAAAGCTGTAGCGGGTGTTGTTTGTGCTGAGCCCGGTTTCGGCCGTGACGTCACGAAAAGTGCCGTCACGGTTGTTGCGCATCATGAAATTAGGAGGCCCGTTTCCCGCGTCGTAATAGGGAGATGGATACTTGTACTGCTCCGTGCCCTGGTAATAGACATAGAGACAAAAATAAATGTCGAGCCATCCGTCGCGGTCATAATCCGCAACGGCCGCGCCAGTAAACGTTCCCTGCGGTGGATTCGCAAACCGAAATGCATCGGCCTTCTGAACAAACTTGCCGCCGCCTTGATTCAAAAACAGCATCGGCCCGGTGGCGCGGACGACAATCAAATCCTGGCGTCCGTCATTATCGATATCGACAAACAGCGCGCACGCCGTGTTTTCAATTACCCCGACGCCCGCTTCTTCGGTGATGTCTTCGAAAGTTCCATCGCCCCGATTGCGATAAAGGCGATTCGGAAGGCCGCCAGGCTGGCAAACGTAGAGATCATCAAAGCCGTCGCCATCGATATCCCCGACTGAAACGCCGTTGTGCCCGTAGATATCAATTCCGCAAGCCCCATCAAGCACGGTCCGCCAATAGTCGCTCCCATGCATTAACTGCGCGCGATAAGACGCATTGCCTCCCAGCGCTGAAACTGCAAGATCGACATAGCAACGATTCGCAGAACGGCTCTGGGTTTCAGATGATGCCGTCCAATTTATTACTTGGAAGCCACCCGATGTATCGCGCTCCCAAACAATCTGCCAATAGCCAATACCCTGCTCGCGATAAAAATCTTTGCCTGTCCCAACCAATTCATACCGAATGCTCGTCTTTATAGGCAGAGCAGAACCGGCGCTAAGCTTCGTGCCGACGTTAATATTCGTGACTTGAAACTCAGTCGTGAGCAGTTTGGAGAAAGTGTTCAAAGATGCACGAAGTTCTTGCACGAACTTTTCCCGGCCAAGCGAAGCATCTCCAGTGAAGGTATTGTGACGAACCTCTATCGCTGGCCCAGGCCGCACAACGCGCGATTCAAACGGACGCAGGGCCCCCCCCCGAAAGCCTGGAGCAAGAATTGTCTGTATGGCCTCGCAGTTCTGTGGCGACGTCAGGAATTCCGAACTCCACTGCGCAAGGATCGCGGCTATCGCGTCAGCGTATTGCTCAGTAACAAAATCGGCGCCGGGCGCGGTTTTCAGAAGCAAAGCATCGATCGGCCTGGCCATCTTGTAGTGAGGATGAAGATGATATTCGTGCCCCAGCGAGCCTTTTTGTATTGAGCCTGATTCGTACAGGGAAGCGAAGTCGAACCCGCTCATTCCAGCAGGAATGAGCGCTGCTGAAACTCCCTGGCAGCACCAGACGAGAAAATCTCTGCGGCGGAGGTTCGCGGGATTCAGTGCGGGCGCATTCCTCTTCTCAGTTGGCTTCAGGACGGGTGTCTCCGGCGGGCCCACATGTGGCATGAAACTAACATTCACACCTACGAGCGTCAAGAGTTGGACCGATATAATGACAACGCCACAATCATCCTCACAGGCGGGAAAAATAAATGCGGGAACGCAAGACAAACATGCAAACCGATCTGGAGGTTCGCTGGCCAAAAAGTAAAGCCAGCCCGGTGCTCGACAGCGTTCGTCCCGTCATTGAACGCTCGCGCGACGTGAACACGAATATCGAAAAGATCGTTGAAGTGGCCAACTGGATGGCCTACGAAGAGTTACCCGTGCCTAACTATGCGCTGCCTTTTGGCGTCGGCGAAGGCAATGTCAACGACACCATCGATTTCATCCTGACCACTTCCTGCATTGATACAGCCTTTACTGATTTTTTTAGCCACATAAAGTTTCAGTCTGAATATCGCGGGCGCATGTGGTCCGATTCAGATGCGCTGTTCGCCTGCATGAAACGTGCTATCGACAACAACACTCCCATCCTGGATGGGAAGTTCCTCGCCAAAGTCACGCGCGCCGACATGGAAACCTTGTTCGCCGGCAATATCGAATTGCCGATGCTCGACGAAAAGATGGCGATCCTTCACCAAGTCGGGGCCACTCTGGAGGCGAAGTATGATGGGCGCTTCCATAACTTTGTCGCGTCATCCTCTCCAAAACTTTTTGATAACGGCAAAGGGCTGGTAGATCGCATGGTCAATGACTTTCCTCGCTTTCGTGATGTCAGTATTTATGACGGCCATACCGTTATGTTCTATAAGTTGCCGCAGCTGACACTTTGGTTTCTTTACACAAGCCTTGCCAAAACGGGGAACTTCCAGCTTCACGATCTTCAAGCAATGTCCGCCTTCGCCGACTATATTGTTCCGGTTGCGCTGCGCGTGTTGGGAATCACCAGCTATTCAACCGATCTCGAGGCAGCCATCAATACGTACCAATTAATTCCCCGCGACAGCCCGTGGGAGGTCGAGATTCGCGCCCACTGCATCTACGCCAGCGCTTTACTCGCCGAAGAAATCAACCGCCTCCGGCCGCCGGACCGGCAAATCCTGATTCCGCAGATCGATGCCCGCCTCTGGACCCACTACCACACCACCTGGTGGCCGCATCACCTCACGAAAACAATCATGTACTGATTGCGCATGCGCCTGTCGTACATCCGTTTGTGAAATCTCTATTGCGGAATCAACTCAGGCGTTACAATGGCGCACCAGTCATCTCATCTTTACGGGATAACGTCCTCAATATGCAGACCAAGGTTTCCGTTGCCATGCGCGCCCGCCTGTTTCGCGCAGCCCGCAAAGCAATGAAAAACGCTTACGTGCCATTCTCACAATTCAGAGTGGGCGCCGCCATTCTAACTTCAAGGGGCAAAATATTCTTGGGCTGTAATGTGGAGAATTCTTCCTACGGCATGACCAACTGTGCCGAGCGCACGGCGATCTTTTCCGCGGTTGCCAAAGATGGTCCCGATCTCGAAATCCTCGCAGTAGCTGTAGTCAACGATCACAGCGTCCCGTGCTCGCCCTGTGGCGCCTGTCGCCAGGTGATTTATGAATTCGGCTCCCGCGCCGTCATTTTTTACGAGGGAAAAAAAGGTCCGAAACAGAGCCCTATCACCGACCTTTTGCCGGAGGGATTTCGACTCCAGTGAACCAGCCTCCTGCTTCGGAATTTCGTGTCATCGATCTCATCCGCAAAAAACGCGACGGCGGATCCCTGTCGATCGCTGAAATTGGTTACCTCATCGACGGTTGCACCTCAGGCTCAATTCCTGATTATCAGATCGCGGCCTGGCTCATGGCTGTGGTCCTGCGCGGAATGACGCAGGAAGAAACCGCGGCCCTTACCCACGCCATGCTCCATTCAGGCGAAGTTTTGGACCTCAGTTTTCTTCCCGCAAAAAAGGTCGACAAACATTCGACCGGCGGCGTTGGCGATAAAACTTCTCTCGTGCTTGCCCCACTGGTCGCCGCCGGCGGCCTCTACGTCCCCATGATCAGCGGACGCGGACTGGGCCACACTGGAGGCACGCTCGACAAATTAGAATCTATTCCCGGATTTCGCGTCGGCCTGTCAGTGTCCGAATTTCATCGTGTCCTCAAAGCCTGCGGCTGCTCCATGATTGGCCAAACCGAAAAAATTGCTCCCGCAGATCGCAAGTTGTATGCCTTGCGCGACGTCACTGGAACAGTTGAGAGTCCATATTTAATCTGCGCCTCCATAATGAGCAAAAAATTGGCGGAAGGAACCGACGCCCTCGTGCTCGATGTAAAAACCGGCTCCGGCGCGTTCATGAAAAAAGAAGAGGATGCCGTCTTCCTCGCTGAACTCATGGTCGAAACTGGCGAGCGCATGGGGAAGCAGATGGTCGCACTCATTACTGACATGAACCAGCCTCTCGGGCACATGGTTGGCAACGCGCTGGAGGTGCAGGAGTGCATCGAGGTGCTGCATGGTGGCGGCCCTGCTGATCTGCGCAATCTCTGCCTGGACTTGGCGGCGTGGATGTTTTATTTGGGCGGCGCAGTCAAGTCCGTAGAGCATGGAAAGCAATTGGCCGACCGGCTCATCGCCTCCGGGAAGGCATTCGAAAGATTTAGGCACATGGTCGAATTGCAGGGAGGCGATGTCAGCGTCATTGACAATCCAACGCAGCTTCCTTCGGCCGACCACCATGTTAGTGTGCCGAGCCCGGCCAGCGGATTCGTGACTGCCATTGCATGCGAACAAGTGGGCACGGCTTGCGTGATTCTAGGTGGAGGCCGCGAACGAAAAGAAGACTCCGTCGATCCTGCGGTTGGCATCGTGGTGCATAAAAAAATCGGCGATAAGGTTTCCGTCGGAGAGGCGCTCTGTACCATACAGTGCCACTCCGACGCGCAAGCCGCGCGCGCGAAAACTTTGCTCATTGAAAGTTACGAGATCTCTCCTGCCGCCGCTGCATATAACCTAAATCTGATTCATCGCGTGATTCATAAAGGAGCGCGTTAACTTAAGAGAGTGGTAATTGTTTCGGCGGCGGATTTACCAAGGGGATAAAAATGGGACGTTTCACCGGCATTCTCGGCCTCATCACCATGTTGGGATTGGCCTACGCGTTCTCCACCAACCGCCGGGCGATTAACAAGAAGACAGTTGCCTGGGGCTTAGGCCTGCAAGTTGTGTTCGCCATTTTTGTTTTGAAAATCGAGATTGGCAGGGTGCTCTTCCAAAAAGCTGGAGACATCGTAAACCGCCTGCTCAGCTATGCATTTGTGGGATCGAAATTTGTTTTCGGCGAACTCGGCGCACAAGGCTCGTCAATGGGCTTCGTTTTTGCCTTTCAGGTGCTGCCAACGGTTATTTTTATCGCCGCATTTTTCGCCGTGCTCTACCACTACGGCGTCATGCAGTTCATCATCAAGATCGCAGCCAAGGTCATGACCCGCTTTATGGGTGCGAGCGGCGCGGAATCTCTCAACGTGGCGGCGAGCATTTTTATGGGTCAGACGGAAGCGCCGCTAACCATCCGCCCATTTCTCCCCGATCTCACGCGATCCGAATTGATGACGGTTATGACCAGCGGAATGGCGCACGTCTCCGGCGGCATCATGGCCGCATACATTGCATTCGGCATAGAACCGAAACATCTTTTGAGCGCGGTCATCATGACCGCTCCCGGCACCATTTTGATGTCAAAAATGCTCGTGCCTGAGACCGAAGTTCCGAAGACCGCCGGCCGCGTGATAATGAGCGAAGAAGAAGTGGGTGCGGAGAAGAGTGAAAATCTGCTGGGCGCGATCGCGCGCGGAACCACCGACGGCCTGGGCCTCGCGCTGAATATCGCCGCCATGCTGATCTCGTTCCTGGCGCTGATTGCTCTCGCCAACGGCATTCTCGGCGGCATTCATAACAGGATTGGCATACTGTGGTTTCCGTCAAGCCTGCAACAGATATTCGGCGTATTGTTTGCCCCGGTCGCATGGGTTATAGGAGTTCCATGGCACGACTGCAGTGCCATCGGCAATCTTCTCGGCACGCGCATGGTGCTGAACGAGCTTGTGGCTTTCTCGATGCTTGGACCGCAGCGAGCCGCGCTTGACCCGCGCTCATTCACGATTGCAACCTTCGCGCTCTGTGGATTCGCCAACTTAAGTTCGATTGGAATTCAATTGGGCGGCATCGGCGCGCTCGCTCCGAACAAGAGAAGTGAACTGGCGCGCTTGGGAATTCGCGCCATGCTCGCTGGAACGATGGCTAATCTGATGTCGGCGTCAATTGCGGGCATGCTGCTTTGAAACCGTGTAATGAAGCGACGGGCGTCTCGCCCGGCTCTCCATCATCATCACCCAGTTGGGTGCGCCACTTCTCGCGTTTGAGAAGTGGCCCGCTCACCTCGGCGCCGCGAAACTAAGGTCTTCTGATTTACGGCGGGCATCACATCGCTTTAGCCTACCGAATCCCCAAGCCGCTCCAGAATCTCCTCCGTAGTAACCAAACTTGCTCCCAAGCTCCTGAGTTGTTGGATGGTCTTCTCGCCTGCCTCCGGCGCCAAAGTTTCAATCGCATCGCGCACCACTGCAACTCGCCGCTTTCGCTGCAGCAAACCCTTAACCGCGCAGCTGACGCAGTATTCGGTCACAACCCCAAACACCACAAACTCTGCCTCGCTTCCCAACCGCTCAACCAACACGTCTGCATTACGAGTCTCAAAAACGTCGAGCGTCTGCTTCTCAAGAATGATCTGCTGATGCTTTAGAAAGTCAACCGGCAAAGTCGCGCCGTCCTTGTTCTCGACGCGAACAAAATCATCGGTCAAAGCCTCCGGCACCAACTCCGCACCAGGCGTGCCTTTCAGGCAATGAGGAGGGAACTGCTTGAACTCAGGATCATCCGGCGGATGAAAGCAACCATGCGAAACTAGAAACACGTCACCGCGCCGCGCCGCATCCGTCAGCTTGCGGATGTTGGGCAGAAGTTTCTCCGCTCCCGGCACGTAGAGCTTGCCACCGGGCAGCATAAAATCGGCCTGCACATCTACTTCCCAAAATATAAAATTGCGAGATTGCATTCCATTCTCCAGAATTCAAATCGCCCAAAATTCTAATCGATTGCGCGGGCCACATTCATTTGTATACTAGCGGCCATCGAGTTCGCAGCAAATCCGCAGCGCTAAGGGAATTATGTCTCAAGACGAACCTTCTAAATCTGCACGCCAAACGAAGCTGGTCATTCGCAATATTGGTCTCCTGCTCAGCGGAGATCTCGCGAATCCCATCCTCGACGCCGACACCATTGTCGTGACCGACGGACGTATCACCACTGTCGGCAAACTGAAAGATGTTGATACCTCCGGGGCAACGATCACCGTCGATGCTAAAGGCACGGCGGTTTCGCCCGGCCTGATCGACAGCCATGTTCACCCCGTGTGCGGTGATTGGACACCGCGGCAGAATCAACTCGGCTGGATCGACAGTTACATGCACGGCGGGGTGACGACAATGGTCTCGGCCGGCGAGGTGCATACGCCTGGCCGCCCCAAAGATATTGTCGGTCTCAAGGCCATGGCTATTTTCGCCCAGCGCGCCTTTCACGCCTTCCGTCCTGGAGGAGTAAAAATTCATGCCGGCGCTCCTGTCATCGAGCACGGAATGGTCGAAGATGATTTCAAAGAATTGGCCGCAGCGGGCGTCAAGATTCTCGGCGAAGTAGGACTCGGCAGCGTCAAAGACGGCAAGACGGCGCGGCAGATGGTAGCGTGGGCCCGCAAATACGGCATCCAAAGCACGATTCACACTGGAGGCCCATCTATCCCCGGCTCCAGCTTGATCGATAAAGATATGGTGCTTGAGACCGACGCCGATGTTATCGGCCACGTCAATGGCGGCCACACGGCGCTTCCCGACGACCAGATCACGGCGCTGTGCGAGCATTCTTCGCGAGCTTTAGAAATTGTGCACAACGGAAACGAGCGCGCCGGTCTGTTGGCTCTTCGCACCGCCATGGAGTTGAAACAATTGAAGCGCGTGATTCTCGGTACCGATTCGCCCGCTGGATCAGGGGTTCAGCCGCTCGGCATTTTGCGCATGATCGCGTTGCTCTCATCGCTCGGAGACATTCCCGCAGAGCTTGCCATTTGCCTGGCTACCGGTAACACGGCCAAATTGCGCCAACTCGATTGTGGACTGATTGCGACGGGCCGCGAAGCGTCATTTGTTCTGATGGACAAAGCCCAGTACTCGGCAGGGAAGAACCTGCTCGACAGCATTCAAAAAGGAGATCTGCCCGGAATCGGAATGGTAATCATCGATGGCGCAGTCAGCGTGCAGCGAAGCCGAAACACACCGCCATCGACCACGATGCCCGAAGTTGTGAAGCAATAGCGCGTAAAGCGGCCCTCAGCGAGACGGCATCACTGCATCCCAAGCGACGCAGCCACCGTCTTCTTGTATTCGCGCGCCTTGGCAATGGCTTCTGCTTCGTTAACCGTCAGCAATTTGCGATCGCGCATCACAACGCGGCCGCCGATCATCACCGTTTGCACATCGCTCCCCTTCAGCGCGTAAGCGATCTGCGCATAAATTTCATACATCGGCACGGCATTTGGTTCGTCGAGGCCAATCAGAATCAGATCCGCTTTC
>Ga0182024_10011441_pt1 | contig 17807 bp, 12 predicted proteins | sample P32metaG_FD_120480 | JGI IMG/M metagenome (GOLD analysis project Ga0182024, IMG submission 120480) | Permafrost microbial communities from Stordalen Mire, Sweden - P3-2 metaG (Illumina Assembly) | ecosystem: Environmental > Terrestrial > Soil > Wetlands > Permafrost | place: Sweden: Stordalen... | reverse complement strand
GATGAACAGAACCGGTTTCTGAATGATTTTATCCCTTTCCAGCGGCGCATTGCGCGCATTGGCCTGTGGAATAGCCTCTCTCAGATATTGCTCAAGCTGACGTGCCCGGGTGTTCCCGACATTTATCAGGGCAACGATTTGTGGGATTTCAGCCTGGTGGACCCGGACAACCGGCGGCAGGTCGACTACGCGCGGCGCCGGGAGATGTTTGAAAAAATCCGCAGATTGAGTGCCGAGCCAAATTCGGCATCGGCGGCAGAATTATCGGAGTCCCCCGAAGATGGCCGCCTAAAGTTGTATGTGATTTGGAAAACGCTCTGCTTACGCAAAGAATATCCGGACGTCTTCCGGTTGGGCGATTATCTTCCTTTGGAAGTTCAGGGAACAAAGGCGAATCACGCGGTCGCATTTATTCGGAAGTTCGAAAGCACGAGTCTGATCGTGGTCGTTCCGCGACTGGTGAGTAGTTTACTGAATGGTTCGGAGCGCTCCCCTGTTGGGCCTGAGGTGTGGAACGACACTCATATTGAATTGCCAGCGTGCGTTTGTGGCAGAAGTTACCGCAATATCTATACCGGGGAAACTTTGGCTGTGCCGAAAACGGAGAATGGTTCAGCGATCCTCATCTCGAATGCCTTGGCCAACTTCCCGCTGGCGCTGTGCTTGCAGAGTTGAACAACAGACTAATACCTACAGGATTTGCCGTATGGACATCCGGTGAGGCCGAGGATAGCCTCAGATTCACCTTAATTCCATGCAGGCTCTCCGCCCTGCAACTGAGGTGTTTTTCATGACGACTTTGTTGCCCTTCCCCCGTAATTCCGGAAGCTGGCGCGAGCTTTACGCCGCCGCTCTTTTCGAAACCGACCGGGAGCGGATACCGGCGCGAATCGCCGACGCCGAACACGCGATCGTGGCTCGGGCGCGCGAACTTTTCGCGGCGGGCAACGACACAATCGAAGAAGACCAGGCATTGGATGATGCTCTCTACGCATTGCGGGCGCTTCAAAGTTGCCTGGCAATGCAGGCCGTAGCTGCTTAAACGAACGGCTCCTGCTCCTCGTACGAATCTTTTTGACTGCGCTGCTTGGACGGTATTGGCGTTTTTGTTTTCAAAATACCTGTGCCCATCGAGCAACCTTCGCAGATGGTGGCCGCAGTTGTGCAGCCACCCCTTCCTTAGGTTAGTCTTTCTGCATCAAAGTGCTGCCGCCGGAGCCAACCAGCTTCTTCAAAGCCTTCGTTGGGGAAGAAAATCTGCACGTTTTACATTGGTCATTTTGGCGCAAGAATTTGGGGCGAGAACTGGAGTGTGATGGCCGAGGTTAAGACAGTCCGGAAAAGCAGTCCTTCGGAAGACTCGACACCGGAGACTCGAAGGCTCACGGCGGCGGAAATTTTTCAAGCCGCAATCGAAAACGCGCGCGACGAACTGCGCCGCTCGAACCAGAAACTGGCATTTTCGGGCGTGGCCGGAGGTCTCACGATGGGGCTGACTGGCGTTGGCGTGGCCTCAATCCGGGCGATTATGGGGCACGGCGCCCAGATCGCGCCTTTCTTGCTTTACCCTGTTGGTTTTATCGCGGTCATTATCGGGCGGGCACAACTGTTCACGGAAAATACTTTGTACCCTGTGGTTCTCGTGCTGGATGAGCGCCGGCACGTAGCAAGAACTTTGCGGTTGTGGGGAGTAGTTTTCGCGTCGAATGTGTTTGGAGCTTTGTTATTTGCTTTGCTGGCGGGCAAGACTTCCGCGCTACGGCCAGACATACTTTCGCAGCTGGTGCAGCTGGGACAGGAAGCTTCCCTGGGATCGGCCTCTCACTTTTTCTGGAGCGGAATTATTGGAGGATGGATGATCGCGCTGGTCGCGTGGACGGTGACAGCCAGTCACTGGACCATTGGCCAGATTACTATGGTGTATTTGCTTACCTTCGTCGTCGGTATCGGGCACTTTGCACATTGTATTGCGGGCAGCGCGGAGATTTTGTCGGCGGTCGTGACCGGGGCAATCCCGCTGACGGATTATTTTCGCTGGCTCGTCCCGGCTACACTGGGAAATATTTGTGGCGGCGTACTAATGGTCAGTCTTATCAATTACGGCCAGGTTAAGACCATTTAATTCGCGGTTAGAGCGGCCTTCCGGACTGCCTTTTGCATCCAAATTCCACCGTGTCGGTCGGTCTCCAATTTGCATGGCTGTTCATTTTGTCCATCCCTGTCGCCTGTGTGGCCTGGACAATCACACACGAGGAAGTCTTTCGCGAGCCGCGCGACTATTGCCAGAAGCAATCGAAAAATGCGCGGACACTTCCTCGACGAAAGTTCTTCTACTTATTTACCTGTGAGTTCTGTTTCAGCCATTATGTCGCGGCGGCGTTTCTGGTTCTTACTCGCTTTAAACTGTTGTATGAGGACTGGCGCGGTTACCTGATTGCTCTCTTCGCCCTTGTTTGGGTCGCGAACCAGTACATGAGCGTCTATAACCATCTGCGTCTGGATATCAAGCATGAGCAGGTGCAAATCCATGCGGAACAGAAAGAGAATCTGACTGAAGAGCGCAGGGCTGCGTAGCAGGTTGAAGATTGGTCAGGCTGAAGCGACCGCCGATCACGATGCTTTGACAGATTTCCAATCGACCTTGACTTTGGCGGACTTGGCGATTTCAAGCGCAGCCCTTCTGCCGCTGGCAATTGCGGCATGCACGGTTCCGTTAAGGCCGTCAACATCTGTGGCTTCGCCCGCGAAGAATAAAGTATTGTCGACTGGCGCGGCCAGCGCTTGCGGCGCTTGAATTCCGCCAACCTTCCCGTAGCTGTAGGCGCCGCGCGAAAACGGGTCGGTCTGCCAATCGTGAAAATACGCGTATTCGAGAAGCCCTTCGAGTTCTTGAACCCTCATGCCGAGCAGGCGATGAAGGGTTGCAACACTGCGCTCGACGACAAAAGACTCGCTCTGGCCGGAAAGGCGCGAGGCGCAATGGAACGGCGCCCATGCGGTCAACAATGGCAGTTTAACGGGCGCGGTAGTCCACCACGTGGGGAACCAGTCATCGTGAGAGAAGAGAAAACTCATTCCGTCCATCGATTTGGCATACTGCTCACGAGAATGCGGCAGATCTTTCCAGAAGCGTTCGCGAAAACGTAGAGTGACCCGAATCACCTTTCCCATCGCGATGTTGCGAATCGCATCCTGTTTCTCCCGAGGCAGTTCGGGGATAAAGCGGATCGCGCCCTTATCGTCAGCCTGGGCTTGCAACACGCCGATCGGCACCGTGATGACCACGCGGGGGGCAAAAAACATGGCCGTCCCGTTTGCGCCACTTGCGGTTATCTCGACTTGGCCAGGACGCCATTGAATGCTCTCGACTGTCGTACTTTTCTGTAGCGAGACGCCACTCTCTTGCAATTGCTGTTGAAAGATTTCGATTAGATCTGCATATCCATGTTCCGCGCGAAAGGCCCGATCACCTTCGATCTGTTCTTCCGCATGCATTCCCAGTACCAGCCAGTTCACACCGACTAAGGCGGGATCGGCCGCATTGAATCCGCTGACGTATCCCATGGCCCACTGTTTGGCTCGCCGCAGGCTGGGAGTGTCAGGCAATCGGGAACTGTAGCGCTTCAAAAAATCGGTAAATGACTCATCGGCGTTCTTGTGGTGCTTCATCTTTTGCAGAATCTGATCGACGTCTGAAAAGAAGTCGCAGGGGCTGATGCGGACTTCATCGACGCACCAGTTATCGCCGTCGACTTCTCCGATTTGAATGTGCCGGCTCTTGAGCAGATCCAAAATTTCCGGAGGGAGTCCATGAATAAATTCTGCGCCAAGCTCAATGGGGGCGTGCAACTTGGGATCCTGGAGCGTAAATATGCGACCACCGATGCGGTCCCGCGCTTCCAGCAGCGTGATCGAAAGTCCGGCACTTGCCAGAGCCGTTGCCGCCGAGACCCCAGAGGCTCCTGCTCCGATGACAATCACATCCGGTTTTGCATGGTCGGGCACGGGATTTTCGTTCAAGAACTGCAGAGACTAATTCATTTTGGAGCCGATTTGACTGACTTTAGATAGGCAATCACGGATTCCGCATCCTGCCGGCTCATACGGAACTGGGGCATGGGCGGGCGCAAGTAAGTTCCCGTGCGCCAGATGCCGGTCGTAAGCAGCGTCACCATTTCCGCGTCGGTTCCGGGTAGCGCTCCGGCAATTCTTGGCGCCTGCAGTGGCCAATCCTCTGTGGGTTCCGCGGATTTCAGCCATACGGGCGCACCTTGCAACCATCGACTGCGGTCGGGAGTACCGTTGCTGTCGCGCGGGGTATGGCACTGGCCGCATCGGGACAGGTCTTCCACAATGTACTGGCCGCGAGCCTCGCTGCCTTGGGCTGGAGTGTTCTGGTTTGCGCTGGAGTGATTGCGCGCCTTATCGACCGTCTGATTATTTTGCGCATGGCTCAGGCTGGCCACAGTGATCAGCAGCAGCAAGAGGAAGGCTTTTGGAAGATGACCAGCTACCGAAACCCTAGAACGGGACACCTCTATTGGTTGGTCGGCTGGTCTGGGAGGTTGGCGGAAGCGGCGCGCGATGCGGGCATCAGAATTCATCGATTCCATGAGGATAACCTCGCGTTACAAACCTTACGAGAGCTTTTAGCATCTTTTGTGTGGGCCGTTGCGTTCCTGGGGGCGGGACTGTCATACTCCAAAGCACATTATCGCATCCGGCACTGGAATCCGCTTGAAGACGGCAGCTAGACCGCATGACGGGACGCCAAAACTTCTGGGGAGGATGGCAGGAACGCATCTCAGCGCTCCGGAATGTGCCGGCTGTTTTGAAGATTGTGTGGGATTCTGGCCCAGGAGTCGTGGTTTTTGGACTGGTTTCGCGTCTATTTTCAGCGCTGTTGCCTGTGGGGCTTCTCTGGATTACCAAGCTCATCATTGACAGCATCAATACTGCCGTCCATACTCACCAGCCGGTGAGGCCCGGATTTTGGTGGCTGGTGGTAGGAGAATTTTCGCTGGCTGTCCTAAACAGCATCCTCCTGCGAACGATCGATTACTCCGATTCGCTGCTGGGCGACAAGTATACCCGGCACGTCAGTATTCGCGTGATGAATCAGGCAGCTAGCCTGGATCTGATTGCCTACGAAGATCCGGTGTTTTACGACCGCCTGGAGCGGGCGCGGGTGCAGGCAACGGACCGGCTGGTGATGATCCAACAGATCGGACGGCTGGTCCAACAAGCTATCACCACGGTTACTCTCTCCGTCTCGATCATGTTGTTTTCTCCGTGGCTGATGCTGTTGCTGATCGCGGGGGTGGTTCCGGCATTCCTCGGCGAAAGCCATTTTGCGTTTCTGGGATACGCTAAGAATTTCCGGCAGACACCGGTGCGGCGGCAGTTGGACTACTTGCGGATACTGGGTGGAAGCAAGGAGGCCGCGAAGGAATTGAAGCTCTTCGGATTGAAAGATTTTCTGCGGGAACGATTTACCCACCTGTCCGATGGCATTTATGAAGAGAATGTTTCCCTGTCTCGACGCAAGTTGATCGCGGGTGCACTGTTGTCGACGATTGGAACGATGGGCTACTACTCGGCATATGTATTCGTGATCTGGCGCACCGTGAGTGGCGCTCTTACCATCGGTACACTAACCTTTCTCGCCGGAGCTATTCAGCAGGCCAGCAGTAACATCGAGCAGATTTTCTCAACCTTCGCCGGCATCGGCGACCAAGCGTTGTTCCTGACGGATCTGCTGGCATTTTTTGAAATGAAGCCGACCATCCAGTCCAAGCCGAACGCCTTGCCCACCCCCCGGCCGATTGTGCGAGGAGTCGAGTTCCGGAATGTTTCGTTCAGCTATCCAGGAAACTCTCGAAGAGTATTGGACAGCATCAATTTCCAGTTGCATACCAAGGAGCGGCTCGCGCTGATTGGGGAGAACGGACAGGGCAAGACCACGATCGTAAAGTTGATCACCCGGCTCTATGATCCTACCGAGGGACAAATCCTGCTGGATGGGGTCGACCTTCGCGACTACGATCTGGAAGACCTGCATCGGGAATTTGGTGTCATCTTTCAGGACTTCATGCGCTATGAAATGACCGCGCGAGAGAATATTGCGGTGGGACGCATTGGAGAAATTAATAATCTTGAACTGCTCAAGGGTGCGGCGCAAAAAAGCATGGCGGACCTTACAATAGGACGCCTGCCCGAGGGTTACGACCAGATGCTGGGCCGGCGCTTCGAGCAGGGAGTAGACCTTTCGGGGGGCGAGTGGCAAAAAGTCGCGCTGGCGCGAGCTTATCTGCGGGACGCGCAATTATTAATTCTCGACGAACCAACCGCCGCGCTGGACGCACGCAGCGAGTTCGAGGTGTTTCACCGTTTCGCGGAACTCACCGCCGGGAAGATGGCGCTTTTTATTTCGCACCGGTTCTCAACCGTACGTTCAGCCGACCGCATCCTAGTCTTGGAAAACGGCAGGATTGCAGAGGAAGGAACCCACGACCAACTGGCAAGGCTGGGTGGTCGTTACGCAGAGATGTTCGAGATGCAAGCCTCGAGCTATCGCTAGGGAGGACACGGAATGACGGCGCAGAGCGGTCACCTGGAACTCGTGAGGAGGGATGGCAAAGCCCTGCGCGTAGTTACTGCCATTGATATAGATATGGAAACTGGGCCCGACAAATTGAGCTCGAACGCGGGGGAACTTGCCCGCAATTTGGCATGGATCCCGGGCCAACAGGAATCTCGTAACTTTCGCGACCGTTGCGAAACCCTGACTCGCGCGTTTCGGCCAGTGCTGGCATCCGTTCAAAATCGGGCGGTAAGACCCTCCTCCGACGATTTTCTTGCGCTTCAGGAACAGATTTATCTGCTCTCGGGAGAGCTGGGAGAGACTTGTACAACTTTCAGCGAGCCTCATAAGCTGCCTCAGGTTCGCACTGCACACGGCACGATCATTCCCAGAATAGCGGCATTGGCCGAAGATTATCTCGCGGCCGTTGGATATCAGTTCAGTCAAGAAAGTTTCGCTTCTTATATCCACGCCTTCCAGCAGGTCACTGTACTCAAGATGGCGGAGATCTGGATGCTGGTGCCAGTGATGAAGCTTGTGCTGATGGAGCACATTGCGGAACTGGGGCGCCGGTTGCTAGAGGATCCCTCGGGATCGTATGCCATAAGGGATGCGATCCGCGGATTGCAGGAGATTAAACAAACCTCGTGGAAAGTTGTAACCGAACCGCTGATCCTGTTTGATCGCGTTCTGCGCGACGATCCTGCGGGAGCTTATGCTCGCATGGATTACGAGACGCGGGAGCAATATCGCAAGCAAGTGGTGAAGATTGCCGATCGCAGCGATTGCTCGGAGATGCGAGTCGCCAGTGAAGTGCTGGCGCTGTCGCGGGAGGCGCGGCAGCATCCGAACCAGGATCCACGCGTGACTTTGCGCGATTCACATGTGGGGTCGTATCTGGTAGCGGAAGGAATGGGCGTTCTTCGACAGAGAACGGGATTCCATCCTCCATTTACACAGCGCTTGCGTACTTTTTTGCTTCAACATCCGGATGAGCTTTATCTGCCAGGAATTGCCGCCCTTACTTTCGCGATTGTTTCGGGAGTTGTCCTCCTATTGACGCCGCCCACTACTTCTTTGTGGTTGGTTTTGCTGGCAATTCTGGCCGTATTGTTGCCGGGTTCGCAGAGCGCAGTGCAGATCATGAACTACCTGGCCACGCTGCTGCTACCGGCGCAAACTCTACCCAAGCTGGATTTCTCGGAGGGAATTCCGAACGATTGCGTGACGTTGGTGGCAATTCCCACAGTGCTAATGAATGAAAAGCAGGTCCGCAGACTGGTGGATGACTTGGAGGTTCGGTATCTGGGAAATCAGGATGCCAACATTCATTATGCGCTGCTCTCCGATCTTCCGGATTCTCCGTTTGAACCGCGGGAAGATAGCATCCTTGTAGATTTGGCCGCAGATCTGGTACTCAGGCTGAACGAAAAATACGCCGACGAGGGCATGGGTTCTTTCTTTTTATTCCATCGCCATCGTGTGTATAACCCGCGCGAACGGCTGTGGATGGGATGGGAGCGCAAGCGCGGCAAATTAATGGATCTGAATAATCTGTTGCGCGACAAGTTTGACAGCTTCCCGGTGAAGGTGGGAAATCTCTCGACGCTGCCGAATATTCGTTTTGTCATCACTCTGGATTCTGATACTGAACTTCCCCGTGGATCAGCTGCCCGGATGGCAGGGACGTTGGCGCATCCACTGAATCAGGCGATCATCGATCCAGATAAAGGCATCGTGGTTGCGGGGTATGGAATTCTGCAGCCGCGAGTGGGAGTGAGCGTACAGAGTTCGGCTCGATCAAGACTGGCCAGCATTTATTCCGGACAGACTGGGTTTGACATCTACACGCACGCCACCTCGGATGTGTATCAGGATCTCTATGGCGAAGGGATTTTTGTCGGTAAAGGAATCTATGAAGTGGATACGCTGCAGCGGGTTCTTGCGCGCCGGTTCCCGCGGAATGCTCTGCTCAGCCATGACCTGGTCGAAGGCGCGTATGCGCGGGCAGGTCTGGTCAGCGATATCGAAGTAATCGAGGACTATCCTTCTCATTACAGCGCGCACAACCGGCGGAAGCATCGATGGATGCGGGGCGATTGGCAGATTGCAGGATGGTTGCTACCACTGGTTCCTGAAGAATCCGGCCGGCGGGTGCCGAATCCTTTGTCCGTAGTTTCGAGATGGAAGATTCTGGATAATCTGCGGCGAAGTTTGGTGGAACCTGCGACCTTCGCCTTGTTTCTATTGGGATGGCTGTGCCTCCCGGGCAGCGCGGGGGCATGGACTGCCGCGACCGTTACCATTCTGTTTTTGCCGGCGCTATGCCAATTTGCATTTGAGTTCGTGAGGGCGACCACGTTGGCACAAAGTGCAACCGTCCGGGACGCGCTTAACTCATTTCTGAATGCCAGCATTGCGAACGTGTTGACGATTACATTCCTTGCCCACCAAGCGTTGTTATCGCTGGATGCTGTGGTACGAACCATGGTTCGCCGACTGATCACGCGACAGAGATTGTTGCAGTGGGAAACGGCTGCTGAGGCGGAGCTCGCGGGGGATAAGCGCACAACTCTGGATATTTATTTGAACTGGACGCCGGTGCTGGCGCTGGGAGTATTTCTACTTGTCTGGCTAGTGCGCCGTGGAGCGCTTCCGGCGGCGTTGCCGATTCTTCTGCTGTGGGCTATCAGCAAACCGATGTCCGTGTGGCTGAACCGGCCGCCTCGGGCTCCGCGCAAAGAAACCTCAGACCGTGTTCACTGGTTATTGCATGAGGCTGCTCTCCGAACCTGGCGCTACTTCGATGAGTTCAGCACCGAAGAACACCACTGGCTGATTCCAGATAATGTTCACGAAGAAAATACCAAAGCGGCGCCTCGCATTTCCACTACAAACCTGGGCCTTCTGCTTAATTCCCGGCAAGTAGCTTGTGAATTCGGCTATCTCACGGTGGCGGAATTCGCACAGCAGACTCTTCGAACGCTGGCGACAGTTTTGCAACTGCCGCGGCATCGCGGCCATTTACTGAACTGGTATGACACGCGCACGCTCGCTCCGCTGACTCCGGCCATCGTTTCCAGCGTGGACAATGGCAATCTAGTGGCATCGCTCTGGACTCTGCAGCAGGGATCGCTGGATTTTCTGAAACGGCGCCTTTTCCCGCGAGAGTTGGCGGAAGGGCTGCTGGATCATCTTTACGTATTGAGCAGCCTAGGGGCTTTGCCGCGAAGGAAATTATCGGTAATGGAAACGGCGCTCAAGCAGCAAAACAGTTTGCAGTATCTTTTGGATATTCCCGACGCGGATCTCAAAGGTCTGCAGCAGCCGGATGCGAGTTTGAAAGAAGGTTCGAAACACAATGATGTGGGTTGGTGGCAGGAGAAAGCGAAAGAACGCGTCCGGCAGGCTTGCCGGGCGGCGCAAGCTTATGCGCCCTGGCTACTGCCGGAATATGCCACCGTTAAAAATGACCCGGCAGTTTTTCCGCAGGGCAATAAAACTCCTGCGCTCGAGCAGATGCCGCTTTTCATCGATCGCCTTGCGCTTCAACTCGGAGCGGCAATTCATTCCGGGGGCCCGAAGACTCCCAACAAGCTATACGGCGAACTGCTCGACTTGCTTCCTGAGGTACGTTCGCGGACGGTACGTCTGATCGAGGACTTGCAGAAAATTGCCGATCAGGCGGGAGCGCTGGTCGACGAAATGGATTTTTCTTTTATGCTGAATCCTGGCAGAAAGCTGCTGTCGGTGGCGTTCGAAGTCGAAAAAGAGCGGAATCATCCGGCATGTTACGACCTTCTGGCGAGCGAAGCCCGGATCGCGTACTTTGTTGCCATCGCCAAGGACGATATCCCGCAGGAAAGCTGGTTCCAGCTCGGCCGTCCGCCGCTGGTGGACGAAGGAGTTCCCGGTCTTCTTTCATGGACTGGAACCATGTTCGAATACCTGATGCCGGCATTGTGGATGCGCTTGTATCCCAATACGCTGCTCGAACGGGCGGCGGAAGTGGCGGTGCGGGCTCAGCGGGTTTATGCCGCCAGAAAGAAAGTCCCCTGGGGCATTTCCGAATCGGCCTCCGCCACAATGGATGCGGAAGGCAATTATTTTTATTTTGCCTTCGGAGTTCCGCAGTTGGCCATTCACAAACCGGAGCAGGAAGGGCCGGTGATCTCGCCCTATTCAACTTTTCTGGCTCTGGATGTTGAGCCTGCAGCTGCGATGCGGAATTTGCGGGGTATGCAACGCAAGCAAGCTTTGGGTTCCTATGGCTTTTACGAGTCCTTGGACTATACCAAGTCGCGTCGCAGGTCTCGCTCTCGGGGATTTGAGATTGTGCGTTGCTGGATGGCGCACCATCAAGGCATGAGCCTGCTTGCGTTGGCAAACTTTCTTCACGATGAAGTCGTACAAGACTGGTTTCATAGCCATCCGCGTGTGCAGGCTACCGAACTTCTGCTGCAGGAAAAGCCGGCCGCTCGGGTGAGTGCGCCAAAAGCCCGCTCCGAAGTGGCGTGAGCCATGCTGAAGGACCGATGCTGAAAGATCGTCAGCTAGCCCTTACATCGATGAAAAGTTGCCGCGGTATCATCCTCGCAGTTCTTTTGACAGTCTCGCCGATCTTCTTCTCGTCGACTGTCCCGCCGCTTCACGCTCAAGCCGTGGCTGGCAATGCAGATGTGTTGGTGGTTGACGCAAAAGCGGCAGAGCATCCGTTCCCGCATTTTTGGGAAAAGATGTTCGGGTCAGGCCGCGCGATATTAAGCCTGCGCAACAGCTACCGCGAGGACTTGCGCGCGGTGAAACAAATTACCGGTTTCAACTACATTCGCTTCCACGCCGTTTTGGATGATGAAGTGGGTGTCTATAGCGAAGATGGTCAGGGGCACGCCGTCTATAACTTTTCTTACGTCGACCAGATATATGACGGCTTACTCGCCTCCGGTGTGCGTCCGTTCGTTGAGATCAGCTTTATGCCCAATCAACTTGCGGCAAGCCATACGCTGCAAGCTTTCTGGTACCACCCCAATGTTGCTCCGCCGAAAAATTGGGCCCGCTGGGATGATCTGATCGCGGCGTTCGCTCAGCACCTGGTGGAACGGTACGGGATCGATGAAGTGTCGCAATGGTATTTTGAAGTTTGGAACGAACCCAATCTTGATTTCTGGGCAGGACAACCGAGGCAGGAAACATATTGGGAATTGTATGACCATACGGCCGTAACAATTAAGAAAGTGAGTCCGCGGCTGCAGGTTGGCGGACCTGCCACTGCGCAAGCCGCGTGGGTTGACGCGTTCATCAGGCACTGTGCCGAAAAACAGATTCCGCTGGATTATGTTTCGACCCACGTCTATGCCAACGACACCGCCCAGGACGTTTTCGGAACGCAGGAAAACATCCCGCGCGACCGGATGGTCTGCCGCGCCGTGGATAAAGTGCACGGGCAGATCAAGTCCTCGAGCATGCCGAATCTTCCGCTGATCTGGAGCGAGTTTAACGCCAGCTACAAGAATGAGACTGACGTTACCGACTCGATTTATATGGGTCCGTGGATGGCAGATACGATCCGGCAGTGCGATGGTTTGATAGATATCATGTCTTATTGGACGTTCTCCGATGTCTTTGAAGAACAAGGCGTGGTGAAGACGCCGTTTTATGGTGGCTACGGCCTGATCGCCGAGGACGACATCCCCAAGCCAGCTTTCAACGCCTTTAGACTTTTGCACCAGCTCGGTGACGAGCGTATCCAGCTCGATTCTGACTCAGCCCTCTTGACGCGCCGGAAGGACGGAACGTTAGTGATGGCAGTATGGAACTACGCTCCGCCAGAGCAATCCGGTTCTCCAAAAACCATCACCGTGCGAATTAAAGAGGCAAAGGCAAAGCGTGCCGAAGTATCGCGCGTGGATGCGCAACATGGGGACGTTCACGAAGTTTACGAAAAAATGGGAAGCCCACGTTATCCCACGCAGAAACAGATTCTGGAACTCCGACGGGCCGCAGAACTGCCTGCACCGGAGGTCGATCGTATTGAGCATGGAGAGTTCACGATCACTCTGCCGGGCCACGGACTGGCTGTTATCGAACTGAAGTAAAAAACGTCGACGCGCCTATGTTTATCAGGGCTGATATTTCTTGAAACCGGCGCGGTCCATACCGCGTTGCGCTTCCTGGTTCTTCATGAATGTATTCCAGACGAAACCGGTGCGAACATTTTCTGCCATGAGCATGGAAATGCCTACATCGATGCCGATGGTGTCGCTGTCATACCAGTTCTTGAGCGGATTGAAGGCATTCACAAATCCGTAACGGGTCCAGGCTTGGCCGTAACGATCTTTTATATTTCGCAGCACGCGCATGACGGCCTGCGGCATAAAGGGCAAAGAACCGGCGGAGGCGCTGGGAACGATCGTGCCGTCGATGGGTCCCATCATGGGCGGACCTCCCCAAATCACGTAGCCTTTTTGCGAATCGGAAGCGGAGATGCCCCACAGATCGTCGCTGTAATCGGGAAATTGTTGACCCAGTTCCAGACAGAAATGGCGATGGGCGTCGGTGGCCATCATCGAGTTCTCAAAGTAATCCGCGTACTGGTCGCGCTTTCCCCGAAAATCAAACCACGCCTGCGAATACTGATGCACGAACAACGGCGCGAAGGAGCCAATGTAGCGAATGCCATCATATTCAAACCGAGTGCGCTTCCAGGCATTCCAGGCGCTCGCGGGCAGTGGATATGGAAGCGACCCCAGGCCGAGAAGATAGATCATCATCATCTCGCTGTAGTAATCCCAGCGATAAGGAAGAAAACCGAATTCCGGCGTCCATCCATGCGGCAGCAGTGAAGTATCTTCGGAAAGCCAACTCCAATCCACGCGGTTAAATATTTCGTAAGCCAGCAAACTGATTTCGGAATGCTCCTCGAAATGTCTGCGGCAAGTGAGAAGACCGCAGAGCAGAAGGGCCGTGTCGACAGAGGACACCTCGGAATCCCAGACGCGCTCGCCGGTGTTGATGTCGGCGAAATGATAGAAGAAGCCGCGATGCGTGGGCATCTTTTTCCAAAGAAAACGGAGTGTGGCCAAAACCCGGTCTCGAGCATCGGTAAAAGAAACGAACTCCCGTTGCTGCGCTATACATAGAGCAGTCAGGCCAAAACCGGTGGCCGCAATACTGGCCACGATTGAGTTGTCATTTTTTGAAGCATTGCAGCGATCTCGGACCAAGCCGGTCTGCGGGCTGGCCTGATCCCAGAAATATTGGAAGTTTCTCTTCTCCATTTCCTGCAGGAAGTCGTCATCGTCCTGCGAGAGACCGTTCGGAAAGGGGGAAGGCTGGGAAGCTCGCGGGGCCTGAGTTTCCGGGCTCAAAGAAAATAATTGGCTCCGGCCAAGGGCGCCCAACAGACCTGCGCCACCGACTTGTAAAAGGAGTTCTCTTCGCGAAAGCCGGTTTGGAACAGATTTTTTTTCGTCCATGCGCATCAGCTAAATTTAGATGCTTCCAGGTTCAGGTGCGAACCGCCATCTGGCAGGATGGCTGGCATTTGATAGAGTTGACAGCCAGAAAACTTGCCATGCGAAAAATGCGTCCTAGAATGTTAGAACATAAGGGACCGCAATGAGTAAACGCAAGACCATCGCAATATGGACAGTTCTGGTTCTGGCCGTTCTGGCGGCAGCATCGGTGATTGCCCTGCTACGTCACCGTCAACCAGTGACGCTGCGCGGCGCTGTCCTGCGACAGGACAGCGATCCTAACCGGCAATTGCCGTTGGCGGACGTGCAAATTATCGCCGTTAACACTCTGGGAAGCGCCAGCTCCAAGTCCGATTCTTTAGGCTTTTTCACTTTGAAGCTGCCGAAGGGTCTGCGGCGCCGCCAAGAGGTTGTGCTCACTTTCCGGCATGAAGGCTATCAACCTTTAGATTTGAACGATTTTATCGGAGACAAAATTTATATTGCGCGCATGATTCCGCTTCATCAGGATACAGCTGCGGAATCGCGCACCGGGTCGGCTATCTCAAACACTCGCATCAGATATTCCGTAAAGGCTACGACCGACGCGGATGTGGGCAGTGCGGTAAAAACTTTCCAGATCGTCAACACCGGAAATACTCCGTGCAACAATCAACCCCCGTGCGCGCCAGGTGGCAAATGGAGGGGAACGATTGGCTCGTTATCGCTCGATGCCGGAGAAGGAAACGAATTCCGGAATGCCCGAGTTTCCTGCATTGCCGGGCCGTGTCCTTTCACCAAGATCGAAGTGGAAGGCTTCTCGCAGGATCGGCGGCGTTTCAACGTTTCGGTCCTCAATTGGTCTGACACCGTCACTTTCTTGCTGGAGGCTGAAGTGGTTCATCCCATGACCAGCGACATGGTGCGCGAAACCTACCCGGTAATTTTCGGACGGGCGTTGAACTTCAGCTTGCCGGCTTCGGCGGAAGGTCCCAGCATTGAGGCCGAGGTCCAGGGAGATCCGATTGTTTTTCCTCTGGGACCCCATCTGTTTTTGCGGTGGGCGGATTGCCACATGGTGGTCGACCGGGATCAATCCAAAAACTATCGTTGCGAGCTGAAGCCGGGTTATCAGTTTCGATAATGGCTAGACCTTGCCCTCTACAGTCGGGCACATTGCCCGACTAGAGCGAACCCGTACTCCAGCTTCCGGCGAAACCCGTATTGCGACTTGAGACCAGAACATCGAAAATCGCCACAGATCGAGAGCCGCTACTCCGAGGGTTTATGGCATTCTTCAACACATACAGAAGCGGCGACATTGTCCCGGCCTCGGGTTCCTATGCCGCACTGCATTCCACGCCCCACAAACTGCTAGAACGGTCAGTGCATATTGAAGGAGACAGGTTTGAGCCATGCCGAATGTGCCCGCTCGGCGTGCTCTATCGCCTCGAGCACTCCGGAGTACAGAGGCCATTGTTAGCAGATCCCCAATTAGAAGCAGTAGCCCTTTGCTAGGTTTTCGTTGAGTCGCTCCTGAAGCAGTTGGATTTAGCCCGCCTGCAAAGAAACGGCCCGCAGGCTGTTAACCTGCGGGCCATCCGGCGGACTGTTTGGGATTGACCAAGAGGTGGTCACTCTACGTGGCCTCTCACGGCAACTCCCGGGTCTGGGACCGAAGACCAGAGGCGAAAGCCCTAGTCGAAGGCCTGCGCGACCAACGCAGAACTTCATCCCTACTCACCGGTTAGTGTGCGGACTGTAGCCCCGGCGCATCATTTTTGTTCAACAGCGCCTCGGAGCCCCGCTTAGAGCAACCAGCCCTAAGTCTCAGCCACCTCACCTGGTCTTAGACTCCCACAACATTTACCACTACAATCAGAACTTGTCATTCGACCACCTCCTTTCCGGTGTAATTGCAGATTAAAACGAAATTGGGGGCAAGTCAAACGGCGCGGAGGTGGATGTTGGATATCTTGATCCCGCATGTTCAGGCGTCCGCGACCCCTTCGCCACGTCGCGGCCTTTAAACTTCGCAGGCTATAATTGAAAACTTACAAACCTAATAACCACATTTTGCGTGCCCACTTGCAACCCGCTCGCGTGCGTCCAGGTTCTTATTCGGTTGGTGATCGAACCGTAGTGAAGCCAATTCAAAACGTCACGCTGATTCTTGGGATGCGGCCGCGCCAGCGCTGTTTGCGAAAGGAAAATACCTCGAAATGACTCGTCCGGCTTTAGCAACGATTGCTCTGATCGCCCTAGCTAGTTCATTGGCTTTTGCTCAGGACGCTGCCCCCAAAGTGCAGGTGTTTGGCGGGTATTCGCTGGTACACGCGGGTAACGGATCATTCAGCGGCGCTACGCTGGATTTCGACTTGCGCGAGCAGAACAGTCCGTTTGGAATCGCATCTTTTTTCCCGGGTTGGAATGCGGAGGGACAGTACAACATCAAGCGCTGGTTAGGAATCGTCGTGGACGCGGGCGGGCGTTATGGCCAGCCCATTACGGAGATCAGGGGCGACCAACTCTCCGGACTTCCCAAACTGACCGGCTACACACTCCTGGTCGGACCGGCGTTTTCGTTCAAGAACAAAACTAAGTTCACGCCTTTTGTACACGCCCTATTCGGTTATGACCGAGCCAGCTTGAGCTCGAGCACGATCACCGGCGTGTCGTCACCGGTGACCTCCGCAGCCACAACTTATACGGATGCGGCGGTGGCGTTGGGAGGCGGAGTTGACTTTAGGGTGTCGCGGCGGTTCGCTCTTCGGCTGGCGCAGTTGGACGACCTTCATACCACGCACAACTTTAATCAGTTCTACGGTAGCGCGTTTCCAGGCCGGGTATTTGAAGGGCTCCCTACCAAGGAAAACAACTTTCGGATCTCCGCTGGAATCATTGTGAAGTTTTGAAGTTCTGCTAAGGCAGCCCGAAGGCGTAGATTGCGCTGCCAGCGGCGATTGCGACATATTCTTTTCCATCTACCGCGAAAGCTATTGGAGCGGCGTAGACCGCGCCGCCCATCTGGAAGTGCCACAGCGGTTTGCCCGATGCGGCATCGAGGGCAATGAAGTTTCCTTCCGCGTCGCCGGTGAATACCAGGCCGCCAGCGGTTGCCAACACACCCGACCACGTCGGCGACGTGTGCTCGAACTTCCACTTGATCTCACCTGTCGCAGGATCGATCGCCTTCAGAAATCCGCGATAGGGCTCGGCTTCTTCCGACGGGAAATACGCGCTGCCATAGTAGGCATGGCCGGCCTCATAAGGCTGCGGTGCGGTGCTGAAGATGTCGCATTGATCACGCGCGGTGACGTAGAACAAGGACGTCTGCTGATCGTATGCAGGCGCCATGAAATTCGTTGTGCCTAGCGCTCCGGGACAGACGGTGTGGCCTTCGAGCGTGGGTGACGCTTCCGTCTTTGCTATGGGCCGGCCCTCGATATCTTTCGAATCGCTCCATGTGGTCTTGCCGTAGGCGTTCGCCGAAAGAAGTTTGCCGGTCGCACGGTCGATAACATAGAAGTAGCCGTTACGATTGGCTTGCGCGATCAGATGCTTGCTGCCCGAATCGAGAATCACAGGAACCTGCGTGGCGTCCCAGTCGTGCTCGTCGTGCTTGGTAAACTGGAAATACCAGTTCGTCTTTCCCGTGTCAGCGTTTAAAGCGAGCAGCGAATTGCTGTAGAGATTGTCTCCAGCGCGGCCTTCGCCGCGATTCGATGGTGCCGGATTCCCCGTAGGCCAGAAAATCTGGTTAGTGGCTG
>Ga0182024_10011440_pt1 | contig 17808 bp, 14 predicted proteins | sample P32metaG_FD_120480 | JGI IMG/M metagenome (GOLD analysis project Ga0182024, IMG submission 120480) | Permafrost microbial communities from Stordalen Mire, Sweden - P3-2 metaG (Illumina Assembly) | ecosystem: Environmental > Terrestrial > Soil > Wetlands > Permafrost | place: Sweden: Stordalen... | reverse complement strand
CTGCGGCAGGGACGCCCGGCTGGCCATCGCGCGCAGCACGGCCGAGCTCATCAGGCTCAGGTCCCACAGCGACTGGTGCCGGTTCTGCCGGGCCCCGAGATCGACCTGGGCCATCGCGCCGAGCCCCGCGTCCTCCAGCACATCGACCATGATGCCGAGCTCCACCCCGTACCCGGTGAGGAACGGGATGCTGCACAGCAGGTCACGATACCCGGCAAATTCGCCCGCCAGCGGCTGCACGAATCCGGTGAGCTCGGGGCAGAAGAAATTGAACAGCGGCTTGGCCATGAGCTCGGTGACCCGCCCGCCACCGTCCGCCACGGATTGGCTCGAGTCTGTATAAGGCCGGCGGTAGGCGGCCTTGGTGAACTGCACCTCAGGCACCGCGAGCAGCGGGCCCAGCGTGCCGTAAATGAATTGCTCACGGAAGTTGCTGGTATCCGCGTCCGCGAACATCACGATGTCACCGCGGGCCACGGACAGGCTGCGCCACATGGCGTCACCCTTGCCCTGGGCCGGACCGTAGTCCGGCAGCAGCTCGTTCTCGGAGTACACCTCCGCGTCCCAGGCCCGGGCGATGTCGGCGGTCCCGTCGGGCGAATCGGCGTCAACGACCATGACCTGGTCAATCAGGGCGGTCCGGTCGTTCAGTCGGGCCACTTCGGCGAGGATCGGGCCGATGGTCCCGGCGCAGTTGCGGGACGGGAAGATCAGGGTGGTGCTGACCTCGCGGGGTGCCTGGCCCGGCGTGCCCAGGGCGGCGAAGTCCTCATGGCGGAAAGATCGCTGCTCGAACCATTCCCGGACATTTATCGACATGTATCGTGCCCTTTCACTCAGGTCGCCGCTACATCAGCCCAGGGCGCGGTGGCGGCATTAATGACCGGGTGCGTGCCCCCCGCACCGGCCGCCGCAAGCGGAGAGAAAATGCTAGCCGCGGCATGTTGATGTGAGGTAAAAGCGTGTTGCGTCCCGGTAACGCGACGGGACCGCAACAGCCAGTAACGGAACGTGATCAGGCTCGGGTGCCGGACAGCCCGGGGGGCCCGCGGGCCCCCCGGGCTGCTGGCCCGGCCGGGGATCTACGCGGAGCTGTTCGCCGTGCAGGCCGAGGGGTATCTCGGCCGCAGGGTCACCGGGTCACTGCGTCACGGGGGCGGGCTGCGCAGCCGGAAATCATTCTGGGCCGCCCCCGCTACTGGCCACGCCGCCGGTGTCCGGCACCGGAGCCGAGGTACCCGGCGTGAGGCGCTGCGCGGGAACGGATCCGTTGGTGCCGTTGATTGCGGTGGTGACCTCTGACGGTGCGCGGGAGGAGGCCCGCCGGGCCGGGGGCAGCCCGCCATTGGCCGACGCATCGTCGTAGATGAACTGGCGGCCGCGCAGCAGCGAGACCATCGCCCCGATGAAGGACATGAGGGCCGCGGCGGTGAACACGATGACCAGGCCGTGGTGGAACGGGCCGGCGATCAGCGTGGGGAAGAAATGATTCCCGGTCAGCGCGGCCACGTTGTGGGCCGGGAGCCGGGCGAGCACCCCGGACGGCTTGAGCAGGTGCTTCACCGGGTTGAAGCCGAGCAGTGCGGCGAACACCGTGCTCACCGGGGGCAGGTGGCCGACCGTGGTGGCGACGGACAGCGGCACGCCCTGGGCGGTCAGCCCGCGGATCAGCGCGGGCGGCAGGGTACTGGCCAGCCCGGCGATCAGGAGCGAGAAGAAGATGCCGATGGACAGGGACATGCCGGCGTTCTGGAACGTGGACCGCATGCCGGACGCGCTGCCCCGCTGGCTGGCGGGCACACTGCTCATGATGGCGGAGGTGTTGGGCGAGGCGAACAGGCCGGAGCCTACCCCGTTGAAGAAGATGATCGTCGCGAACAGCCAGTACGGGAAGACCAGCGGCAGCATGATCAGGCCGATGAACGCGCAGGTGGCCACCAGTAGGCCGGCGGTGGCGAACGGGCGCGGGCCGTACTTGTCCGACAGGATCCCGGAGATCGGCCCGGCGATCAGGAACCCGGCGGTCAGGGGCAGCATGTAGATGCCCGCCCACAGCGGCGTGTCGATGAAGTTGTAGCCGTGCAGGGGCAGCCAGACCCCGGCCAGCCAGAGCACCAGCATGAACTGCAGTCCGCCCCGGGCGATCGAGCCGAGCAGGCTGGCCAGGTTCCCGGCCGCGAAGGCCCGGATCTTGAACAGGCCGAGCCGGAACATCGGCTCAGCGATGTGCGTCTCGATCAGGCAGAACACGACGAGCAGCGCCGCCCCGCCGAACAGGCCGCCGAGCACCCACGGGTTGGTCCACCCGGTGGGGTGCCCTCCGTAGGGCTGGATCCCGTAGGTGATCGCGACCAGCAGCGCGGTGGCGCCGAGGCCGAATGTGACGTTGCCCCACCAGTCGATCTTGGCCTTCCGGGTGGTGGCGATCTCCCGCAGGCTCTTGTACGACCAGATGGTGCCGACGATCCCGATCGGGACGTTGACCCAGAACACCAGCCGCCAGTCCACCGCGGCCAGCAGCCCGCCCAGCAGCAGCCCGACGAACTGCCCGGAGATCCCGGCGATCTGGTTGACGCCCAGCGCCATGCCGCGCTTGCCGGCCGGGAACGCGTCGGTCAGGATCGCCGCCGAGTTGGACATCAGCATGGCCCCGCCGAGCGCCTGCACCAGCCGGAAGCCGATCAGCCACAACGCGCCACCGCTGCCGGTCAGCGGATCCAGCGACAGCGCGATCGAGGCCAGGGTGAAGACCACGAAGCCCAGGTTGTAGATGCGCACCCGGCCGTATATGTCGCCGAGCCGGCCCAGGGTGACCACAGCCACCGCGGTGACCAGCAGGTACCCGATGATCATCCAGAGCAGGTAGCTGACGTTGCCCGGGGCGAGCGGGTCGAGCTTGATGCCGCGGAAGATGGCGGGCATCGCGATGATCACGATCGAGGCGTCGATCGTGGCCATCGTCATGCTGAGCGTGGTGTTGGACAGCGCGATCCACCGGTAGCGGGGATCGGCGCCGTCACTGCCGCTGCCGCTGCCGCCGGCGCCGCCGGGGGTGCCGTCACCGTTCGCCCGGGAGCGGCCGCTCAGCGTGCTCCCGTGGGCCGATGACCCGTTTGACGATGGCCCGTGGCCCGGCGGCTTAGCGCCTGAGGCGCCGCTGCGATCAGCGAATCTCGACACGTTGATACATGCTACCTCGCATCAGTTGCTTGATCGCAACTACTTATCCGGGCGAGCTCTTCCTGACGGTTTCGTCAGGGGGTGCCGTCAGGCCGTGCCGCGGGCCAGCGCGATGAGCCGGTCCAGCACCCCGCCGTTGCTGAGGCGCAGCCCGTCGTGCTCATACTCGTTCGTCACCCACGGCCGCAGGCCGCGGATCGCGGCCGCGGTGGGCAGCGAGAGTTCCCGGGGCACGTACATGTCGTCGAAGTAGACCGCGGCCGCGGCCGGCACGTCATTGGCCGCGAGCCGGGCCGGGTCATAGAGCCGGGGCCAGGAATCACGCGCCGCCAGTTCCTCCGCCGCGTCCCGCAGCGGGCGCAGCACCGGGTCAGTGTCGAACATCCAGGGATAGATCATCTCGCCGGTGAACAGCAGCGTGATGTCGCCGTCCACGGCCGCCGCCGGGTCGAACTCACCGAATTCGGCCATGATCCGGTCCGCGGCCCAGCGGGTCGCGGTCCCCTGCGCGTAACAGGCCTCGTGGACCAGGGCGTACAGCGGGGCCTCGGCGAACGACAGCTCAGCCGCGGCGCGGGCCAGGAACGCGTCGGAAACGACCGCCCCGGAGTGCGCCGGGCCGGCGAACGCGTCTTCCAGCAGGTAGTGCAGGGTGTCGCTGCCGCCGGCGGCGCCGAGCATCCGGCCCAGGCTCTGGAAGGCCGGCACGGTGAGCCGAGCGCCGTCCGGCATGATCACCTCGTGGCTGGCCAGGTAGCGGGCCACGGCCCGGGCCCGGTCGGCGTCCATCGGGAACCGCTCGTAGTGCCGCCGGTTGCGTTCGGCCACGATCGGATAGGTGACCCGGTACACGTCGTCGGCGGTGGTGTCGAGGCCGGGCAGGCCGCCGGTGAGGAACGCCTCGCGGAGCCCTTCCGGCGCGAGCGACAGGTAGGTGGTCGTGCAGAAGCCGCCGAAGCTCTGGCCCAGCACGCTCCACGGCTCGTCGCCGGTCAGCCGCCGCCGGATCAGCTCCGCATCCCGGACGATCGAGTCGGCGCGGAAGTGGCCCAGGTAGTCCGCCTGGGCCCGGGGGCTGCCCAGCCGGCCCAGCGTGTGCCGGGACGCCGGGGTGGACCGGCCGGTGCCGCGCTGATCGAGGAGCAGCACCCGGTAGTCGTCCAGCGCCCGGTTCAGCCAGGACTCCCGGCCGAACGGGCGCGGGCTGCCGAACCCCGGGCCGCCCTGGAGGAAGACCAGCCACGGCAGGGCAGGATCGCCATCGCGCCGGCCCGCGGGCGCGACCTCGCGGGCGAACACCTCGATCTGCTCGCCATCGGGCCGGTGGTGGTCGAGCGGCACGGTGAACGTGTGGTCGGTGAGCACCGTGCCTGGCTGGCGGAACACCAGGCCGGTCCGTGCATCTGCAGTCATGGCTCGCTAACGTACGCGAGTCTGCCGCGGGAGCCCTGATGTGCCCGGGGGCCGGAGTAGCGTGGCGGGCCTGCCGAGGGGTGAGGAGCAGCACGTGCCGGACTGGGTGAAATACGCCATCTGGTGGCAGGTCTACCCGCTCGGCTTCACCTCCGCCGAGGCCATAGGCGAGCCGGCGGAGGCGGCGCCGGTCACGCACCGGCTCGGGCAGCTGACCACCTGGCTGGACTACGCGGTGAACCTGGGCGTCTCGGGGGTCGCGCTCGGGCCGGTCTTCGCCTCGCAGACGCACGGGTACGACACCACCGACCACTACCGGATCGACCCCCGGCTCGGCGACGAGCGCGACTTCGCCGGCCTGGTCGAGGCCGCCCACGCGCGCGGGCTGCGGGTCCTGCTGGACGGGGTCTTCAACCACGTGGGCCGGGGGTTCCCGGCCTTCCAGCGGGTGCTGGAGCAGGGCCCGGACGCGCCGGAGGCCCCGTGGTTCCGGCTGACCTGGCCGGCCGGCTGGCAGCCGGGCACGGAGCCGGAGTACGGCACGTTCGAGGGGCACGGGGCCCTGGTCGCGCTCAACCACGACGAGCCGGCCGTGGCCGGCTACGTGGCCGGGGTGATGAGCCACTGGCTGGACGCGGGCGCGGACGGCTGGCGGCTGGACGCGGCCTACGCCGTGCCCGCGACCTTCTGGGCCCAGGTGGTTTCCCGGGTCCGGGCCGGGCATCCCGGGGCGTACCTGGTCGGCGAGGTGATCCACGGCGACTACCCGGCGTTCGTCGCCGAATCCGGCCTGGACTCGGTCACCCAGTACGAGCTGTGGAAGGCCATCTGGAGCGGGCTGAACGACCACAACCTGTTCGAGCTGGGCCACGCCCTGGGCCGGCACAACGGCTTTCTGGAGACGTTCGCGCCGCTGACGTTCGTGGGCAACCACGACGTGACCCGGCTGGCCAGCCGGCTGGAGGACGGCCGTCACCTGGCCCACGCCCTGGCCGTGCTGCTCACCGTGGGCGGCACGCCCGCCATCTACTACGGCGACGAGCAGGCCTTCCGGGGGATCAAGGAAGAGCGGGCCGGCGGGGACGACGAGATCCGGCCCGGGTTCCCCGGCGGCCCGGACGAGCTGGCGCCCACCGGCTGGCCGGTGTACCGGCTGCACCAGGACCTCATCGGGCTGCGGCGCCGTCACCCGTGGCTGCACCGGGCGCAGACCGAGATGCTGCAGCTGGCCAGCGAGCAGATGATCTACCGGGTGGCTGCGGGAGAGGAGAGCCTGGTGGTGGCGCTCAGCCTGGCCGACGCCGAGGTGACCGCCGAGGTCCCGGGGGCCCGGGAGGTACTGGCCGGCCCGGGGACGCTGGCCGGGGCCGGGGAACCGGACGCGCAGGTGATCCTGCCGGCGCACGGCTGGGCGGTTCTGTCCTGACGTCCGCCTGAATGGGCCGGTCGGCCGGCCGCTATCGCGGACCTGGGTGAAGCGGCCCTAGGAAGTTCCACTACCGTTGCGCCATGCTGAATCAGCTCGCGTCCCTGGTCCGCCTGGACTTCTCTCCCCGTCATCGCCAGCCGTCCGCCGGGCGGCTCGCGGCGGCGACGATCTTGTCCATCGCCGGATCGCTGGCGGCCGACGCCATCCTGGTCGTCATCGGTGAAGCGGTCTTCCCCAACACCAAGGGATTCGTGCACTTCCAGTTCTCCGACTACGCCAAGCTCACCGTGGTCGGCGTGATCATCGCGTGCGTCGCCTGGCCCATCGTGACCAGGATCAGCTCGGCCCCGCGATGGCTGTTCTTGCGCCTGGCCATCCTGGTCACGATGGTCCTGTGGCTTCCCGACCTGTGGATCCTGCACATGGGGGAGTCCGCGAAGGCGGTGGCGGTGCTCATGGTGATGCACCTGGCCATCGCCCTGGTCACCTACAACGTGCTGGTCCACCTCGCCCCAGTCCGGCCTCTGGCCGGAGGCTCACCGGACGGGAATGCGCCGCTGCGGGACTCGGTGCCTGCGGGCTCGGTGGCTGCCGGCCGGGGTGGCCGGGCTGCGGGGCGGGGTGCCCCGGCGGCCGGGCAGGCTCCCCGCGCCCGGCACCGGCACGCCCGCTGACGGCGGTCATCCGGGCGGCCCGTTCGCGAGGGTCCAGTCAGAAGCCGGCCACCACGACCTTGCCGGTCATGTGACCGGTCCTCCACCCTGGCGTGCGCGCGGCGGAGCGTGCCCGCCTTACGTGCAGGAACGGGCCCGGCCGCGAAAGCGATGAAACCAGGCCACGACTTCGATGAAGGCCGGCTGCCCAAAATCATGACCATTCCGGCAGCCAGGTGAACCGGGCCCGCCTCTGGCGCGTGATCAGGAGAGCGCCGGCCGTCAGGCCGGCGCTGGCGAAAGTGCCGGCCCGGCTGCGGGCGACGTGTCCCGAGCAGCACGTTCGGTTGCCCGGTCACACTTTCGCCACTTCACAGCCAAGTTTCGTACACAGAGTAAACCCATCGCGGTATCCCCACGTCTTGTGACGTATGACCGTACGTGGGGAAGGAAGTCATGATTAGCGGGGACGCTGAAGCCACCCAGATCCTTGCGCGATGCGCAGCCGCCATGTCCCGGCCCGGGGGGCCACCGCCGGTTCCGGCCACAACCGGCGGGGCGGCCAGGCTTGCGGGCAGGGGTACGGCGTGGATTTCTCACTGACCACCGAGCAGCGCGAGCTGACCGAGGCGGCAGCCGACTTCGCCCGGCGGGAACTCAACCGGGACCTGATGAAACGCGAGGACGCGGGCGAGTTCCCGCGTGATGAGTGGCAGGCATGCGCCAAGTTCGGGATCCAGGGCCTGCCGATCCCCGCCGAACTGGGCGGGGCGGGCAGCGACGTCCTCACGACGGCCCTGGTCATGGAGGCCCTGGGATATGGGTGCCAGGACAACGGGCTTCTCTTCTCGCTCAACGCGCAGATGTGGAGCATCGAGCTGCCGCTGGTCATCTTCGGCACCCCGGCGCAGCAGCGGGCGTACCTGCCCGGGATGGTGTCGGGGGAACTCATCGGCGCGCACGCGATGACCGAGCCCGGCTCCGGTTCCGACGCGCTGCACATGAGCACCAGCGCCGAGCGGCGCGGTGACCACTACGTCCTCAAGGGGACCAAGCAGTACATCACCAACGCCCCGGTCGCTGACGTGCTGCTGGTCTACGCCTCCGTCAAGGACCGTCCCGGGCTCCCAGGCCTGTCCGCCTTCCTCGTCAGCGCGGCGACGCCCGGGCTCGCGGTGAGCAACAGCTTCGAGAAGATGGGCCTGCGGACCTCGCCGATGGGCGAGGTCACGCTGCACGACTGCCTCGTTCCCGCGGAGAGCCGGCTGGGGCCGGAAGGGGCGGGGATGGCGATCTTCAACTCGTCCATGGAGTGGGAACGGAGCTGCCTGTTCGCCAGCGTCGTGGGCGCCATGCGGCGGCAGCTCGAGGCGTGCGTGGGGTATGCGCGGTCACGCGAGCAGTTCGGCCAGCCCATCGGGAAGTTCCAGGGTGTGTCCGACAAGCTGGCTGACATGTACGTGCGGCTGGAGGCGGCGAGGTCGCTGATCTACCGGGTCGCATGGCTGAAGGAGCAGGGCAGGTCCGCCCCGGCGGAGGCGGCCGCCGCGAAGCTGTTCACCAGCGAGGCATGGGTGCGCTCCAGCCAGGACGCGATCCAGGTCCACGGGGCCTGGGGCTACCTGAAGGACGCGGGGATCGAGCGGGACCTCCGGGACGCGGTCGCCGGCACCATCTACTCGGGCACCTCGGAGATCCAGCGGGTGGTACTCGCCCGGATGCTCGGGCTCTGAGAGCCACCAGGCAGAAGCTCTGGGAGCCACCCGGGCAGAAGAGGCATCTCCGGCGGGGCCAGACCGGAAGGAAAGAGTGATGGCGTATCTGTTGCAGCGTCTGCTGACCGAGGCTGCGGCGCGGCAGCCGCAGCGGCCGGCGGTAGCGTCCGGGGGCTCCCTGCTCACCTACCAGGAGCTGGACTGGCTCAGTAACAAGGTGGCCCGGGCGCTGCTGCGCCTGGGCGTGGCGCCCGGCGACCGGGTGGCGGTCCTCGCCCCCAAGTCAGCCGCCGCGGTCATCGGGCTGTACGGCGTGCTGAAGACCGGGGCCTGCTATGTGCCGCTCGACCCGAAGGCACCCGCCGCCCGGCTCAGCCACATCGTGGGCGACAGCGGCGCCGCCGTGATCGTGGCCGACGAGGCGAGGACGTCCCAGGCGGCCGCCCTGGCCGCCGCCGTTCCCCAGACGGCCGGCGTGGTGGTGGCGAGTGTGCCCGGCAGCCCGGGGCGCGAGGAGGCGGCCGCTGCCCCGGCCCAGGGCGCGGCCATGGTGCCGTGGGCCGCGGTGGCCCGGGAATCAGCAGCGCCATTGGCGGAGGAACGGGCGATCGAGACCGATCTGGCGTACATCCTGTACACGTCGGGATCGACCGGCACCCCGAAGGGGGTGATGATCTCCCACCGCAACTCGCTCGCGTTTGTCGAGTGGGCGGCAGCCGCTGCGGGCCTCAATGAGCAGGACCGCGTGTGCAGCCCCGCGCCGCTGCACTTCGACCTGTCGGTCTTCGATGTCTTCGCCACCTGCCAGGCCGCCGCTTGCCTGTCGGTGCTGCCCGACGGGGCAGCCACCTTCCCGGTATCGATCGCGAAGTGGCTGGAAGCCGAACGGATCTCGGTCTGGTACTCCGTGCCCTCGGTCCTCACGCTGCTCGCCTGCTACGGGAACCTGCGGCAGTTCGACCTGTCTGGCCTGCGGACGGTGATCTTCGCCGGGGAGGTGTTCCCCCCCAAGCACCTCGCCCGGCTGATGGCCGAGCTGCCGAACCCCCGCTACCTCAACTGGTACGGGCCGACCGAGACCAACGTGTGCACGGCGTTCGAGGTGCCCGCGGGCGGGGCTGGCACCCGGCCGGCCCCGATCGGGAAGGCCTGCGCCAACACCGAGGTGTTCGCGGTCACCGACGAAGGAAGCCGGGTGACCCAGCCCGGTGAGGCGGGCGAGCTGTACGTGCGGGGTCCCTCGCTGATGCGCGGGTACTGGGGACAGCCAGCCAAGACCGGCGAGGCGCTGGTCCGGAACCCGTTCCGGGCCGAGTACGACGAGCTCGTGTACCGGACCGGTGACCTGGTGACGCTGGAGCCAGACGGGAACTACGCCTATCTCGGCCGCCGGGACAGCATGGTGAAGATCCGCGGCTACCGGGTGGAGCTGGGGGAGGTGGAAGCCGCCCTGTACCGGCACCCGGCCATCGGGGAGGCGGTGGTACTGCCGGTGCCGGATGAGCTGCTCGGCAGCCGCCTCCGGGCGGTCGTCACCGCGGACAGCGCGGGCAACCTCACCCGCGCGAACGTGCTGGACCACTGCCGGCAGTGGCTGCCGGGCTACATGGTCCCGGACGTAATCGAGTTCCGCGAGGCGCTGCCGAGAACCTCGACCGGCAAGGTCGACCGGGCCAGTCTCGCCCAGGAGCAGGACGAACTGGAGCCAGCCGGAGAGCTCCGGCGGAACAAGCGCTAGCAGGCCCACGCGGAAGGAAGAGGCTCAAAGTGGAGACGATCATCAACGATTACATCAGCCGGGAACTCGTCCAGGACCCGGCGCTGCTGCCGCTGGCGAATGAGGCATCACTCCTGGACAGCGGCATCATCGATTCGCTGAGCCTGCTGCGGCTGGTGGTCTTCCTGGAAGGGCGGTTCGGGACCTCGATGGGCGACGCGGACCTGCTCCCGGAGAATTTCGCCAGCGTGAACACTATCTGCGCCTACCTCCGCGCCCGGGAGCCCGGGAAGCAGGAGGCCGCGCATGAGTGAAGGCCGCGCGAGGAAGCTGCTGCGCAACCTGGACCACCTGTCCTACTGGTGGGCGGCGGCGCCGGTCCTGGGCCGCCTGCCGCCCGCCCTCGGCTACCGCATCGCCTGCTGGCGCGGCGACTGGTTCTTCTGGTCCCAGGCCGGGAAGCGCAGCGAGATGGCCCGCAACCTGCAGCTGGTGCTCGGGAACGAGGTCAGCCCGGCGGCGGCGCAGCAGATAACCCGCGACTGGTTCCGCCTCGCCTCCTGCGAGGTGGTCGACTTCAAGCGGCTGCGGCACAATGCGCGGCCGCTGCGGCGGCTGGTCGAGATCCGTGGGCGGGAACACCTGGAGGCCGCGCTGGCCGCAGGCAAGGGAGCCATCATTTGCACCGGCCACTTCGGCTCCAACAGCAGCGCCTTCTCGGTGCTGCACGCCAGCGGCTTCCCGGTCACCACGATCGGGCGCTGGTGGTACAAGTACGATCCCGGCATCTCATCCGCCGAGCGGCGGATGTGGGACCTGTACCTCAGGCCGGTGCGGCTCCACCGGCAGCGGCCAAACATCGAGCCATGGCCGGGCCGGCCCCAGGTCGCGGCGCAGGCAGCTGCCGCACTCCGCGCCAATGAGGTGGTGACGATCTCGATCGACGCGCCGCCGCTGGACAGTGACCGGGCCCGCACCGTCCAGGTTCCCTTCCTCGGCCGCCGGGCCGGGCTGCTGCCCGGGGCAGCAGCCCTGGCCCAGGTGACCGGCGCGCCGCTGCTCATGGCTTTCCCGTACCGGGCAGCGGATTACTGCCATCAGGTGCTGGAGATCTCCGCGCCAGTGCCGGTGAAGGGAGAAATCGCGGCGGTATTCGGGCGGTGCGCCGCCGAGATGAGCGCCGCCATCCAGCGGAGCCCGGCCCACTGGGAATTCTGGGCCAAAACCGGCGACCTGGTCGGCCTGGGGCTGATCCCGCCGCCGGAGGACACGTCAGCAGGGCCGGACCTTCCACCCGGGAGTTTTCTACATGATGGATCAGCAGATAGCGTCCCGGCTCGGGGCTGACCTGTTCCTGCTGCACGCTCCAAGCGTTTACGATTTCCGCGAGCGTGACGACATGCTGTTCGCCTATCTGAGCGATAGCGACAGCGTTAATGTCACGTCGATCTACGAGATGTACCCCATCGGCTGGTTCTCGATCAAGCAGCGGCTGGCTGATCACGGATTCGACACCAAGATCGTGAACATTGCCTCGCTGATGCTCATGCATCCGGATCTGGATATCAGGCGGCTGCTCGGCCGGCTCGAAGCACCGATCTTCGGCTTCGACCTGCACTGGATGACGCAATGTAACGGCGCTGTCGAACTCGCGGCTCTCGTGAAGGAACTGCACCCTGAGGCGCTTACCGTCTTTGGCGGCATCTCGGCGACCTACTATGCCAGCCAGCTCATCGAATACCCGGGCGTCGATGTCGTCGTTCAGGGTTACGACACCCTCGAGCCCCTCACCGAACTGGTCAGCAGGGTCCGGCAGGGCAGCCGGGACTTCCGTTCCATCCCGAACCTGCTGTACAAGGCGGGAGGTGAGGTGGAGGAAACCGGCTTCACGCACAAGCCGGCGGCCGGTTACAACGACGCGCGCAACGACTGGTCGTACTACCGGGACACGCCCAGCGCGGACCCGTCGGTATCCAAGCTCATCATGACGCTGCCCAACACCGGGTGCGCGCACGATTGCGGCTGGTGCGGCGGTTCACGGTTCGCCTACCGCAACATCATGGGTGTCCACAAGACCCTGATCCAGAAAGACAACGACCTCGTCATCGAAGAGCTCCGCACCATGAAAGAGGCGGCGAAACGCACTTCGATATACGCGCTTCAGTGTTATTCAGAGAACAAGGTGCGCCTGCACAGGTACCTGGATGCCGTGAAGGAGTGCGGCTACAGCAGCGTCTCCTTCGAGCAGTTCAACCTGACGCCAGCCGATACGCTCCGAAAGATGGGCGAGTCCACGTCCGCGTATATCATGCTCTCCCCGGAGTCGCACGACCCGAAGATAAGCGCGGCGGCCGGCCGCGGGACTTACACCATGGATCAAATGGAGGAATGGATTCCCCGGGCCCTGGACGCGGGCGTCAAAGGCGTCATGGTCTGGTTCTTCATCGGCATGCCGTACCAGGACAGGCAGTCGGTCCTGGATACCGTCGCGTACTCTGAGCGGCTCATCCGCAAGTTCGGGGGCTGGGCTGCGCTTCCGCTGATCTGCCCGATGGTGCCGTTCCTTGACCCTGGATGCCGGTTTTTCGAAGAGCCGGAGCAGCATGGTTACCGTATCTTCCACCGCACGCTGGAAGAACACCGCCAGGCCATGGTCGAACCGCTGTGGTACCGGCGGCTGAACTATGAGACGCAGTGGCTGGACAGGCGCCAGCTGCAGGACGTCTCCTACGAGGCAATTGCCCGCCTGGTGGAGATCAAGGGCGAGTTCGGGGTCCTGCCGTCCGCGTTCTGCCAGGCTATCCTCCGCACTATCGACGAGACGCGGCAGCTCCTCGGGGAAATGGAAAGAGCCCTGCTGCTCGACGGGAAGCTGCCAGCCGCCCTCCGGGACGAAATGCGTTCTTACAACCGCAAGATCCTTGCCTACTCCAGCGACCAGATCATTCCGGTGCGCCGTCCTTTCGGCGGCCGGTGGTTCGACGATGTCACCATTCCGCAGCAGATGATCGACGATATCCTGGCCATCCCGGCCGGCCGCTGATCCGGTTCGCGGCCGCCGGAGCCTGGCCCGCACCCGGGATCCGCTGATCAGGCCCGGGCGGCTTGCCTGTGCCTGATGCGAGCGGCAGTCCTGCCCCGCCGGGAGTTCTGCCCCGCCTGCCAGCCCGCGCCGAAAGGGTCAATTCGGCCCCTGCCGGGGGGCCTGCCCGGCCGGCCAGTCTGTCGCTTGGCGGCGGGACCAGCTCCCGCCAGACAGACAGGGGGGACGGCGATGTTTACCAATCCGTCCATCAGCAGCGAGGTCGCCCGGTACCGGCAGCAGGACATCGCCGCGCAGGCCAGGCAGCGCCATCTCGCCGCGCAACTGAGTGCTGCGTCCCGGGCGCCGCGCCCGGCACGGCGGGCTGGGCGGAAGGTGGGCCGCCACGTCCTCAGCATCCGGGCGCAGTGGCGGCGCGCGGTCGGGATCTGACATGCGGCCCGAAGCCCGGATGTACCAGGGTTCACGGGGCAGGAACCCCGGCCGGAACAGCAGTGATCCGGTCCGTTCGCGGGGCTACCTGCTGCTGGCGGTGCTCCTCCTCGCGGCCCTGGCGCTGCTGGCACTCGGCGCCAGCAGGAGCCCGCGCGCCGGCGGCCGGGTAGAGGCACCTGGCCCGCTTACCAGCCAGCGTGCGAGCGGCCCGGCCCGGCCCGGCCTCCCGCCCCAGCCGAGCCCGGAGGCGGGGACAGTCGCCCTGGCCTGATGACGAGGCCGGGATGGTCAGACGAGGCCGGCGTGCAGGGCTAGCCGGGTCAGGTCGGCGGCAGCTGGTCTTGTCCTCGATCCGCTCGAGGTGCGAACGCACCGTGCTGACGCCGATGTACAGCCGGCTCGCGATCTGCGCGTCTGTGCATCCCGATGCCACCAGCGCCACCAGCTCTCGTTCCCCGGGGACTGAGCTTGCTTTCTCGCCGCTGCGGGCTGCCTGCCCTGGACGGGGTGATCTGGAGCATTCCCGGGAAAAGTTCTAAAATAGTGGGGTGAGCGAACGTTCGCTCACTGTTCTAGCTCGGGTTTTGTACCGCCGGTTGTGGCCCTGTTATGCCCGTCCCCGTCTTGGGAGGACCGATGAAGATTCCTGCCCGCCGCGCCGTGCTGGCCGTGATCTCGGCCGCGGCCGCCACCTTGTTCGCGGGCGGGGGAGCGGCCGCCTCCTTAGGATCCGGCACCCAGCCCGCTGGCTCCGCGGCGGCCGCCGCGCCCGGCAGCACCGCGTCTGCGGGCAGCACCGCGTCTCCGGGCAGCACGGGCGCACCGGCGGACTACGTGTTCGTGCACGACCCGAGCATGGCCCGGGAGGGAGGCACGTATTACCTGTTCTCCACCGGCGACCCGGCCGGGGTGATCGGCAACGGCAACATCCAGATCCGCACCTCCCGGGATCTGCGGCACTGGACGTACACCGGCACGGTGTTCGCGGACAAGCCGGCCTGGATCACCGCGGCCCTCGGCAGCATCCCGAACCTGTGGGCCCCGGACATCTCCTACTTCGGCGGGCTGTGGCACCTGTACTACGCGGGATCCAGCTTCGGCTCGAACAACTCGGTGATCGGGCTGGCCACCACGCCCACGCTGGACCCGAGCAGCCCCCGCTACCACTGGACAGACGACGGCCAGGTGTTCCGCTCCACCACCGCGGATGACTACAACGCCATCGACCCGTCGCTGGTCACCGCGGCGTCCGGCACCAGGTGGCTGGTGTTCGGGTCGTACTGGAGCGGGATCAAGCTGTTCCAGCTCGACGCCTCGACCGGGAAGCCGGCCAGCGCCACGCCCACCTTGTACTCGCTGGCCCAGCGGCCCGCTCCCGACGCGCTGGAAGGGGCGGGCATCACCTACCACGACGGGTACTACTACCTGTTCGTGTCGTTCGACACCTGCTGCGCGGGCATCAGCAGCACCTACCGCATCATGGCGGGCCGCTCGGCGAGCGTCACCGGGCCGTACGTCGATCCCGCCGGCACGTCGATGATGAACAGCGGCGGCATGGAGGTGCAGGGCAGCGACGAGGGGATGATCGGCCCCGGCTCCTCCTCGATCTTCACCGACGGCTCGCGCTCGTACCTCGTGTACCACTACTACGACGCGTTCCACAGCGGCGATCCGTGGGTGCAGGTCCGCCCGCTGATCTGGACCCCGGGGGGCTGGCCGGTGACCGGGGCGCCGCTCACCCCGGTTCCGGGCAGTCCTGTCCCGCTGGGCTGATCGCGCCCGGGCAGCCGCGGGCCCCGGACGCAGGGCCCGCTGGCTGCCCGCGGCGCTACGGCCAGTGCTTGCCGTTGCGGTAGTCGGCGGCGAAGGTACTGGCGATCGAGGACATCGCCTTCTGGCTGGCGGTGATCAGGCCGAGTTCGCGGTTCCGGTTGAGCGACGTGCTGGAGAAGTTCTCCGAGCCGATGAACACCCGGGCGCGGCTGGTGCCGTAGTCGGCGTCGATCACCTTCCCGTGGATGTAGAAGCCGTCTGAGGAGCTGTAGTAGCTGATGTGCACCCCGCCCGCGGCCAGCCGGGAGAAGTCGCTGTCGTACTCGCCGTCGGTGTTCTCCCCGCAGACCCGCACGTTGACGCCGCGGTGGGCGGCCTTGATGAGCGCGTCCTCGACCGTGGTGTCGCCCATCTCCTCGCTGTAGATCCGCAGGCTCTTCCTCGCGCCGCCGATGAGGGCGAGCAGCTGCGCCTGGGAGTCGGTGGGCGACCAGACCAGGTCGCGGCCGTCGCCCGGATGGACGGACCGGTGCGCGAAGTCCGCGTTGAACACCTGCGCGATCGCGGCCAGGTCGGCCGGCTTGGTGTCCATGACCAGGAAGTCACGGCTGGTCGAGTAGTACTCGCTGGTCAGGTTGGCGGTCATGATGACGGCGGTGGACCCGTCCACGAGGAGGGTCTTCTGGTGGGTGTACTCGAACGACGGTGACGACCAGACGACACTGACCCCGTGAGATCTGAGGTAATCGTAGGTTGCGGAGTTGTGGCTCTTCTCGCGCTGGTCCAGCACGACCTTGACCGTCACGCCGCGCTGGGCCGCCGCGGCCAGGTCGTGCTCGGCCTTGGTGTCGGAGAACTCGTACATGGTCAGGTCGATGTAGTGGCGGGCGTGCTTGATGAGGTGGTAGACGGGCGAGAATCCTGCGGCGGGCTCGGTGTAGAGCGGGCCGGACTGCGTGGGCGCGGCCGGCGCCGCGGGAGCGGTCGGCGCTCCCGCGTTGGTCGTGATCACCGGCTTGCAGCCTGCCAGCGCGAGGATCGCGGCGGCCGTGACCGCGAAGGTCCTCACCAGGGCCTGGGCGCTGGGGCGGATCATGGGAGCTCCGTTCCTTCCCGCGCCCCGCGCCGGGCCGGGCGGGGTGCGATCGCCTGTGCAGTACCCAGGAATCGGCGGCTAAGCATGGCCGCCCGGTCCTGCGGCGCGCCCGAGCCGCAGCTCGGTCGCGCGCCACCGCGAGCGCAGCCACCGGTCGTGCGTCGCGACGACGATGGCCCCCGGGCTGGCCCCGAACGCGCCCTCCAGCTCGTCAGCCAGCGCGGGGGACAGGTGATTGGTCGGCTCGTCGAGCAGCAGCAGGTCAGGCGGGTCGGCCAGGAGCAGCGCCAGCGCCAGCCGCCGCCGCTGGCCCGCGGAGAGATCCCCGACCCGGGTGGCCAGATCGCGCGGCGCGACCAGGCCGAGTGACCGCAACGGCACGGCCGCGGCCCGCCCGGGCCCCAGCGCGGCCTCGTAGGCTTGCGCCGCGGTGTGGTCCGGGCGGGCGAACAGCGTGTCCTGGGCCAGCAGCCCGACCCGCAGCCGCCGGCGGCGCGACACCTCGCCCTCGGGGTCGATATGCCCGGCCAGGACCGCGAGCAGGGTGGACTTGCCGGCCCCGTTCGGGCCGGTGACCAGCAGGCGGTCGGTGGCTGACACGTCGAGACGGCCGAGGGTAAGGCGCCCGGGGACCCGGATGCCGCGCAGCGACAGCAGGACCCCCCCGCCGGCCGCCGCGGCCAGCGCGGGCGCGCGGAACCGCAGCGGCTCCGGCGGTTTGCGGACCTGGCTGCGCTCCAGCTCAGCCAGCCGCCGGGTGGCGTCGCGGACCCGGCTCGAGATCTGCTTCTCCACCCGCCCGGTCCGGCGGCCGTACCCCATCTTGTCGTGATCGCGCAGGGCGCGGCCGGGCGCGACGTTCCGGGCGGTGACCGCGGCCGAGTGCCTCAGTCCGGCGAGTTCCTCCTGCTCGTCGGCGAAACGGCGCTCCCAGCGCTCCCGCTCGGCGCGCCTGGCCGCCTGGTAGGCCGAGTAGTTGCCGCCGTACCGTGCCGCCCAGGGCCGGGTCGAGATCGATCAGGTCCGTGCACACCGCGTCGAGGAAGGCGCGATCGTGGCTGGCCAGGACGATCGCCCCGGGCAGGTCCCGCAGTTGCGCCTCGAGGAAGGCGCCGGCGACCGCCGTGGCCGGGTCGAACGGCATCTCCTGCTGCAGGAAACCCGTGTCCGGCGGGCGGACCACCGTCCCGGCGTCCGGTTCGTCGGCGCCGGCCAGCAGGCGCAGCAGGGCGGATTTCCCGGCGCCATTCTCGCCGATCAGCCCGATGCGCTGGCCGGGGGCGGCGGTCAGGCTGATCCCGTCGAGCACCCGGCGGGCGCCGAGCGTGCGGACGAGATCATAGGCCAGCAAGGG
>Ga0182024_10011439_pt1 | contig 17809 bp, 18 predicted proteins | sample P32metaG_FD_120480 | JGI IMG/M metagenome (GOLD analysis project Ga0182024, IMG submission 120480) | Permafrost microbial communities from Stordalen Mire, Sweden - P3-2 metaG (Illumina Assembly) | ecosystem: Environmental > Terrestrial > Soil > Wetlands > Permafrost | place: Sweden: Stordalen... | reverse complement strand
TGGATGGTCTTCGCCTTAGCCGGCGATTCGACAATGACTAAACTCTTCAACAATGGAACCCTCAGTTCTTAAGTTTTCGCTTTGAACCTAGCACGAATGGGACGAAAGCAACAAGTTACGGGTGAAAGCTTCGAGCTTCGAGCTACGAGCGACTTAAGCTTTTTCGACGGCCTCGCGGACCGGTAGTTTCTTTGCCACCACTACCGGGCGAACGCGTTGTATTAGCGAGGTCAACATGCGCTGTACTTCGTCGATGTCGCGGTCCAGCTGACGAAACAGGGAGTCATCCAGCATGTGCAGATGATGCGCCAGCAACAAGTGATACTCCACCTCAGTCGCCGAACCGTAGGCGATGTGCAAGAAGCGACACATTTCGCCATCTGATCGGCGGCCGCAGCCCTCCGCAATATTAGCTCCAATCGATGCTGCCGACCGCCTCAGTTGGCTCGTAAGCCCGTATAGTTCCTCCTTAGGGAAGACTCTAGTGGCCGCATAGATCGCGAGCGTAACGGCGTGAGCCTTGCGCCAAACGATAAGTTCCTTGAAGTCTTTCATCGTTTTCCTCGCGACTTTGGCCGCGCGCCTGCTCGTAGCTCAGAGCTCGTAGCTCGCGGCTCAAAAGCTTTTCACAAAATTCTTCCCCGCCATCTGCCTCACCTTGCCACTCAGCTCCAGCTCGAACAACGCTGCGAAGATTTCTGAGGACGACATTTCGTTTTCTAGTTTCTCAACGAGTTCATCGATGTGCGTGGATTCATCCGCCTTCAGCAGGCTCAGGATCCGCTTCTCGTGCGGCGGAAGCCCTTCGTCCGGGAATAGAGATGCGGAGGAGCCGCTCGCGGATTCAGGCGACGCCGCCGGAGTGAGCGCCAGCTTCACCTCTGGCGGCAGATCCTCCCACACATCTTCCCAGGTCGCGACCAGCTTCGCGCCCTGCTTAATCAGCGTGTTCGGACCCCAGGCATTCTTGTTCGTGACGTTACCGGGCACGGCGAAAACGTCGCGGTTCTGCTCGAGCGCGCAGCGCGCCGTGATGCGCGTCCCGGAATATTCTGCAGCCTCTACAACCAGCACGCCGACGGACATGCCGCTCAGAATCCGATTGCGGATGGGAAAGTTTTGCGGAAAGGCCGACGTGCCCAGCGGAAATTCTGAGATCAGCGCACCGCCCAACGCGAGAATCTGCTCCGACAGTCGCGAATTTTCTTTCGGATAAATTACGTCCACGCCCGTGCCAAACACCGCAACCGTCTTGCCCTTGGCCGCGATTGCGCCGCGATGACTGGCGCTGTCAACTCCGCGAGCCATGCCACTAATAATGACCAGCCCTTGCGCCGCGAGATCGCACGCCAGCCGTTCCGCCATCCCCGAACCATACGGCGTGGGATGCCGCGTGCCCACCATGGCAATCCCCGGCTGTGTCAGCACTTCAACGTTTCCGCGAACATAGAGCACAAGCGGCGGATCGTAAATCTCCTTCAGCCTCGGCGGATAGCAAGCATCTTCCAGCGAAAGCACTGTGACTCCAGCCGCTGCAGCGCGCGCAATTTCCTCACGCGCTAGTTCCGCCGATTTTCCGGTGGCGATCGATTGCGCCGAGACTGCCTGAATTCCAGTGCCTTCCAGTTCCGTAAGCGATGCATGGAAGACGGCTTCGGCGCTGCCGAAATGCTCCACCAGTTTACGGGCCTTAGTCGGTCCCAACCCTTGCGTAAGCGAGATGGCGAGCCACTCCAGAATGTGAGTAACAGAGGGCAATGGCGCAACGGCATTGGGCAAGTCAAAACTCCAATCGTCACCCCGGTTAAAAGAAAGAAACGGAGGCTGGGCGGACTCTAACCACTCGGCGAAACCAGCGTCAAGGGCAGCCGTCACAACTCCCCGTGAAAATTGGTCTGCTAGAATCAAAACAGGAATGAGACCTCTACGCATCTCTGCGATTTCCTACCTCAACACCGCTCCGCTGATGTGGGATTTCGAGCACGGCGAGGCCGGCGGCGAGTTTGAAATTTCCTACACATTGCCCTCGGCCTGCGCACGCGCTCTCGAAGCCGGAACCGCCGACATCGGGATTATTCCGGCAGCCGCTTATGCACAAGTCCCCGGGCTGTTAGTGTTGCCCGGGGTAGCGATAGCATCGCGCCGTCCCGTGCGTTCCATCCTGTTGGTCAGCAACGTGCCGGTCGAGAAAATTCGCACTGTGGCTCTCGATACTTCTTCGATGACCTCGGTCGCGCTGACCAAAATTCTGTTCGAGAAATGGCTGGGCGGTGGCAGAACGTTCACCTCGATGCCGCCGAACATCGAAAAAATGCTGGCCCAGCACGATGCCACATTGGTCATCGGAGACCCCGCGCTGCAGATCGATCGCTCGCGCTATCTCACGCTCGATCTCGCCGAGGAATGGATTCGCCACACCGGCAAGCCTTTCGTCTTCGCCTTCTGGGCCGTACGCCAGCAAGCCTTGCAAGAAGACGAATCGTGTGGGGACGAGTCATGTGGGGACAGCCGCCCCCGGCTGTCCGCGTCGCGAAGCGACGCCAGCCAGTGGCAGGATCTAGCCACACTTTTCCAGCAGTCCCGCGACCACGGACTAGAGCCCGCAAGCCTCAATCAGATCACAAGCGAATGGGCGCCAAAGCTCGGGCTCAAAGAAGAAGACGTGCGCTCCTACCTAACCGAAAATATTTATTACCATCTAGACCCTCCCTGCCTCGAAGGTCTGCAACTTTTCTATCGCTATGCGGCCGAAATCGGAGCGCTGCCCGCCGCGCCCGCGATTTCTTTTCTGGCCGCGAACGCCGCGGTCGTTTAGCGCAAACCAAAACCTGAATGCTGCCTCATTTACATCCCCTGCTGGTCGTTACGATGTGGCAGCGACTGCGCCGCCTGGGCGGTCCGGGCCTCGTGCTTCTGGGCATAGCCGATAATTCCGTCATCCCGCTCACCGGCAGCATGGACGTCCTCACCATCTGGCTGGCCGCCCGTCATCGTGAGCCGTGGCCCTACTACGCTTTCATGGCCACGCTCGGTGCGGTCATCGGCGGCTACATTACTTATGCGCTGGCGCGCAAGGGCGGCAAAGAAGCCATGGAGCGCAAGCTCTCCAAAAAGCGAGCGACTCAGTTTGCCAACGCCTTTGCCCGCTGGGGATTCGCCGCCGTCGTCATTCCCGCCCTCATACCCCCGCCGTTTCCGTTCCTCCCGTTCCTGCTGGCTGCGGGCGCCATGCAGTACTCGCGAAAAAAATTCCTCGCCGCATTAGTTCTCGGACGCGGCCTCCGCTACACCATCGATGCCTTCCTCGGATTCCACTACGGCCGCCACGTCCTGCGCTTCTTCTCGAAATACTACAAGCCGGCGATGGCAATCTTGATCGGCCTGGCTGTAATCGGCGCAGTGTTGTCGCTAATTCAATACCTGCGCATGAGAAAGAAATAACTGAACAGATTTTCTTAGCGTCCTCCGCGGCATTTCTTCGCGATCTCCGCGGTTAAAAGCTTTTGACTCTTAATTTGGCCCAAAGCCAAGCACTCCGTTAGAATTGAACGGAGACATGTCCCTAACCAAATCCCAAGCCCTCGAGCTCTTCCACTCCGACGACCTGATCGGCATCGGCATGGAAGCCGACTCGGTGCGCCGCAAGCTGCATCCCGAAGGTACGGTCACCTACATCATCGACCGCAACATTAATTACACGAACTTCTGCACCGAGTACTGCACCTTCTGCGCGTTTTACCGCCCGCTGAAAGGCCCTGCCGCCAAAGAAGGTTACATTCTCGACTTCAATACCATCTACGAAAAGATCCGCGAGACCGTCGAACTCGGGGGCACCGGAGTCCTGATGCAAGGCGGCCTGCATCCCGACCTCAAGATCGACTGGCACGAGCAAATGCTGCGCGGCATCAAAGACCGCTTCCCGAAAGTTCATCTGCACTGCTACTCCGCTTCCGAAATCATCGCCATCGCCGAGTACAGCAGCCTCAGCATTCGCGACACGATTCTCCGCCTGAGCGATGCTGGGCTCGACTCCATCCCCGGCGGCGGCGCAGAAATCCTCGACGACGAAGTCCGCTACAAAATCGCCCGCCTCAAATGCCTCACCGCCGATTGGATCAACGTCCACCGCACCGCCCACCAGATCGGTATGCGCACCACCGCAACCATGATGTTCGGCGTCGGCGAAAATTACGAACACCGCATCAACCATCTGCAAGCCCTCTACGACCTGCAGGAAGAAACCGGAGGCTTCACCGCCTTCATCCCCTGGAGCTTTCAGCCGCAAAACACCGCCCTGGGCGGCCGCCACTGGGACGAAGCCACCGCCGTCGAATACCTGAAAGTGCTCGCCATATCGCGCCTCTATCTCTCGAACTTCGTGAACGTGCAGTCCAGCTGGGTAACGCAAGGCCTGAAAGTCTGCCAGATGGGCCTCCGCTTCGGCGGCAACGACGTAGGCTCGGTGATGCTGGAAGAAAATGTAGTGAGAGCCGCAGGCGTCACCAACTGCACGACCGAAGAAGAGCTCCGCCGGATTATTCGCGACGCAGGATTCAGACCTGCACAACGCGACACTCTGTATCGGCAATACTTCCTGAACTAGGTTCTTGTCCACCTCGCCGAATCCTTGCGTGCTATGCCGTTAGTCATTTCCGCAGAAATTAAAAGCATCTTAGAATCAGGCGTCGTTGAAGTACTCGTCCGACTCCTCCCGGCAAACGCATGACGTCTACCTGTAAGTACAGGCGACGAGGATTTCAAACCAATCTCTAGGAGGCAAGCTATGGCTGCTGGTGCAGCTCCCGCTCCCGAAGTAAAGGCCGATAAAGAAACCGAGACCAAGCAAACGGCTCCAGCGCCGCCCGCGACACCGTGGCAGCGCATCCAACAGAAGCTCCATGAAATTTTTGCTGGGCGCGAGGACCACTCAGGCTGGCACCAATGACGCCCGGCGGTCCAGGTCAAGAACCGGCTCAACCGGTGACGCGGACAACGCGGGCTCCCGTCCCGCTCAGATGGACACGATGTACCCGTAGTATGAATCTAAGGACAGGCACGGCGCATGTGGAGACAGCCGCCTCGGCTGTCCGCGGAGCGAAGCGACGCGCACGTTTGGAACGGACACTCCTGTCCGTTGCCTTTGATTTTAGATTTTGAACCCCGCATCACGGGCTCCGCATTCTCACCGACCGGGAAGGGCAGGACTTCAGCGGTGGCGCAGGCTTGACAAACGCCAACAGACCATCTGTCGGTTTTCCCAAATGCAAACGGCCTCGGAATTCCGAAGCCGTTTGCGACAGCCAATAAACTGGTTCCCTGCCAAGGTAACGCTACCATTATCGAATCAACCCCGGCCGCAAATCAAGTTACTTTCAGGAGGGTCGCACCCTGCCCTACGAACCCTCCACTGCCCCTGAGAGACATCCTCCACCAAAGAGGAATGGACCTGGAGGGACTCGAACCCTCACCCGTACCTTGGCAAGGAACTGTGCTGCCGTTACACCACAGGCCCACGAACCACAGCTTACTTCAGTTGCGCTAATGCTTCGCGCCCGTCGAATGCATTTATTGAACCGGAGTTTCGTTTTGGAACAGCCTTCGCGGTCCTGACCTGCGGGGCTTGCCATCCGCGCTAAAATAGGGCCAGCGAGGTCCCATGCCGCAACTAACGCCGCAGGTCTCCGAAGTTCTCGAAAAAGCGCTGGCGCTTTCCACCGAAGATCGCGGACTGATCATCGACCGCCTCATCGAAAGCCTCGACGACGAACCAGCCGAAGAAGGTGTCGAGGCCGCGTGGTCGGAAGAAATCAAGCGCCGTGTCGAAGACATCCAGTCAGGCAAAGTCGAGATGATACCGGGCGAGGAAGTTCATCGACGTCTGTTATCGCGGCTGTCCAATGGCAGGAAGTAAGCCCTATCGCCTTCATCCCCTCGCATGGCTGGAAATCGATGGCGGGGATGAATGGTACGCACAGCGTAGCGCCCAAGCCAGCACAGACTTCGTCTCCGACGTTTTCTCTGCCATCGAAAATATCTGCGAAGCTCCCGGCCGCTGGCCCAAGTGTCTTCACGGAACTCGGCGCTTCGTCCTCGGTCGTTTCCCATTTTCAATCGTTTACCTCGATACCGCAGAATTTGTGAACATCGTAGCCGTGGCCCATAACAAGCGAAGACCTGGCTATTGGAAGCGCCGACTCTAAGTCGCACCGGATTTCCGCACCAACCTCTTGTGACATCTGACCTTGCGTTCCGCGAATCTTCAGCCGATGATGTTAGGGAGCGAGAGCCGCAAAGTCGGTTCCGAGGCACGTTGTTCTTTGACAATTGAACGAAAACGAGATAAGTCCTGTAAAATCAATATTTTGCGATCTGATTCGCTGATTCTAAATAACTTAGCTTGCGTCCCCACCGCTAAGTCCTTTGAATGGAATATTTTACGCGTAAGCCGTTTGTTTTCATTGATTTACTCGGATAGTAAAAACGTAAGTTGTTGATTCCAGATATTTTACGGTCGCAAACCGCAAATTTTTTTGATCTGGATTCGATCAAGCCGAAACCGGGTTAGAATGGTTAGTCAGAGAATTGGATCGATCCTCACGGTCACAACTCGGGCGACTCTGGAATTCCTCCCCGCATCCGAACACCATAATGAAGGTTTTTCCCACAGCTCTGTTGTGGCTAGTCGTCGCGGCGGCCGCGCCTTTTCCGCCAAGCCTTTCCGCGCAGACCTTGCCTTCGTCGCCATCCGTTGCGCAGAGTTCCACCACTGCGCGGGCCACGCTTAGCGGAATCGTCACAAAAGATCCGGGCAGCGAGCCGGTGAAGAAAGCGATTATCGAACTGATCGCCGAGAGCCAGACCGATGGCGGAAACTACACTGCGCTTACCGGCCCGGATGGCGGCTTCCGCATTGAAAACATCGCACCCGGTCACTATCACATGTTTGTGGAGCGCAGCGGTTTTCAGGAAATCGACAAGCATCGCCACAGGACTGAAGGCCGCGTGCTTACACTCGTCGCCGGCCAGGAGATGAAAGATCTGGTCATTCATCTGCAAGCCTCGGCGGTGCTCGTAGGCCGCGTGACCGATGAAGACGGCGACCCCATGCCGGAATCACAAGTCGCCGTACTGCGCCAAACATTCGTCGCCGGCCGCGGCCACTGGGAGCAGGTTGCGGCCGAGCGCACCAACGACCTGGGCGAATACCGCATCGCGGGCCTTGCGGCGGGCAGCTATTTTGTTGCGGTGACGCCTCCGCCCGATTTCAGGAGCCTGATCGAGGCCAGCGGTCTTTCCTCTGCATCTGCACTCTCGATCCGCGCCGCGGCTGCGGTTGCTGACAAGCCTGCCCCTGCGGCCTATCAAACCACTTATTACCCCGGTACCAGAGATCGTGGGCAGGCTGCCGCAATCCAGTTACACGCGGGAGATGAGTTTCCAGTAAACTTCTCGCTAACGCCCAGCCCTACCTTGACCATTCGCGGGTCGATCGTGAATCTGCCGCTGGGAACCAGCGCGGCGATTATGCTGCAATCGAATGATTTCAGCATGGTCTTGAATGGCGGGGAGATGCACAAAGACGGGACCTTCGAGATTCGCGACGTTTCCCCCGGTGCTTACACGATTCTCGCCACAGTCGAGAACGCAGCGACGCCGATGACAGCGCGCCAAACGTTGCAGGTTACGTCTGCGAACGTGGAGGGTCTGCGGCTTGCGCCGCAAGCTGGCGGCTCGGTTCGCGGCCGCCTGCGCATGGAGTCGAACGGCAACGCCCGCGTCGATCCCACGCAGCTCTTTCTTCAGTTGCACTTCGCCGACGGCGACGACGACTCGCTCGCGTCCTTTAGTCTCCAAGACGGCTTCTCGACGCTGGCGCACGTAAATGCCGATGGCAGCTTCGAATGGAAAAGCGTGCCCGCGGGACATTATTCGATTCAGCTTTCCGATGTCAGTGCAATGCCGGACTGGTTTCTGAAATCAGTGACGGCGGGCCGCGACGCGGTCGATTCTGGATTCAGCGTAAGCGGCGGCACTACGTCGGTTGATCTGGTTGCGAGCGCGAATGGAGCCGTGACCGAGGGCATCGCCACGAATCAAAAAGATGAGCCAGTCGCCGACGCAGTTGTGATCGCGGTGCCGGAGGCGCGCTTCCGCAGCCATCCCGAGCGCTATCGCAAAGCGGTCACCGATCAGAGCGGGCACTTCATTCTTCGCGGATTGCCTCCCGGCGATTACACACTGTTCGCTTGGGAGAGCGTAGATGGCGATGTGTACTACAATCCAGAATTTCTCAAGAGCTATGAAGGGCAAGGCAAAGCGCTGAGTTTCATCGAAGGTGAGCGCAAGAGCTTGCAGCTCAAGGTGATTCCTGGGACGGAAGATCAGCCTGAAGAACAACGCTGAAGACCTTTTCTCGATTTTATGACAGGGAATCAGCGTCGTGACATGATGATATAATTGTGTCATTCCAGTGGGAGTGTGCCAATGTTAGAAGAAGCCCGGACGCGAGTGAATGAGAACGGCCGTGTCGTGATCCCATCTTCGTTTCGAAAGGCGCTCGGCATCGAGGTTGGAGATGAAGTCGTCTTGCGGATCGAAGACGACGAACTGCGCATCACTACCCAGCAACGCCGAATCCAGAAAGCCCAGCGCCGTGCCCAGCAACATGTGAAGCGCGGCACATCTCTGGTGAATGAGTTGCTCGCGGAACGTCGCGAGGCCGCGAAACGTGAATAGGCAGCGTGAATAAGCAGCGTGAATAAGCAATGACCAGGATTGTGCTCGATGCTTCCGCCATCCTGGCCGTGATCGGCGGAGAACCGGGAGCCGAGAAGTTGACTCCCCCCCTGCTGGCCCGCGCCGTCGGCAGCGCCGTGAATCTCGCCGAAGTGCAGACCAAACTGGTGAGCCGTGGCTGGACTTCCGAGCAAGCATGGGAAGACGCTACCAGTCCGGTTCGTGCAATCGTGCCATTCGATGAGCATCAGGCCAGGATCGCCGGCGATCTGGTGATTCAAACGCGACAAATGGGTCTATCTCTTGGAGATCGCGCATGTCTTGCGTTGGGGATCGCGCTCAAACTCCCCGTGTACACCGCCGAGAGAGCGTGGAAGAAGCTCAAGCTCGGCGTGAGAATTCATGTCATCCGCTAAGGCCGCGTCGAATCCGGTAGAATAAAGGTTTTCACCTTACCCTTTGCTCCACTCTGATCTGATTCTGTCTTCGACGCTGGCCGCCTGGACTGCTCCCAAGGGCATTGGGCCCTATCTCCGCCAGCACCTGCTGGATAAGACTTTTCAGGGTCTGTACCACACCGATGCGTTCGACCGCGCGCTGCTGATTCCTTACTTCATCGTGTTGATCCTGCTGGCGGCTTACGGGATGCACCGCTACATTCTGGTTTACCTGTATTACAAACACAAGAAGAACCGCACTACCGATCCGGCCGCGTACTTCGAAGATTTGCCGCGCCTCACTGTGCAATTGCCGATTTTTAATGAGCAGTATGTTGTAGAACGGTTGCTGGAATCGATTTGCAAGCTGAAGTATCCGCGCGAGAAGCTCGACATTCAGGTGCTCGATGATTCCACCGATGAGACGGTCGACGTGGCGCGCAACCTCGTGGAGCGCTATGCCGCACTGGGAAACCCGATCAGCTACCATCACCGCGCGAACCGCGAAGGCTTCAAGGCGGGAGCGCTGGCCGAGGGACTGAACTCAGCGAAAGGCGAGTTCGTCGCGATTTTCGACGCCGACTTCACTCCGCGGGAAGATTTTCTGCTGCGCACCATCCATCACTTCACTGATTCGAAGATCGGCATGGTGCAGACGCGTTGGACGCACATCAACCGCAACTATTCCTTCCTCACGCAGGTGGAAGCGATTCTGCTTGATGGGCATTTCGTGCTCGAGCACTCGGGGCGCGCCCGCAGCGGAGTTTTCTTTAACTTCAACGGAACCGCCGGAGTTTGGCGGCGCGCCGCCATCGACGAAGCCGGCGGCTGGCAGCACGACACGCTCACGGAAGATACTGATCTTTCTTACCGCGCGCAGCTTAAGGGATGGAAGTTTATCTATCTGCAGGATGTCGAGTGTCCCGCAGAATTGCCGGTGGAGATGACCGCGTTTAAGACGCAGCAGGCGCGCTGGGCCAAGGGATTGATCCAGACGGGAAAGAAGATTCTGCCGCGCGTGCTGCGGAGCGACGCTCCGCTACACACGAAGATTGAAGCCTGGTATCACCTCACCGCGAACCTGAGCTATCCGCTGATGATTGTGCTCTCGGTGCTGATGTTGCCGGCGATGATCATCCGCTTTTATCAGGGATGGTTCCAGATGCTGTTCATCGATCTGCCGCTGTTTATGGCTTCGACGTTTTCGATTTCGAGTTTCTATCTGGTTTCGCAGCGCGAGCTTTTTCCCAAAACCTGGCCAAAGGCGCTGCTGTATCTGCCGTTTCTTATGGCTCTCGGCATTGGATTAACCATCACCAACACCAAGGCTGTGATCGAAGCGCTGATCGGCAAGGAGAGCGCTTTCGCGCGCACGCCCAAGTACCACGTGGAATCGAAGAAAGACAAAGTTGGCGCTACCAAATATCGCAAGCGCCTGGGGTGGGTGCCGTGGCTTGAACTCCTGATCGGCAGTTATTTCGCGCTCACTGTGTTCTATGCAATCGAGAATGAGAACTTCGTTACGATCCCATTTCTTCTGTTGTTCGTCTTGGGCTATTGGTATACGGGATTGATGTCCCTGCTGCAAGGGCGCTTCTCCGGTGTCGAACTTAGTGCGGAGAGTCACACGAAGCCGTTTCCAGTGGGAGTGTGAGCTTACGCCGTGTAGGATACGTGGATGCGCGTTAAGTGGAAGTTGTGGCTCGCATTTGCCCTACTAGCGCTGGTTGCTGCGTTCTTTGCCTTCCACTATATTTTGTCCTCCACTCTTTCCTTCGACTGCGCCCATCGCGTGCTTTCCGGAGCCTCATCCCCGGATGGACAATACATTGTGACGGTCTCAGAACGAAGCTGTGGAGCTGTTACTCATGACTACCGCATCGTGAGCTTGCGTCGCAGGGGGAGCCGGTTTGACGGCGAAGACCGCAAATCATGGGTCTTCTGGATGGAGAACAATCCTGAGATTAAAGTCTACTGGCCAGAACGGCGGCAGCTAACAATCCTCTATCCGTCTGCCGTGGGGAAAAGAGTGGGCGTCGGCCGATGGGAGGATGTTGCAGTCGCCAGTCGCGAATCGCGTTAAGCCTAAGCGGCCCGCGGCTCGTAAACTTTCTTTCGCGTGACTGCTCGTTTACAATCCACTCGCCAAAGTTTCCCAACGGACACCGCACGCGCTGACTCCTTGCTGAGTGCGTTCGTGTCCTGCAGGAGGATGTGATGCTCCGCTTGCGCAATCTGTTTTCGCTTCTCTCAATAGTATTGTTTGCCGCTTCGTTCCTTAGCTGTGGCGCTCACGACTCCGACGAGTACTTCGTATTCGTGGCGGCGAACCTTCAAGTGCCTTACTGGCAGGCCGCCGGCGCGGGTTTCAAGAGGGCTGCGGAATTATTCAAAGTGCGCGCTGACTTCGTCGGACCGAACAACTACGATCCGAAAGCTGAACGCGATGCGCTCGATCAAGCGGTGCAGAAGAAAGCTACGGGCATCCTGGTGGGCGTGACTGATTCGGCGCTGCTCAAAGACGGCATTGACAAGGCGATCGCCGCGGGAATTCCCGTAATTACGATGGATTCCGACGCACCCGCCAGCAAACGGCTCTTCTTCATCGGTACCAATAACTATGCGGCCGGAGTGAGCGGAGGCATGCGCCTGACGCAGGAGTTGCACGGCAAGGGTAACGTGGTCGTCTTCACCATGCCCGACCAGCACAACATGCAGGATCGCCTGCGCGGCTATCGCGATGCGCTCGAACCCGCCGGTATCAAGATCACGCGCGTAGTCGATATCCAGGGCGACCCGCGCATCGCCTTCGATACCACGACGCAGATCATCGGCAAGGAGAAAGATCAGGTCGATGCCTTCGTGTGCCTGGAGGCGCAATCGGGCAAGGAAGTTGCCGGCGTGCTCGCTAGTTACCAGGTCACTGGTAAAGTTGTAATGGCGATGGATACAGACCCTGAAACGCTCGACTGGATCAAGAAAGGCGGCATCGCCGCGACCGTTTCGCAGAAGCCGTATACGATGGCCTTCGTCGGCATGCAGATGCTTGACAATCTTTATCATCACAAGCCTCCCGCGCTCGATACGGACTGGTCGAAGGACAGCTTTGCGCCGATCCCGTCCTTTGTGGATACTGGTTCGGCGGTGATCGACAAGAGCAACGTGGACTCGTTCCTGCAGGCGAAGCAAAGCGCCACCGGCGGTCAGAAATAATTTCGACTCTCTCGATCAAGCGGCCGGTGACGGTGGATGCGATCTTACGTCAAAGGAAGAGATGGATTACACAATGCGAAAGCTGCAGTCTGCTTTTTTTCTGGCCAGTATTTTTGCTGGACTTTTTCTCTTCGGCGCTGCCAAGTCGAGTTCTGCTTTAGAGCGGCAGCCCAACTCTGATTATCACGCGCGACGGGAAGCGCTCGCGAAGAAGGCGGCAGGTGTTGTCGTTCTATTCGCGGCCACGGAGAATGACGGTCCCAACGATCTTTATGGCTTTCGCCAGGACGACAACTTTTACTATCTCTCCGGCTTGAGCGAGCCGGGTGCGGCTTTGCTCATTGCCTCGGCGGCTGAGGCCAAGAGTGATGCGTCGATGCGATCATATACCGAGATTCTCTTCCTGCCTCCGCGCAATCTGACACAGGAAAAATGGACCGGGCCCAAGCTGGGCGCGGAGAACGCCGAAGCGCCGAAGATTACAGGCTTCGATCGCGTCGAAGATATGGGACGGCTTCCCGACGAGGTTGCGAAGTACGTAGGCGGTGCGCGCCCCGCGATCTATACCGATCTTGCGGCTCATGGCGAGAATTCCCCTTCGACAGCGCCGCTCGCATTCTTGAAGCGGCTGAATGCGTATCTATCGTTTCAGGATGTGAAGCCGATGATCTCGTCGCTTCGCACAACTAAAGACGCGGGCGAGATAACCCTGATGCAAAAAGCGGTCGACGCTTCCGTGGCCGCGCACTTTGCCGCATTCAAGTCGGTGAGGCCGAACGTGAACGAGCGCGAGATCTCCGCGCTCATGCAATACGAGTGGGGCAAGCGCGGCTGCGAGCGTGTGGCTTATGCTCCCATCGTGGGCTCGGGTTACTACTCGACTGTGCTGCACTATTCGGATGATGACAACGTGATGAAGTCCGGGGACGTGGTGGTGATCGATGCGGCGGGTGAGTATTCGATGTACGCATCCGACATCACGCGCACGTTGCCGGTCAACGGACACTTCACCGCGCGCCAGCGCGAGATTTATGACATTGTTCTGGGTGCGCAGAGCGCTGCCGCTGCCGCTTTTGTCTCGAGCAAATCGACCATCCGGGGCGATGGTCCCGATTCGCTCTACAAGGTTGCCAAGGATTACATCAACGCTCACGGCAAAGACCTGCACGGCGAGCCGTTAGGAAAGTATTTCATTCACGGACTGGGCCACTCCGTCGGCCTGAACGTGCATGATGCGACCGACTATAGCGTTCCGCTCGGGCCCGGCCAAGTATTCACCATCGAGCCGGGAATTTACATTCCGGAGGAAAACCTTGGCGTGCGCATTGAGGACGATTACTACGTCGATGCAAACGGCAAACTGATCAAGCTGAGTGGGGCACTGCCGTCAGGGCCCGATGAGGTGGAAAGACTGATGACGAAATAGAAGTCAGTCTGAGAACTGGTCCACCGACGTGCCAGCATCGGGCGGGTTGGTATAATAGCTGGAGGAGACTATATGCCCGCTTCACAACAGCAACGCCAGGAACCGCCCAAGAGGCCAACTGCCACTCCTCCTCCGCGTCCGCAGAATCAGCCATTCAAGAAGGGCGGATAGCGAACGCCATATACGCGAGGGTTCCGAGCTCGACAAACAGCGCGAGTGCCATGAACCAAAAAGCCCCGTTGAGCGACCACGCCTTCGCCTTGTTTAGAACGTGATTGTGAGAGATTCTTCCGTTTGCCAGTTCCATGGAAAGAGTCGTCACGCCCTCCAGTCTTTCAGCATCAGATTCTCCTAGATCGGCGAGCCAATTGGCGTACGTTTCGGGCAAATCATCGAACAGGTAATCCTTCGGCCACAAACAGGCCACGCAGAATATTCCTGAAATCACTACCAGGGCAATCACAGGGATTTGCGCCAGCTTCGGCGCAGCCGTAAGCTTGTCGGCCGTCAGCATCGTAGCGGAGATAGTTCCGAGAAACGTCAGGATCAGGAGAACGATGCTGGCCTTCACGTCGAACGTGTCACCCAGCTCCAGCTCAAATCGGTCACGTTCCCTTGTTCTTTCCCCAAGAAATTCGTTGGTCGTCATAGCCGTCCCCGTCTCCAAGCCGCTTGGGAACGGCTGCTACGAAATGTATTCCCTGATGTACTCATCTTTGCTGAAGGCCAGTTCCCGCAGGTCGCCGTCGAAGATTACTTTTCCATCGCGCAGGATGAGGAAGCTCATGGGCACTTCGCAACGCTGGCCGGCGGGAAGCGGAACCATGCGGTTGGATTGCTTATCGAATTGATGCGTGGCCATAGTGAAGGCATCCTGCAGGCGGTGCGTGACCATCAGGGCGCTGGTCTTGTAAACGTCGCGCTGCTTCACGATCAGTTCGATGATGGTGTTCGAGGTCACCGGGTCAAGGCCGCCGGTGGGTGAATCATAGAGCAGCAGTTCGGGCTTCGTAATCAGCGCCCGCGCGATGGCTACGCGGCGCCGCATGCCTCCGGAAAGCTCCGCGGGATTGAGATCGAGCGTGTGTTCGAGTTCCACGAAGCGCAAGACCTCGCGTACTCTGCGATCGATTTCGTCGTCGTAGATGCCGTGCTCTTCCATCAGGCGGTAGGCGACGTTCTCGCGCACGGTAAGCGAATCGAATAACGCGCTCTCCTGAAAGACCATGCCCACCTTGGCGCGCAACGCAAAAAGATCTTCTTCCCGCATCTGGGTCACGTCTTCGCCGAGGACGATGATGCGGCCTGAGTCGGGCCGGAGAAGGCCGAGCGCGAGCTTGAGAAGCAGGCTCTTGCCGGAGCCGGCCACGCCGAACAGCGCCTTGGTTTCGCCGCGGTTCAAGCGGAAAGAAACTCCACGCAGCACGTCATTCTCGCCGAAGGCCAGCGCCACATCTTCAAACACGATCGCCGGCGCTGAATTTTCCTCGGTGGTCACGGCGGCGGAATCGAGCGGCAAAGTCGGCGCAGACATGGAGTTAATTTAACGATTTAATTTAACTATTTAATTTAACGACAGCACGGCCATCAGGAACCGGGTAAGGAGCAGGTCGAACGCCAGGATCATAACGGAGGCCGCGACTACGGCTTGCGTGGTGGCACGGCCGACGCCCTGAGTTCCTCCGCGGGCGTTCATGCCGTAGAAGCAGCCGATGGTCGCGATGATGAAGCCGAAGAGCACCGGCTTTGCCAGGCCCATGAATATATCCTGAAACACCAGTGTCTCCCAGGCGTTCGACCAATACTGGCGGGCATCGAGGCGCAGCAGCACTTTGGCGATGAACAAACCACCGGTCAGGCCGACGAGGTCGGAAATGATGGTCAGGAAAAACATCATGAAGACCGTAGCGGTCACGCGCGGTGTGACGAGTTTTTTCATCGGGTCGGTGCCGAGGGCGCGCATGGCATCGATCTGTTCGGTTACCACCATGGAGCCGAGTTCGCTCGCCATGCCGGAAGAATTTCGCCCCGCCACCATCAGGCTGGTGAGCACGGGGCCGAGTTCGCGCACCATGGAAGTCGAGACGAGTTGGCCGACCAAGGTGACGGAGCCGAAACGCTCGAGCGTGTTCGAGGCTTGCAGTGCGAGCACGGCTCCGGTGAAGAAGCCGGTGAGCACCACGATCGGCAGCGATCCTACGCCGATGGTATCGGCTTGCAGAAGCATGTCGGCGAAGTAGCGCGGCTTTCGAAAAATATTCGCGACCGCATGCGCAGAGAAGAGAACGTAATCCTGAACGGTCTGGACTTGTTCTTTGGCGAGGTACGTGGGTGAGGTGAGTTCCATGCGGTACGGGATACGCGTGGAACGAACCGTCACGCGTTCCGAAAACTATAACAGAAGCGCAGTGGTCAGTGATCAGTGTTCAGTGGTAATCAGTGGTCAGTGGTCAGAAAAATCCAGCATAGCTGTGGTGGAAATCAGTCAGGGTGTCACTAGCCACTGATTACTGATCACTGCGCTTCCTACCCTCGCGTCTTTTTCTTGATCTCGATATTCAGGCGGCGGATTTTCTGGTTCAGCGTGGAGAGTGGAACTTTGAAGTGTTCGGCAGCTTCGGTCTGGTTCCAGTTGCACTTCTCCAGCATGTCGGTGATGATGCGGCGCTCGACGTCTTCGACAATTTCAAACAGCGACGCGTTCGCCGGAGGATCGTGCAGCGTGAAGATAGAACCGCGGCCCAGCAGATGATCGGGAAGCAGGTCGATTCCGATTTCTGCTCCGGAAGAGAGCACCACGGCGCGCTCGATTACATTTTCGAGTTCGCGCACGTTGCCGGGCCAGGAATACGACAGCAGCGGCCGCAGTGCTTCTGGCGTGACATGCCGCGCTGGGCGGTCATTTTCCTCGGCGTATTTCTTGAGGAAGAAATCGACCAGCAGGGGAATGTCCTCTCTGCGCTGTCGCAAGGGAGGAAGCTCGATGGTGATCACGTTCAAGCGGTAAAACAAATCTTCGCGAAAGCGTCCGTCCCGCACCGCCTGCCGCAGATCGACGTTGGTGGCAGCGATGATGCGCACATCCACCTGAACTTCCTGCACTCCGCCGAGATGCATGAAGCGCCTGTCTTGCAGCACGCGCAGAATTTTGGCCTGCGTGTCGAGGCCCATGGTGGCAATTTCGTCGAGGAACAGAGTGCCACGGTCGGCCATCTCAAACAGCCCTTTCTTCGAAGCGATGGCGCTGGTGAATGCGCCTTTTACGTGGCCGAAGAGAGTGGATTCGAGCAGGTCCGTCGGCATGGAGCCGGTGTTGACAGGGACGAAAGGCCGGTCGTGGCGCGGAGAGTTGAGATGCAGCGCTTTGGCGATGACTTCTTTGCCGGTGCCGCTCTCGCCTTGCAGCAGCACGGTGGAGCGGCTGTTGGCGACCTGCGCGACGAGGTCGAAGATCTTCAGCATCGGCTCACTTTTGCCGACGATGTTTTCGAAGTTGTAGCGCTGCTTGAGGGCGCGCTTGAGTTGAATGTTCTCTTCTTCGGCGCGGCGCCAGCCCACGGCGGCGCGAATATCAGCGAGAAGCTTTTCGTTATCCCAGGGTTTCGTAACGAAGTTGGCGGCGCCGGACTGCATGGCGCGCACGGCGTTCTCGACCGTGCCGTAGGCAGTAATCATGATGACAGGCAGGCGGGTTTCGTGGGCGCGAATCTCCGCCAGAATCTCCATGCCATCGCGGCCGGGCAATGCGAGATCGAGCAGGATCAGGTCGAAGGGATGTTCGCCGATGCGCCGCAGGCCGGCTTCGCCGGTGTGTGCCGTTTCGACGGCAAAGCCTTCCATCTCAAGCAAAGTTTGCAAAGATTCGCGAATCTCGGCTTCATCGTCGATGATGAGCACCGCGCCCGCGAGGCCGCGCGTTCCATTCATCAGGGTGCGCGCAATTACAGCAGCATCAGACATATTCGGCCTTGGAAGGGACTGCCTTCTTGCTTAAAGG
>Ga0182024_10011438_pt1 | contig 17811 bp, 18 predicted proteins | sample P32metaG_FD_120480 | JGI IMG/M metagenome (GOLD analysis project Ga0182024, IMG submission 120480) | Permafrost microbial communities from Stordalen Mire, Sweden - P3-2 metaG (Illumina Assembly) | ecosystem: Environmental > Terrestrial > Soil > Wetlands > Permafrost | place: Sweden: Stordalen... | reverse complement strand
GCGCCGGTCGATGAGGTCTTGAGCACAATCATCCCCGAACCGGTCAGCTTCAGCGAGCTCGCCTTGAGCGTTGCCATGCAAAACACGGTGGCCGAGCTCGGATACACCATGGCCACGCCAATCCAGGCCGGGTCGCTGCCCTTCGCGATGGCGGGACGCGACGTGATCGGCCAGGCGCAGACGGGAAGCGGCAAGACCGCCGCCTTTGGTATTCCGATCATCGAGCGCCTCGATCCTCGCGATGGACCGGTGCAAGCGCTCGTGCTCTGCCCGACCCGCGAGCTGGCGGTGCAGGTGCACGACGAGCTGACCCGGCTTGGCAAACGGCACGAGCTGCGCAGCGTGGCGATCTACGGCGGGGACTCGATTGGCCGCCAGATTGAGGAGTTGCGCCAGGGCGCGCACATCGTCGTGGCCACCCCCGGCCGGCTCGGCGACCACATCCAGCGGCGTTCGCTCACCCTCGCCAACGTCCGTGTCTGCGTGCTCGACGAAGCCGACCGAATGCTCGACATGGGCTTCGCGCCCGACGTCGAACGGATTCTCCGGCAGTGCCCGCCGCAGCGTCAGACGCTCCTGTTCAGCGCGACGATGCCGGAGTGGGTGCGCAGGCTCGCGCTTCGCCACATGCATGACCCGGAGACGGTGGAGATCAGCACCCGGCCCGAGATCCCGTCCGAGGTGCGCCAGCTCTACGTGCAGACAACATGGGCCGACAAGACCGATGCGCTCGCGCAGATCCTCGATCAACCGGATGTCGTCATGGCGCTGATCTTCGTGGAGACCAAGCGAACCGCCGATGTGCTCCAGGCGCAGCTCGGTGGGCGCGGGTACCAGGTCGGCCTGCTCCATGGCGACCTCACCCAGCGGGAGCGCGACAAGGCGATGCAGCAATTTCGCGCCTCGCACATCAAATACCTGATCGCGACCAACGTTGCCGCGCGCGGTCTCGACATCGACGACATCTCGCACGTCATCAACTACGACGTCCCGCTCACCCCGGACGAATATCTGCACCGCGTCGGGAGGACCGGTCGCGCGGGTCGCGCGGGTGTCGCGGTCACCCTGATCACGCCCAGCGAGATCCTCAAGCTGCGTGACGTGGAAAAGCACGCGCGCACGCATATCGAGCCGGCAACCCTCGACGAGGATTTCCCCGCGCTCGTGGTCAGCGCCGAAGCCTAGAGTCCGCGCAGACAGAGATGCTGCCGGCCATCCACGACTCTGGAACTGGCGAAGCGGTGCTGTTTCTGCATGCGTTCACGCTCGACGCCTCGCAGTGGGACCACCAGGTCGCGGCCCTGTCGGACGGCATGCGCTGCATTCGCGTGGACCTCTGGGGCTGCGGCGCTTCGCCACCACCTCCCAACGGCGAGCCGACCCTCGACGGATTCGCCGGAGCGGTGCTCGCAGCGCTTGATTCACTGAAGATCGATCGCGTCGCCGTCGTCGGACTCTCGATGGGGGGCTACCTCGCCTTCGCGCTGTGGCGGCGGGCGCCGGAACGCATCCGCGCACTCGTGCTGTGCAGCACACGCGCAGGAGCGGACGCCGCCGGCTTCCGAGATGACCGCCTGGAGATGGCGGAACGCGTGGAGCGCGAGCGTTCCGTCGAGTCAATCGTCGAGCCGATGGTCGCGCGCCTGCTGAGCCCGCAGGCGCAGGCTGAGGCACACATCGTCGACCCGGTTCGGGGACGCATCCGGCGATGCACGCCGGCCGGGATCGCATTTGCCCAGCGCGCCATGGCGGCACGACCCGACAGCACCGCGTTGCTCGCATCCATCAACGTGCCAACCCTGGTCATCGCCGGCACCCAGGACGCTATTACCGCGACCCCTGAAGTTCTTGCCATTGCTGACGGCATCCCGCAGGCGCGCGCCGTCGAGCTCGACTGCGGCCATCTGAGCAACCTCGAGCTTCCCCGTACCGTCAGTGATGCGCTCGCAGCCTTCTTCGTCCCGGCGACAATGTCGTCATGAGCCAGCTCCCCAAGGATCTTCTCGAAATCCTGGCCTGCCCTCGCTGCCGCGGCCCGCTGGCGGTCGAATCGGAGTCACTCCGATGCGACGCCTGCCACCTTCGCTACCGAGTCGACAACGGCATCCCGGTCATGCTCATCAGCGAAGCCGAACACCTCGACCCCGACACGCCGTCCGCAACCTGATACGACAGGCCGTCCGGCTGGTGGATGGCCTTACGCGAGAACGCCGACGGCTTCGGTGGCGAGGTGTGCAGGAGCGGCGCAGAACCCTTCATAGTCGATGGGTTCGGTGGTCGTGGGATTCTCACCGCACACAGGGCACTGCGGGTCGCGCGGAACGCGGAACTCACGGAACTTCATGGCCAGCGCGTCGATGTGGAGCAGCCGGCCGGTGAGCAGATCGCCGGCGCCGGTGATCAGCTTGATGACCTCGGTGGCCTGGAGCACGCCGACGATCCCTGGAAGCACACCGAGGACGCCTGCCTCGGCGCACGAGGGAGCTTCCTCAGGCGGCGGCGGCGACGGATAGCGGCAGCGGTAGCAGGGCGATTGGAAGGGGACCACCGTGGTGACCTGTCCCTCGAAGCGGAAGATGCCGCCGTCCACCATCGGCTTTTTGGCAAAGATGGCCACATCGTTGGCGAGGTACCGCGTCGGGAAGTTGTCGCAGCCGTTGACGATGATGTCGTACTGGTCGAAGATCTCGCGCGCGTTCTCGCCGCTGAGCACGACGTTGTGCTCGACGACTCGCACGTCGCTGTTCAACGCGGTGAGCGCGATGCGGGCCGATGCCGTCTTGAGCATCCCGATCCTGTCCTCGGTATGGAGGATCTGGCGCTGCAGGTTGCTCCGGTCGACGGTGTCGAAGTCGACAAAACCGATGGTGCCGACACCGGCGGCCGCCAGATAGAGGGCGGCGGGACTGCCGAGTCCGCCGGCTCCGATGAGCAGCACTCGCGCGTCGAGCAGCTTGGCCTGGCCTTCGACACCGATCTCGGGAATCAGCAGATGGCGGCTATAGCGCTGCTGCTGCTGCGCGGTGAGGACTCGGGGGACGATGAAGTCGAAGCCGGCCTGCTTCCACGCGCCGTACCCGCCCGCCATCGACTGCACGTCCGTGTAGCCAAGCTCCTGGAGGGCCCGGGCGGCGAGCAGCGAGCGCACCCCGGCTGCGCAGTACAGGGTGATCGGGGTATCGCGTTTGGGGACCGAATCCTCGATGCGGGTCTCGATGAACCCCTTGCTCAGGTGCATCGCGCCGGGGATGTAGCCCTCGTCGAACTCGCTGCGTTCGCGAACGTCGATGAGGGTACGGGACCCTGCCGCTGCACGAACCTTTTGCGGAGAAACCTCCGTGACGGTGCGTCGAGCGTCGTCGAGAAGGTCGCGGGAAGACTTGGCCATGCAGCCAGTCTACCCAAAACCTGTCGAAACCTGACCTAGACGGTCTGGATTCGGTTTAAGCCTTGGGCGGACGGCCCACCGGCCTGCGGGCCGCGGTGGTCCGGGTGGCGGGTGCTGCCCCAGTGACGGGACGCGTCCTCGGCCTGCCGACCGGTCGCTTCGCCGGCGTGGTGGTCGCCGCCTTTGGCGGCCTGCCGACCGGTCGCTTCGCCTGGGTTGTCGTCACCGGAACGGCTGCCGGAGCCGGTGCCATCGCAGCAAGGATGGTGCGTTCCGTCTCTTCGAGTCGCTCCGCCAGTGCCAGGACGCGACGCCGCGCCTCGCGCGTTGCCTTGAGTGCGTCTGCCAGCGAGATCGGCGCGCCGCCAGCCCGCTTCTGCTTCTTTCCAGCCATGATCGCAGGGACCCTACCATAGACTGCAACGGTGCATCCGACGCGAGCCGCGCGCCCACTCGGGACCCTGCTCGCCGCGGCGGGGATCGACGCGGCACTCCCGTCCGCCTCCGCCGGCCTCGAGATCGACGCAATCGAGTCCGATTCGCGCAGCGTGCAGCCCGGCGGGCTCTTCGTCGCGGTGTCCGGTCTGCGCGCCGACGGGCACCGATTCATCGCCGAAGCGGTCCGCCGCGGGGCGGCGGCCATCGTGGCCGAACGCACCCCGGACCTGGCCCTCGACGCGGCGGTCCCGGTGATCACGGTCGGCAATTCGCGGCTCGCTTTGTCCGACCTGGCCGCCGCATTCAACGATCACCCCAGCCGCGATCTGTGCGTCGTCGGGATCACGGGGACTGACGGCAAGACGACCACTGCGACGCTCCTCTGGTACGCGTGGCGGGCCGCCGGAATCCGCGCCGCGTCGATCACCACGGTCGACCGCCGCACCGGTGACGAGATGACCGCCAACCCGTCGCGGCAGACGACGCCCGAGGCGCCGGAGCTACAGGCCGAGCTCGCTCGAATCCGCGACGCCGGTTGCACCCACGTCGCTCTGGAGACCTCGTCGCACGCGCTCGAGATGCACCGCACGGACGGCGTGGACTTCCGCGTCGCCGTCTTCACCAGGATCACCACCGAGCACCTCGAGCTCCACGGGAGCCGCAACCGCTATCTGGCCGCCAAGGCGAGGCTGCTCGAGCGCGTGTCGGCCCGCGCGGACGGCATCGCGGTTCTCGACACCGGTGACCCCTTCGGGTTTCCACATCTCGCAGCGATCCCGGTCACGACCCGGCTCGCGTATACCGACCTCCCCAACATCCAGGCAGATCTGCGCGCCGTCGACATCGTTACCGATGCCTCCGGAGTGCGCTTCACCGCTGACACGCCCTGGGGCGAGGTGCCGATCCGCCTCCGGCTCGCCGGCAGCTTCAACGTGCGTAACGCGCTGGCGGCGCTCGCTGCCGCCTGCGCGACCGGGGCGGAGCTCGGGAGCGCGGTGCGCGGTCTCGAGGCGGCGTCCGCGGTCACGGGGCGCATGGAACCGGTCGAGCTCGGTCAGCCCTTCGCAGTCATCGTGGATTACGCACACACGACCGACGCCCTCGAGACCGTGCTGCGCGAGTTGCGCCGCGCGACCACAGGCCGGCTGTGGGCGGTGTTCGGTTCCGCGGGGGAGCGAGACATCGAGAAGCGATCGGCCATGGGGGCGGTGGCGGCAAGGCTTGCCGACGTCAGCGTCATGACCGACGAGGATCCCCGCGGCGAGGATCGGATGCTCATCCTCGAGCAGATCGTGCAGGGCGCCCTCGCTGCAGGCGGCGAGCGCGGCCGGACCGTTTTCGTGATCCCGAACCGCGAGGATGCGATCGCCTACGCGATTGCCAATGCCGCCGCGGGCGACACCGTGCTGTGCGCCGGCAAAGGGCACGAGAAGACGCTCGAAACGGCCAGGAGCGAGCTTCCGTGGGACGAGCGAGCAGTTGTGACAGCAGCGATCCGGCGGCGATTCAGCTGATCGGATGACGGCTCGGAGTCCCCGGCCGTCGCGGATACCGATCCGGCGTTGGCGTGGCCTTGCGCACCCGCAGCACGCCCGCGTCCGGCGCTTCGGGAACGCCCCCACCACAGGCTGACGCCGCCGCTGCGCACCCCGAAACCGCCGCGGGCGCACCGGCAACCAGCGCGCAGAGCGTTCCACCAACTGCGAGCAGCGGGAGCGCAAGCTCGCAAAGCACAGGCGGCGGTGCCGTCGCCCGGGAGGTTGCGAGGTCGAATCGTTCGCGCATGTCCGTGCGGCGCCCCGCGTCCTCGGCGCGTATCGGCTCGACGGTGACGCCGTTGAGCCGGAGAAGACCTGCCACATGGGTGAGGAATCCACTCTTGCGCCGATCCGCCTCGATCAAGGTCACCAAGAGATCCGGGCGCAGGATCGCGATCACCAAACCAGGCACGCCGCCCCCCGATCCGATGTCGACAACGCGACTTCCGTAAGGAGGCTCCGCCACATCGAGCAACTCCTCAACCTCGACGATATTGCGCGACCACATCTGATCGCGTGGGATGGTCGTGAGGTTGAGACGAGCCGACCACAGCTCGAGTTCGTCGAGATACCGGTCGAGAGTCGCGTTCATGTCTCCGGCCGGACGCGGTCTCATGGCGCCGAGCCTAGCGCCGCCGGTGCCACATGGCGGGTCGGTGACGGTGGCTCCGAGGGCTCCCCGACCGGGCGTGTCCATGCCATCATGCATTGGAGCGATGGACACGAACCCAGAAACGGCCGAAGACCGCTGCGCGATGTGCAAGGGCGAGATGCTCTCGGTGCTGTACTACGGCGCCGACGGCGAATCCGTCGGTGGGCATCGGATCTGCCCCAGCTGCGGACCGCGCTCCGTCGTCGAGCTCGTCCCGGCTGACGAACTCCGCCGCAAGCTCCTGGAGCGCAAAGCCTCCTAGTCCCCCGGCGCACGGTTCTCCCAGGCTCGCCCCTGGGCCCCAGTTGGTGGCAACAGAGCGGAGATCACCCGGTCCACCGCTCAGCTTGGCGGCTCCCTCGTTCGCGCAAGCAAATTGTCGCGCTCTCTTGGTCGCTATCAAATTCGCTGTGGCCCGGGCGATCTCCTCTCCGTAGGTCGCTTCGTGGCATAGCTGCCCTCGACGACCCGTGTGACCTCCTCTCCATTGCCACAGAGTGGAGCCAAAGCTCAGGAGCCGGACAGGGTGAATCCCTGGCGTCCGAACAGGGACAGGAGGCTCGCTTCAGACGTTCTGCCGGCGGTCGTGTGACGCGGGCGTGACGGCTGGTCACGGCGCGATGACATGGGCCGGCGCCCTGTGCAGCCGATGGGAGACTGGCCGCGATGCGTCTCTCCAGGTTTTCGTTCGCCCACCACCGTCTTGCACTGGCGCTGCCGTTCGCAGCGGTGCTGACGTTGATCGCGGTGCCGGCTGCCGCTGGACCGGCGCCGCCTTCACCGCCGACCGTAAGCGCGGCTGCGGCTGCGGCGGCGGCCGCGAAGAAGGACGCGCAGAACGCGAAGGATGCGGCCAACAACGCTGATACCGCACTGTCGTTGGCCCGCGCCGCTCTGGCCGCTGCCAATGCTCATCTAGCGCAGATCAATACTGAGATCAGCGCCTTGAAGGTGACGATTGCCACCGATACGGCGACGTTGCAGACGGTCAATGCGGAGCTCACGGCGGATCGGGGACATCTCTCGGCGTACCTTCGCCAGTCTTATGAGAACGGTGGGTCGCAGGCGATGATCGCGTACATCATCTCGGCGAACACCATTGCCGCGGCGATACAGCGTGACGTGCAGGTCAACGAGATCTCGTCGGCGAGCCAGCAATTGGTGGCGCGGATTGCGGCTGAGGAGCAGAAGGCAACCAGCACGCTCGCACAGGATGACGCCGCGCTCGCGCAGGTCGCTGCCGAGGAGGCTCAGGCTCGAACTGAGCAAGCGATCATCAAGGTGCAGACGCAGACACTGCTGCAGGCGGACATCACGGCGCATGCGCAGGTATCTCAGGCCCAGAAATCGCTGACCGCAGCCGTCGCGGCGCTCGCCGCTGCGCGTGCGCGCGATCAGGTCTATCAGGCGGTTCCGGGTCCGCTGTTCACTGTCGACACCAACCTGACGGTGCCGAGCGGCGAAACTGCGGCGAGCCTCAATCAATTCCTGAATGGGTCGGCGCTCGCCGGGCTGGGCGCGAGCTTCATGCAGGCGGAGACGACGTATCACGTCAGCGCGCGCTACTTCGTCGCCCACGCCATTCTTGAATCCGCGTGGGGCACGAGCGCCATAGCGCAAGACAAGCACAACCTCTTCGGCTTCGGCGCGGACGACGCCAACCCCTACGGTGACGCCGACACCTTCCCGAGCTTCGACGCGTGCATCCAGTACGTCGCGCAATTCATCGAGGTCAACTACCTCACCGTCGGCGGGCAGTTCTATCACGGGCCGACGCTTCGCGGCATGAACGTCGACTACGCGAGCGACCCCAACTGGGCCGAGAAGATCGCCAGCATCGCCGACACAATCCCGCCACTTGCGGTGTCCTGAGCCGGAGCGTCAGGAAGGGGACGGGGACATTTGGGCTTCAGCCCGTGGAGAGAAGCCCACGAAACCAGTGACGACCATGAGCAGTGCGCCGAAGACTGCCGTCGCCGCGCCGCAAAAGAAGACGTAGAAGCCGGCATAGAGAAGATAGGGCTCCCCATACACCACGCCGTCCTGCTTCCATGTTCCAGGGAGCTTGATTGCGAGTCCGAGCGACAGCAGTGATGCAGCCAGAACGATGAAGCCTGTTGCCGGGCGGCGAATTCCCACGAGGTGAGACGCGGCGACCAAGCCCACGGTGACGACGGTACCGAGGACAAACCAGACATCGGAGCCGGTGACGATGCTCATGGTGACCTGGGTGGGGGCGTCCAAGCCGTCGCCCCAGTTTCCTCCCGTGTACGGCAGGAATGCGGCGACACACATGACGACGGCGGCCACGACGCAAACGACGGCGCCGAAAGCGCCAACCCACCGAGATGCAGTACGCACGTTGCTATCGTCGCCCTCCGACCCGCTCGGCGATTGGCAGTCACGAACCTGTGGCAGCACCGCGGTCGAGCGTCGGCTAGGCTCACCGGATGCAGCATCCGGTCGGCGCGCACGCGCTGCTCGCTGACTCGGGGACGGCCGCGCTCATCGATCCCGATGGCAACGTTGCTTGGCTCTGCTGGCCGTTGATCGATTCGAAGCCGCTGCTGTTCTCGATACTCGACGACGATCGCGGAGGCCGCTTCTCACTCAAACCGGCGCGCGCGGATGCGCGTCTGGTGTCGCGCCGGTACCACGCCCGCTCGCTGGTGCTCGAAACCGTTTGGCAGGTTGGTGGTGCGCGGCTGATCGTCGACGACGCGCTCGACCTCGGCGACGGTCCATGCCTGGTGCGCAGCCTGCGCGCCGAAAGCGATGCCATCGACGTAAGCGTGAGCGTCGACGCGCCGGCGTGGCCTGGTACTCCGACGTCGCTGCGCGTCCATGGCACGGCGCTTGATGTGGAAGGAGTCACTCGAGTGACAGTGCTTGCGCCATCGGAATGGCAGGCGGCCGCGAACGGCGCAGCGTGTGAGTTCACCCTTCAGCCGGGGGCGCCGGCAACGATCACGCTGGGAAACGCTGACGCGCAACGACGTCCATCAGGCATCGGTCCGACGCTGGACGAGTGGCGACGCACCATCCCAAAACTCAACGTGGCCACGTCGATCTCCGGTGCCGGCGACCTGCTCGCCACGACGGCGGCGGTGCTCGTTGGACTGAGACAGCGCAACGGCGGCATCGTCGCGGCTCCGACGACGTCGCTCCCGCAGTGGCCGCGATCCACCCGCACGTGGGACTACCGGTACTGCTGGCTTCGCGACTCATCACTCGCGGCGCTCGCGATGCTTCGCCTCGGTCTGGTTGATCAGGCGAGTTCGCTCGCGGCATTCATTGGCAACGTGGTGAGCGAACGCGGGCCGCTGCCGCTGGTTCGCGTCGACGGCACAGCCCCGCCGGACGAGGCGGAGATTTCCGAGCTGGCCGGGTACGGCGGCGCGCGTCCCGTGAGGATCGGCAATGCGGCAGCGGGGCAGGCACAGCTCGATGTCCCAGGTGAAGTGGTCGAGCTGGCAACCGTGCTGGTTCGGGTGTCCGCGCTGCCCGAGGAGCTCGGAAACGCAGTGCCGCTTCTGGCCGGCTGGCTGGTGGAGCACTGGCGCGAGCCCGACCACGGGATCTGGGAGATCCGGGGGGCGCCACAGCGCTATACGCATTCGCTGCTCACCGCGGCGAGCGGTCTCGAGGGCGCTGCGGCGCTGGTGGATCAAGGGGTGTGCTCCGGGGACGCCGTTGCCTGGCGGCAAGCGGCCGCTGCGATCGCCGCCGACATCGACGCGACCGCCGGCGCGCTCGAGATCCATCTCGATGGCGGTGGTGCAGACGCCGCGCTCGCGCAGCCGGCGCTGCTCGGCGGTCTGGACTTCGTGGCTCGGCGGATCGACCCCACCCTCGACCTGATCGCGGCGCGGCTGGACCGCGGCGGGCTCATCGACCGCCACGAGGCCGAGGCGGACACGCTCGCGGATCCCTGCGCGCCGTTCGTCTTCCCGACCTTCTGGCTCGCGGGAGCATTTCGCTCAAGGGGGCGTGACGGCTCGCGATGGCTCGAGGCAGCGCTCGCCACCCGAGGGCCGCTCGGCCTCTTCGGCGAGGTCGCCGATCCCTCCGATCATTCGCCGCTGGGGAACTACCCGCAGGTCCAGAGCCACGCCGCTCTCGTGCTCGCCGTGGTGACCCCGGATGGAAGCGCCTAGCTCACACAGGAAGAAGCGTCGGGCGAGACGTCCGGAAGATGCACCCCGATCGCCACCCCGCCGCGTACGACGGCGACGCACTCGATGTCGCTGCGGAGAGCGTTGAGCCTGGGATCGATGGCAAAGAGACGATCCAGCGACAGCGCGGCGTCGATCTGGGAAGCAAGACCCGTGCTGAAGAACCCCGGGAGGCCGAGCATGCCGATGTCCACCTCCGGGACCTGCGCCACGATCTGGGGCCCGTTGGACCCGGGCCGGAGTGAAAGGTTGATATGCGCCACCGCGGTGGGCGCGAATGGCCCGGCCGACACCTGCGCCGAGACCACCACGAGGCCGCCGCGAACCCGTACCTGCGGATCGCGGAACGCATTCGGATGCGGGTTGTTGGCGACGGCAAGCACGGTGAGGTCCTGCTCGCTCACCACAACGACGCCGTGCGGGCTCAGGAGGAGCTTCGCTGCCATCTCCGTCCCGAGCACAAGCGCGATCGCTGTCTCAGTGGGCCCGTGCGACGGGCCCGCCGGCGGCGCGCCGAGCGTTGGAGCAGCCAGGGCACGGTCGGCCACGTAGACGGACGCGCCGATGGCGATGAGCAACACGAGCAGCCCAAGGCAGCAGCCACGCACGATCCCGCGCTGGTCTGAGAGGCGCACGCCTCCTATGTTCGCCCCCCGGGCTCCGCAGCGCGTGCCGCGGGCAGGGCATGCAGGACCAGACGGGTGCGCGCATGGCGACGCACCTCCTGCGCAGTCCAGTACAGCGGGAACTGCCGGTTGGTCTTCCAGCGGCGCGCCAGGTCGCGGTAGTGACGGGATCCCGGCTGCCCGGACTGACCGGGAAGGTGGATGCCACCGCTCGCGTCCCAGTTGCCCACGTCGATGACCTGGCGCCAGGACGGAGCCGAGAGCCGCGTCTCGAACGGGTCGCCCGGGACTGCTGACGTCGCAAGCACGGTGTCGGTGTTGCCACCAACCCGGACCGATGGAGCGTTGAAGAACCACGCCAGTCCGCGGCGGCGTCCGAACGCGTGGATGAGCTCCAGCCGGTGGACGCGGCCCCACATCCAGCGCCGGGAGTTACGGCCGAAACGGCCTCGAAGGTCGGTCATCGCATCCTCGAGCGACTTCGAGATCACCTCTGCCCAGCTCGTCAGGCCCTCGAACAGACCATCGTCGCCGAGCTCCCAGCGCTCGATGAGCGATGGTGTGAGCCGGCCGACCAGGTTGCCCGGGTACTGAAAGACCGGGTGCGACAGGTCAACGCCGGCCAGGATGCGCCAGGCGTTTCCGCAGACCGGGCTCAGGGAGTGCTCGGCCAGGCGTGCCATGAACGCCTCGTAGATCGTCGGCTCCACGCGGCTGGGGTCCATAACCGCGTCCCACTGCGCGAGGCGGATGCGTGCCGACTCGGCCGTGGGATTCGTGCACTGCATGGTTGACAGCAGGCGGACCACCTGCCGGGCGGGAGGGCAGATCAGATCCATCTGCGCGCGGGCCATGTACGGGAGATCGACGACCCGTTCGTTGAGCAGCTCGCCGATTCGCAACGCCCGGTACCCGGACATGTAGTCGGTGCCGATGTAGAAGGGGAAGTTGTCGCCGGCGATGCGGTTGTTGGCGGTGATTATCTGGTGCTCGGGAGGATCGAAGATCTGCGGCACCTCGTCGATCGTGAGGTACCGGGTCCAGACGGCGTCCCCGCTCCAGCCTTGCACCGGCAGCCCGCTGGGCTTGGCCTTGCGGACCGGGATCCGCCCCGAGAGCAGATAGCCGATGTGCCCGTCGACGTCGGCATAGACGACGTTCTGGGAGGGCGCGTCGAAGGTCGTGAACGCTTCCTTGAAGCTCTTCCAGTCCTCGGCGCGCTGCAGACGGAGCAGCCCCTCGGCGGCGCCGCCTGGTTGGAGCGCGGTCCACTGCAGGGCAAGCCCTCGCCAGATGGCGCGCTCGGGGTCCTCGATCCGCTCGACCACCGGCCCGTGGCGGGTCACCACCACCTCCTCGAGCACATCGGAGGAGCTCTTGACGTGGATGATCTCGCGCAGCCGCCGGGTCGGCTCGAACCCCCGCTCGGTGCGGAACCGGTCGCCTGCGGGGGAGTCGAACTCCTCGATGACGAGGTCCTGGCAATCCGCGAAGGAATTGGTGAATCCCCAGGCGATCCGCTTGTTGTGCCCGATGATCACGAACGGCATCCCGGGCATCGTCACGCCAGTGGACTCGAAGTCCTCGCCGGCCTGAACGTGGGCTGCGTACCAGATCGAGGGCATGCCCGGGACGAGATGCGGATCGTTGCAGAGGATCGGTCGCCCCGTCGTCGTCCGGTCGCCGGAGACGACCCAGGAATTGCTCATCCCGCCTGCGGTGGGGATCCAGCGCGCGGCCTCGCGGAACATGGTCAGGAGCTGTGATCGGGTGTCGCCGCCCGCCGCGCGGACGGTGCTCGCCAGGATGGTCGGGTTGGCATCCGGGTAGACGATGTCGAGGCGCGCGGCGTGCTCCGGGCCGATGGCACGCAGCAATTCGAGTCGCTGCAACTCGGTGTCCCAGTTCATGCTCAGACCCAGTGCCAGCAGCTTGAGCGCGGCAAGGCTGTGCATCGGCTCCCAGGGTTCAGGGGTGACGCCGAGTAGCCGGTACTCGAGCGGAAGGGGCCGCCCCGACTGCGCGATCCCGTTCACACCGGATGCGTAGGCCTTGAGCATGCGCCGAGCCTCTGGAGCGAGGCGAAGCTCCTCGTCGCGGGCCACCCGTTGCAGGCCGACCCGCCGAATGAAGCGATCGATGTTCACGCCGTCGGTGCCGATCAATTCGCTGATCCTGCCGGTTGCCACGCGCCGGGTCACCTCCATCTGCCAGAGGCGATCCTGGGCGTGGGCGACGCCCATCGCGAAGGCCGCATCCTCCATCGAGGTGGCGTTGATGTGGGGAATGCCCCATCGATCGCGGGCGACGGTGACGTCGGCCAGCAACCCTGGGAAATCGATCCTGCCTCTCACCCGGGGCAGTGACACGCCAAAGGTGCGATGGCGCGCTACCAGCAGAGCGGCACAGACGACGACCACAACGGCCGCCACGACGATGAGGGCAATGATCATTTGAGGCGGTCTGGGAACGTACTACACTCGCGAGCCCATGGCCTTGCGAACTCCGCTCCACGACAGGCACGTTGCGGCAGGGGCTCGGATGGTTGAGTTCGGCGGCTTCGATATGCCGCTGCAGTACTCGACCATACGCGAGGAGCACATCGCCGTCCGGACCCGCTGCGGGCTTTTCGACCTCTCGCACATGGGCGAGGTGCGGTTCAGCGGCGATCGCGCCCTCGACGTGGTGCAGAGCCTCGTGACCAACGACGTCGCCCGACTCGAGGTCGGCGGTGCGCTCTATGGCGTGATGTGCAACGAGGCGGGAGGGATCGTCGACGACGTCGTCGTCTATCGAGAGGACGCCGGCTACATGGTCGTGATCAACGCCGCCTGCCGCCCGAAGGACGTTGCCTGGATGGGTGAGCACAGCGCTGATTCCATGTTCGAGGACATCGGCGACGAGGTGGCCCTGCTCGCAGTGCAGGGACCGCGCGCAGTCGCGCTGGTGAGCTCGCTATGCCCGGATGACGTCGCCTCGCTGCGTCCCTTCCATTCCAAGGACAGCACCGTTGCCGGCGTGCAGGCCTCGGTGTCGCGCACCGGCTACACGGGCGAGGACGGCTTCGAGCTCTACGTCGACGCGGCTGATGCTCCCGCCCTCTGGGATTCGCTCCTCGAGGCTGGCGGCCCGGAAGGGCTCATCCCGTGCGGGCTCGGCGCGCGAGACACGTTGCGACTCGAAGCCGGGTTGCGGCTCTACGGCCAGGACATGGACGACACCACCGACCCGTACAGCTGCGGCCTCGGATGGACGGTGAAGCTCCAGAAAGGTGAGTTCATCGGCAAGCCGGCACTGCTCCAGCTCGACCCGTCGCATCCGCCGCGCCGTTTTGTCGGCATCGAGCTCGAGGGCCGGGCGATCGCTCGTCACGGTCAGCAGATGCTCACCGCGGGCGAGGCGGTCGGGGTGGTCACCAGCGGGACCTACAGCTTCACGCTCGACCACTCGATCGCGACCGCATCATTGGACGGAGACATCCCGGCGGACACCGAGCTCTCCGTCGATATCAGAGGCACTGTCGCCGCGGCAACGGTGGTGCCACTGCCCTTCTATCGCCGCCCCAAGGGAGCCTGAATGTGGCCGATCTCTCCAACTACCGCTTCACCGCCAGCCACGAGTGGGTCCGCATCGACGGCTCGAGCGCGACGATCGGAATCTCCGATCACGCCCAGGCGCAGCTCGGCGACGTCATCTTTCTCGAGCTTCCAGCCGCCGGCACCGAGCTCAAGGCACGCGCGAAGTTCGGCGCCATCGAGTCGGTCAAGGCGGCGTCCGATCTCTATGCGCCGGTGGGTGGGGTCGTGGCCGAGGTGAATGCGGCGCTGACGGATCGGCCGGAGCTGGTGAACTCCGACCCCTACGGCGAAGGATGGATGCTCCGTCTCGACAGCGCGACCGACGACGGCGGCGACCTGCTCGACGAGGCCGGCTACACGAAGCTGGTCGGCGCCTGACCTAGACTCACTGCCCGGGTCAGCTAGCTCAGCTGGTTAGAGCGCGCGGTTCACATCCGCGAGGTCGAGGGTTCGAGTCCCCCGCTGACCACCATCGTTCGTTCCCGGAGAACGATTCTTGACATTGCTGTCCAAGGTGCGGTCGCGTGCGGCCTCGGCGCGGGTAGAGCCCTGCCACGCCCAGATGGGTGCGTGTCACGAATGACTGTGCTGGCGCGACTCAAAGGCCAGGTCTTCGCGGACTATCACCAGTTCTACATCGTTGATGGTGGTAGCTGGGATGCACGCAGTCCCGACACGGACACGAGCAACCCGGAGTTCTGGTCAAAGGAGGCTTTCGGCCTAGGCCTCGCCGTCCTCCCGGCTGTGCTTGGGGTTGGCACCGCTTCGTACGGCACGGTCACGGTTGTCGTTGAGGTGGCCGATGCCCGTCCATCGTTGGTGGTGGCGGACTTCGATCGCGTGGCCGAAGCGTCGCTCCACCTGGCGTCAGGCGCGCTCCAGGTCATCGGTTGTACAACGCCAGACAGCTTGGAGGTGAGCGGGCTCCAGGCAGGTTGGTATCGGGTGATTGTGTGCTCGTCGAGGCTCGACCTCGGTGTTGAATCCGGCGAGGGAGGCGATCACTACGCCGTCTGGATGTGGCCCGAGCCACCGACCCCCGCCATGGCGGTCAAGCGTTATACGTACCCGCCGTTCAACGTCACTCGTCGTGATGATGAGCACGAGGGTGCGCTGATCGCGCTGTGATCTCGGCAAGGGCGGTCAGGCCGGCACGCAGCCCTGCCAGCTCGGCGGGCGTGATCATCGTCGCCAGCTCGGCGTCGATGGAATCGACTGCGGTCCGAGTCGCCTGGGCCGCTCCACGGCCGCGCTCGGTGAGGCTGATCGTCATCCGGCGCCGGTCCTCCGGATCGACCTCACGGGTGAGGTAGCCGCGCAAGACCAGCGTGTCGATCAGCTGGCTCGCGGCCTGCTTGGTCACACCCAGGCCGGTGATCATGTCGGCGGCAGATCCGTTGAACCTCGCCATGCCCCCGAGGACAAAGGGTCCGTTGCCGGGGAGGTCGTCGAATCCCGCCTCAGCCAGGTTGCCTCTGACGGCCTGCCCGTAGGCGCCTCGAGCCCACCGCAGGAGAGCGGGAATGGGATCCTGCTCCTCGTCGTCGGATAGGAGCGTCTGGACGCTGTGATCTTCCATGCCGGCAGGATATGGCGCCGCGCCATCTTAGTCAACTCGCTTGACAGTCAAGCCGATAGCGATTGTTTCTGGAAGTAATGTCCCTGGTCGAGGTCGTCGATGAGCCCTGGTTGAGCCGGCTCCCAGCCCATCAGTTCGCGGGTGAGAGCGCTCGAAGCCGGACTGTCAATCCCGATGAAAGCGCCCAGTGGCGCGAAATGCTCGGGGGCGTCGGCAGGTGGAATGGAGACCACCGGCAGATTCAGATGGCGCCCGATAACGCCGGCGATGTCGCGGAAGGCGACGCCCTCGTCCGCAACCGCGTGAAGCGTCGTTCCTGCGGGAGCGATCTCGACCGCCAGGCGGAACAGGTGCGCGGAATCGAGCCGGTGGACGGCGGGCCAGCGGTTGCTTCCGTCACCGACGTAGCCCGAAAGTTCCTTGGCGCGCGCGACGTCGACGATCGTCGACATGAAGCCGTTGTCGCCGTCGCCATGATTCGTCGGCGACAACCGGACGACTGACGATCGGACGCCGCGGGAAGCGAGCGAGAGCACGAACTCGGCGGTGACCCGCCGAGTCTCCGGACCGCTGTTCCGTGCGGTGATCACTCCGCTCGGATCGTGACCATCGCGTTCGGTGGCCACACGACCAGGCGAGAGCCCGAGGGTCCCGGACGCGATGACCAACGGTCGATCGGAGCCGGCGAGAGCTTCCCCGAAGGTTTCGACGGCGCGGCGATCGGCATCTGCAGCGGCCTGGAAGCCGCCGGAGAAGGCGATGTCGTGCTTGAAGGCGAGGTGGATCACACCGTCTGACGCTGCCGCCGCGGCGCCCAGGACTTCGAGGTTGTCGAGATCGCCGTCAACTACCTCGGCCCCAGCCGCGGTGAGCGCGGCGGCCGAACTGTCCGAGCGAGCGAGGCCAATGACCTGATGACCTGTGTCGAGGAGTTCCGCAACGACGGCGGAGCCGATCCAGCCGGATGCCCCGGTGACGAAGACACGCATGAGAAGACCTCCGATCGTGGACCTCCTCCTCCGCACGGAGGACGGTCCTTATGTCAGTTACTGACATCACGGTAGCACCTCATGTCAGTCACTGTCATCGACTACCAGTAGAATGATCCAATGGGACGTTGGGAGCCGGACAGCCGGGGCAGGCTCGAGAGGGCGGCGCTCGATCTCTTTGGCGAGCGCGGCTTCGAGAACACCACCGTTGCCGAGATCGCGGCACGGGCAGGGTTGACCGAGCGAACGTTCTTCCGGTACTTCGCCGACAAACGCGAGGTCCTGTTCGATGGTGCCGGCGCGCTGCGGGAACTCCTGGTCAGCACGGTGGCCGGCGCGCCTGAGAATGCCGATCCCCTCGACGTGGTCGTCACCGCCTTCGGGGCGGCCGCCGCCATGCTCCAGGAGCGGCGCGCATTCGCCGTGCAGCGTCAGGTCGTGATCGCAGCGAATGCCGAGTTGCGTGAGCGCGAGGTGATCAAGCTCGCGCTGCTCGCTGTGGAAGTTGCCGAAGCACTGCGGCGGCGCGGCGTGTCAGCAACGGCCGCGACGCTGATTGCGGATACTGGAATCGCGATCTTCAGCGCAGCCTTCACAGCGTGGATCGATGACCCGGAGCATCGGGAGTTTCCGCTGCACATCCGAGAGTCGTTCGACGAGCTTAGCGCGGTGACCGCCATCGCTATGCACCGTTAGGCCTGGCTTCGGCGAATCACCACACGAACGGGATCAGCCGCTTCGTCCTCTTGGTGTACGCCGCGTATCCCGGAAGATCGCGACGCAGCAGCGATTCCTCAGCCGCGACCCGGCGGTGATACGCGAGGCCGAGCAGCCCGGCGACCACCTCG
>Ga0182024_10011437_pt1 | contig 17814 bp, 15 predicted proteins | sample P32metaG_FD_120480 | JGI IMG/M metagenome (GOLD analysis project Ga0182024, IMG submission 120480) | Permafrost microbial communities from Stordalen Mire, Sweden - P3-2 metaG (Illumina Assembly) | ecosystem: Environmental > Terrestrial > Soil > Wetlands > Permafrost | place: Sweden: Stordalen... | reverse complement strand
GATTCCATGCCAATCGGTCAGGGAACCAGTTTCCTAACCAACAAGGACATCGTTCGCGGATTCAAAGTGCACGCCAGTGTTGTGGATCCTCTTGCCACTCCGCTCGTCGCGCAGACGATTGACATTGAAATCGCCAGGTACGACGGCAGCATTTCCGCCGTCAATGCGAACACTTTCACCTACACACGAAAATTTAATACTTCCACCGACAATTACAGCTTCGCGATTCCCTATATTTCCAGCGCCACCGCAAATGGCTCCGATCCATCTTCCGGAGCGGCTATTGCCGGATATAAGTGGTGGAACTTTACATTTCCAACCATCGTCGACAGCGGCACGAATGCTATTCCTGATTTTGAGGCCGCGACGAATGGAACGGTAAATTTCGGCGGCACGGCTGGAGCGTATCCAACCTGGGGCGAAACATTTGCTACCTGGAACGATCCGATTCAGGCGAATTCATGGGCGGCGCCGTGGACCGTGCTTTTGCCCACCACCGTGCCGCTCGGGACAGCCGCGACTTCCTATTCCAACGGTGTCTTCAGCTTGTCAGAAGTCGGCGGCGTTAGCGCGATTCCGGTGGACCTGAGCACCACGTCTGGTTCCGCCACGCTTGTTTACCAGGTGGACCAAACGAACGGAATTGTGTCGGTCAGTGCTGTCGATATCACGACTAGCGCCGGGCAGAACACGATTACAACGAACCTCGTCACCGGGACGCCCGTTAAGGTGTTCGGCATCCCGCAGGCGAACAGCACGATCAAAGCGTATGTGGTGATCTACTTTACCGGGACGTTGCCATCAGCAACTGCTATGGATTAAATGCTGCTGGTTTCGGTGATGTGATTTAGTTCGAGTGGTCGACATTGGTAAAAATGAATGGGACGCTTTCGGGCGTCCCATTTGTTTTTTTGACAAATTGGGAAGGGTAATATCAGGCTGGGTAGCACAAAGAGAATTGGTTGCCGGACTATACGAAAAGCCCCGCCTCTTCAGACCCGGGGTTTTTCTGCTCAAACCAGGTGATTGCACTATTAGGCGATTGCCCTTTTTACGCGTACGCCAAAACTACTGCTCCGGCAAAAATCAGGGTGCCGCCCAGCCAATGATGCCAGGTCATTTTTTCATGCAGAAAAATTGCGGCTAGAACTATTGCGATGACGACGCTGAGTTTGTCCACCGGAGCAACCTGCGACGCTTCGCCCAACTGCAACGCGCGGAAATAGCAGAGCCAGGAAAAGCTTGTGGCGATTCCTGACAGAATCAGAAAAATCCAGGTGCGTTTTCCGATGGCGGAAAACGATTCGTTCTTGGTGGCCAAAGCAATGGCCCACGCAAAAATTAGAATCACCACGGTACGAATCGCCGTGGCCATGTTGGAATTAATTTGCTGGACTCCAACCTTCGCCAGCACTGCGGTTAGTCCCGCGAAAAATGCGGAAAGCAATGCCCATAGAAACCAATTCATAAGGCTCCTTACCTGCCAGTGAAAATAATCGTCATGGGAGTGGGACTTTTCGATCTTTGAATCACGTACCAGCACGGGGTGTACCCGGAATGAGGGAAAAGGGAATGAACGCAAGGGTCCGTTTCGATTGGGTTGACCGCGTCCAACTCGTAATCCACTTTGTTGCCTTTGACCTGAATTGCCAAGAGGTGTGGATAGGACACGGTGTCGAACGGGTCGCCCGGTTTTTGCGCGCTCATTCGGCGGCGCACGGAAGCGTAGTCGTAGCCATATGTCAGCGCGATGACTATTAGCAGGGCATAGATAATTTTAGTTAATAGATTGCGCATCATAAAGTGACAACAAGTATAGTCGCATATTTCTGCAGGTTATCGGGGAGGGGAATTTTTGTGGCGCCGGCGTCCCGCCGGCGGTTTTCCGCCGCGTTCCAGATACGCAAACCCGCCGGCAAGATGCCGGCGCCACAAAAATCCAAAACAAAAAAAGCGCCCCGCGACTCTGCGTCGCGGGGCGCCTGTGCCATCATCGAGAGGGAACCGATGAGTGGGTTGCGTTAATCGGTTACTCGGCCAGGAACAGTGTCGTTCCTTTGCGGTTTACCAGTAGCAATGGTGCGTCGCCGGCCTTGCGGATCGCTTCCTCGAATTGCGCGACGTTCTTCACCGGCTGGTGATTCACTTCCTGGATCACATCGCCTTGCCGCAATCCTGCCGACGCCAACGTGCTGGACGGGTCGATATCCGTGACCACCACGCCTGTAATTGCAGGGGATAATCCCAACTGCCGTGAGGTTTGCGCGTCGAGATTTTCGACCGTTACTCCATTAAGAGCTTGTTCGGACGGCTTCTCGTCGGACTTGGCCTGTTCCTTGTCGGCCGGCATGTCGCCGAGCTTGACGCTCATGTTCGTGGGATTTCCATTCCGCATGAGCTTCAGGTTCACGGTTGCGGTGGGATCCATCAGGGAGATCATGTTTCGCAATTGGCGGCTATCTTCCATGGTTTTGCCGTTCACTTCCAGAATCACGTCGCCACGTTGCACGCCGCTCTTCTGCGCTGGGCCATTCGGGGTCACATCGCCCACGAGCACGCCCTTCATATCTTTCAGGTTCATCGCCTTCGAGATGCCAGGGGTAATGTCCTGAACCATGATGCCGAGATAGGCGCGGTTTACTTTGCCGTGATCGAGAATCTGGGTCATGACGCCGCGCGCAAGGTTAATCGGAATTGCAAAGCCGATACCTTCGTTGCCGCCTGATCCGTGCGAAAGAATGGCGGTATTAATTCCTACCAGTTCGCCGCGATCGTTAATCAGAGCGCCACCGGAGTTTCCTGGATTAATCGGAGCATCCGTCTGGATGAAATCCTCGTAATCTTCAATGCCAAGATTGCCGCGGTTCATCGCGCTGATGATGCCCATGGTAACGGTCTGGCCAACGCCGAACGGATCGCCAATCGCCAGAGCGTAGTCTCCTACTTGTACCTTGGAGGAGTCGCCTACGGTGATCGCGGGGAAATCGCTACCCTCTATCTTGAGCACTGCGATATCGGTCTTCGCATCCGTGCCAACTATTTTAGCCTTCAGTTGGCGTTTGTCGGCAAGCGTCACGCGGACATCTGTGGCGCCGTCAACCACATGATTATTGGTCAAAATGTATCCATCGGGGCTGATGATTACGCCCGAGCCGAGGCTGTCTTCACGCTGATCATGGGGCTTGGCGGAATGATTACCGGAATTAGGTCCGAATTGCTGTCCGAAAAACTGCTGAAAAAACGGAGGCATGCCCTCGGGCGACTCTTCCTGCATTTCAGGATGCTCGGAAGCCTTCACTACTTTGGATGTGGAAATGTTAACGACGTCCGGAAGCACGCCCTTCACGACAGGAGCAAAACCGGTCTTGCTAGGCCCTTCTGCCGGGTCGGCCATCTTCATGGAAATATGTAAGCCGGGTATAAAGAAACTCTGGCTGGCGCGGGCCACGCCCCAACCTGCCATTCCTACCAGAACAACTAATGCACCGGCGAGAAATTTGGATTTTCCCCCAAGCTTCTTCAAATTCATGTTTTCTCCTTGTTCGCGATCCGAACTTTGACACTCTGCCTGAGCGAAGCCAGTTCTGCTCTCTCTGTATAAGACGCTTGACATCGCGGTGGGTTAGCCTGCGTTTTTAAAGAAAACTGAAAGGGCCCAGAAACTAGTGTGAGGTAAGTGTCAATGGATGTGTGGTTTGCCTTGTAGCGCCGGCGTCTCGCCAGCGGGTTTAAGTTGTCGCAACGCAGCGCAACTCGGCCGGCGAGACGCGATGCAAAGACTAAACCGCACGACCGGAGGAGGCACCTGACGCCCAGGCCCACTGGAAATTGAATCCACCGAGATGCCCTGTAACGTCAACGACTTCACCGATAAAGAAGAGCCCCGGAACGAGGCGGCTCTCCATGGTCTTGCTGGATAATTCATCCGTATTGACGCCGCCTGAAGTAACTTCAGCCTTTTCATAGCCTTCCGTTCCCGCTGGTTTAATAACCCAATTGTGAATCTCCTGTTCAAAGGCCTGTAAGTCGCGGTTTGACCAAGCTGGCGGAGCGTGCAGATCGAGCCAACGCACGGCGAAACGCCTTGGGAGAATACCTTGAAGGGCTGCGCTCACGACAGCTATGTTCCTTTCCTTACCTTCGCGTATTGCTTGTGTTGGATCGTGGCCGGGAGCAAGGTCGATCCGGATGGGCGAACCGGCTTGCCAGTAGGTGGAAATTTGCAGGATGGCTGGGCCGCTCAAGCCTCGATGCGTGATTAACATTTTTTCGCGGAACGATTGGTGGTCCGTGGAAACTTCAACGTCGGCGGACACGCCCGCCAAATCGCAGTACTGGACGCGGTCGGCTGCACTGAGCGTAAGCGGGACGAGCGCGGGTTTTGTTTCGCGAATTTTCAGGCCAAATTGGCGGGCAATGTCGTAGCCCAGCGAAGTGGCTCCCAGTTTAGGGATCGAAAGGCCGCCGGTCGCCACAACCAGGGCAGAGGCATGAAATTCATCTGAATGAGTGGCGGCAATAAAAACATCTGTGCGACGAACTTCTTTTATGGCGCAACTGAGGAACATTTGCACGCCGGCGGCGCGGCACTCCGCTTCGAGCAAGGTGACAATATCCTGCGCGGAGCGGTCGCAAAAAAGCTGGCCCAGATGTTTCTCGTGATACGCAATGTTGTGCTTTTCCACCAGGGCGATGAAGTCAGACGGCTGATAGCGGGCGAGCGCGGATTTTGCGAAATGAGGATTTGAGGAATAGAAATTATCAGGGCCGCAGTAAAGATTTGTGAAATTGCAGCGCCCTCCCCCAGAGATGAGGATTTTTTTTCCTGGGCGGTCGGCGCGCTCCAGCAATGCAACACGGCGACCGCGTTTGCCAGCTTCGATTGCACACATCAATCCCGCGGCCCCTGCGCCTAAAATTAACACATCGAATTTGTGGATCATGTTGAGAGGCCCAACCACCGGTCGGGCGAGAAAGATTATCGCATCCCGGGACGGCGCACCGTTTTCGAATTTTGTGGCGCCGGCGTCCCGCCGGCGGTTTTGCTCCGCGATGCCGGCACGAAAACCGCCGGCGAGACGGCGCTACAAAATCTACCAGTTGCTACAGAATCGGCTCGGGTCGAAGAGGCGTGGTATTCCCTCGGGCATTTCCTGCATTCCAAGTGTTTGCTATATCGCGGATAGATTTTGTCGATTGGACTTTCCTTGAACACCAAGCGAAAGTGGACACTCGCTATTTGTGGATGGAAAGTCTGCGTGGATTAAGGGGACCCCGATGGCGCCACCAAGTGCAGGAACAAGAGAAAACGAACAGGAACTTCCTGAGATAACACCAGCCTCAAGCAAGCGGCACTCCAGCTTCGTTCTGACCCTGGAGGAAATCACCAACCTCGCGGCGGAAGGCGGAAAACCAGCGGAAACATTGATGAATGTGGTTGCGTTGATCGGCAAGCGTTTTAAGACGGATGTATGCTCCGCCTATTTGCTTGAGCCCGACCGCGCCTACCTTATTCTGGCTGCCACCGTGGGACTGCGCCAGCAGTGCGTGGGCACTCTGCGCATGGCGCTGAATGAAGGCCTCGCAGGCCTGGTTGCCGAACAGGTGCAGCCGGTGGCTGTCGAGCACGCACAAAATCATCCGCGATTTAAATATTTCAGTGAGTTGGGTGAGGAATCCTATCAATCGTTCCTTGGCGTGCCTCTTATCGATGGCGGGGTTCTGCAAGGCGTGCTCGTGGTGCAGACGCTCGACGCGCGTGTTTTTAAAGAAGAAGAGATCAAGATGCTCTCCGAGGCGGCAACGCAACTCGCTCCGGTCGTGAGCGAGGCACGAACACTGGATCGCTTTGTGGCGCCCTTGCAGGAACGCCTGTGGTCCCTGGCTCGCAATCTGTGGTGGAGTTGGGATAATGATTCGACAAGCATTTTTCACGATATCGATCCGAATCGTTGGACGCAGCTGAATCACAATCCCATCGCATTATTGTCAGAATTGCCGCTGGCTTCGCTTGAAAAGCGTGCGCAAGAGCTCGTCCTGCATAGCCGCGTGAATTACGCCTTCCGCCGCAAGCGCGAATATCTGGATGCGGATCACACATGGGGTGCGCGGCACGCCGGCATTTTGCGTCCTCGCCCGGTGGCTTATTTTTCCGCTGAATTTGGACTGCACGAATCCCTTCCGGTTTATTCCGGCGGCCTCGGTGTTCTCGCAGGAGACCACATCAAGAGCGCGTCTGACTTAGGAATTCCATTGGTGGGTATCGGCCTGTTTTATGGCCAAGGCTATTTCCGGCAGCGTTTAGACAAGAACGGTTGGCAGCAGGAAGAATATTTGACAACCGACGTCAGCCAGATGCCCATGGAGCCTGCCATCGGAGCCAAGGGCGAGCCGGTCACGGTGCAAATTGAAACGCGAAGCGGGTTCATTCGCGCCAAAGTGTGGCGGCTGAAAATTGGGCGCTGCGTGCTGCTCCTCCTCGATTCCAATGTCGATGCTAATACGCCTGAAGATAGGGAACTCACCTCGCGGCTTTACGGTGGAGATAGCCGGTTCCGCATTCGGCAGGAATTGCTGTTGGGCGTTGGCGGTTTTCGCGCACTGAAGGCGATGGGGATTACGCCGAGCGTATTGCATCTGAATGAAGGGCACAGCGGATTTGCAGTCCTCGAAGCGATTCGCAATCGCATGGAAGAGGAGGGAGTCGATTTCAACACGGCTGTTCCACGAGTCTCACGCGAAGTTGTGTTCACAACGCACACGCCCGTTCCTGCGGGACACGACCGCTTTGACGCCGGCCTGATCGAAGAGCATTTGGGGCCTCTGCGCGACTCACTCGGAATTTCCTATGATTGGCTGATGTCGCTGGGGCGGGAAAATCCAAATAACTCGAATGAAAGTTTCTGCATGACTGTGTTGGGGTTGAAAATGGCGCGGCGAGCAAATGCCGTATCGGCGCTGCATGGGGAAGTTTCCCGCGCGATGTGGACATCGCTTTACCCTGGAAGGTCCGAGGAAGCGGTTCCAATTCGTCACATTACGAATGGCGTGCATGTTCCCACGTGGCTTGCACCGCAAATGTTCCGCTTGTATGACCGGCACTTGGGCACGGGTTGGGCCGAACATAGCGGCGAGCCGCAGATTTGGGAAGGCATCGAAAGCGTGGATGATGCGGAACTTTGGGAAACACACCTCAGCTTAAAAAATCGTTTGATCGAATTTGCCCGTCACCGCGCAGTGGAACAGGCCGAGCGTCGCGGAGAGTCGGCCAAAACATTGCAAAGTTTTGGAAAAGTTTTGAGTCCTGACGCGCTGACGATTGGTTTCGCACGTCGCTTTGCCACGTACAAGAGAGCGAACCTGATTCTGGCTGACATGGAAATGTTGGCCTTGATGGTCAACGATCCGAAGCGCCCTGTCCAATTTGTGTTTGCGGGCAAAGCGCATCCGCACGATACCCCCGGCAAGCAGGTGCTGCAGCAAATTGCCGAATTGATGCGCAATAAACAGTTCGCGAATAAATTTGTGTTTATCGAGGACTACGACATCAATGTGGGGCGGCATCTGGTGCAGGGAGTTGATGTGTGGTTGAACAATCCGCGCCGGCCGCTGGAAGCATCGGGCACGAGCGGACAAAAAGTCGTGTTGAACGGCGGGCTCAACCTATCGGTTCTGGACGGATGGTGGGCCGAGGCTTATGACGGATTGAATGGCTTCGCGATTGGAACCGGTCGCACGCATACGAATATGGATGTGCACGACAAGCGCGACGGTGAAAACTTGTATCGAGTTCTGCGCGAGGAAGTCATTCCTCTTTTCTACCACCGCGATCGTGACGGGTTGCCACGCGGCTGGATCAATCGCATGAAGCGTACGATTCGCACGCTCGGCTGGAGATTTAACGCCAATCGAATGGTGATGGACTACACGCTGAAGAGTTACATCCCGGCGGCGGGCGGCGCGTCCAGCGATATGCGGGCAGCTGGCTGAGGTTTTTTTGTTTTGATTTAAACGCGTTCAGTTGCACGGGCTTCCTCGTGGCGCCGGCGTCTCGCCAGCGGGTTTGCTCTGTTTTACTGTAACTTAAACCTGCCGGCGGGACGCCGGCGCTACGAAGACCAAACCCCACAGGCTGAAGCCTGTGCGACTTATCCCCCGTCAAATTATTCCTAATTTTTCGCTCTCCTGCTATGATGGCGCCATCGTTCGACTTCCAAATGGTTTGCTAGGCAATCTGTTAAAGGTAATTTGTGGAGGCGCTTCATGAACAGGAAGCTGCTTTTCGTTCTTGTTGCAATTGCAATCCTGGGAATGTTTTCGGGTGTTGCCATGGCGCATCACGGCGTCGCCGGATATGACATGACCAAGACCGTTACGGTGCACGGCACGGTCGCAAAATTCGATTGGAGCAATCCTCACGTCGTTGTCTACGTGGACGCGAACAATGACAGCGGCGAATTGCAGCACTGGACAATCGAATTTGCTGCGCCAATTCACATGGTGCGCGCCGGGTGGAACAAGAATGTGATGAAGGCGGGGGATGACATTACGATCGATACGCATCCGTCGCGAAATGGCGCGCCGGTGGGAATCAGCAGCACGATTACCTTCATTCTAAAAGTAGTGATTAATGGTCAGCAACTTCCCAGCAAGACGGACTAGCGCAGGATTCGTGAAACTTGGCAGATTTGTCGCTCAGGGGATTTCAAAATGCGAATTCGATTTGAGATTGCGATAATTGCGTTATTCACCGCGCTGAGCTTTTCTTCCAGATTGTCGGCTCAAACCGGCGCGAACCCGGCTGCGAGCAAGCCGCAAAAAGAAGGCATGATGTCTGGCGGAATCCCGGATTTATCGGGACTGTGGGAGCCAGACTTTCGGGGACCCGAAAGCGTGCGAATCAATACGTGGGATTCCTCGGATTTATTTGCGGCGCACCCGGAAAAGGCTCCGATGACGCCTTGGGCCGCGGCAAAATTCAAGGACGCGCGGCCTCCATTCGGGGCCATGCAAACGTTTGACAATACGAATGATCCCGTGCAAAGGTTCTGCGATCCTCCAGGAATCCCGCGGATCTATATGTACCCTTGGATCATCACATTTATTCAGACTCCCAAAATTGTCTACATCTTGTACGAATATACGAAAGTTTGGCGCGCCGTGGCCATGAATGCCGAACATCCGAAGGATCCCGATATCACCTGGATGGGCGATGCGGTTGGAAAATATGAAGGCGACACATTCGTCGTCGATACGATTGGCTTGAGCGACAAGACTTGGCTGGACCAGGCAGGGCATCCGCATAGCGATGCGCTGCATGTCATTGAACGCTTCCGCCGGCTGAGTCCTGGAAAGCTTGAGCTTAACGTAACGATCGACGATCCCAAGGCTTACACAAAAACTTTCTCCGCTTCCAAACTTTACAATCTCTCTCCAGGCCCGATGGGCGAAACACTCTGCGCTTACTCCGAAATGAAAGAGTTTCAGGAGAAGGTTGTGGACAAGACGCAAACGCCAGCGGGGAAGTAGTTCGGGGAAGCGAGTCTCTTTATCGAGTACCCATCTCATAAATGGCTCGCCCCGGGGACTTGATAGGACTTCAGGGGCTAAAGCCCTCGATTTTCACGTCCATGAACGTCGCGGCTGAAGCCGGGACCCACAAATACTATTTATGAGATGGCTTCGAATAAACGGCTGCGCAGCTGCATATAGAGTTGCCGGGTTGTGATCGCTATCACACTCGAAGGTCTCGCCTATCACTGCGTTTCTCGGCAATGAAGATCAAATTACGAGTAGTAAGGAACGAAAGCAAAAGGAGGGCGTCATGGTCCGACAAGATTATATGTTCATGGCGTTGCTCATCTTGAGCCTGGGTTTCTTCGCGCACTGGGGAGGCTTTCACAACCTTCGGCATTAAACGGAAAGGGCTGATGATTTAGGTGTTTTTGAGTTACGCTGTTTCTCATCGGTTCCACGTATGAACCGCGAAGGTTTGTTTCAACAGTGCAAGAGTTGATCGATTCGACCAGTATGGGGGGCAGAATGAGTAGGAAAATAGTTTTCAGAATTCTGCCCCTTCTTTTCTTGGTATCTATAGGTCCCTTTGTGGGGTTTGCCGCAGGCCAAACCAAAACGGATGCAGGGAAGACGGAACAGCAGCTGATTTATTCCGTGAAAGGGCCGGACCTTTTTCGCGCGTATTGTGCCACTTGTCACGGAATTGGTGGGAAAGGCAATGGTCCCGCTGCATCGGCGCTGAAAGTGAAGCCGGCCGACTTAACGATTCTTGCAAAAAATAACGGCGGAAAATTTCCCGTTGGCCGCGTGCAAAAATTCATTATGGGCGATGAGCCGTCCGTGAATTCCCACGGCTCGCGCGAAATGCCCATTTGGGGCCCTATTTTTCATCAGATTGAGGACGATCAGGATTTAGGCAATGTCCGGCTGCAAAATTTAATAAAATATTTGCAGACAATTCAGCAGATGTAGCGATCCGACTTTTCATTCTTCACACATCGCCACGAATAAAGTTGCTCTTCTCGCGCAGGAATCTTTCTAGCGTCTGCATTCGGTTTACAATAGTGGGATGCAACGCAAAATTTTTTGGACGCTATTTAGTGCGCTCGGCATTATTGCCGATCTCGCGTTTCCATTCTGGTGGGCTCTGGGTGCTACCATTCCCCTTGCCTGGGTTAGCTGGTGGGTCGCGTACCGCAGCGATTGGTTTTAGCGGCATAGGCTTCAGTCTGTGGGGTTTAGACGTTGCAACAACCGAAATCTACAGACTGAAGCCTGTGCTAGTGGTTAGGTCCACATTTTGCGCATGCCGCAGGTTCACGTTACACTGAACGCGGGAGAAAACTTAGTCATTTGCCTCCGATCATCGCTGCACAAGGACTTTCCAAGAGATACGGCGCCGAACCTCTCTTTCAGGACATTTCATTTACGGTTTCTGAGGGCGAACGAATTGGCCTGATTGGGCCCAACGGTTCGGGCAAATCGACCCTGCTGGCTATTTTGCAGGGCCGCGTGGTGCCCGATACCGGTGACGTGGCCATCCGCAAGCGCATGCGTTTGTGCTCGGTCGCGCAGAATTCCGAATTTCCCGAGGGGGCGACGATTCGCTCGGTGATCGTGAATGCACTCGATGAGGCGGAAGTTCCGGAGAAGGATCGAGCCGCGCGCATTGCCGAGCCGCTAGGGCGCGCGGGTTTCACCGAAATGGACGCGTTAACCTCATCGCTGTCCGGCGGATGGCGCAAGAGACTGGCGATTGTCGAGGGGCTTGTGCAAGCGCCTGATGTTTTGCTGCTGGATGAGCCGACCAACCACTTGGATCTTGCAGGGATTCAGTGGCTCGAAACGCTTTTGCAAAATGCGACATTCGCCTGCGTGGTGGTCAGCCATGACCGCTATTTTCTGGAAAACATTGCCACCGCGGTCGTCGAGCTCGCGCGCTCGTATGAGAACGGCTACCTGCGTGTGAACGGAAACTACAGCACATTTCTGGAAGCGAAAGAAGTGTACCTGCACGCGCAGCGCAAGCGGCAGGAAGCGCTGGAAAATCTGGTGCATACGGAAATTGAATGGTTGCGGCGCGGACCTAAGGCGAGGACCACGAAATCGAAGGCGCGTATCGATACCGCGCATGAATTAATCGGCGAACTGTCGGACCTTAACTCCCGCACGAAGACAATCTCAGCAAAAATAGATTTCTCGGCGACAGATCGGAAGACGAAACGACTGATCGCGCTGGACGATGTCACGTACGAAATCGGCGGGCGCACTTTGTTCGATGGGATTCATTTCACCGTTACTTCGGGGATGAGAGTGGGCCTCGTCGGGCCGAACGGGAGCGGCAAGACTACGCTGCTGCGTTTGCTGCGCGGAGATATTGAAACTACTCGCGGAGAAGTGCGCAGGGCCGATGCGCTGCGTATTGTGTATTTTGACCAAAATCGCGAACTCGATGCTGATATTAGTTTGCGGCGCGCGCTGGCGCCGGATAGCGATTCCGTGATTTATCAGGACCGCGTGATTCACGTTGCAGCCTGGGCCACGAAATTTCTGTTTGATCCGGAGCATCTAAGCCAGCCGGTAGGCAAACTTTCCGGCGGGGAACGAGCGCGCGTCCTAATCGCGCAACTCATGCTGCAATCGGCTGACGTTCTGCTGCTCGACGAGCCGACCAACGACCTGGATATTCCCACGCTGGAAATTCTGGAAGAAAGTTTGCTCGAGTATCGCGGCGCACTTGTTCTGGTGACGCACGACCGGTACATGCTCGATCGCGTTTCAACCATCGTGCTGGGCCTCGACGGGCTGGGGGGAGCGGAGCGTTTTGCCGATTACTCTCAGTGGGACGTTTGGCAGCGCGCGCAGCAGCGGGGAACCACGAATTTATCGACAGGAACAAAACGCGCGACGGGGCAGGGAGAAGAGCAACCTGCCAGCGCGAAGAAGAAACTTTCCTATCATGAGGTTCGCGAGTTGGAGACGATCGAAGAGCGCATCTCTGTGGCGGATAGGAATCTTGAGGCGAAGCACGTGGCGCTGGAAGATCCTGCGGTCACGAGCGATCCGGCGCGCCTGAAAACCGCATGCATAGAAATGGAAGAGGCGCAGAACATTTTGGACAGGCTGTACGAGCGATGGGGCCAGCTTGAAAAAAAGAAAGTGGGCAGCTAGGAATTTCCCGCTATGCTTGGGCCTCAGAATTCCCGGCGCCTCGGAATGTTTTCACGCTAAGGAGTCGTAATGGAAAAGCAGCAACGAAATATTTTGGCTGTCGATGTGGGCGGCACGAATATAAAAGTTTTGGCAACCGGACAGAAGGAACCGATCAAGATTCCCTCCGGGCCAAAGATGACCGCGAAACAAATGGTGAAAGACGTATGCGCGGCGACGAAGGATTGGAACTACTCGGTTGTTTCCATTGGATATCCGGGACCTGTGATTCACGGGCATCCGTTGAGTGAGCCGCACAATCTTGCGAGCGGATGGGTGGGCTTCGATTTTCGAAAAGCCTTTGGCAAGCCGGTACGGATTGTGAACGACGCGGCCATGCAGGCGCTGGGCATCTACCGCGGCGGAAGAATGTTTTTCCTCGGACTGGGCACAGGGCTAGGTTCGACGATGATTGTAGACGGAATTTTAGAAGCGATGGAAATTGCGCATCTTCCTTACAAAAAAGGGCGCACTTTTGAAGATTATCTCGGGCTGCGTGGTTTAGAGCGCTTGGGAAAGAAAAGATGGCGGCACCATGTGGCGGTGGTCGCGGAGCAGTTTAAAAATGCGCTGGAAGCGGATTACGTAGTCCTAGGCGGCGGAAATGCAAAACTTTTGAAAACATTGCCGGCGGGATGCCGGTTGGGCAACAACGCGACGGCATTCCTGGGAGGCTACCGGCTGTGGGACGAGCCAAACGAAAAATCAAAATGGAACAAGGAACCAAACCCCGAAAAACCCACTAAGTCTAATTAATCTATTTATCCTCTTTGGCCGATGACTCCAATTGGAGTCATTCTATGCCCGAATTGAACGATCCAGCGATTTATCAAACGGTTTTGGATGCCTTGGAAACCGGAGTTTACATTGTTGATCCTAACCGGCGCATTCGCTTCTGGAACGAGGGCGCGGAAAAGATTACCGGCTACCTGCGGCAGGATGTGGTCGGGCATTTTCTTCGCGACCATCTGCTAGCCACCAGCGATGGGGCCGGTGACCTGGATTCCGATCCCGACGATCCCATCAACATTGCATTCCGCGACGGAAAATCTTCCGTCATGAGCGTCTCCATCCTTCACAAGGAAGGTTACCGGCTCCCCATCACGCTTCGTACGAACCCGATTCGAAACAGTCGTGGGGCGGTTATCGGAGCGGCGGAAAGCTTTGATAAAGTCACTCCGTTTTTGGATTCCACGCGGCGCCACTCCGGCCTCGCTGACTTTGGCTGCCTCGATGTATTAACAGGTGTTGCGGCGCAAGGATTCATGGATACGCAAATTCGCGAAAATCTGATTACTTTTAGCGAGCACCATATTCCGTTCGGGATCCTGCTGCTGCAAATCGATGAGTTGGACCAGCACAAGATAAAGCGCGGGCCGGGCGTTGTCTCCACAATTTTACGGATTATTGCGCAGTCCCTTGAAAACTGTTTGCGGCCCACGGATGTTTTAGGGTGCTGGGGGAAATATCAATTTTTGGCAATTCTGACGGACTGCAAGGAAACGGAAGTACCGCTGGTCGCCGAGCGAGCCAGGCGAATTATCGGGCGGTCGGAAATTGAGTGGTGGGGCGATAAATTTTCGGTAACGAGTCCCGTTGGCGGTGCAGGCTGCCGAATGGGGGACAATGTGGACAGTTTAATTGCACGCGCGGATGCATCTCTTCAAGAAAGCATTGCCAAAGGCGGAAATCGCGTCACCGTTCTTCACTGAGAATTCGGAATTATTTCGGAGGATTGGACATCGATGTTTTCAATTATTGGAATCGTGATTGTGTTTGGCTGCGTCGTCGCCGGCTACTTGATGGAGCACGGCAATTTAAAAGTTCTGATGCAGCCCGCGGAATTGATCATCATTCTCGGCGCTGCGATCGGAACCGTGTTGATTGCGAATCCGCTTCATATTCTTAAAAAAATCGGAGGCGGCTTCGCAAAAGCATTTGGAGGATCGCCTTTTAACAAGCAGAGATACACGGACGATGCCATCGAAAAACATGGTGTACACGGACCGACGGTTCGCGTTTTGCAGAAGCCTTTCACGCACGATATGCTTGCGCGCAGCGTTCGCGATGCGCTGGGGGCGCCTCGCCACTCTTGATGGGTGCTCTACGCACATCGCCTGGGAAACAAATGCGGGGCTAATTTTTTCTTTCGACAGGGTTATCCCTCTATGTGCTTGGACGCGGCGGGCACAACGGCCTCCGCTGTGTTACGGGTGAGCATTTTGCGTACACGGGCGCCGAGTTCTTCAAATTCGCGGATGCCCAGCAATTTCGCCGCGAGGAAGAGCAGCAGAATTCCTGTTGATGTCACAATCGTCAAAAGGGCGAACGCACCTGGAATGGCGTGCCATGCAAAGTGCGGTTCGAGTAGGATCTGCAGGCGGTGACAGAGATAGGCGACAACCGTTGAGGCCGCGCAAACTTTGAAAAAAAATATCGCGATGGCTCCGCCCTCCGGGTTATGCGTACGACGATTCAAGAGCGCGAAAAGCACCACCGTGTAGGCGGTGATGCCGATTGAGCTTGCCAGCGCCAGGCCAATATGTTGGAAGTGGCGCACGAGGAGCCAGTACACAGGAAGATTCGCAAGGGCGAGGACTGTGCCTACAATGGCGGGCGTCATGGTGTTGCGAGTTGCATAAAATCCCCGCGCAAGAATGTTCTGCGCGCCCCAGGCAAACATGCCCAGAGAAAATAGCATTAGCGTGGCGGCCGTTGCGGTGAAGTCTGCGCCGCGCAAACGCGTGTGCGAGAAGACCAGATAAACCACTGGCGAGCTTTCCGCAATGGTGAGCGCCGAAATAGGCACGAGCAGCACAATCATCCATTTCATCGTGGTATTCAGCAGGCGGTTCAGCTCATCTATTTTCCCCTCGGAATAAAGCTGGGCAAGAAAAGGGAAGGATGCAACACCCACTCCCTGTCCAACGACGCCGAGCGGAACGCGCATTAATGTTTTGCCATAGCTGAGCCAGGTGATCGAGGCGGGTTGCAAATAAGAGCCGAACCAGCGGATCACCCAGTCGTCCGTAAACACAAGCGACAGCGCCAGCATGATGGGAACGGAGAGCTTCAAAAATAGAATAAATCCAGGATGCCGCAGGTTGAGATTGGGACGAAATTTCGCACCCGCCTCGTAAGCGCCGTAGACCTGGAGCAGAAAATTTCCGAGAAGCGCGCCAACCAGTACGCCAATGGCAAAGCCGGTCATCCCGAAACGCGCTGCCAGAAAAATCCCGCCGAGGACGATCATCACGTTGTAAACGACAGGCGCGAGGGAGGGAATCACAAAGCGTCCCTTGGCATATTGCACTGCGCTGAGGATGCTACCTTGATAGAAGCAAAATTGCGCGGGGAGCATCAGGCGCGTGAGAAAAATCAGGCGCTGGCGTTCCGCGGGATTGAATCCTGGGGCAATCAGGTTGGCCAAATGGGGAGCAAAAATCTCGCCGAACACAATCAGCGCTGCCAGCAATCCGCCCATGAAGGTCATTACGGTGGAAAAGACCCACCAGGCTTCGTCCTCATTGCCCTCTGCGGAATATTTCGCGAATACGGGGATGAAAGTGGCACTTAGGGAAGCGCCAGCTACGAGGTAATTCAAGAAATCAGGCAGAGTAAACGCAGCGTAGTACACATCGGTCATCGCGTTGGAGCCAACCTGGTGCGCCACGGCCCACTCGCGAAAGAATCCGAGCAGCCGGCTGGCCAAAATGCCCGCCATCACGATGCCTGTAGAAGTAAAAACGCGGCGATGAACGCTAGGGTTACTCACTCAAGTCATGGTAGAGGTTTTGACAGGCTTCGCCTAGCGCGTTCCTCGTGCCGTGAATCGAAACTGCACTGGGAGCGCGCTGGCGACTAAGAGAACACGCGATGTCACCTAGGCGAAGGCAACAAAAATTGCCAATCAATCCTGGGCTTTCGCTTCGGATGCCGGATCGGCAATGGGCTTACGCGCTTTCGCTTCGGCTGGAGCCGCGCGCAAATACTGCGCTGGCCAGGAGATGGGTTGCTTTAATTCTCGGGCGGCTCGCAACGGCCAGTATGGATCACGCAGAAATTCGCGAGCCATGAGGACCAAATCGGCCTGATTCCTGGCCAAAATATCGGCGACCTGGTCTTTTGTTTCGATGAGGCCAACGGTTGCCGTCAGGATATTTGCATCGCGCCGGATGCGTTCGGCGAACGGGACTTGAAAACACGGGCCCGCAGCGATTTTTTGGTCGACGACAAGTCCAGCGGAAGAGCAGTCCACCAAATCCACGCCCATGGTTTTTAATTGCTTGGCAAGTTCCACGGACTGGTCGAGATCCCAGCCGCCTTCCTTCCAATCCTGCGCGGAAATTCGAATGAAAAGTGGAAGGTTTTCGGGCCAGACTTTGCGGACAGCCGACACGATTTCGCGGCCGATTCGAGTGCGGTTTTCGAACGATCCGCCATATTCGTCTGTGCGGAAATTGCTGAGTGGAGAAAAGAATTCGTGGGCGAGGTAGCCGTGCGCGGCATGGATTTCCAGGACTTGAAATCCGGCTTGGAGCGCGCGTCCAGCCGCAGCGGCAAACGCGTCCACGATGGCGTGAATCTCATTCTTTTCGAGAGCTCGCGGCATGGGATACGTATCGGAGAAGGAGACTGCGCTTGGCGCTACGGGCACCCAGCCGCCGTCAGCCAGCTCTACCTTGGCGTTACCCACCCACGGTCTTTGCGTGCTGCCTTTACGTCCCGCGTGGGCGATTTGCATGGCGGGGACGGCGCCCTGAGTCTTCAGGAATCGCACGATTCGCGCGAGGAAATCGATGTGCGCGTCTTTCCACATGCCCATGTCCTCGGGTGTGATTCTACCCTCGGCCGTTACGGCGGTTGCTTCCACAAATACCAGTCCGGCGCCGCCCGCTGCGCGGCTGCCTAAATGAACAAGGTGCCAGTCGTTTGCGAAACCGTCATCGCTGGAATATTGGCACATCGGGGAGACGCCAATGCGATTAGGCAACGTGATTCCGCGAATGGGAAGTGGATCGAATAAATGGGCCATATGCTCCTCGTCAGCTCTTCAGTATCGTACGATTGAATCCAGGCTCGGCTCCG
>Ga0182024_10011436_pt1 | contig 17815 bp, 9 predicted proteins | sample P32metaG_FD_120480 | JGI IMG/M metagenome (GOLD analysis project Ga0182024, IMG submission 120480) | Permafrost microbial communities from Stordalen Mire, Sweden - P3-2 metaG (Illumina Assembly) | ecosystem: Environmental > Terrestrial > Soil > Wetlands > Permafrost | place: Sweden: Stordalen... | reverse complement strand
GTCCCCTCGAAGATCGTGTAGATCTTCGCGTCGCGGTGCCACTGCTCGACCGGGTGGTCCCGGACGTAGCCCGAGCCGCCGAGGATCTGGATGGCCTCGTCGGTCACCTTCACGGCCATCTCGCCGGCATAGAGCTTGGACATCGAGCCCTCCCCCGCCAGGAAGGGCTTCTTCGTCGCACCCATCCACGCTGCGCGCCAGACCAACAGGCGCGCCGCGTCGACCTGCATCTTCATGTCGGCGAGCTTGAACGCGATCGCCTGGTTCTCGATGATCGGACGGTGGAATTGGACGCGCTGCTTTGCGTAGTCGAGCGCGTACTCGTAGGCCGCCCGCGCGATGCCGATCGCCTGGGCGCCGATGAGCGGCCGTGAGGCCTCGAACGTCGCCATCGCGGCCTGGCTGGAGGAGGACTTGCCTTCTCGTGCGCGTGCCAGCTTCGCGTCGAGCTTCTCCTTGCCGCCGAGCAGGTTCGCGCCCGGGACCTTGCAGTCCTGGAGGATGACCTCGGCGGTGTGGCTCGCGCGGATCCCCATCTTCTTGAACTTCCGCCCCTGTGAGATGCCCGGCGTGCCCTCAGGCACGACGAAGCTCGCCTGACCCCGAGAGCCGAGCTCTGGTTCGACCGACGCCACGATCACGTGCAGGTTCGCGAGCCCACCGTTGGTGATCCAGGTCTTGGTCCCGTTCAGCGTCCACTCGTCTCTTGCCTCGTCGTAGGTCGCGCGCGTCTTGAGGCTCGAGACGTCCGAGCCTGCGTCAGGCTCCGAGACGCCGAACGCCGCGAGCTTCAGGTCCCCGGGGGTTCCGAAGCACTGCGGGATCCACTCCATCGCCTGCTCGGGCGTACCCGCGTTCATGATGCCGGCGACGGCGAGCGTGGACCCGAAGATCGCGAGGCAGATGCCCGCGTCGCCCCAGGACATCTCCTCGAAGGTGATCGCCATCGACAGCCCCGTCGGGTCGGCGAACGTGGAGGCGACGAAGTCGAGGTCGTAGATCCCGACCTTGGCTGCCTCCTCGATCACCGGCCAGGGCGTCTCCTCACGCTCGTCCCACTCGCTGGCGACGGGTCGGACCACCCGCTCCGCGAACTCGTGGACCCAGTCCTTGAGCGTCGTCTGGTCGTCGTTGAGGTCGAGTGAGAACTCCGGCATGGTGCCTCCGCGTCGGGGCCGGGCACTCCCGGCGGCACCTATGTTACCGACCGGTAATGACGGGGTCGGCCGCGCCCTCAGCCGACTCAGCGGCGCCGGATGCGCGTGCCGGCGGCGGTGTCCTCGACGACAAACCCGAGTCCGACCAGCTCGTCGCGAAGCCGGTCGGCCTCTGAGAAGTCGCCCCTCGACCTCGCGGCGTCGCGGGACGACGCGAGCGCTGCAGAGTGCCCGTCGAGCGACGCGTCCGCGCCCCGAATCGCGAGTCCGAGCGACGCAGCGAGGACGACGAGCAGCTCTGCGATGCCTTGCGCCTCTTCGACGTCGCCAGCGTCCGCCAGTGTGTTCGCTCTGGTGGCGAGGTCGAAGAGCAGCGCGACAGCCGAGGGCGTGTTCAGGTCGTCGTCGACGAACGCCTCGAAGGAGGCCACGATCTCAGGGTGCCGGCCGAGCACGGCATGGTCGGATCGACGAGCCGGCGCCATCACGTCGAAGGGTGCCACTTCGAGGCGGCGTGCCACGGCGTCGAGGCGGGCGAGCGCGCGTCCGGCGTCGGCGATCGTCTCGGTGGTGATCTCGATGGGTCCCCGGTAGTGCGCACGCAGCAGCAGGAGCCGGTAGGCCCGCGCGTCGGCACGTGCCAGCAGGTCCGCGAGCGTGGTGAAGTTGCCCAGCGACTTGGACATCTTCACGCCGTCGACGACCACCCACCCGTTGTGCGCCCAGTGCCGGGCGAATCCCCGTCCGAGCGCGACGGCCTGGGCACGCTCGTTCTCGTGGTGGGGGAACTTGAGGTCCTGACCGCCCGAGTGGAGGTCGAAGTGCTCTCCGAGGAGCGCGAGGGACATGACGACGCACTCGGTGTGCCACCCGGGGCGTCCCGCCCCGAACGGCGCCTCCCAGGATGGCTCGCCGGGCTTGACGGCCTTCCACAGCGCGAAGTCGAGCGGCGTGCGCTTCTGCGGGTCGATCTCCACCCGTGCCCCTGCGCGAAGGGAGTCGAGCGGCTGTCCGGCGAGCAGCCCGTAGTCGGCGACCGTCGAGGTGTCGAGGTACACGCCGTCGTCGGTCGTGTAGGCGTGCCCCGTCTCGAGGAGGGCCCCGATCATCTCGATCATCTCGGTGACGTAGGCCGTCGCGTGCGGCGCTGTCGTTGGGCGGAGCACGTCGAGGGCGTCCATCGCCTCCCACCACTGCGCCTCGAACTCCTCGGCGACGACGCCCTCTGAGCGTCCCTCGCGGGCCGCTCGGGCGATGATCTTGTCGTCGATGTCGGTGACGTTCTGGACGTGGTCCACGGCGAGGCCGGAGAACTCGAGCCACCGGCGCAGAACGTCCCAGGTGAGCGTGAACCGTCCGTGCCCGATGTGCGGCGGGCCGTCGACGGTCGGGCCGCAGACGTACATCGAGAATCGGCCCTCGTCGCGGGGCACCACGTCCACCACGCGGCCAAGCGCCGAGTCGTGCAGGCGCAGCATTTGTCTAAACTAGTGAAGTTATGGCCGACGACCAGGGTCGACCATCGGGCTCGTCAGTCCCCGACCGACCCTCGATCGACGGCATCGAAGGCCCGCTGCTCGAGCAGTGGGACCGGGACGGCCTCTACCGGTTCGACCGCACGAAGCGCCGCGAGGAGATCTTCTCGATCGACACGCCGCCGCCGACGGTGTCCGGCGCGCTGCACATGGGCAGCGTGTTCGGCTACACGCACACCGACTGCATCGCTCGATACCAGCGCATGCGCGGGCGCGCCGTCTTCTACCCGATGGGCTGGGACGACAACGGCCTGGCGACCGAGCGCCGCGTCGAGAACTTCTTCGGTGTGCGCTGCGACCCGTCTGTCCCCTACGACCCTGACTTCCAGCCACCGGCGAAGCCCTCGAAGGACAAGCTGGCCATCTCGCGGCCGAACTTCGTCGCGCTCTGCGAGCGCCTGACGGCCGAGGACGAGGTCGCGTTCAAGGCGCTCTGGACGCGCCTCGGCCTCTCAGTCGACTGGTCCCTCGAGTACTCGACCGTGGGCGACCGCTCGCGGCGGCAGAGCCAGCGCGGGTTCCTCCGCATGCGGGCCCGCGGGGACGCCTACTCCACCGAGGCGCCGACGCTCTGGGACGTCGACTTCCGCACCGCGGTCTCCCAGGCCGAGCTCGAGGACCGTGACCACCCCGGCGCCTACCACCGGCTCGCGTTCCGGCGCGCTGACGGCGACGGCGCCGTCGAGATCGAGACGACCCGGCCCGAGCTGCTCGCGTCGTGCGTCGCACTCGTCGCCCACCCCGACGACGCCCGCTACCGCCCGCTCTTCGGGACGTCCGTCGTGACACCGCTGTTCTCGGTTCGCGTGCCCGTCGTCGCCCACGAGCTGGCCGAGCCCGACAAGGGCACCGGGATCGCCATGGTGTGCACCTTCGGCGACACGACCGACGTCGTGTGGTGGCGCGAGCTCGGCCTGCCGCTGCGCGCCCTCATCGGCCGCGATGGGCGCTTCTTGCCGGCGACCTTCGGCGGACCGGGCTTCGAGTCCGACGACCCCGCCTCGGCGAACGAGGCCTACGGCCGCCTCGCCGGCAAGACCGTGAAGCAGGCGCAGGTCGCCGTGGTGGACCAGCTCGTGGCTGCCGGCGCACTCCTCGGCGAGCCGCGGCCGATCCGCCACGCGGTCAAGTTCTACGAGAAGGGCGATCGACCCCTCGAGATCGTCACGTCGCGCCAGTGGTTCGTCGCCACCCTCCGGATGCGCGACCGGCTCTTGGAGCTCGGCGAGCAGATCGACTGGCTGCCGCCGCACATGAAGCACCGCTACCGAGCGTGGGTCGAGGGGCTCAACACCGACTGGTCGATCAGCCGACAACGCTTCTTCGGCGTCCCCTTCCCGGTGTGGTACCCCGTCGACGACGACGGCGTCGTCGACTACGCCCGCCCGCTCGTACCCGACGAGGGCCGCCTGCCCGTCGACCCCTCCTCGGACGTCCCCGACGGCTTCGACCAGCGACAGCGGGGCGAGCCCGGTGGCTTCGTCGGCGATCCCGACGTCATGGACACATGGGCCACGAGCTCGCTCACCCCCGAGATCGCCGGTGGCTGGGTCGACGACCAGGACCTCTTCGAGCGGGTCTTCCCCATGGACCTTCGACCCCAAGGCCCCGAGATCATCCGGACGTGGCTGTTCTCGACGGTGGTCCGCAGCGAGCTCGAGTTCGGCGTGCTGCCGTGGCGCCACGCCATGATCAACGGCTGGGTGCTCGACCCGGACCGAAAGAAGCTGTCGAAGTCGACCGGTCACGTGACCACCCCGATGGAGCTCCTGGAAGAGGTCGGCTCCGACGGCGTGCGCTACTGGGCCGCCTCGGGACGTCCCGGCACCGACACGGCCGAGGACACCGGCCAGATGAAGGTCGGCCGCCGCCTCGCCGTCAAGGTCCTCAACGCGACGAAGTTCGTGCTCGGCCGGCTGGGCGACGGCGAGGTCCCCGGACCCGACGCCGCGACAGAGCCGATCGACCGCGACCTGCTCGCCGAGCTCGCCGAGCTCGTCGACGAGACGACCGCGGCGTTCGACCGCTTCGACTACGCGCGCGCGCTCGAGCGCACCGAGGCGTTCTTCTGGCGGTTCTGCGACGACTACCTCGAGCTCGTGAAGGGCCGCGCCTACGGCCACGACGCCGACGCGGCGACGCGCTCTGCGAGGGCCGCGCTCGACACGTCGCTGTCGGTCCTGCTCCGGCTCATGGCCCCACTCCTGCCGTTCGCGACCGATGAGGCGTGGCGCTGGAGCCACGCGACCTCGATCCACGCCGCGACCTGGCCGTCGCGCAACGATCTCGGCGCGCCCGGTGCGCCGAGCGGGGTGCTGGACGCGGCGAGCTGGGTGCTCGGGACCGTCCGGCGCGAGAAGTCGGCCGCCAAGCGGTCGATGAAGGCCCGCGTCGCCACGGTCAGCGTCCACGCCCCTGCGTCGCGCCTCGCCGCGGTCGAGGCCGCGCTCGGCGACCTCGCCGAGGCCGGTGCCATCGATCGCGTCGAGCTGCTCGAGGGCGACGAGCGCGTCGAGGTCGAGCTCGCAGAGGTCCCCGCGGGCTAGGGCACCGCGCGGGTCGCCCTCGCCGCGACGAGCGCGTCGAGGAACTGGGTGATGCCCACGACGGTCGCCGAGCACCGCGTGGAGCACAGGGTGTCGTAGCCATGCTGGGCCCACGGCAGCTCGACGTAGCAGAGCGGCGCGGTCGTGAGGGCGCGGAACGCCGCCACGAACGCCCGCGCGATCCCCACCGAGACCAGCGTGTCCTTCGTACCGTGCAGCACCAGGAACGGCGGGGCGTGCTCGGTCAGGCGGTGGATCGGCGAGGACGCCTCGTAGGTGTCGTGCGCGTCGGCGATGAGCTGCTTCATGACGGAGTTGCCGAGCAGCGCCTGCAGTGCGCGGCCCTGGTGCCCGGCCGACGCGGGGTCACCGGTCATGTCGAGGACGCCGTAGAGGGAGACACAGGCGTCCACGGACGTGTCGACGTCCTCGAAACCTGGCTGCCACGCGGCCTCCCCGGGGGTGAGGGCCGCGAGCGCGGCGAGGTGGCCGCCGGCCGAGTTCCCCGAGATCGCGAGGAACCGAGCCGGGTCGCCCCCGTAGGCGGCCGCGTTCTCCTTCGCCCAGGCGAGCACGCGCTTCACGTCGACGATGTGGTCGGGCCAGGTCGCCTTCGGGCTCAGTCGGTAGTTGCAGGAGACCACGACCCATCCGCGGGACGCCAGCTCGAAGAGCATGGGGAGGCTCTGCTGCTCCTTCGAGCCGATGGTCCATGCGCCCCCGTGCACGAAGACCATGACGGGTGCCTGCTGCACGCCCGCGCTCGGCACGAGCACGTCGAGCAGGTGCGCGCGGTCGCCGTCCTCGACGTAGGCGAGGTCGCGGTGGACGTGCACACCGGCGCCGTGCAGCGGGGCGGCGAGCCACGTCCGCCACCACCGCAGCCAGCCGGGGCGCCGCGTGGCGCGGTGGACCTCGACCCCCCTCGTTCGCGCGAGCGCGCGGCCGACCACCCGCCGGGAGCACAGGGCGACGCCGAGCAGCGCGCCGAAACCGAGCGCAGCGCCGACGGCGGCAGCGAGCGCGATCGTGCCGAGGATGCCACTCGGCCAGCCGAGCGCGTCGACGACCCAGGCGAGCACGACGGTGAGCACGAGCAGCTGGCCGGCGAGCTCCCCGGCGGCGAAGCCGATCATGAACGAGAGCGTCGACAGCGGTGGCCGGTGGACCGGTGCGAGCGCGATGAGGGCGAGGGCGAGCAGAACGAGGAACAGGACGGTCGCGACGATGCCCACGGCACCAGTTTGGCGGAAGCGCTCTCCCCGACGTCACCTATTCTCGCGACCGTGCACCCGACGCTCGAGCGACTGCGCGGGACCGTCGGCATCTGGACCCACGCCTGCGAGTCGCTCCTTCCCGGACGGGTCGGAGAGGTGACCTCCCAGCTCGAGGTCGCGGGGTTCCGCGCCCTGTGGGTCCCCGAGGCCTACGGGCGCGAGGCCATGACGGGCGCCCAGCTCCTCCTCGAGCGCTCGAGCGACCTCGTCGTCGCGACCGGCATCGCGTCGATCTACGCACGCGACGCGATGGCGGCGGCGTCGGCGGCCCGGACCCTGGCGGCGGCCTCTGACGACCGCTTCGTGCTCGGCCTCGGCGTGAGCCACCGACCGCTCGTCGAGCGCGTGCGCGGCGGCGTCTACGACCCGCCGCTCGCAGCGATGTCGTCGTACCTCGACGCGCTCGAGGGTGCGGCCGTGCTCAGCGCCGAGCGCGACGTGGTGGTGCCCACCGTCCTCGCCGCCCTCGGGCCAAAGATGCTGCACCTCGCCGCCGATCGCACCGGTGGCGCGCTCTCCTACCTCGTCACCGCGGCGCACACCGGCCGGGCGCGCGAGGCCCTCGGCCCCGACGCCTTCCTCGCCGTCGAGCAGTCCGTGGTGCTGGGCGAGGGCCGCGACGAGTTCCTCCGCCGCGCCCACGAGCACCTGAACATCTACACCGGCCTCGAGAACTACCGCGCGAGCTGGCGACGACTCGGCTTCGGGGACGAGGACTTCGTCCGGGGCGGCTCCGAGCGGCTGTGCGACGCCCTCGTGGTCCACGGCGACGCCGCCGCGATCGGCCGGCGCGTCGACGAGCACCTCGACGCGGGCGCCGACCACGTCTGCCTGCAGGTCCTCGGCGCGACCCTCTCCGATGTGCCGCTGCGCGAGTGGGGCGGGCTCGGCTCGCAGCTGACCTCGAGGTGAGCACGCCGGAGGGCTCGAGGATCGGCATCGTCACCGCAGGCGGCGACGCGCCCGGCCTCAACGCCGCGATCCGCGCGATCGGACGCAGCGCGCTTGACGCGGGCGACGTCGTCGTCGGCGTCCTCAACGGGTGGATGGGCCTCCTCGAGCCGGACGGCAACCGCCCGCTCGCCGCGGCGGACCTCTCTGGGATCCTGCCGCTCGGCGGCACGATCCTCGGCAGCTCGAGGACCCTGCCACTGAACGACGAGGAGTCGCTGCACCGCCTCGTCGAGGGCGTCGATCGGCTCGCGCTCGACGCGCTCATCACGATCGGCGGGGACGGCACGCTGGCACTCGCGCGGCGCCTGTCCGAGCTCGGCGTCCCGATCGTCGGCATCCCGAAGACGATCGACTTCGACGTGTCGGGCACCGACGTCTGCATCGGCTTCGACTCGGCGCTCTCCGTCGTCGTCGAGGCGCTCGACCGACTGCACACGACCGCCGCCTCGCACCACAACGTCATGGTGCTCGAGACGATGGGGCGCGACACGGGCTGGCTCGCCGCGCTCGGCGGGCTCGCGGGCGGCGCGGACGTGGTCTGCCTGCCCGAGTTCCCGGTCTCGATGGACGACGTCGCCGAACGGCTGCTCGCCCGACGCGCCGCCGGCAAGCTCTCCTCGATCGTCATCGTCGCTGAAGGGTCCCCCGTCGGCGGGATCGACGAGCCGCCGATCCCCCTCGACGCCTCGGGGCACCCCCAGATGGCGCGGCGCGCCATCGGCGAGCGCGTCGCCGCGGCGATCGCCGAGATGACCGGCTTCGAGACCCGCGCGACGGTGCTCGGGCACCTCCAGCGTGGCGGGTCGCCGGTGGCGACCGACCGGATGTGGGCGACGCGGCTCGGCGCCGCGGCCCTCGAGCTCGCCCACGAGGGCACGGCGACGGCCGTCGCGGTGCGCTCGGGCGCGGTCGTCGCCGCGACGATCCAAGAGCTCACCGACGCCAGCCAACAGGTGCCCAGATCCCTGTATGAACTGTGCTGCCAGGTGGGCTGAAAGAAACTTCGACCCGACCGAAATTTCCGGATACCCGGTGGTACCTTGCCGTCGATGGTCGATTCGCTCCGCGCCACGCGAGTGAACGTGGTGAGAGAGCCCGTCCTCACCCCTGAGCGGATCCTCGACGCGGTCTCCGAGCAGCTCGAGCGCTCCGGCATCGCCGGGCTCCGCCTCAGGGACGTCGCGGAGCGCCTGAACGTCTCGGTCCCGTCGCTCTACCGGTTCTTCGAGGACCGCGAGGCCATGATCGCCGCTGCCTACGTCCGGGACTTCGCGCTCCAGACGTTCGTCGACATCGACGAGCTGAAGGAGGTCTTCGCGGCGGCCGAGACCATGGAGGACTACGAGCTGGGCCTCCGCCGGGTGGTCGTTGACATCTTCGGGGACGAGCGCCGCCAGAACCGGTGGCGCAAGCTCGCCGCCATGGCTGCCACCCGCCACGACCCCCGGCTGATGGAGCAGATCGCCTCGGTCCAGGCCGAGTTCACCTTCCAGGTCGCCGAGCTGTACACCCAGGCGAAGGACCGGGGCTGGGTCAAGACCCCGGTCAACCCCCTCGCCTTCGCCTTTGCCGTCCAGGGGCTTGCGATGGGGCCCCTGTTCGCCGACGTCGCCCCGATCTCCGGGGTGACCTCGCAGGACTTCACGGACGTCTTCGTCCTGTTCCACCGCGCGATGACCTCCTAGGGCCACTCGCAGGTCACCCCGCTCGGGTACCGTCGCGGCGCGATGGCGGCGAGCGGCGGGCGCGGGCTCTCGGTCCTCGTCGGCACCGATCTGCAGGCCCTCGCCGACGACCTCGCCCAGCGCCTGGCACGGCCCGTCGGGCCGATCCTCGAGCCCGAGCTCGTGGTGGTCCCCACCCCAGGCATCGGACGCTGGCTCGAGCACGTGCTCTCGAGGACGCTCGGCGCCGAGCGGAGCGACGACGGCATCTGCGCGAACGTGGAGTTCCAGCTCGTCGGCGACCTGCTCGCGCGACTCGACCGCGCGGCGGTGCGACCCGACGCGTGGTCCGTCGGCGCGATGACGGTCGCCGCCCTCGGCGCCCTCCTCGACGCCGATCGCGGCGGCCCCCTCGACCGGCTCGTGCAAGGCGACGACGAGGCGAGCGCGTTCACTCTCGCACGGTCCGCCGCGGACCTCTTCGACCAGCTGATCCGGTGGCGCCCCGACGTCGCTGACCGATGGCTCGCCGGCGCCGACGAGGACCCGCGCGCTGCCCTGCTGCGTGCCCTTGCGAGCCGATCCCCCACCCCGCCGCCCCACGTCGGCCTGCGCGAAGCCGTCGCGCGGCTCGCTGCGGGCGACGACGCGCGCTGCGACCTGCCGAGCCGGGTGCACCTCTTCGGGGCCGACACCCTCGCGGGCGGCCCGATGATGGTGGGGGTGCTCGACGCGCTCGGCGCGGTCCGCGAGGTGCACGTCCACCTCGTCGTTCCCTCGCTCGCCCGCTTCGACGCGATCGTGGCGACGACGCACCCTTGGGGCGCGACGACCCCCGAGCGCACCCGCGCCGACGAGGGCGGCGACCCGCTGCTCCGCTCGTGGGGCACCGCGAGCGGCGACGCCGCGCGGCTGCTCGCCCAGCTGCCCTTGCGGCTGACGACGTCCATCGGCCACGTGGGTGCGGACGCCGCCGCTCCTCCGACGCTCCTCGGCGCGCTCCAGCGGAGCGTCACGGGCCTCGCCGCCGCCACCGCGCCGCCCGACGGGACCGTCGCCCTGCACGGCTGCGTCGGACCGCTCCGTCAGGTCGAGGTCGTCCGCGACGCGATCCTGCACGCGCTCGCCGAGGATGCGACGCTCACGCCGTCCGACGTGGTCGTGCTCTGCGCGGACCTGCCGCGGTTCGCCCCGTACGTCGAGGCGGTCCTCGGGGACCCGCAGGGCGCGCCGCGGCTCCCCTACGTCGTGCGGGACCGCGCGGTGTCGCGCGCCGTCCCGCTCGTCGCCGCCCTGGACGCCGCGCTCCGGCTGCTCGCAGGGCGCCTCCCGCGCAGCTCGGTGCTCGACCTGCTGCGGCTGGAGGCGGTCCAGCGCCGCTTCTCGCTGGGCGTGGATGACGTCGATCGCATCACGGAGTGGGCGACCTCCACCGACGTGCGCTGGGGCATCGACGGCGAGCACCGCGCCGTGTCGGGCCTCCCAGCGTCCTTCGACGCCGGCACGTGGCGCCGTGCCCTCGACCGGCTCGTGGCCGGCGTCGCGCTGCCCGAGGGCTCCGGTGCCGACACCCTCTCGCTCCGCGCCGTCGACGTGGGCCACTCGCTCGAACGCGTCGGCTCGCTCTGCGACCTCGTGGACGCCCTCGGCTCGCTCCGCGACGCCGCCACGGTGCCGCGCAGCACGACGGCGTGGTGCGACTTCGCGCGGGTCGTGGTGGCGGCGCTCTTCTCGGCGCCGCCGAGCGACCCGGCCGCGCGCCGAGAGCTCGACGAGCTGCTCGAGGTGCTGGAGCGTGACGGCGAGGGGGTCCACGCCGAGCTGCCGTTCCACGAGTTCCGCGCCCTCGTCGCGGACCGTGCCGCCCAGGTGCGCGACCTCGTGGTGACGGGGCCTGGTGGCGTGACCGTGACGTCGTTCGCCCCGCTGCGCAACGTCCCGTTCCGCGTCGTGGCGCTGCTCGGGCTGGACGAGCGCTCGATGGAGCGCGGGCGTGCGGCGGACGTCGCATTCGGGGCGCCGCGCGTCGGCGACCGCGACGCGCGGACGGACCTGCGCGCGGCCCTCCTCGCCGCCGTGCTCGCCGCCCGGGACCGCCTGGTCGTCAGCTTCGAGTCCCGCGACGTCGTCTCCAACGAGGGGGTCGCGCCCGCGACCGTCCTGGCCGAGCTGCACGAGGCGCTGGGCCGCGCGTGCACGGGTGACGTCGTCTCGCTCGTGCGGAGTCACCCGCGGCACGGGCACGGGGACGACGACCTCCTCGTGGCCGCGGGTGCCGAGGGCCCCTTCGGCTTCGATCGGGGCGCCCTCGGCCGTGCCCTCGAGCTGCGCGAGCCGCTCGACGCGGACGACGCGATCCGCGCGGTGCTCCCGCGCGACGTGGGCGCCGCGCGGGGGCGGCTCGAGCTGGGCGAGCTCGCAGCGTTCCTCCGCGCGCCCCAGCGCGAGTACCTTCGCGCGACCCTCGGCGTGCGGCTCGCACCAGGTGCGGCCACGCCCGACGACGAGCTCCCGACCTCGCTCGACGACCTCCAGCGCTGGCAGGCGGTCTCGACGCTCACGAGGGAGGCGCTCGAGGTCCTCGACGGCACGGTCGGTGAGGACGAGTGGGCGGCCTTCGCCGAGTCCTGGGCGGCGCGCCCGGACGGGCCGCTCGCCGTGCTGCCCGGCCGGCTCGCCACCCAGGCGCTCTCGGGGCGCGACGGGGTCTCGCCGCGCGCGCGCGACCTGCGTGCCCAGGTCGACGGCGCACGGGGAAGCGGCGAGTGGGAGCGCCGTCCCGTCGAGGTCGCCCTTCCCGAGGGCGACGTCGTGGTCGGTGAGGTCGACGTCTTCGACGGACGTCGGACGGTCCGCTGGACGGCGTCGGCCAACGAGCGCGCGCTCCGCGTCGACGCGACCCTCGACGTGCTGCTCCTCACCGCGACCGAGCCCGACGTGCGCTGGCGCTCCCTGCGCATCTTCCGCGACCGGTCGAAGGCCAAGTGCGTGACCTGGGCCGTCCCCGGTGAGGGACCGGCCGAGCGCCAGGGCCGCGCGCTGGCGGCGCTCTCCTCGTTGGTCGGGCTGCGTCGGCGCGGGCTCGCCGAGCCGCTCCCGCTGCTGTTCCGCGCCACGATGGCGATGCTGCCGAAGTTCTCCGACGGGCCGCCCCCCGCGCCGGCCGAGCTGCTGGCGGCCGGGCTCACCGCCTGGTCGCCCTACCGGGGCGGCGGCGACGCGACCGACGCGGCGGTGCGCTACTGCTTCGACGCCTCCTACGAGGAGCTCGCGGCGCTGCCCGTGCGGCCCGGCGACCCGACGACGCGGCTCGACGCGGGTGGCTCCCGCCTCCTCGCGTTCTCCCTGTCGCTCCTCGACGGGCTCTGCGCGCTCGACGACGTCGGGAGCTCGGCGTGAACGTGCTCGACGACCCGCTCCCGACCGAGGGGCTGCTCTGCGTCGAGGCGAGCGCGGGGACCGGCAAGACCCACCTGCTCAGCACGCTCGCGGTCCGCTGGGTCGTCGAGCGAGAGGACGTGCGGATCGCGGACCTGCTCGTCGTCACCTACACCGTCGCGGCCGCGGCCGAGCTGCGTGCCCGCATCCGCGCCCGGCTCGCAGAGGTGCGCGACCGGCTGTCGGACGCGCACGCGGCGTCGACGGACGCCTACCTCGAGGCACTTGCGGCCTCGTCCGACGGGCCGCGTGCGCTCGAGCGGGCAGAGCGCGCGCTCGCCGAGTTCGACACCGCCTCGATCAGCACGATCCATGCGTTCGCCGCCGCATGGCTGGGCGACGAGCGCGGAGGGGTCGGCCCGAGCGAGGAGCGCCGGCGCCAGGCGGTCGCCGACGTGCTCGCGACGTCGTCCTTCGACCCCGCGTCGGCGCTGTTCGACGGTCGCGGCCTCAGCGACGAGGGCTTCGACCGCGTCGTCAAGCTGGCGCTCGACAATCCCGACCTGCGCCTCACCCCGCTCGAGAGCGCGGACGCGGCACCCGGCGCGGTCGCCCACCGCGACGCGGCCACGAGAGCCGTCTCGCTCTTCGAGGCACGCGCGCGACGCGACGGCGTGCGCACGTACGCGGACCTCCTCACGGACCTCGCCGAGGCGATCGCCGACGAGGCGAGCCCGGTCCTCCGCGCCCTGCGGCGTCGCTTCCGCGTCGGGCTGATCGACGAGTTCCAGGACACCGATCCGACCCAGTGGGGGCTCTTCGAGCGACTGTTCCTCGGGGCGCCGGGCCACGCGCTCGTCGTGGTGGGCGATCCAAAGCAGGCGATCTACGGCTTCCGCGGCGCCGACGTCGAGACCTACCTCGAGGCGAAGTCCGCCGCCGCCGACGCGGGCGCGCACGGCCTCGGGGTCGACGAGCTCGACATCAACTTCCGCGCCGACGGGGTGCTGCTCGAGGCGCTGAACGGGCTGCTCGACGGCGCGCACCTCGACGAGGCCGCGCGCATCGGCTACGTGTCGGTGGAGGCTGCGCCGTCGCACGCGCGACGCCACCTGGCCCTGCCCGGCGGCGCGGAGGCCGTGCCGCTCTCGATCCGAGTGGCGACGGGTGACGCGCCCATCGCGGCGCGCCGCCGCGCCATCGCCGCGGAGTGTGCCGACGAGGCGGTCCGGGTGCTCGGCGCCACCGTCGTCGGCGACGAGGGGGGCTCGCGGCGCGTCACCGAGGACGACGTCGTGGTGCTGTGCGAGTCGAGCACGCACTTCCCCCTCCTGCGCGAGGCGTTCCTGCGTCGCGGGCTCCGGACGACCGAGACGCGCTCGGACGACGTGGCACGCACCCCCGCCGCGCTCGATGTTGCCGTCGTGCTCCGCGCGCTGCGCGACCCAGGCGACGCCGGCGCCCTGGCCGCGGTCGCCCACGCCTGGTTCGGCACGGGTGCCGATGACGACGCGGCGCTCGGACGCCTGCGGTCGCGGCTGGCCGGGTGGGGCGAGGCGCTCGAGTCGCGCGGCGTGGTCGCCCTCGCCCGCGCCATGACCGATCCCCGCACGACGACGGGGCTGCTGCGACGCCGCTTCGGGGAGCGCGCCCTCACCGACGTGCTCCACCTGTTCGACGTGCTCGCCGACATGGTGCCCCACGCCGCGGGCCCCACGGCGCTCCTCGAGGCGCTGGAGGAGCTGGAGGTCGCGGCACGTGAGGCGAGCGACGACGACGTGCGCTCGAGGCGGATCGACACCGACGCGCCCGCGATCCGCCTCATGTCGGTGCACGGCGCGAAGGGGCTGGAGTTCGACGTCGTGCTCTGCCCCTTCGTCCAGCGCACGCGCGCGGACGACACGGGGCCGATCATCTGGCACGACCCAGCCGTCGGTCACCGGCTGCTCGACGCGAGCGGCGGCATGGACTGGACGGACGAGTCGCTGCGCGCGCCGACGCACGCGGCGCGCGCGCTGCTCGCGACCAGCGCCACGGGCAGTGAGTGCCGCCGTCTGCTGTACGTCGCGCTCACGCGGGCACGGCACCGCACCGTCGTCTGGTGGCTTCGCGCGTACGCGCTCGCCGACGCGCGACGCGACGAGCTCACGGGGCTGCTGCTCGACCGCGGCGACGACCATGCGCCGGTGCAACGGCCAAGAGCCGAGCGCGAGGGCGCCGCGTGCTACGGCTTCGACGGGGACGAGGCGCTCTCGGCGCTCCGTGGCCACCTCGGGGGCCTCGTCGACGCCGGGCGGCTCGAGCTGGGCGCCGTGGCGCCCCGTCCCGAGGCAGCGGTCGGCCGCGCGCCGACGGCGGCCCGGCGACTCGCCGAGGCCGACGAGCTCTCGGTCGCCGTGCTCGGCCGGTCGCTCGCCGAGCGTGCGCGACGCTGCTCGTTCTCCTCGCTCGTGGCCTCGTCCCACGACGCCGGCGCCACCCTCGACGCGTCGGTGGGCGACGCGGACGCCGACGACGAGGACGACGCCGCCGACGACCTCGGCGGCGACGGCGACGGCGCGCCCGACGGAACGAGCGCCGAGGCGCTCGGCGTCGACGCCGGTCCGCGCGACGCCAGCAGCGGCGCGGCCGTCGGTGACGACCCCTTCGGCGGGCTCCACGGGACGACGTTCGGCACGGCGGTCCACGAGGCCCTCGAGGTCGCGATGCGGCGCCCGGAGGGATCGTTCGACGACGCCGCCACCGCGGCCCTCGAACAGGCGCTCCGACACCACGGGATCGAGCCCTCGCCCGTGGTTGCCGCGGGCCTGCTCGCCGCGGCACGCGCGCCGATCGCCGGCGGGACCCCGCTGTGCGAGGTGCGGCGCGACGACGCGGCGACCGAGCTGCGCTTCTCCATGCCGGTCGCCGACGGCGTCGACCTCGCCGCGGTCGCCCGCGCGGTCTCGACGGGCGACCCCGACGGCCCGTTCGCAGAGTGGGCTCGCGCGCTCGCGCGCTCGAGCGCCGACCGCCCCCTCGCGGCGTCCCTCGTCGGCTCCATCGACCTCGTGACGACGCTCGACGGCGGGACGCGGCACCACGTGCTCGACTACAAGACCAACCTCGTCGATCCGGCGCTCGGCTACGACCGCGACGGCCTCGTCGCCTCGATGCGGGCGTCGGACTACCCGCTGCAGGCCGCGATCTACCTCGTGGCGCTGCACCGGCTGCTGCGATGGCGCGTCGCGGACTACGACCCCGGGCGCCACCTCGGCGACGCGCACTACCTCTACCTGCGGGGCATGGCCGCCGGGTTCGGCGACGGCGTGTGCACCTGGTCGCCGGGTTCGGCCGCCGTCGTGGCGCTGTCGGACCTCCTCGCGGGTGCGGCATGACGGCGTCGGAGCGCGGCGCGCTCGCCGACGCCGCCAGCGCGGGGATCCTCTCGTCGGTCGACCTCCACTTCGCCGAGCTCCTGGCGCGCCGGGGCGGACTCGACGACCCGGTCGCGGCGCTCGCGGCGGCGCTCTGCGCCAAGGCCGTGCGCCTCGAGCACGTCTGCACGGTGCTCGACGACGAGGGCGTGGGACTGCTGTGGCACCCCGAGGACGGGGCCGAGGCGCCCGCGGCGCCGGATCCCGGCGCGCTGCGCGACGCCCTCGCGCGCGCGACGCACCTCGTCGAGGTCGTGGACGTCGGCGCGAACGTCGACGCACGCGGCGAGGCCCCGCTCGTGCTCAGCGGGCACCGCGCCTACCTGCGGCGCTACGCGCTGCTCGAGCAGCTCGTTGCGGACCGCCTCCTCGCCGCGCACGCCCTCGAGGTCCCCGAGGGGACCGACGAGGCGATCTCGGCCCACGGCGCGCGGGCGGCCGAGGAGCAGCGGGTCGCCGTGCGTCGGGCGCTGGCGGCCCCGGTCTCGGTGGTCGCCGGCGGCCCGGGCACGGGCAAGACCACCGCGGTCGCCCTCCTGCTCGTGGTCGCCGCCGCCCTGCGGCCGCCGCTCTCGGTCGCCCTCGCCGCTCCCACCGGCAAGGCGGCGTCGCGGCTCGACCAGGCGGTGCGCGCCGACGTCGCGAACGACCGCGCCGGTCGGGCGGCCGATGACGAGGTGAGCGAGGCCGGCGAGGGCACGACGGCGCGCCGCGCGACGACGCTCCACTCGCTGCTCGGCATCGGCCGCGACGGGATCGCGCGACGGCGCGGGTGGCTCGACGCCGACGTCATCGTGGTCGACGAGGCGTCGATGGTCTCGCTCCCCCTCCTCGCCGAGACCCTCCGGCGCGCCCGTCCCGACACGAGGGTCGTGCTCGTCGGCGACCCTGACCAGCTCGCGAGCATCGAGGTGGGGGCGATCCTGTCCGACGTCGTCGAGGCGGGCAGTGACGCCGGCGTCGTCGTCTCGACCCTCGCCACGTCGCACCGCTTCGGCGAGGACGGCGGCGTCGCGGCGCTGGCGGCCGCCGTGCGCGAGGGCTCCCTGGGCGCGGTCGACGACGCCGTGGCCGCCTTCGGCTCGCTCGCGAGGCTCGACCCGGGCGAAGCCCGCGGCGAGGTCGTCGACGCCGTCGTCCGCCGCGCCGTCGACCTCGTGGAGGTGGCACGCCAGGGCGACGCCGCCGCGGCCCTCGAGCTCGCCTCGGCCCTCGGGGTGCTCTGCGCGCACAAGCGCGGCGACGGCTCGACGGGGTGGTGGGGCCGCACCGTCGAGCGGCGGCTCGTCCAGCTCGGTGTCCTCCGGCGGCGCGACGGCGACGTCGTCGGGCGACCGTTGCTGGTCACGCGCAACGACCCGCTGACCGGCCTCACGAACGGGATGACCGGCGTCGTCGTCGCCGGCGACGACGGCCCGCGCGTCGCCTTCGAGCTCGGCACCTTCCCCCTCGCCGCGGTCGCGTTCGCGGAGACCGCCTGGGCCGTCACGATCCACAAGTCCCAGGGGTCCGAGTTCGACGAGGTCGTCGTCTCGCTCCCGGAGGCGACGAGCGAGCTGCTCACCCGCGAGCTCGTCTACACCGCGGTGACGCGGGCGCGGCAGGCCGTGACGCTGCTCGCGCCGCCCGGCGCGCTCGAGTCGGCGCTGGCGAGGCGGGTCGCGCGGGCGAGCGGCCTCGTCGCGCGCCTGCGCGCGCGCGGTCAGCTCGCCGTGTCGGCGTCGGACGGACCGGTGGCGGACAGCTCGACCACGCCCGCGACGTAGCGCACCGCCGGCGGCATCGAGGGGTCCACGTAGTCGCCGAGCAGGTCCCAGCGCGCGATGAGCAGCGCCTCGTCCGCGGGTGGGTGCAGGTCCCCGCGCGAGGCGCTCTCTCGGTGCCCGAG
>Ga0182024_10011435_pt1 | contig 17816 bp, 19 predicted proteins | sample P32metaG_FD_120480 | JGI IMG/M metagenome (GOLD analysis project Ga0182024, IMG submission 120480) | Permafrost microbial communities from Stordalen Mire, Sweden - P3-2 metaG (Illumina Assembly) | ecosystem: Environmental > Terrestrial > Soil > Wetlands > Permafrost | place: Sweden: Stordalen... | reverse complement strand
TGGCTGAGCGCGCTCGGAATTCTGCTGTTTGCTGCCGTCGCGGTCGTCGAGCGGCTGACGATGCCGTGGGAGCGTGCAGCCCAGCATTGATTTTTTCTTGAAAAGAAGATCCCCACAAAAAGAAGGCGTACACGTGACCCACGGTCCACTCATCGATACCCACCAGCATCCGATCCCGGACTATTACAAGCGCGCTCTTGAAACAATTGGCATTCACGGCAGCGGCGAAAATCCTTGGGCCGACTGGAGTGTTTCCGCACAGCTTGAAATGATGGACGAAGCCGGCATAGCAGCTGCGGTCAATTCTATTGCATCTCCCGGCGTATATTTCGGCGATCTCGATTTTGCGATTCGCCTGGCGCGCGAATGCAATGAAGACTCCGCCCGCATGGTCTCGGACCATGCGGACCGGTTCGGCGCATTTGCAATCCTGCCGCTGCCCGATGTCGGGGCCGCAGTCCGTGAGGCGGAATACGCGCTTGACAGCCTCAAGCTCGAAGGCGTCTGCCTGCTAACCCACGTCGGCGACCGTCACCTTGGCCAGCCCGAAGAGGACGAACTGTACGCGGAGCTCGATCGCCGCAACGCGGTCGTATTCGTTCATCCGTTGCGAAACCAGGCGAAGAACATGCCGGCATACAATTATCCGTCCGGCATGACGGAGCTTGTGCTGGATACAACACGTGCGATCCACAATCTGCTGTGGAACGGCACATTTGGGAAATATCCGAACATCCGCTGGATCATGCCGCACGGCGGAGGAACGGCTCCGTTCCTGATCTATCGAATGAGCGCGATGAACGATCGTGCTCGCGTTGCAGAACATTTGGTGGGAGGTACCGTCGCCAATACTTTGCGGCGTCTCTACTATGATGTGGCGGAGATCTGCGCAGCGGCGCCACTGAAATGCCTGATGGAAATAGCCGAGCCGTCGCATATCTTGTTCGGCAGCGATTTTCCATTTTCACGGCATCGCACGCCGGTGGAAGATGTCGAGTCGGCGATTGCAGCCTTCGAGGCGTTTGGCGATTGGAATGCGTCAACGCGGCAGGGGATCGAGAGCAAAAATGCTCTCGGGCTCTTCCCGAGATTGGCGAAGCGCCTCAACGCAGTACGAACCCCCTCAGCCGGGCCCCGGCCGGCGCTTTGAAGCACAGCAGCAAAATGGCCGCGGCCATGTTCGCACTATGCGAGTAGCCCAGAACGGCGGGGACCCGAAGCTGCGCTCAGATTGAAACGTTTTCGATAAGGATAGATTTGGGGGCTGCATGATAGGCGATTTCGCAGGCGAGCCCTTCCGGGTGCCAGTCGAAGTGCAGCTGCCCCTTCAGCGGGCCTCGTATCATGTTCTCCATGACGCGCGAGCCGAAGCCCCGACGTGTCGGCGGCTCTACGGGCGGTCCCCCCTTCTCGCTCCAGCGGAGCGGCTTTGCCAATCAAGGATAAGCCAAACAAACTTTACAGTTGGATTGGCTTTCTACAGCACAAAGCGTTGGTCGTGTCGATTACCGTTCCTGCACACATTAGCGATTCGTTCCGAATGTTTGAGACCTTAAATGCGCGGGGCCTTCGCGCATCTCAAGTTGACATCCTTAAGAACTTCCTTTTTGGTAAAGCGCCGAATGCTATCGCAAAATTGCATCCGCGTTGGCTCTCGATGCTGAGCACCATAGAGTCTCACGCGATGACGAATTGGTACTTACTTTCATAAGGCACTTCTGGATTTCTTTGCACGGCCCAACGACCGAAAATGAGTTGGGTGAAGAGATTGAGACTAAGATAAAGAATGAGCCGCAAGTGCTCGATTTTGTCGCCGCCCTAGACTCGGCGGCAGAGGATTATGCCGCTCTTTTGACGGCTCTCCAGCATCCGCGATGGCACGGTTACCCATCGGGAACGCGGAAGGCCATAGACATCATCATCAATGATCTTTCGGCCGTCCAAATCCGTCCGCTAATGCTTGCGATTGCTAAAAAATTCACTCCCAAAGAAACGCTAAAAGCTTTTCAGCTTCTCATTTCTTGGACTGTGCGGTTCCTAATTGTCGGCGGCGGGAGCCAGGGCAAGTTGCATCGCTATTACGGAGATAGGGGCGAAATCAGTCACAGACGGCAAGATTGTCTCGGCAAAGGATTTGGCGCAGAGCATGGATGGTATTGTTCCGAACAATCGACAATTTGAGGAGGAGTTCAGCAAGGCCAACGTCAGCAAGACGGCCCTTGCTCGGTATTATCTGAGAGCAATCGAGCTATATGGAAAAGAGGATCAACCTCTGCTTTTAATCAACGAAGATCCCAATGCCGTAAATTTGGAACATGTGCTCCCGCTCGCTCCGTCGGACGATTGGGGAATCGATAAGGAAACTGCCGCTGCGTTTCACAAGCGTATAGGCAATATGGTTCTGCTAGGGGCCAAGGACAATGTAGCCCTTGGCAATGGCTCGTTTTCTTCAAAAAGAAAAACCCTTAAAGCAAGTCCGTTTACTACGACGCAAGACGTAGGCAAATGCGACAAATGGAACGCGGAACAGATTCGCAAACGACAGGCCAAATTAGCTGAACTTGCCCCGAAGGTGTGGCCACTTTAATGGAATTGAATCTTGACCAGTTAAAGCACGCCGTCGAGAGCCAACATGGCTGCACGGCTACATTTGTCCAATCAGTGCCCGTCACGGAACGGCATCGTAATGCGATAGTGTGGGAAGGCGTCGTGAACGTTTTCCAAATCCACGGCCATCCCAAGGCCAGCAAAGCTTACGCCTGGTCATCCCCGATAGAGGGCAGCGATAAGCGGCGATTCTTTGCCGTGCTGCATCTACCGCCGGTCACGTCGCCAGTGGAGGCGGTGCGCGCGGCTATTGTGGCGGAGTCAAAGACGAAATGAGTTTGACAGAACCTCAGAAACTGATCCGCAGTCTAGAAGATTTAGAGCGCGTCGCCCGAGTAGATTGGGCAAAGCCGGGCGAAAACTTTCACCTGAGCATGGATGAACGGGAATCTATAAAGAAACGCCTGCAATGGTGCATAAAGGCTCTGAGGGAGCTGTCCGATAGGCTCGAAAATCCAATTTAGGACACTACCCAAAATTGCTCACTCTGAACGCGAAACGGAAATGCCGCGACTTCGCAATTTGAGTCCCGATCGGGCGGAGAGCGGACCTCGTCCGAAGACCGATTCTGATCCAAACTGCGACATGACCAATGGAACATTCTGCGGTGATTCCGCGTTCTTTATTCACGCGGAGAACATACTTGGGGTTGTGTTATGGGTCTTATCGATTTTCCGATCCTTACATCTGGCCGGCGCGAGAGCATCTCTTCAGCTTCACTCCGCTGTGACCACTGCCGCGGAACAATTGGATCCCGCACGCATGACTATTGGCACATGCGCTTCTGTTCGTCGGCATGTACGAGCGCGTACAAACAGCGACTTTCCCCACAAACAAAACAAAAGATACTTCTGCTCCCTGTTTAGCGGAAGGCCAGGACCTGAACTGTCATCACTGTTGCGCTCGGCCGCAACTTCCCCGACAACTCATTGGGCTCGTTTTTCGCCACCTCTTCGAACGTGTCATCACATCCCGCATGGCCGCCGGACTGGTCAAGTGCGAGGGCGTCCCGGCACCACGGAATCGAGCCAAGGGCTGACCACCGCAGCAGGCGAACCGACACGAGAACGCGCATCGGTCATTAGTCTCCGCCGGCAGATGCCTTCTGCATGGCCGCAAGTGCCTGATCGACACTGAACGACGCGGGTTTTTGGCGCGGCGGGAACTCCCGGAAGGTCGCGAGGAACTGAGCCACCACCGCCTGAGCCGGCACCAGCAAGAAAGCCCGATCGATGAACCACCGATCGTAGGCACCCGACTCAATGTCGGCGCGCTCGAACGGGTCGGCGTGAACATCGAAGATTTTTGGGACTCGCAGAGGAACCGGAGGATCGCGCCAAACCTCCAGGCCGTGCGCGCGCTGTTCCAAAAAGACGGCCTTCCATTTGTTGTATCGCAGGCCGGTCAAATCGCCGTCGTCGCTGAAGTAAAAGAATTCCTTGCGGGCGCCTAGGCCTTTGCCGGAGAGCAATTCCGTTTGGTTATAACCATCAAGGTGAACCTTGAACGTCTTTCCACTGGCCTGGAAACCCTTCGTGAGCTTTTCCTTCACATCCGGGTCACCGGCTGCGGCGAGCAGCGTAGGAGCCCAATCTTCGTGTGCCACGATGTCGTTGATGAGCGTCCCGGGCTTTATAAGTCCCGGCCACCGAACGAGGCATGGGACGCGAAAACCGCCCTCCCAGTTAGTGTTTTTCTCGCTGCGGAAGGGCGTGGTGCCGCCGTCCGGCCAAGAAAATGTCTCCGCGCCATTATCGGTTGTGAAGATGACGATGGTGTTATTCGTGATGCCAAGATCATCGAGCTTCTTGAGCAAAACTCCTACGTTGTCGTCGACCTCGGTCATACCCGCGCCGTAGAGTCCCTTCTCGGCGACCATGTCCTGGTATTTTTTCTGCAAGTGAGTCCAAATGTGCATCCGTGTCGGGTTGTGCCAAATGAAAAACGGTTTGCCGGCGGCTTTGGCACGGTCCATCGCATCTAGCGTGGCGGCAAGGAATTCTTCGTCGGCGGTCTCCATCCGTTTGACGGTGAGTGGTCCGGTGTCCTCAATGGTCTGCTTGCCGATCTTGCCGAAGCGCGGATCGACGGTCGGGTCATCCCGATCGGTCGCCTTCGTCTTGAGCACGCCGCGCGGGCCGAAGCGCCCGGCGAATTGCGGGTCCTTGGGGTAATCGACGTTTTCCGGTTCCTCCTCGGCATTGAGGTGGTAGAGATTGCCAAAGAACTCGTCGAAGCCGTGCACGGTGGGAAGGAACTCATTGCGATCGCCCAGGTGATTCTTGCCGTGCTGGAACGTCATATAGTTATAATTTTTCAACAGCTCGGCGATCGTTGGGTCTTCTTTTTGCAGGCCCAGTGTCGCGCCAGGCAGGCCAACCTTAGTCAAGCCGGTGCGAAATGGTGACTGTCCGGTGATGAAGGCAGACCGACCTGCAGTGCAAGATTGCTGGCCGTAATAGTCGGTGAACAATGCACCCTCGCGCCCAATACGGTCGATATTGGGCGTCCGATAGCCCATCATGCCCTGGTTGTAAGCGCTGATGTTCCAATACCCGATGTCGTCGGCCATGATAATGAGAATGTTTGGTGGACCATCGCTCCCGACTTGTTGTGCTTGTGCCGTGGTTGTGACACCAGAACCTAGCAACGCCGATACTGCCACCAGCGACGTGCCGCTCAATAGAAGATCGCGCCGTTTGACCCCTTCGCTGTCTTGCGTAATGTTGCGTCCGGACTTTTCTCGCATTGAGTCCTTAGTCATGGCTTGCTCGCTTTCTGTTGATACCAACTGATGACTTGAGAGCCGACGCCTCAGATTATTATACGAGCGCGCCGTGGCGGGCCTTCTTCAGACGCTCTTCCTGGCCTACAAACGTCTGCGCGGCCTCAGTGCGGAAAAGCCCGTGCGTGCGAATCTCATCGTCGGCTACCGGCGTCATGGCAAGATCAGTGTAGTCGAGCCGTCGAGGGTCGCGCTTAATGGTGAGGTAAATGTGCCGTAACCGCACGTAGAGCCAAGCCCATTGCACAAGTTTGCTTACTACCTCCAACCCATACCGCGGATAGAAGCGCCATACCGGCTCGACTGGACGATCCGCGCGCCGGTCTCGACGGAACTTTAAACGCAGAAAGCCGCCTTCAAGTGGATGGATCTTTTCCAAATCGATGCTGCCCTTGAACCATGTAATCAGGAATAGCGCATTGCTCGCATTAGCCCCTACAGACGCGACACGTCGCAGAACAGTCTCGACGTGGTCGATTGTGTAGTATCGTTGCCACGCGAGTCTGTAGGCGCGTTCCCACTCTGTCGGCGACATGCGAGGATGTGTTGTACACACGTGATTAAGATCGTACTTGTTCATATCTGGATCGAGGGCGACGCCGGCATGAACAAGCTTGAGGTGATCTTCTGAGCCTGGCAGCGGGGTCAAATAGAAAAATTCGAGCAGATCGACGGGCAGTTCTCGTTTGATGACGTCAATGTCGTGCAGGATTGAAGCGAGCGTGTCGTTGGGAAAGCCGATGATATATCCCGCATAAGTGATGACGCGGGCCGATTTCCAAGCCAGCAGCATCTTGCGGTATTCGGTGATCTTGTTTTGCCGTTTCTTGGCGCCAAGCAGATTGTCCGGATTGATGTTCTCGAGACCGATGAACACGCGCCGTACGCCCGCGAGCGCGCATTTCTGCACGAAGTTCATCAGCTTGTGGCAGAGCGTATCGACTTGAATGATAAAGCCGATATTCAGCTTTTCCGTCTGACGTAAGTAAATGAGGCGATCGAGGATCAACTCCCAATCCTTGTTGCGGGCAAAATTGTCGTCAGTAATGAAAAAACTTCGCAAGCCCTGCGCGTAATTCACTCGAATAATCTTTTCAACGTCATCCGGCGAGCGATGGCGCGATTTTCTTCCCTGCACATTAATAATGGTGCAGAACGAGCACTGGTAGGGGCAGCCACGGCCGGCATCAAAGGTCGTCGCGCCACCCGCCGTCCGCTGCGCGCGCTCAACCGGCATCAGCGGATGGGGCGAACCTTCGAGGTTTGGGAGGTCGTTCATGAAATTGTAGAGCGGCTTGAGCCCTCCGGTCACCGCATCCTGGAACACCTGGTCGAGCCGCCCCTCCGCCTCACCGGCGAATAGCGAAACGCCCATAGCCTTAGCGCGGTCGAGATCAGGATCGACGCCATTGAGCATGCTAATAGTACCGGAGACATGGAAGCCACCGATGACGACGGCGATGCCCCGAGCGCGCAATGGTGCGGCTATATCGAGCGCACGAGGGAACTGATTGGACTGCACGCCAACCAGCATGACGAGACCGGCGCCTGCGCGCTGGATCATCCTCGCGAGGCTGTTGGAGCGAATGCGCGCGTTCGTCTCGTCGTAAACGTGTATTTCAAATTCGACGTCGGAGCCGAGAACAGCTCGGTCCGCACAGTCTTTCGCAAGTCCGTAGAGCGCGGCGAGTGAGTTCGAAGGGATAGGTGAGCGCAGCCATTGAATGACGTAACCGTCATCGTCGTAATGCGACGGCTTGACGAGCACCAGGCAAAAGCCTCGCCGAGGGCGCGCGCACGACGCGACGGACGAGTTCATTGGGGACTCCTTGAGACGCACTACACCACCTGCTTTGGACGCGTTTAGTGGGACGTCGCAGCAAGCACCATCCTTCGGTAGTGAATCAGATTCTCCAGTCGGTGCGCTGCCAGGCTCAATATGCCGGGATCCAGGGCCGTCTCGTCGCCGCCCCTCGCTGTCTTGGCAAGCTCAGTCCTGAGGATATCATCGATCTCGTCTTCGATCTCCACCAGTTCGTCTTCTACTTTGGATTTGCGGATGCGCGCCGCCAGCGCATAAAGCGGATCCAGCGGTGTCCCGACCCGATTTCCACCAAGTCCGAGGAATTTCCATGCCGCGATCAGGCCCGACGCAATCGCGCCAAACGCCATAGGTCCATAGTAAAGCTCATTGCTGTATTTATCGAGAAAACTTTGCTGAGTATCGCCGTAGTACGCCGCAGCACCGGGATGTATCGGAATGTAGGCATCCTTGTCCGTGCTCGGTGCGCCCATTTGCGCGAGCAAAGGATACTCACTGATAAGCTCTCGGCGGGCATTCATAATGGCCCGCGTAAGGTTGCCAACGACATCGTCACTTAGCTTCTTGCTTGCAACCAAATAAAATGGAACGCGCAATGTAGTCAGGTCATCGTCAGGGACGGGCGGAGAGCCCCATAGTGTACCTTTCGGTAAATCGTAACTTTCATAAGCTCCGGCAACCTCTGCGATTGCCCCGGCGTCTTCGATTGCAATCAGCGAGGGTTTGCCCTTGCCTTTTCCCTGAACAGCGGTGCGTACGATCGACAAATATTTTTGGGTTGGAGGTACGACGAACAGAGCAGCACTCACCTGCTTAGACTGTAGTGCCTTCGGAACGTCTGCCACCGCCAAGTCTTTGAATATGACCTTTTTGCTGGCTAGGTCGTATTCCTGCTTCATGGCTTCAACGACAGCATGATTGGGCACACCACCGACGACACCGACCGTTGCGCCTTTCAAAGCGTCGATACTGTCTATCGATGAGCCAGGCGGAACGATGATCAAAACTACACCGTGACCCGCGAGAACAACCGTTCGCGCTTCGGACAAGTCTCCAACGTCCGCACGGATAATCGCCAGATCGACCTTTCCCGTTGAAAATAACTTGGCGGCGTCGAACGCCGAGTCCACGCTGACGACCTTGAGGCGCACCGGCGAACTGGTTGCCGTAAGGCGCCCCGCAATCGATGACACAATCTGCGCGGCATAACCATCCGCCGAACCCGCCGCGACCGTCAGCGTGATCGGATACGTGAAGTAGCGATAGCCGAAAACGCCCGCACCCACCGCGAGCGCAGTGGTGATCCCAACCAATGCGATCTTCAACCACGGCCGCAACTGAAGCGACATTAAACTAACCTCGTGAAAAGTCCGATGTTACTATTCAAACCGCCGCTTTACCGACATACGGTCGCGATCTGCCCGTAAACGTTCACGACCTGGGCGCACATCGGAGCCACAACGACCGGCGCGACCACCACGGGCGCGGCCACCACTGCGCCGTAATGACCGTAGGTTGCGGCTCGGTAGGTAGTGCGCCGCGCGACGCCAGCATAGCTCATGGGTGTGAGAGGCCGCCCGATGATGGCGTGAGCCTCAGTGAGGAGCGAGCCTGGCTTCTTTAGTGAGACGTGGTCGCTCGCGAAGAGACTGCTGAGGCCGGCGATGGTGGCGAAGGCGATTGGTAAAAGTCGGATTTTCCTAAAGCTCATTTCTTCTCTCCTGGTGCTTCGCCTTGTGGAACTTCATCGATGTTCGCTAGGGCCGAAACCTCAACTTTTTTGGCATTCGCGGGAGGCCTGAATACAAAGTCATCGGCAGCGACCGGTACATCAGTTTTCCAGTCCTTGATACGGAGCATGTATTGGGGGGCACCGGTCACGGCCTTACTGGTGATGACATATTTACGGGGAATCGGATTACCGCTGACCGCGACCCAGAGCTGCCAATCAACATCATTGTTACGGAACGCAAGGTGATTGCATTCAACGCCATCGATCACGCCTTGACCAATATGCTTTGCATCAATCACGTCCAACGTCAGTTCGTCATATGAACGGGACAGCATCAGGTCGGAGCCCGGAATCGCCATACCGAATTGATTTCGCAGCCGATCGACGAGTTCATCGATCGAACCTGCGGAATCTATCTCCGCGTATTTATTGAGATTCTTGCCGAGTATGGTGAGGCTCTTGCCGTCGAAGACCATTTCGACATCGGCATAGCCACCTACCCGGCTGGCGCGGACCTTGTCCGGGCGACTCAGCAGCATTTGGCCGGAACTCGCAAATTGGATCTTTTGCAGGTTATCGGTGACGACCTCGATGTCGGTGTCGTAAGTGGCCGAGATGGTTTTTTGGCTCGACACATAGTCGGTCATTGCCTTCAGAATTTGCAGCGCGTCGTCGTTCTGTTGCGCCTGCGCGCTTGAGACAAACGGCCCGGTGAGTATCACCAATATGCAAGCCGCTAGCCAACCGAAAGCCCACCGGCTTGATCCCAATACGACATCTCGCTTCATCATGTATCCTCCTTGCTTAGGTCCGCCCTCAGTAAGGATCCCGGGCTGGGGCACCCTGCCGGCTTCAACTTCCAGAGGCCACAATGGGTCGACGGGCAATGCGCGCGCTATGCAAATTCGGAAAATGTCGGATCACGTGTTTTGACTGAGCTCCACAGAGCGGTCGATGATCACATTCTTGCTCGGTGAACACGTTTGCCGGTGCTCCACTGTCAGCCCTGGTGTGCAAGCGCCTTCCCACGACGATCGGGAGCCCCAAAACTACGAAGTTTCAGCATACTGTATGTTCTTCCTGATCTTGTGCTCAGGACGGCGCAATGTTGCGGAAGGTGTTTCACCGAAAATCGTCCGATAGAAACCAGCGAGGCGTCCGAACTCCGAAAATCCATAGCGGTCGGCAATTTCCGAAACTTTCGCGGTCTCGGGATCGGCGCGTTGGAGCGCCACGCGTAGCAGGTTTAGTCGCCGAAGCCGAAAATATTGTTTTGGACCGATCCCCAGAACATCAAGACAATAATTTCTAAGAGTGCGCTCGGCAACGCCAATGACTTCACAAAGTTCAGGTATCAGGATCTTTCGCTCGTGTTTCGTCGCCAGTTCGTCCTCAAGCCGATTCATGATTATTGCGCAGTGCAGCCGTCTCGCCGTGTCTTCGTGCTCGACACCTGCCGTTAGGCATTTGACGAGTGTGTAAATAATATCGTGTTCGATAGCTCTGGCGACTTCCCGGTGCCCGACAGTTCGGGGATGCGTTTCGGCGAGGCGACACGCTTTCGCGTGAAGCCGGTGCAGCTCGACCGCATCAGTCTGTAGCGGGCGTATCACCCGGGCGACACGCGGCGGGCTGATTTCCGATCCGATGAGAGCCCTGGTAGAGCCGGCGAAAAACTTGCGGTCAACTGATATAATACTCCACCCACTGGCACCGCCCGTGCACTGATGCATGCGCTCACCGAGGCTGTGGAACATCAAATCGCGTGGCTTCATCTTAAGCGCGCCCCACACGAGCGACGTGTTGGGAGGTGCCGGAAAAGCAAAATTCACCGAGTCTGGCGCCAGTGCGACGTAGGCGATACGCGGTAGACTCTCCTGCACGGAATAAAGTCGGAGGTGAGGGAGGCTTACCGTTGTCAAGCGCGCGGTGAATATTCCTGGGCCGGTGAAAACCAGATTGATTGTCGCACCGCGAAAACCTGCTTGGTAATCACTGGAATTGAAAAACACCGCCGTCTCATTCGCCGGCATCGCCATCGCCCAAAAGACGAGACCTGGCAATCCGCGGTCAAATCGAACCCGACCGGATCCGCGGTGCCAAAATGCAGTATTAGGGGGGCTCTGGTCGGTGGCTATGCAAATTCGGAAGCAGCGAAGGCGAACGGACCGTTTTTTGATGCGCGCACTTCCTGCGTCGACCGATGAAGCGACGCTGATGGCGCTTCTCCGAACAGTGCCCGATACTCGACGGCAAAGCGTCCCAGCTCCCAGAAACCATTCGCGGTGGCGATTTCGGTCACGGTTGCGGTCTGCGGGGCGGCCTGGATCAGCGCACGGCGCGCCAGGTGCATCCGACGAAGCCAGAGATATCGGATGGGGCCCATACCCAAATTCTCAATACAGATGGTCCGAAGTGTGCGCTCGGACGCGCCGATAGCCGCGCAAATCTCCGCAAGGTGAAGCGGTTGATCGTAGTTGACCGCCAACAATTCCTCGAAGCGCGCAATGATTGCGGAGTGACCAACAGCGCCCCGACCCAGTTTAATAGGCACACTTTCGCTGAGGCATGTCACAATTGCGTGCACAAATGCCTGCTCCAGCGCCCGTGCAGGCTCGGGTTGCGCGAGGGTATTGGCAGCGCTCTGGGCGAGTTGGTCAGCGGCTTGTTGCAGACTCAGTAACCGCGACATCACGGAGGGCGTGGGTCGCAGATAGTGTGTGGTCGATCGGTCAATCAGATCGCTGCCGACAAGAGCTCGTCCGGAAGCAGCAAGATCGTCCCGTGTTAATGACAAGGACGCCCACTGACAGGGACCCTCGCTCCGATGGTGCCGCATCGAGCCCGAGCCCGCGATCACCACTTCACCGTATGCTAAGTCCCTCCCGTTGTGGCTTATTGAAACTTGCTCTGACCCGGCGAGGAAGAAAATCGGCGGGCGCTCCGCACTCGCAATAGAATTGGCGATCCGAGGTAGGATCTCGCGGCCGTACTGCACCCAGAGCCTGGGCAATTCGATCCTTGTAAGCGAGGCGCGGAAATCACCCTTTGCTGTGATAAAAATCTCTACATGTGCGGGATTTATTGACGCTTGATAAAGTTCGGGGTCAGCAAAAGTAGAGTGTACGCTCCGGACGAACGATGCCATCTTCCACCTTTCGAGTGGAAACCCATCATGGCCTATAGTCGGCTCCCCGACATAAACAATCAAGCTAAAAATGACTTCACGTGAATCAACGTCGGTAGCTTATCCGGCCCCTTATTCTCCAGGTTCGCCTGTGCTCAATCCATGGTGAACCCTTGCGAAGTTTCCGGCTCACGGAATTGTCGCCGATTTCTTCGATTCGGATCACACTTTTTCGAAATTCACTCGTCGCTCAGCATTTGACCGTCAAGGTGAGTTTTCGACCCATAAGCTACGCGTTTCTTCCCGACCTCGGCCTTTTTGCTTTTTTCCGATTTTGCATAGCGGGTCGTGAGTCATACGGCCTAAGGTGTGCCCAGTGATAATTGTAGGCGCGGGGCACATTGTGAAAAGCATTCTGCGAGCAGCAATAGCTGCAGGCGTGGTATTGTCAGCATCTTTGGCGGCACAAGCTGCTGACCTCCCAATGCGTCCCGAGCCACCTCCACAGGCGCCGGCCGCGTACATCCCGCCTCCGCCACCTACCTACGATTGGGGCGGCGTCTATATCGGCATCAATGGCGGCTACGGCTTCGGCACCGCCAAATGGACCCCATCCGGTGGCGGCGCCAGCAGTGAACACGCCAACGGCGGGATCGTCGGTGGCACGCTCGGATACAATTACCAGATCGGCGCGTTCGTGATGGGCGTGGAAGGTGATTTTGACTGGTCGGGCATCAACGGTAGCACCGCGGGTAGCGTCTGCGTTGTCACCGGAAATTGTCAAACTGGGAACACTTGGCTGAGCACGCTGCGTGGGCGCGTAGGTTTCGCGGCGGATCGCGTCTTGTTCTACGGCACCGCCGGCGGCGTCTTTGGCAATGAGCAAATAACACAAAGCGGCGTCACCAGCACCCACACCCAAGCCGGCTGGACCGCTGGCGTCGGTGTCGAAACTGCTTTTGCCCAAAATTGGACGGCTAAGCTCGAATACCTCTACGCCAACCTCGGCACCGGGAGCGTGACCTGCGTGTCAGCTTGCGTAGGCTCTCCTATTCCCGTTTCCGTCGGATTGACGGACAACCTGATACGCCTCGGCGTCAACTATAAGTTCTGACCGATCCGGGTGCGTAGTCAGTCGCTCGATCAACGCATCAATTGAAACCTCGAGGACTGGGTTGCCATGAAAAAACTCTTCTTGTCTTTCGCGATTGCGACGGCCTTCGTGGCGACATGGGTCTCTGCGCGAGCCGCCGATTTACCAATGGCTCCTTCATATCAGCCCGCGCCTGCCCCCGTGGTCGCGCGCGTCTACAATTGGACGGGATTCTATGTCGGCGTGAATGGTGGTTACGGCTGGGGTAGTCAGGATCCCCTCAACATCATCACTAACCGTTTCGACAGCTTTTCCACCAGCATAGCCGGCGGAGCGTTCGGCGGAACGCTCGGCGCTCAAATTCAAGCGGGCCACGTCGTGATGGGCCTGGAGGCGGACCTTGATTGGGCGGCTATCAGCGGATCTTCCATTGATACTCCGACGGTTGGTGGGATTGGAGGCTTGGGAGGGCCGTTCAACGCGAAGACCAATATCGACTGGGAAAGCACCGTAAGGGCGCGCGTCGGGTACGCAAACGACAACTGGCTCTTCTATGGAACCGGCGGCGCCGCCCTGCTGGGGGCCAAAACCACCCTAACTACCGCAGGCGGCGCAACAGTTTGTGGCGGGGTCTTTGCCAATTGCTCGGGCACCGATCGTCAGGTCGGCCTCGTACTCGGAGGAGGCCTCGAATACGGATTTTCCCCAAATTTAAGCGCAAAGCTCGAGTATCTCTATATCACCGCAGCTTCGCTCGAAGTCTCAAGTCACGGTGAGATACGAGCAGGCTTGAATTATCGTTTTGGCGGAATGTGACGGACCCTCGCACGCGCACCCATTTGGTATCCGATTGACCTCGAATCGCGGTCGATATTAGCCTGCAATAGAATCCTCCAGCATCCAGAATTGCTTCATTCGAAATCATTGAACGTGTCGCTGCTGCGGTTCGAATGTGGTTCAGCGGACGGTTTAACAAAATAGACGATGATTTTTCCGATTCTGCATAGCGTCAATGTCACCCTGCATTCAATCTCGAATTCACATCGACGATGTCGGAGCACATTTCGCGAATTGCGAATGGCAGCGTCGTTTGAAAGGAGCAAGGAAAATGCGAAGACTTCTCGCCATGGCAGCACTGGGTCTTGCGTTTGCAAGTTCCGACGCGCAGGCACAAGTGGGTCTGTCTACCTACGCCGACTCCAACGGATTTCTCGATGTCCAAACGCTAACCTGCGCGCAGCTTGCAAACACATGGCAGCAAGATGCCGACATGCTCACCACGTGGTACAGCGGCTGGTATAACGGTCTCGCAAAGAAGCATTTTCTCCATGTCGGAAGATCGAAAGAGCTCGAACACCAGGTAATTGAATACTGCAAAGCAAACCCGCAACTTCGGATCATCGACGCGATCGCCGTTATTTTCAAGGATGAGAGGGCAAGACAAGGCGTTGATTACTAAGCTGCGTTGCGGCATGGCATGTAATGACGCCCAATCCGGTCAAGTTTCAGGATGACTCCGAGGTTTTCCGTTTCGGTGGGTTCGGCACTGTCCTTTTGATTTCACTTTTGACATTCATCGGACTATATCCCCTGATGTTAGGTGAAATTGCCGGCCGGCTCGCCGGCGGCATGATTCTCGCTGTGATCCTGGTAGCGAGCTCCATAACTGCCAGTCAGTCGCGGACGCTTCGCACGACCGGCGTCGTTCTGGCGATTTTAGCCATCGGGCTTCAGGTCGAATGGCTAATTACCGATAACGGAATCGTAGAGGCCATAGACGCGGCCGTTTTTGCAGTTTTCTTTCTTTACACAGCATTGCTGATCTTCCGTCACGTCCTTTCGTTCGGACCAGTTTATGCTGACAGGGTGCATGCAGCGCTGAGCGTCTACATTCTTTTGGCGCTGTGTTGGGCATTCATCTACGCGTTGATTGAAATTGTGTCGCCGGGGGCGTTTTCACTCGGGGCAACTTCCTCCACTGTGACGGCCCCATTGAAGGGAGCGTACTTGCTCGGCGACATGCTTCACCTGAGCATCGCGACTCTCACATCGACCGGATACGGCGATATCACACCTGTGGCTCCGTTCGCGCGATCAATGAGTCAACTGGAGCAGTTGCTAGGAGTTTTTTACATAGCAGTACTGATATCACGCTTGGTCGGCATTTATCCGGCGAACGATCGGCTGTGACGGCGACGTATTGGCCGTCGACGTGATGCATAACTAGAGAAGTTCTTACATTGTAATCGGAGAACAGCTACCGGCTTTCCCGCCAGCTAACAATATTGCGCATAGACTTTGTCGACAAAACACATGCGCGACGAACTCCACCGACCATGTCAAAACTCGATGTGGACGAAACTTTTTTCGATCCGCTTGTCACGGGATAATCAAGTTTCCGTGATATTCAATTTTCCGAATTTGCATAGCGCGCTGAACCATCACTAGCCCAATGTGACGTCGAGGAAGCCCTGAGCGATGCGGGACCTAGTCGCTAATGACGAGCGCGCGTTTGAAGGCTCGGTCTAATCGCGGGTGATCGGTCGTTAGTCAGTTTAGGTCGATCGCGAGGAAGGAAGTGATCCTCCGCAATTGGCGAAATCCGATACGTTTGTTGGTTCTCTTGGTGTCCTGACGGTGACAGAGCCACCCTCCGGCCCGCAGCCGAAATAACTGCCTTCCACCCCAACGAATACGAAAGCGAAGACTCAGCAGAATGAGGAGATTGTCGTGAATAATGACCAAAAGATTGGAAAGTCCGAGGATCGTGTCAATCAAAACGGCGAAGGGCTCAAACGCCGCGATCTGCTGCTGAGCGGTAGCTCTTTGGTAGCTGCATCGGCGCTGTTGGGTGCAGGTGCTGCAACTTCTGCGCAAGCGCAGCAACCGGTACGGACGCCGCCATCCGGGCAAAGGCCCAACATCGTCGTCATCATGGGCGACGATATCGGCTGGTTCAATATCGGGGCCTATCACCAGGGGATCATGTATTCGACAACGCCGAACCTGGACAAGTTGGCCAGCGAAGGCATGCGCTTCACCGACTACTACGCGGAGCCGAGCTGCACCGCCGGCCGCGCCAATTTCATCACTGGAGAACTGCCGATCCGAACCGGCCTGACCACGGTCGGCCAGGCCGGCGCCACGGTCGGTATTCCTGATGAGGCTCCGACGATCGCGACGGCACTGAAGTCGATGGGTTATGCCACCGGCCAATTCGGCAAGAATCACCTCGGCGACTTGAACCGCTACCTGCCGACCGTCCACGGCTTCGATGAGTATTTCGGCTACCTCTACCACCTTGACGCGATGGAGGATCCGTTCTGGCACTCCTATCCGCATGACGCCATTGACAAGGTCGGGCCGCGTAACTTGGTCCACAGCTTCGCCACCACGACCGACGACCCGACAGTGCAGCCCCGTTGGGGCAAGATCGGCAAGCAGAGGATCGAGGACATGGGGCCGCTACCGCCCCACCCGACGCCGGGCATCAAATACAATATGGAGGCCGTTGACGAAGACATTCTCGACTACACGACTAAGTTCATTGACAAGGCCAAGGCGGACGGCAAACCATTTTTCGTGTGGCTCAATCCGACCCGTGCGCACGTCATCTCGCATCTGTCGCCGAAATATCAAGCAAAGCTGACCGGCACCAACCAGTGGTACCTTGAAGAAGCTGTGATGGCCCAGCTCGACGACGTTGTCGGCGGGGTGATGGAGAAGTTGAAAGCCGACGGGCTCGACGACAATACGATCGTCGTGTTCACGACAGACAACGGCACCGAGAACTTCACCTGGCCCGACGGCGGCAACACGCCATTTGCCGCCGGCAAGGGAACGATCATGGAGGGCGGCATGCGCGTGCCGATGATCGCCCGCTGGCCGGGGCACATTCCGGCGGGAAAAGTCGAGAACGGCCTGATGTCGGGGCTGGATTTTTTTCCGACCTTGGTAGCAGCCGCGGGGAATCCGAATATCAAGCAGGAATTGCTACAGGGCAAGCAGCTCGGCGACACGACGTACAAGGTTTTTCTCGACGGTTACAATCAGTTGGACCTGCTGACTAGTAAGGGGCCATCAAATCGACATGAGATCTTCTACTTCGCTGAAGGTACTTTGGGCGCGGTTCGTATCGACGATTGGAAGTTCAGAATGATCGACCAGCCCGACGGGTGGATTGGGGGAACGGTAAAAGTTGACTGGCCGATCCTCTCCAATCTTCGACTCGATCCGTTCGAGCGAATGCAGTTTGCGAAGGGCAATACCGGATCCTTCGAATACGTGTCGGACTTTTACATCCATGAGTTCTGGCGCTTTGTCTACCTACAGCAGAAAATCGCCGAATACGCTCCGAGCTTTATCGCGTTCCCGCCGATGCAAAAGGGCGCAAGCTTTAACCTCGACGCCCTAAAAGCCGAGCTCGAAGAGCGGATAAGGCAGATGAAAGGCAAAATGGAGTAGCTTGGCGGGCAAGGTAAAGGGCACGTCGTGCCTCGCCAACGGCTCACCGATTGAGCGCTTGCGAATGCGTGAGTGTGCGCGCCACTGTAAGATCGAAATGAGATAACAGGCCGGAGAACGACAATGCTCAGCTTCACTCGTACAATAAAACTCGTTGGGGCACTTCTGATCGCCGCCGCAATGCTA
>Ga0182024_10011434_pt1 | contig 17818 bp, 30 predicted proteins | sample P32metaG_FD_120480 | JGI IMG/M metagenome (GOLD analysis project Ga0182024, IMG submission 120480) | Permafrost microbial communities from Stordalen Mire, Sweden - P3-2 metaG (Illumina Assembly) | ecosystem: Environmental > Terrestrial > Soil > Wetlands > Permafrost | place: Sweden: Stordalen... | reverse complement strand
CGAGATGGTGATGCCGGGCGACAACGTGTCGGCGGAAATCAGCCTGATCACGCCGGTGGCTCTCGAGAAGGGGCTGCGCTTCGCCATCCGCGAAGGCGGCCATACCGTCGGCGCAGGCGCCGTCACGGAGATCATCGAATAATTTATGTCAGCCGGAGAAAAAATTCGCATTCGTTTGAAAGCGTACGATCACCGAATTCTCGACCAGTCCACGCGCGAGATCGTCGAGACCGCCAAGCGTACCGGCGCAAATGTTGCCGGACCGATTCCTCTGCCCACGACGATTAACCGGTGGACGGTACTTCGTTCCCCGCACGTGGACAAGAAATCGCGCGAGCAGTTCGAGATGCGCACGCACAAGCGCCTGATCGATATCCTCGAGCCGACGCCGGACACGGTGGACGCGCTGATGAAGCTCGATCTGCCGCCGGGAGTGGACGTGGAAATCAAGGCCTTCGGGCGCGAGCACGGCGGCAAGTAAGGGCGCGGCGTAAATCAGATACGTGCTGTATTTGGAGCCGGGTTGAAACGGGTCTGGGCTCCCCGCCTGCCGGCAGGCAGGTACTTGGAGCCCAGCAGAATCGGGTCGGGGCTCTACTTGGAGCCCAGCGGAATAAGAGACAGACGGAGCAACTTCGATGGCAGTCAACGGAATTCTAGGAATCAAGCTGGGCATGGCCCAGGTCTTCGCCGACGATGGCAGCGCGGTAGGCTGCACAGTCCTGCAGGCGGGGCCCTGCGTCGTGGTGCAACGCCGCACTAAGGAAAAAGACGGCTACGATGCCGCGCAACTTGGCCTGGTGGAATTCATCAAGCCGCAACGGATCACCAAGCCAATGACGGGGCATTTTAAGAAGGCCGATGTGGCGCCGATGCGCCGCCTCCAGGAAGTTCGCCTCGAGGACTCCGCCGATGAAACCAAGGCCGGCGATCGCGTTCTGGTCGACAGCTTCAAGCCCGGCGAATATGTGGACATTACCGGCATCAGCAAGGGCAAGGGCTTCGCGGGCGCCGTGAAGCGGTGGCACTTCGCCGGAGGAGATGCGACGCACGGATCGATGTTTCATCGCGCACCCGGAGGAATTGGCGCGAGTTCGTTTCCGTCGCGTGTCTGGCCCGGGCAGCATTTCCCCGGCCACATGGGCGATCGCCGCATAACGGTAAAAAACATCCGCGTCGTGAAGGTGGACACCGACGAGAATTTGCTATTGGTTTTCGGATCGGTGCCGGGCCCGGCGGGAAGCTACATTCTCATCCGGAAGGCGCGGAAGTCGAAGTAACGGAATTTGCGGGTGCGGGCTGTATTTGCAGCCCGCGTAATTAAAGGACGCGACGACAATGGCGGTTGTGGACATCAAGAATCTCGAAGGTAAGAACGTCGGCCAGATGGACCTGCCCGATGCGGTGTTTGGGGCGAAGGTGAACCCCGACCTGCTGCATGAAACCGTGCGCTGGTACCAGTCGGGGATGCGCGCGGGAACGCACAAGACCAAGGGCCGCGGCGAAGTGTCCGGCTCAGGCAAGAAACTCTGGAAGCAGAAGGGTACTGGCCGCGCGCGTGTCGGATCGATTCGCAGTTCGATCTGGCGCAAGGGTGGAACGGTACACGGGCCGGTGCCGCACAAGTATTCCTACCGCCTGCCGCGCAAGATGGTTCTGGGCGCGCTCCGGTCAGCGCTTTCGGCAAAGCTTGCCGAGCAGAAGCTGGTCGTCGTGGACGCCTGGCAACTGGATTCGCACAAGACCAAGCCGTTCCGCCAGGTGCTCGATCGTCTGGACGGTGACACCAAGACCGTGCTTCTGATTGAGATTTCGGCCAACAGGAATCTTGAGCTTGCGAGCCGGAACCTTGCAGGCGTCAAGCTGGTTGCGCCGCACGCGCTTCAGCCCTACGACCTGTTGCGCCACGATCATCTGGTGCTCTCGAAAGAAGCCGCCGTGCGCCTGGGAACGACGTTGGGTCCCCGGGTAGCAACGCCCGCTTCCGATATCGTGAAGATTGAAGCGGCGCCCGCGGAAGCTCCCAAGGCCGCCGAGCCCGCCGCCAAAAAGAAAAAGGCCTCGCCCGCGAAAAAAGCGCCGGCAAAGAAGCCCGCGGCAAAAAAGGAAAAGGGCAAGAAGTAAGCCCGGGACGAACCCATGAACATCACGCCATTTCAAGTAATTCGCAGGCCCATCATCACTGAAAAGGGCCTAGCCGTAAAAGAGACTCAGCACACGGTCGTCTTTGAAGTCGCCATGGACGCGACCAAGACGCAGATTCGGGAAGCGGTGCAGAAGATTTTCAAAGTCAAGGTTGCCGGGGTACGCACGGGAATTCATCACGGCAAGTTTCGCCGCCGCGGCCGCGCCGAGGGTTTTCGCCGCGACTGGAAGAAGGCCTATGTCAAGCTGGCGGCCGGCGAAAAAATGATCGAGTACGCGGACAATCTGTAGTCCGGCTGTAGTCCGGGGCGGTCCCCGGGATTTCGGCGTCGGGCAGAGGATCACCCGGCAGCGGGACTCCGCGGGGCGTGCCAGGGGAAGAGAGCAAAGTTATGGCACTGAAAAGCTTTAACCCATATACAGCTTCACGGCGCTTCGTGACCATGCTCGATAAGAGCGAGATCACCAAGCAGGAGCCGGAGAAGTCTCTGGTCGAGCCGAAAAAGCGCTCGGGCGGACGAAACTCTCACGGCGAAATCACGATCTGGCACCGCGGCGGCGGCCACAAGAAGCAATACCGCACCATCGATTTCCGCCGTGAAAAAACGGGAATCCCCGCGCGTGTTGCCGCCATCGAATATGACCCAAACCGTTCGGCGCGCCTCGCGCTGCTGCACTATGCCGACGGGGAGAAACGTTACATCCTGCACCCGATCGGGCTCGAGGTGGGCATGACGGTGCAGACCGGCGAGGGAGCGGACATTCTGCCGGGCAACGCTATGGCGATCCGGCACATTCCGCCGGGAACGCAGTTGCACAACCTGGAGCTACAGCCCGGCAAGGGCGCGCAAGTGGTACGCGCCGCGGGAGGTTCCGCGCAACTGCTCAGCAAGGAAGGCGATATCGCGCTGGTCAAGCTGCCTTCGGGCGAAGTTCGCAAGTTCGCACTCGATTGCCTGGCGACGATCGGCCAGGTCGGAAATCTCGATCACGAGAATGTTACGTACGGCAAGGCGGGGCGCACGCGCTGGCATGGGCGGCGGCCAACAGTTCGCGGCGTGGCCATGAACCCGGTCGACCATCCGCACGGCGGCGGCGAAGGCCGCGTGAAGGGCAATCACCCGCAAACACCGTGGGGTTTCCCGACCCTGGGCGCGAAGACGCGGCATAATCGCCGGTCCGACAAGCAGATTGTGCAGAGGCGCAAGCCGTAACCGGGTGCGGGCTCCACTTGGAGCCCGCCGAAATAAAGTGTGGGCTCGACTGTTACGCGGAACGTTTCGAGTGAAGCGTGGAGCCCACCAGAACAAAGATTTTTTGAAACAGTTCAACAGCAACAAAAATACTCAGCCTGGCGCGGCGGGTATTTGAGAGCAAGTTGAGACGACGATGATGAGTGCAACACGAAGCAGGAGAACACGATCGACCGCACGCCGGGTGGCGCGAACGCGCAAACCGGCGCGCGCGGCGGCGCCTCCGGCAAAGCCGGCGAAGCCCGCGACACGGTTTGCGGCGGCAGTTCCGGTACAGGTGCTCTACCGCCTATGCAAGCCCGGATGGGCTGTCACCGTGGAGAAGACACCGAACGCTCAGGGCACACGGTTTGTCTGCCCGTTCTGTCCGATTTCACACCGCGTGCCGGGACCTGTGCGCGGATTCAAGAAACTGCGCCGCGCGCAGTGGGTCAAGCTGCGCCGGGTTGAAGAGTAGCGGGTGCGTGCTCCCCGCCTGCCGGCAGGCAGGCACTTGGAGCCCGCCGGAATCGGGTGCGGGCTGTACTTTTACGCTGAACGCTTCAAGTGAAGCGTGCAGGCCGCCGGAAGAAAAGTTGAGGAGTAGGGAGAATCAATGGCACGCTCGCTAAAAAAAGGCCCGTTCATCGACAGCCACCTTCGCGACAAAGTGGCGGGGATGAACATGCGCAATGAAAAGAAAGTCATCAAGACGTGGTCGCGACGGTCGACGATTCTTCCGGACATGATCGGCCACACGATCGCCGTGCACAATGGCAGGAAATTTATCCCGGTGTATGTCACCGAGCAGATGGTCGGGCACAAGCTGGGGGAATTCGCTCCCACGCGGACGTTCAAGGGCCACGCGGTCAAGGCCGCGCTCGAGCGGGCGGCGGGAGTTGCCGGCGCACCGGGAGCTCCGGCGGCCGGAGCGGCACCTGCAGGAGGCGGCGCGCCGTCAGCGCCGAAGGCTTAACCCATGGCCAACGAACCCCTGCAAGCCCCGGCAATTCAGGCAGTCGCGAGCGCGCGGCACGTGCGCATGTCGCCGCAAAAAGTTCGCCTGGTGGTGGACATGATCCGCGGTCAGCGCGCGGAAGATGCGCTTCAGATTTTGCGCTTCACCAAGAAGCGCGCGACGCGCGATGTCGAAAAAGTTCTGCGAAGCGCGATCGCCAATGCCGAGCGCAAGGCGGAAGACGCCGGCGCATCGCTCGATGTGGATCGCCTGTTCGTTTCGGAATGTTTTGTGAACGAAGGCTCGCGCTGGAAGAGGTTGCGTCCGGCGCCGATGGGCCGCGCGTTCCGGTATCAGCGCCGTACCAGCCACATCGTCGTCGGCGTTCTCGAGCACCATCACGCCGTGCGCGAGCGCGTGGCCGCGGCGCAGGCGGAGGCGGAATCGCAAAAGGGCGTCAAGGGAGCCGTGAAGAAGGCTCGCCAGGCGCTGACCGGGAAAAAGAAGCCGGCAGGAAAGTCCAAAAAGTAGCGGGAGGAAGCTTTGGGACAGAAGACACATCCATATGGGTTCCGGCTGGGCTACAACAAGCCCTGGAAATCGCGTTGGTACGCGGATCGCGATTATGCCGACCTGCTTCATGAAGACGTCGCGCTGCGCGCGCAGCTCAAAGACAAGCTGCGTTCGGCCGGGATCAGCTCGATCGACATCGAACGGGCCGCGAACAAGCTGGTGATTCGCCTCTTCACGGCGCGTCCGGGAATCATTATCGGTCGCAAGGGCGCGGAAATCGACAAGCTCAAGGGCGAGATCCAGAAACGCACCAAACGCGAAGTGCACATCGACATTCAGGAAGTTCACCGTCCCGAACTCGACGCGCAACTCGTCGCCGAATCCATCGCGCTGCAGCTTGAAAAGCGCGTGGCCTTCCGCCGCGCAATGCGCAAAGCGGTTGACTCGGCCCTGCGGTTCGGCTGCAAGGGAATCAAGATTCGCGTGGCCGGGCGTCTGAACGGCGCGGAAATCGCCCGCAAGGAATGGTATTTGCAAGGGCGGCTGCCTCTGCAAACCCTTCGCGCGGACATTGATTTTGGATTTGCCCAGGCTTTCACCACCTATGGAGTGATTGGCGTGAAGTGCTGGGTATATCAAGGGGAAAAGATCCCCGAGCGCGGGCAGACAAAGCCCGCAGCGGCGCTGGCCGCGGTTTAACCAAGACAAATTAGGAGATTTTGAGGACCGACTACGATGTTAATGCCAAAGAAGGTGAAGTACAGAAAGCAGCAGCGCGGGCGGCGCGCGGGCAAGGCGTGGCGGGGCGGAGAACTATCCTTCGGCGAGTATGGGCTGAAGGCGCTCGAGCCGGCCTGGATTACCGACCGCCAGATCGAAGCTTCGCGCGTGGCCATTACCCGGTTTATCAAGCGCGGAGGCAAACTCTGGATCCGGATTTTTCCGGACAAGCCTTTCACCAAGAAGCCCGCGGAAACCCGCATGGGCAAGGGCAAAGGAGCTCCCGAGCACTGGGTCGCTGTGGTGAAGCCGGGGCGCATCATGTTTGAAATGGCGGGTGTGGATCTGGCCACCGCCAAGCAAGCCATGGAACTGGCGGCGCACAAGCTGCCGATTCACACGCGGTTCGTCAGCCGGGAAGGATCACTGTAATGCCCAGCCGGGTTGAAAAATTGCGCGATCAGGACACGGCCGAACTTGCCGCGCGGCAAAACGAGCTTGCCGAGCAGGTATTCCGTCTCCGCTTTCAGCTCTCGACGGGACAGGCCGAAGCCGTCACCAAACTGCGCTCGGCGCGAAAAGATCTTGCGCGGGTTAAGACCCTGCTTCGCGAGCGCGAATTGAGGAAGCAATAATGGAAACGGGAACAGCAGTCGTGCCCGCGCGGCACCAGCGCCAGGAACTCACCGGCGTGGTCACCAGCGCGAAGATGGAAAAGACGATTGTGGTCAAGGTCACGCGCCTGGTGCAGCACAAGCTCTACACGCGCGTGATGAAAGTATCGAAGAAATTTTATGCGCACGACGAAAAGCGCGAAGCGCGTTTGGGCGACACGGTGAAAATCGTGGAAACGCGGCCCATGTCGAAACTCAAGCGCTGGCGGCTCGCGCAGGTGGTCAGGCGCGACACTCGCGTGAATTGACGCGAAAAACTTTGAACAGGATTGGTACGGGTGCGGGCTCTACTTGGAGCCCGCCGGAACAAGGACAACTGTCATGATTCAGATGAGAAGCTGGCTTACGGTGGCCGATAATTCAGGAGCGCGTCAATTGACCTGCATTCTGCCGCTGGGCGGGGATGCGGGCAGCCGCGCGGGTCTTGGCGATGTGATCACCGCCGCGGTCAAGGAAGCGGCCCCGGACAGCCCGATCAAGAAGGGCAAGGTCGTGAAGGCCGTCGTGGTACGCACCCGCAAGGAGCATCGCCGCAAGGATGGCACCTACATTCGCTTCGATGACAATGCCGCGGTGCTGATCAACGACGCGAACGAGCCGGTGGGCACGCGCGTTTTTGGCCCGGTGGCGCGCGAGCTGCGTGAAAAGAAATTCGCCAAGATTGTTTCCCTGGCGCCGGAGGTGTGGTGATGCCGTTGCGCAACCGTGTAGAACAGCCATCCACCACCGCGGGAATCAAAAGGGGCGATCAGGTTCGCGTGATGACGGGCCGAGACAGCGGCAAGACCGGCCGGGTCCTCGCCGTGAATCCGAGCAAGCGCACGGTGACGGTCGAGCATGCCGGCATGATCAAGCGGCACACGCGTCCCAACCCGTCGAAGAACATCAAGGGCGGCATCGTCGAGAAGGAAGGCCCGCTGTCGATATCCAACGTTTTATTGTTTTGCGTTGCCTGCAATAAAGGCACGCGCCTCGGGCACAAGATGCTGCCCGACGGCACCAAGGAGCGCGTCTGCCGCCGTTGCGGCAACACGCTGGAAAAGTAGACCAACTAAGATGATGAGCCGAATGCACGAACGTTATCGAAAGGAAGTTGTCCCCGCCCTGATGAAGCATTTTGGGCGGACCAACCCGATGTCTGTGCCGAAGGTAGCCAAGGTGATCGTCAACATCGGCATGGGCGAGGCCAGCCAGAACGTGAAGCTGCTCGACGTGGCAGTGGTCGAGCTGGGGCAGATTACCGGGCAGAAGCCGGTGGTGACGCGCGCCAAGAAGTCGATCGCGAACTTCAAGATTCGCCGCGGCATGCCGATCGGCTGCTGCGTCACGCTGCGCGGCGACCGGATGTACGAATTTCTTGACCGGCTGTGCAACGTGGTGCTCCCGCGCGTGCGTGATTTCCGCGGGCTTCCTCCGAACGCGTTTGACGGCCGCGGCAACTACACGATGGGACTCAAGGACCAGCTCGTGTTTCCCGAAATTGATTATACGCGCGTGGACAAGATCAAGGGCATGAACATCACTCTGACGACGACGGCCAAAAACGATGAAGAAGGCCGTGAGTTGCTGAAGCTTCTGGGCGTGCCGCTGCGCCCGCAAGCCTAACCATTACGGGTGCGGGCTGCCCGCCTGCCCGCAGGCAGGCACTTGCAGCCCGCCGGAAAAAGGACTTTCAGGAGAAACTATGGCGCGAACCTCACAATTCGCCAAGATGCGCAAGAAGTTGAAGTACAAGATTCGTATTCGCAACCGCTGCCGCCTGTGCGGCCGGCCGCGCGGATACCTGCGCAAATTTCAGATGTGCCGCATCTGCTTCCGAAGCCACGCGCTGCGCGGGGAAATTCCCGGCGTGGTGAAGGCGAGCTGGTAGCAACCAGACTGAAAATGGAAAAGGACTATGCAAACTGACCCGATCTCCGATTTACTGACGCGAATTCGCAACGCTGCCAAGGCGCGCCATGCCCGCGTGGATATCCCGACCTCGAAGTTAAAAGTCGAAGTCGCGCGAATTTTGAAGGAAGAAGGCTACATCTCGACCTACAAGCTGGTCGAGGAAAACAAGGTCCGGAAAACCCTGCGCCTCTTTTTGAAATACACGCCGGACAAGCGCAGCGTGATTACCGACCTGAAGCGCATTTCAAAGCCCGGGAGCCGCCGATATAAAGCGTCGATCGAAATCCGGCCCGTGGTCGGCGGCATGGGCATCAGCATCATGACCACGCCCAAGGGCGTGATGACCGGCCGCGCGGCGCGCAAAGCGCACGTCGGCGGCGAAGTGCTGTGCGAAGTCTGGTAGAAGTCTGATAAGCGTCCGTTAGCAGGAGAGCCATCAAGCTATGTCGCGCATTGGAAGAAAACCGATTGCCGTGCCCGCGGGCGTGAAGATTCAAATCGCCCCGGATTCGGTCGAAGTGCAGGGGCCCAAAGGTAAACTGAGCGTGAATCTGCCTCGGGGGATTACCCTCGAGCAGAAAGGCGCGGAGCTTCACGCCATTCGCGATAGCGACGATCACGCCGCGTTGCATGGCCTCGCGCGCGCCCTGGTGGCCAATGCGGTACAAGGCGTCACGACGGGATTCAAGAAGGACCTGGACATTGTCGGCGTCGGGTATCGCGCCGAACATAAGGGCAAAATGGTGAACTTCGCGCTGGGATATTCGCATCCCGTCGAGTTTCCCATCCCCGAAGGCATCGTCATCACGGTCGAAAAGCAGACGCACCTGACGGTTTCCGGCGCGGATCGCGGCAGGGTCGGCCAGGTTTCCGCCGATATTCGCGCGCTGCGTCCGCCCGATCCGTACAAGCAAAAGGGCATTCGCATTACCGGCGAGCGTCTCAAGAAGAAGGCGGGCAAGGCTGGCGCGGCAAAGACCGGCGCGTAGAGATTCGGGAAATTTTTCAAGGAGAGAATTGTGGCAACGAAACAAGTCAGAAAGTTGTCGCGCGATGCGCGCCGCGAAAGGATTCACCGCCGCGTGCGGACGCGCGTAAGCGGAACGCCCGAGCGGCCCCGGCTGTGCGTGTATCGCTCGAACGGAAACATCTATGCGCAGGTGATTGATGATGGCACCGGGCGCACTCTGGCTTCGGCCAGCTCGATCGACGCGGAAACACGCAAGGATCTGAAAAACGGCAATAACGTGGCCGCCGCCAAAGTGATTGGAAAAATGATCGCGGAACGCACCCGCGCCGCTGGAATCGAACAAGTGGTATTCGATCGCGGCGGGTATATGTATCACGGACGAGTGGAAGCCCTGGCCGCTGCGGCCCGGGAAGCGGGGTTGAAATTCTAAGCCTATGTCGAAACACATTCTGAGAGAAACCCTGGCGGTCCGGCGCAACATTCAAGTCAACGCCAACAACTTGAAGGATCAAGTCGTGGCCATCCAGCGCGTGACCAAGGTCGTCAAGGGCGGAAAGAATCTCAGTTTTTCGGCTCTCGTCGTCGTGGGAGATCAGGCGGGCCATGCCGGCTTCGGAATGGGCAAGGCGCGTGAAGTGCCCATGGCCATCCGCAAGGCGATCGAACAAGCGAAGAAGAACCTGATTCACTTGAACCTGAAGGGCACGACGATTCCGCACCAGGTTCTCGGCTTGTATGGTTCCGGGCAGGTGCTGCTCAAGCCCGCCCCCGAAGGTACCGGAATTATTGCCGGCGGCCCGGTGCGCGCCGTGATGGAAGTTGCGGGAATTTCCAATGTGCTGACGAAGTCGATTGGCACGTCGAACCCGCACAACGTCATCAAGGCCACCTTCGACGCTTTGTTGCGCCTCAAAGACATTGCCAAGGTAGCTGAACTTCGATCGAAAACCGTGGAGGAACTCGGGCGCTGATTTGCCGGGTCACTATTAACGATGGCGAAGAAAACAGCAGGAACGCTGAAAATCAAGTGGGTGCGAAGTTTCATTGCCTGCCCACGTGGCATGCGGCAAACCATCCGTGGGCTGGGCTTTCGCCGCATGAATCAAGTGGTCGAGCACCCCGATAATCCCGCCGTTCGCGGGATGATCCTAAAGGTACGGCATCTGGTGGTTGTGGAAGAAATTGCAAATTGAGGACAACATGGCCGTAAACCTATCTAATCTGAGGCCAGCACGCGGATCGCGACACAAAAAAGTGCGCGTAGGACGCGGCATCGGCTCCAAACTCGGCAGAACGTCGGGTAAAGGCAACAAAGGACAGAAATCGCGCAAGGGATATTCGCGGCGGCCCGGTTTTGAGGGCGGCCAGATGCCTCTGCGCCGCCGGATTCCCAAGCGCGGCTTCCACAATCCGACGCGCGTCGAATTTGCCGTCGTGAACGTGGAAATGCTCAACGGTTTTGCTGCAGGAGAAACTGTGACGCCGGAATTGCTGCGCGGTACGGGGTTGATCCGGGAAATGCGCGCGGCGATCAAGGTGTTGGGCGACGGGGAACTCAATATCGCGCTCACCGTGCAGGCGCACAAGTTCAGCAAATCGGCCGAGGAGAAAATCACCAAGGCCGGAGGTAAGGTCGAAATATTGCCATGAACCAGTTCTTTGAAGCATTCGCCAACATGTTCCAGATTCCGGACCTGCGCAAGCGGCTGATGTTTACGCTTGCGATGTTGGCGGTGTACCGGCTGGGCGCTTTCCTGCCCACGCCGGGAATCAATACCGACGTCCTGGCGCAGTTCTTCAACCAGAACCAGGGCTCGGTCTTGGGCGTTATCGACCTGTTCAGCGGCGGCAACTTCCGCCGGTTGACGATTTTCGCTTTAGGCATCATGCCGTACATTACGGCATCGATCATTTTGCAGTTGATGCAGGTGGTGTGGCCGTACCTGGAACGCCTGCAAAAAGAGGGCGAACTCGGCCGGCGCAAGATCACTCAATACACGCGCTACCTCACGATCCTGCTCAGCGTCGTGCAATCGTTTTCGATTGCCGAAACCCTGCAGCGCACGGGCGGCCCCGGGAATCAGCCCCTGGTTTACAATCCCGGCGTCGCTTTCGTGCTGATGACGATTCTCACGCTGACCACCGGCTCGGCCTTCATCATGTGGCTGGGCGAGCAGATTACTGAACGCGGCGTGGGCAACGGGATGTCGCTGATCATCTTTGCCGGGATCGTTGTCGGCCTCCCGCGCGCTGTGGCGGACCTGTTTGACAAATTCAGGACCGCGCAGTGGGGCCCATTCACCGGCCTTGCGTTGATCGTCCTGATGGCTTTGATGATCGGAGTGGTGGGCGTCATCGTCTTCGTCGAAGGCGGCCAGAGGCGCATCCCGGTTCAATATGCCAAGCGCGTCATGGGCAGGAAGATGATGGGCGGCCAGATGACCTATCTTCCGCTGCGCGTCAATTCGGGGGGAGTGATCCCGCCGATTTTCGCGAGTTCGCTGCTCACTTTTCCGGGCACGATCAATCTTTTTCTCGGCCAAAGATATAAGGCGATCAACTGGCTGGCCACCAATCTGGCCTGGGGCGAGCCTGCGTACATTTTGGTTTACATTACGCTGATTATCCTGTTCGCGTTTTTCTATGTGGGAATTGTTTTCAATCCCACCGAGCTTGCCGACAACATGCGGAAGTACGGAGGCTTTATCCCGGGAATCCGCCCCGGACGAAACACGTCGGAACATATTGATCGCGTTCTTCGGCGGCTCACGTTTGTCGGCGGAGTTTATCTGGCGGCGGTTTGCCTTCTTCCCGAATGGCTCATGGCGGGGATTCACCTGCAGCATTTGCCACTGGTTGGAACCTGGTTCGACAACCACATGTGGCGATTCGTTCTCGAAGGCCTGAAAGTGAATTTTTATTTTGGCGGCACTTCCTTATTGATCGTGGTAGGCGTTGCGATGGATACGGTCCAACAGATCGAGGCGCAGCTCGTAATGCGTAACTACGAAGGATTTGTAAAAAAAGGAAAACTGCGTGGCCGCCGCTATGGCTGATAATGGAAACGCAAGCGCTTTGCCGCACCCGCAACGGCTGGGGCGAGCGGTGATTCTGCTGGGCCCTCCCGGAGCGGGCAAGGGCACCCAGGCGCAGCGCATTTCGCAATGGTACGGACTGCCGCATCTTTCCACCGGCGATATGTTCCGCGACCATATCCGGCGCGACACCGAATTCGGCCGCAGGGCGAAGCCCTTGATGGAACGCGGCGAACTGGTCCCCGACGAAATCGTGCTCAGCATGGTCGAGGACCGCATTGCACAGCCGGACTGCGCGAACGGCTTCGTGTTCGACGGCTTCCCGCGCACGCAGGCCCAGGCGGATGATCTCGTGCAGATTTGCGAGAAGCTGCATTTCGGCGCCACGATCGTGATTCACATGAAGGTGGATCCGGACCTGTTGATGCGCCGCCTGACGGGGCGCAGAATTTGCAAGGCGAACGGGCATATCTACAATATTTATGACCGCCCGCCGAAGCACGAAGGCATTTGCGATGTCGATGGCAGCGAATTGATTCACCGCCACGACGACACCGAGGGCGTGATCAGCGAGCGCCTTCTGGCGTACAGCGCACAAACCCTGCCTCTGGTAAATTATTACCGGGGGCGTGGGCTGCTGACATCCGTCGATGCCATGGCCGAAGTGGACAAGGTCAGCGAGAGCATTAAAAAGATTCTGAACGGAGCGGAAGTTTCCAAATGATTGTTTGCAAGTCGCAGGCGGAACTCGAAAAAATGCATCGCGCCGGACTGGTCATCTGGGAAGTCCTGAACGACCTGCGCAACATGGCGCGGCCGGGGGTTACGACGAAGGAACTCGATGAATATGCGGAACGTCGCTCGGCGGAATTGAAAGTCCGCCCCGCGTTCAAGAATTACCGCGGTTATCCGGCGACGCTGTGCACTTCGATCAATTCCGAAGTCGTCCACGGGATCCCGTCGAAATCGCGGCGCCTCGAGGAGGGCGACATCATTTCTCTGGATTTCGGCACCGAATTTGCCGGCTATTATGCGGACGCGGCAGTGACGGTTCCAGTGGGTGAAATCACTCCCGAGCTGAAGAAGCTTTTGCAGGTGACTCGGGAATCGCTCGATATGGCCATTGATAAGGTGCGGGTGGGCAACCGGCTGTCGGATATTTCCGCTGCCGTGCAGGATTGGGCCGAGCGCAAGAACGGCTATTCCGTCGTTCGCGATCTGTGTGGCCACGGAATTGGCACACACATTCACGAGGAACCCAATGTGCTGAATTATGGCGAACCAGGCCGGGGCTTGCGCCTCCAGGAAGGCATGGTTTTTGCCATCGAGCCGATGGTAAACATCGGCGGACCCGAGGTGAAAGTGCTTGACGATGATTGGACGGCTGTGACGGCTGACGGCACGAAATCGGCTCATTTCGAGCACACCGTTGCCGTGACCTCGAACGGACCATGGGTTTTGACGCGCCCCCGCGAAATGCAGGGACCGTCTTGGTAGGGGGCGCAAGAGGGCATATGGGCAAGCGACCCGAAGCGGATAAGCGCAAGGCGGACGCCTCCAACCCGAAGGAAGACGCCATCGAAGTGATGGCGACGGTTATCGAGCCGCTGCCCAACGCGATGTTCAAGGTCGAGCTCGAGAACAAGCATCAGGTGCTCGCACACATTTCCGGAAAGATGCGCAAAAATTTTATTCGCATCCTGGCCGGAGACAAAGTGGCCGTCGAGCTTTCTCCCTACGACCTGACGCGCGGCCGCATCGTGTATCGTTATAAGTAGGAACTTTCGGGCTAAAGCTAGAGTCCGGAGTGAAAAAGTCAGGAGCAGGAAATGAAAGTTCGGGCATCGGTAAAAAAGATTTGCGACAAGTGCAAAGTCATCCACCGGCGCGGGGTCGTGCGCGTGATTTGCGTTAACCCCAAGCATAAACAGCGCCAGGGATAAAGAAGCTTTTTGTAAAGAGGAGCACGCATGGCACGTATTGCAGGAGTTGATCTTCCGCCGCAGAAACGCATCTGGGTCGGCCTGACGTCGATCTATGGAATCGGGCAGCCTCGGGCGCGCCATCTTTGCGCCAAGGCGGACGTGGAATTCACGAAAAAAGTGAAGGACCTGACCGAGGAAGAGATTAACCGCCTTCGCCAGGCGATCGAATCCGAAGGCCGCGTGGAAGGGGATCTCCGCAAGGAGGTCCAGATGAATATCCGGCGGCTGATTGAGATTCAATGCTACCGCGGGATTCGCCATCGTCGGAATCTTCCCGTACACGGACAGCGCACGCACACCAACGCGCGCACCCGGAAGGGACCGCGCAAGGGCGCCGTCGCCGCGAAAAAGAAGGTCGCGGCTCGCAAGTAGCCGTCTTTTTAGATCGAGTTTGAATTGAGAGGATAGAGACTTGGCAAAAGAACAGGCAGTAGACGCCACAAAGGCGCCGGAAAAAACATCCAAGCGTAAGAAGGAATTCAAGAAGAAGCGGGAAAAGCGCGTCGTCCCGCATGGCGTGGCCCACATTCAAGCCACGTTCAACAACACGATCATCACGATCTGCGGGCCCGATGGCCGCACCGTGTCGTGGTCGTCGGCAGGATCGATCGGGTTCAAAGGCTCGCGCAAGGGAACGCCCTACGCGGCGCAACAGGCTTCGGCGTCCGCCGCCGGAACCGCGCGCGACCAGTACGGAATGAAATCGATCGAAGTCCGCGTGAAGGGTCCGGGTTCAGGCCGCGAGTCGGCCGTGCGCGCGCTGGCGTCGTCGGGTCTGCACATTGTGCACATCAAGGACGTAACGCCGATCCCGCACAACGGCTGCCGGCCGCCCAAACGGCGCCGGGTTTGATTTAGGCTTATAAGTTCTGAAATAGATAAGGAGAAACGCATTTGGCTCGTCATCGAGAAGCGGTTTGCCGGCTCTGCCGCAGGGAAGGGCAGAAGCTGTTTTTAAAGGGGCTGCGCTGTTTTACCGAAAAGTGCGCCATCGAAAAACGTAATTTCGTTCCAGGTCAGCACGGCCAGTCGCGCCGAGTGAAGAAGCTGGCCGGCTACGGGTTGCAGTTGCGCGAGAAGCAGAAGGTGAAGCGCACCTACGGACTGCTCGAGCGGCAGTTCCGCAATTACGTTGAAAAGTCGGAGCGTGCGCAGGGCCCCACCGGCGAAAACCTAATCGTCATGCTGGAGCGCCGCCTCGACAACGCGGTCTGGCGATCCGGGTTTGCAAGTTCGCGTTCCCAGGCGCGGCAGATCGTGCTGCATGGGCACGTCCTGATCAACGGAAAGAAGGTCAACATTCCTTCCTATCTGGTTGACGTTGGCGAGGAAATCGCGCTCAAGGACAAGATGCACCAGAACACGATGGTGCTCGAAGCCCGCAACGTGGCGCAGAGCCAGAACGCGGTGCAGTGGCTTGAAATCGACCGCGACACGTTTAAAGCCAAAGTGGTTGCGTTGCCCAAGCGCGAAAACGTGCAGACTCCACCGATCACCGAGCAGCTCATCGTCGAGCTGTACTCGAAGTAACGGGTGTGGGCTCCCTGCCTGCCGGCAGGCGCTTGCTTGCCCTGAGGTTCGAAGGGGAGCCGCCCTGAAGCAGTCAGGAAAATTTTCAAATCTCAAATTTCAAATTTGAGATTTCATGTCTCCGCAATCGCGGGGAGGAAGGACTGAGCACATGTGGAAAGGTTTCCAGAAACCTAAGCGTTTGGCGGCCGAACTCGAGTCGCTGACAGATAAATTCGGAAAATTCTCCGCGCAGCCGTTCGAGCGCGGATGGGGCACCACCGTGGGCAACGCTCTTCGCCGGGCTCTCTTGAGCTCGATCGAAGGCGCCGCCATCACGGCCGTGAAAATCGAGGGCGTTCTTCACGAATTTTCCTCGATTCCGGGCGTGGTGGAAGATGCCACCGACATCATACTCAACCTGAAGCAAGTGCCCCTGAAACTCAACAACGATCAGCCGAAAACGATTTTCGTCAACGTCGAAAATCCCGGAGTCGTAACCTCTGCCATGATCGAGGAAGACGCTGATTTCGCGGTGCTCGACAAGACGGTCTATGTCGCCACGGTGAACGAAGGCGGAAAACTTCAGCTCGAAATGCGCGTGAAGAACGGCCGCGGGTACGTTTCGGCCGACCGCAATTTCGACGAGGATCTGCCGATCGGCTACATCCCGGTGGACTCCGTCCACTCCCCCGTGCGCAAGGTCAACTACGCGGTGGAAGCTGCGCGCCTCGGACAGATGACCGACTACGAGAAGCTGGCCCTGGAAGTCTGGACCAACGGTGCGATCACTCCGCAGGATGCCATCGGCCTGGCTTCAAAATTGGTCAAGGACCACATGAGTATCTTCATCAATTTCGAGGAACAGCCTGACGTCATCGAAGAGTCGGTCGAGTCCTACAACGACCCGCGCGTCGAGCACCTGGACCGTTCGGTCGAGGAACTTGAGCTTTCCGTGCGCTCCTACAATTGCCTGAAGAACGCGAACATCCAGTCGATCCGCGAATTGGTTCAGAAGAGCGAAAACGAAATGCTGAAGACGAAAAACTTCGGCCGCAAGTCGCTCAACGAAATCAAGGAAATCCTGCACAAAATGGGCCTGAGTCTGGGCATGAAGTTCGACGAGCACGGCCGCATCATCTGGCCGCCGCTCCCGAGCCAGACCGCGCCGCCAACGCCGGAGGAAACCGCGGGCCTCTAGGCGCGCGTGGAACCCACTCATGCGACATCGCAATTCATTTTCCAAACTTGGGCGCCAGCCGGCCCATCGCCGCGCCACCCTTCGCAACCTCGTGACCAACGTGATTGAGAAGGAGCGCATCACCACGACGCTCACGCGGGCCAAGGCCGCCAAGCCGCTGGTCGAGCAGATGATCACGCTCGGCAAGCGCGATACGCTGCACACCCGCCGCCAGGCCGCCGCTTACCTGATGACGCCCGGCGCAACCAAAAAACTCTTTGCCGACATCGCCCCGCGTTTTTCAGGCCGCGCGGGCGGTTACACCCGGATCATCCACGCCGGCTTCCGGATCGGCGACGGCGCAAACCTCGCCATCCTTGAGCTGCTCGGTTCCAAGCTCAAGAAAAAGGAAAAGAAAGACAAAACCGCCAAACCCGAACCAGAAGAGGAAGAGAAGAAGGAAGAAAAGGTTGGGGCGAAGCAAACATTAACGGGTGGCTAGTAGCCAGCAATCAGAGTTAATAGAAATCTAAGTGTTCATCATGGGCTCAACCTCTTCGAAGTTGGGCCTTTACTTTCCGTTCGATCTCGCCCGAAGAATACACGATGGGGTCGGTTGAAATTCTTGCCCCCTGGCTGCCAAAAAGACTAGAATCCAGCCGTGGCGACACTAACGAATGTCTATGTGTTGAAATATTTGTTTTTGTTTGCTGGACTAATAGGTCTGGTTGGGAATTTGGTAGACAGAGATTGGTTACATGCAGCAGAAGTCGTTACCATAACAGGTCTTCTCTAGATACTTGGTCTTGGTATCGAGCGTCTTTGGGAATATGTATGTCGTAATCTCGCTGGAACGCGCTGGTCACGCTTTTTCAATCAGTATCAATGCTGTCCCATTATAAGTGGAACAGTTTCAATTGCATACAAGGATCGACGTTCTCGAAGTTGTTGGCAACCTGAGAAAACCCTGATAAAAGCGGGGTTTTCTCGAAAAGAGTGATGCT
>Ga0182024_10011433_pt1 | contig 17818 bp, 11 predicted proteins | sample P32metaG_FD_120480 | JGI IMG/M metagenome (GOLD analysis project Ga0182024, IMG submission 120480) | Permafrost microbial communities from Stordalen Mire, Sweden - P3-2 metaG (Illumina Assembly) | ecosystem: Environmental > Terrestrial > Soil > Wetlands > Permafrost | place: Sweden: Stordalen... | reverse complement strand
CTTTGAGCAAACTGCATCCCGATTATCTGACAGGACTCGATTACCTGGTGACCGAGCAGCCCGACCGCGCGCTCGATATGTTCTTAAAGCTCATGGACGCCAATGCGGAAACCATCGAAACGCATTTCGCATTGGGCTCGCTGTATCGCCGTCGAGGCGAAGTCGAGCGCGCCATCCGCATTCATCAAAATTTATTGGCGCGCAAAGAATTAGCCCCCGAGCACCGCGAACAAGCATTGCTGGCATTGGCGCAGGACTACTTGCGGGCCGGGGTGCTCGATCGGGCGGAAGGGTTGTTCGAGCAAGTCAGCGAAGTACCACGGCTGCGTGTTAGCGCACTCGATGCGCTGCGCGGCGTGTACGAGCGGCAGCATGACTGGAGCCAAGCGCTGGGCGCCTATCGGCAACTGGCGCGCATCAAGGCAGCGCCGGCGCGCACCGTCGCCGCACACTATCTGTGCGAACTGGCGACTGTGGCGATCGAGCGCGGCGACATTGACGGTGCGCGATCCTTGCTGACCGAGGCGCGCGAGGAGGCGCTGCTGCCGTTTCCTCGGGCAGCACTCTTGGGTGCGCAGATCGCGGAGCGAGAAGCGCAAACAGATCTGGCCGTAAAGCTCCTCAGACAGGCTCTTAAGGAATCGCCGACTCTGCTGCAGGAAGAATTGCCGCACTTGCTCAAGCTGGTGGGGCCGGCGGAGCGGGACGCCATCTTGAGTGAACTCGTGGCAACAACCGAATTGCGCGACTTCGATGAACTGAAGCGCCTGGTTTTTGCCGCGATTGCGGCGGATCTGGGCTCGGCCGCACCGCTGCGTGCCTCGATTGAAAAAGTATTCTCGCAAGACGCCACCTTGCAGGCGGTGTGGCAGGAAGGCCCGACACAATCCGCGCGCATCGCGCAAGAGATCGGTGCACTATTGGCGCAGGCGGAGAAATACCGGTGCAATGAGTGCGGCTTTTCCGGGCGCAATTTTTATTGGCATTGCCCCGCATGTCATGCCTGGGACACTTTCGAGGCGTACGCAATCGTCAAATTGCGCTAGCGTGGGAATTGTCCGACGGCGAAGCCAAATGAAATCCGTTATGCTTTATTCATGACACACCCAGTAAAAGCGGTCGTATTTCCGGTTGCCGGGCGCGGCACGAGATTTCTCCCCGTCACGAAGGCGAGTCCGAAGGAAATGCTTCCGATTGTGGATAAGCCGCTTATTCAGTACGCGGTGGACGAAGCGCTCTCGGCAGGTGCCGATACCCTGATCTTTATCACCGGTAGCTCGAAGCGCGCGATCGAGGATCACTTCGACTCGAATCCCGAGCTTGAGGCAGTGCTGCAGGCGCAAGGAAAACAGGATCTGCTCGATACGCTGCGCGGAATTCTGCCCAGCTGGGCTTCTTGCGTATACATCCGCCAATCCGCGCCGTTGGGATTAGGCCATGCTGTGCTGTGCGCGCGGCCTGTGGTCGGGAATGCGCCGTTCATGGTGCATCTGGCGGACGATCTGATCGATGCGAAGGTCCCTTGCCTGAAACAGATGGTCGATGTCTTCGACAAGCACCAGGTCAGCGTCCTGGGCGTGCAGAATGTTCCGAAGCAGGACACGGACAAATATGGAATTGTGACGTTGGAGCGATCGATTGCGCCACGCGTCGGAAAGATGTCGCATATTGTGGAAAAGCCAAAGCCTGAAAAGGCCGCCTCAACGCTGGCGGTGGTGGGGCGCTACTTGCTGACACCGGCGATCTTTGACGACCTCGCCAAAATCGGCAAGGGTGCCGGCGGCGAAATCCAGCTCACCGACGGCATCGCGCGGCTCATGCAGCGCGAACCGGTGTATTCCTTCGAGTTCGAGGGCAAGCGCTATGACTGCGGCAGTAAGCTCGGATACTTGCAAGCGACCGTCGAGTACGGCTTGAAGCATCCGAGCTTAGGATCGGAATTCGCGCACTATCTGCGCGACATGGTGCCAAAACTGTCCTAGCGCAAACGACCGGTCTAGTGAGAACGGCCTCGCGACTGACCGAAGCTTCGTGTGCCCGAACTCGATCCGCTGCCCGTGTTCGAACGCGCGCCTGAACTCGGCGGACGGCGCGAATCGCGGCGGTCGTTATTCCCATCCCTGCGTCCACTGCCATGATGATTCTGACCGCCGTGGCGGCCGTGTGCTTGTGCAGGTCGGCCTTCGCGAGACGGCGGCGGTGAGGCGGATTCGACGATCTTGAATGCGGGAGTCGGCAGCGTCGGAATGCTGCGGCGTAGAACGCGTTCGATGTCCTTGAGCAATCCCGATTCATCGGACGACACCAACGAGATCGCCTCGCCATTGGCTCCTGCGCGACCGGTGCGGCCGATGCGATGCACGTAGTCCTCCGGTACGTTGGGCAACTCGTAGTTGACCACTTGCGGCAACTCTTTGATGTCGAGTCCGCGAGCCGCGACTTCGGTGGCGACCAGGCAGGTGACCTGCCCGCGCTTGAACATGTCGAGCGCCTTGACCCGGGCGGCCTGACTCTTGTTGCCATGGATTGCCGCGGCCTGAATGCCGGCGCCCTCGAGCTGTTGCGTCAGGCGATTGGCGCCATGCTTGGTGCGAGTGAAGATCAGCACCTGACGCCATTGACCTTCCTGAATCAGATGCACCAGCAGATGCCTTTTCTGTTCCTTTTGCACCCGGTATGCGCGCTGTTCGACCAGCTCGATCGGCGCGTTGCGCGGGGCGACTTGAACCGACAAGGGATTGTGCAGCAGGCGCTCGGCCAATCCGCGGATATCGTCCGAGTAGGTGGCGGAGAACAGAAGATTCTGACGCTTCTGCGGCAGCAGTTTGATGATCCGGCGAATGTCGGGAATGAATCCCATGTCGAGCATGCGGTCGGCCTCATCCAGCACCAGAACCTGCACCTTTGACAGATCCACGACGCGCTGTTGAGCCAGGTCGAGCAGCCGGCCCGGCGTCGCAACTAGGATGTCGCAGCCGCTGCGCAAGGCGCTGATCTGCGGATTGATGCTCACGCCGCCGAACACCTGATAGGTGCGCAGCTGCATATATTTCCCATAGTCGCGTGCGCTTTGCGCGACCTGCGCCGCCAGTTCGCGGGTTGGCGTCAGCACCAGCGCGCGCGGCGCGCGGCTGCTGCCGTTCGCCTGATCGGCGGCGAGCAGTTGCAGTATCGGTAGCACAAAGCCGGCCGTCTTACCGGTGCCGGTTTGCGCGCCGGCGAGAACATCCCGGCCCGCAAGCACCGCGGGTATGGCCTGAACTTGAATAGGAGAGGGCGTGTCGTAGCCTTTATCGGCAACAGCACGCATCAATTCGGGCAACAGCCCGAGATCGGAAAATGACATTATTAAACCTTTTTAAAAAGTGGACTCGCACGACGGAGCCATAAGCGTCCGCAGCGGTCAGCAGCGAGGAGGGTAAAAAAGCGAAGTGCGTCGAAGACGGACCAAGAGCTAAAGGTGGCACTGACCGAGCACCAACCTCTTTTAAGCTGCGCGGACTATACACGATTTGCCGCATCGCGTCGAGGCCGCTAAATCCTACGAAATACGAGCCTTAAGCCCTCGCCAATGCGTTTAAGGCCCCGGGCCACCGCTTGCGGAACGCGCTTTTGAGCTCGCGGACGCCGTCAGCGTTGCGGCTGCCCGGGAATCGGCAGGCACTCCATGATCTCGACCGAGTCGCCGGGAAATATCGCGAAATGCGGGTGATGCTCGAACATCTTCGCCGCCGCTTCGTGAGACTCGGCTTTGACAACGACGTACCCCGTCATGTTGTTCTTGGTATCCGATACTCCGTTCGCCGCCGCGCGTTTCGTTTTCCCGAGAGGACCTCCCGTCTGGACGATGACCGCCTGATGGGTCGTCATCCATTCTCCCCAGGCTTTCATGCCCGATGCTTCCAGCTTCTTGCGCTTCGCTTCGTCCATTTTGCTCCACCCGGATTTCTCAATTGCAGACGGCGAACCTAAGTAGATCGCTAGATAATTCTTCATGGAGTGCTCCAGACAAAGGTTGTAGAGGCGTGAGCTTGGCCCGGGCTGCCGATGCCAGGCTCACATACCACTACGACGATCGAGAAGCGGCGAATTCGACAGCCGCGGCCGCGGCGCTGAGAAGACCCAGCGCCCTCCCCACATCGCTTCTGGCCGCTAACCGAGACCGAGCAGGCTCTGCACCAGGGGCGCCAAAAAGTTTGCCAGGAATGTCGCGCCCGCGCCGGTCGGGTGTCCCGGCACGGTAATGCTCTTCAAATTTGAGTTCGAATTTGGCGCCGGGTTGGCCACCGTGCCCAGTCCGTTGATGGGCTTTGGCGCGCCGAGGCCGGCGGCATACGTGTCGATAAAGGGCACTTTTCCATTGATCTTATTCAGAAAAGCCGCTCCTGCCGCTATGGCAGCATTGCGAGAGACATCGGCCGCGCCGATCAAGTTTGCAGTCGCATTGCAATCACCTACCACGCCGAGAAATATTGCCGTCGCCTTGGGAAATTGGGTGACAATCTGCTGCGCAACATAGGTCGCCGCCGCCTGCACTTGGGCATCAGTAGTAGGAGCGGTGTCATTCCCAGATCCCGACACCACCAGGTAAAATGGCAGCGCGTTGCCGCTCGAGTCCTTGGGCACGTTTTCGGCCACGTCTCCTAGATAGAGACCCGGGACGCTAATTGTCCCACCCGTCAAGTTGGTGCCGTCGACAGCTATGGTCGCACCGGTTATTCCGTGACCGACCAATACCAGCGGCGTCGAGAAGTCGCCGCGCGCCACAACAAAGTTTCCGCTGGCCGCCGTAACATTGGCCAGAGCATTCAGCGCAGTTTGGACATCGGACTGAAGCGTACCAGAGGCAGGGTTGAGCGCCGTGGTGGCGTCGGTCGAACCGCCCAAAGTCACACTGATGGTGAAAGTGCCGCCGATGGGGGTTACGCCCGGGGCGGTGGCCGCGAGCAATACCCGCCAAGACTCTGGCGGCGGCGCGATCCGATCTTGAAAGTTTAAGCGGTTTGCACCCGTGTTTACGAAACCACAATTTCCTTGACCGAGATTCATCGTCTGCCAGTCCATTGCCGCAGCAAAGGTATCGACCAGATCCGGAACGTTGGTTGGCCCGGCGTCACCTTCCCAGAAGCTATCGCCGATTGCTAAAAGCGGGGTGGTAGCGAACAGCGGCGCAGGCGCAATGGGTCCATCCGAGGCGACACCCGCAAAGACTCCTTGCTCAATAGTGATTTTGCGTTGAGCGGAAGTAGGCCATGTGAAATGCAGGAAATTGACCGAACCGTCGGATAGCAGCACAAAGGGCTGAGTGCCTTCTTGGATGACGTATGTCGTGGTGGCGTCGGGGGGCGTAGTCCACGCAGAGTCAACGGTGGCGATGAACGACGTGCCGTCGTAGCTCGTCACTTGCTTGACTTCATTCATCACGCCGGTTCCGCCTGTGATGCGCACATAGTAAGTGTTGTAAAAACCGGAGACGTTCGATGAGGTGGGGGCCGCGGCCAGCGTGATGGTGTTTGCGCCGCCAGCCTGTGCGGTTCCCGTCACCAATGCCTCGCCGTAGCGTGCGAAGAAGGTGTCGTCGATATACACGATCGCGTTGTCGCTCAATCCATATTGCATGACATCGAGCGCCATGCCCGTGTGGTAGAAAGTTGTGTAGACCGTGCCCGTCGCAAATGTATCCGCGTTGGAATTGGCCGCACTGACCATGTTGAGCCGCGGATATACCGGACCGAACTGCGTAATCAAGGAAGGCGCGCCGCCGGTAAAATCAAATACGGGATTGACTGTGCCAGGTCCGGTCAAGAAGGCGTAATTTAGCGTTACGGCTGCTGCGGCCTGGGTAGTGCCAAAAGTGACTGTCGGCGTGAGGTCCCCCGGCGGCGGCGGCGGCGGCGTCGGCGGTGGTCCCGGTGTTGGGGTCGGTGTCGGCGTTGGGGTCGGAGTCGGAGTCGGCGTTGGGGTCGGAGTCGGGGCCGGTGTTCCGGACGGGGGAGGTGCTGCGACAGCCGATGATCCTCCACCTCCGCCGCAGCCGAACAGCGGTGCCGTCATGCTGACACCTAAAGCGATCAAGACCTCGCGACGATTTGCACTCCCGGTAGGCGCAGGCGTAGGCGTTGCAGAGGACTCAAGGTCCTTTGAGAGATCTTTCACGCTCATTGATTTCCACCCCTTCTGTTGCTTCTCGACAATATTCGTTTTGTGCAGAGAGAATCTTTGGTCGGATTCTAGCGAAGGGTAGAAATGTTTTTTGCTACGTTCGCTGACGGATTTTTCCTACAGCACGATGCAATTCTTGTAATGGCATCGTGTTGTGAGGACCGCTTGACATAACGTTGCCACTAGGAAGGCCCGTCAGTTGAGAGCTGCTACGGCAGGTCCTGCAGCGGCCCGAAAGTCCCCGGCGTGGTCGCACTTTGCAGCAATACGCCCGGATGCGTGGTCGAAACACCGCCTTGCATCGGATGCGTGACGCCATTGCTGACCACAATGTCGAGCTTGCCGTCGCCGTTGATGTCCGCCACGGCAATTTCGTTGGCGCCCGCCGCTGGGTAAATGCTCGCGGCCAGGAACTCGCCGGGGTTGGCCGGATCGTGCAGCAGCACGGTGACCGACTGGCGGCCGCCGATTACGATGTCGAGCTTTCCGGTTCCTTGAAGATCCTTGACGACGATGGACTGCGGCAGATCTTGAGAAGCAATTGCGTAGGCGACCGGATTCAGGAATGTGCCGTGATTCGCCGGATTTTGCAGCAGCACGTAAACAGCGGAAGACATTCCGCCGGTCGGACCGGGATCCGTGATGACCAGATCGTTGAGGCCGTCGCCGTTAACGTCCGCGATGGCGATGAGATTGGCGCCAACCACATTGAGATTCGGGGTCTGGGTAAATACCGTCACGGGCGCAGCATAGGTCGTGGCCGAGGCGGCGCCGGTGTGCATCAGAACCTTGACACCGACGCTGTCGGTGAGTGCCACATCGGGAGCGCCGTCGCCGTTGAGATCCCCCAGCGCGACCCAATTGGCGCCGCCGCTATAAAGGCTGATGGGCGCAGCGAAGGTCCCAGCAGAGGTCTGCACGAACAGCGACACGTTGAAGTCGGCGGACACCAAGTCGGGTAAGCCATCGCCGTTCATATCCGCGATCGCCACCTGAGAAGCGCCCGGAGAACTGAGCGTCACCGCTGGATTGAATGTGCCTGGGCTCGTCTTGTTGTTGAAGAACACATCGAGTGCGCCGTCATCGAAGCTGGCAGAGACCACGTCCAGTAACCCGTCGCCATTGAGGTCGGCGCTGGCCAGATACAGGGGATTGAAGCCATCTGCCGTAGCAACCGGAGCTGCGAATACGCCAGCGGCGGTCGACAGATACGCCTCGATGTTGGACGGACTTGCCGACACGGGCGGCCGAACCGTACTGAGCGCGATGACATCGGCAAAGCCATCGCCATTGAAGTCGGCGCTGACCACGCCCTTGGAAATTTCGGTGGGCGGCGTGGAATTGCCGCACCCGAAACAACCATTGTTATGATCGTCGCAGCTCGCGAGCACGGCGCAGGCGATGGCTAAGCTAAGCGGCAAGCGTAGTGAAGTCACACGAAGAAGTGGGTATAACATACGGATATTTCACCCCTTTTTACTACCAAACAAGCCCGCGAGCAAACGGGCCCCCTCAGCCTATCTTTGTTGAGACCGGCCGCGCCGTGACCAAGTTCAATTCTCAATTGTTCGCGCGGCTATACTGGCCGCCGTTTAACAAGAGCTGCCGGAAATGTGGCCCACGACTTCTTTCACACGCCTGGCTTTCGGCGCGGCCGTTTTGGCTACATGGGTTGCGACTCTGTCGGCTCCTGTAGGCGCAGATGAGCGCTTTGAAATCACCGAAACAACCATCGCCGAGACTCAGCAGGCAATTCGCGAACATCGAGTGAGCTGTCATCAGATCGTCGATGGGTATCTCGGTCGTATCCGGGCATACGATCAGAGTACGCACCTGAATTCCTTGGTCGTGCTCAATCCAAATGCGCTGGCCGAAGCCGACAAGTTCGATGCTGACTTCAAACTCAGCCAGACGATCCATGGACTGCAGTGCATCGCCGTCATCGTCAAAGACAATTACGACACCAAGGATTTGCAGACCACCGGTGGTTCGCTGGCCATGAAGGGATTCGTTCCAACCACCGACGCCTTCATGGTTCGGCGCCTTCGCGATGCAGGTGCCATTATCCTCGCTAAGTCAAACATGGCCGAATGGGCCTTCAGCCCCTACGAAACTGTGAGTTCGATTGCCGGCATCACACGCAATCCCTATGACCTCGAGGTCGTGCCGGCGGGGTCGAGCGGCGGAACAGCCGCGGCCGTGGCTGCGAATTTCGGTGCCGTCGGACTTGGCACGGACACGGGAAATTCTATACGCGGCCCCTCATCGCACAACGCCCTCGTCGGGATTCGCCCAACGATCGGGCTCACCAGCCGCGACGGCATCATTCCCTTGTTCCTCAGCGCCGATGTGGGCGGCCCGATTGTGCGTACCGTCGAAGATGCGGCGGCGATGCTCGACGCCGTTGCGGGATATGACCCTGAAGATCCCATAACCAAGCATTCCGAGGGCCACATTCCGAAGTCTTACAAGACGTTTCTGGATAAGAACGGACTGCGCGGCGCTCGAATCGGTGTATTTCGTCCGTACATCGATTCGCCGACCACCGATCCTCGAATCAGAGCATTGACTGAAAAAGCGATACTGGAATTGAAAGCACGAGGCGCGGAAATCGTCGATCCCTTCGTGATTCCGAATTTCGATGAGCTGACCAAAGATATTTATTGCGGCGATTTTCAGTCCGATCTGAATAATTATCTGGCAAAGCATGGGCAGGGTGCGACCTACGGAAGCCTGGCGAAGATCATCGAGTCCGGGCTCTACCTCCCGTACATTGAAAGCCGGTTGAAACAAACGGCCGCCGCCAAACCGGCGAGCGAAGCTGACCACACCCTTTGCCCGGATGTTTACCACAACACGAAAAAGATCGCTTTCCGCGCGGCGATCCGCACAGCGATGACGCAAAACAAGGTGCAGGCGATCATCTATCCCACGTGGAGCAATGCTCCCCGTAAAGTGGGCGATGACAAGAGTCCCGCGGGTGACAATAGCCAAGTCTTGTCGCCGCAGACCGGTTTTCCGGCAATCACGGTGCCAATGGGTTACACCTACGACGTGCTGCCCGCCGGACTCACATTTCTCGGCGACAGCTTCAGCGAAGGCACGCTGATAAAATTCGCCTATGCCTACGAGCAAGCGACAAAGAATCGACACCCACCGGCGAAGTTCCCGCCGTTAAATTGAGCACCTGATACCCCGGAGAGTGAATCATGGCTAACGCTTGCGAAAGGCCTACCTTGAGCGCGATCGAGAAAGCGAAATGGGTGATGGGTTGGACGCTGGCAATTACGCTGGCAGGGTACTCACCGCTCTTCGCGCAGCAGGCAGCGCCTCGTGCCATTGTGCTGCACGCGGCGCACTTGCTGGAAATCGACACGGGACGGGTGATCACGCCGGGAGAAGTTTTGGTCGTCGGCGAGCGCATCACAGCGGTGGGCGCTGCCGTGTCGCATCCGGCTGGGGCGCAGGTGATCGACCTGGGCGACACGACGCTGTTGCCGGGTCTGATTGATGCTCATGTCCATCTGTTTCTGCATCCAGGGGCCGAAGACTTGCAGACAGTCGAGGAATCGGTGCCACAACGGACTGTTCTGGCGATTCTCGCGGCGAGGGACGATCTGATGGCCGGTTTCACAGCGGAACGGGATATGGGCACCGAAGGTGCCGGATCCGCCGACACTGCGGTCCGAGATGCCATCAACAAAGGCCTGATTGCAGGACCACGGCTGCGCATCTCGGGCAACGCGATCGATATCCTGGGCGGCCACGAGGACGCCAATCGCTTCAATCCAGCGCAGCAGGTCTTGTCGAACGCAACCTATGCCAACAGCGCCGATGAGATCGTTGCCGCGATTCGACAGCAGCACAAGGAAGGCTCCGACTTCGTCAAAATGTATGAGACCGGCGCCGATTCAATGCGTGACGGGGTGCTGCACACGCCCTATCAGTACACAGTCGCCCAACTCAAGGCCGCCGTTGACGAGACCGCGCGTTTCGGCGCCAATGTCGCGGTACATGCCACCGGGGAGCCGGGATGTCTGTATGCCGCTCAGGCGGGCGTGGCCTCCATCGATCATGCAAACCAGTTAAGCGATGAGACCATGCGAATCATGAAGGCAAAAAACATTCCTGCTGTTCCAACCTTCGCCATTTTCGAGTATTTCATGAATCAGTCGGAGGCGGGAGCGAAGCGCGAACGCCCGATGCTTGAATACAAGATCAAAGAATTCAAGAAGCAGATAGCAGCGGGCATACCGTTTGCGGTCGGCTCCGATGTGGGCCCCTTTCCCCATGGAACTCAAGCACGTGAACTTGAATTGATGGTGAAGTACGGGATGAAACCGCTGGCAGTGCTGCAGTCGGACATGATCAATGGCGCACGACTGCTCGGCTGGGCGGGCCAAATCGGTGAACTGAGGCCCGGCTATTTTGCCGACGTGATCGCCGTGCCCGGCTCTCCGTTGGAGGACATCACCGTCGTCGAGCACGTCGCCTTTGTAATGAAGGGCGGTGTCGTCGCCAGGCTGCCGGCGGACTCGCGATAGACAGCGAATGAATGCGAACGGCGTCAAGGCACTGTTCTTCGATGTCTTCGGAACGCTGGTCGACTGGAGATCCGGAGTCGCGCGCGAAGCCGAAGCGGTGTTAAAGCCGCTGGGATTCTCAGTCGACTGGCCGGCTCTTGCCGATGCCTGGCGCGAACAATATCAGCCGGCCATGGAGGAGGTGCGTTCTGGGCGCCTCGCCTATTCCAAACTCGATGTACTGCATCGGCAAACGCTCAAAGGGATTTTGCCGCATTTTGGCATCGAGAAAATCGCAGATGCGGATTTGAACCAACTCACCCTGGCATGGCATCGCCTCGACGCATGGCCGGATGTGCAGCCCGGACTGTGGAGGCTGCGACAGCGCTTCCTCATCGCCCCCGTATCCAATGGCAACACGGCGATCATGTGCGACCTGGCACGGCGCAACGATTTTCGTTGGGACGCGATACTCGGCGCCGATCATGCGCGAGACTTCAAACCCAAGGCAGCAGTTTATCTGGCGGCAGCAGACGCATTCGGCCTGGACTCAAGCGAGTGCATGATGTGCGCCGCTCACGGCAGTGATTTGAGGGCGGCGGCCGGGACGGGATTGCGAACGGCTTTTATTGCGCGGCCCGAGGAGCGTCCAGGCTTCAGCGAGAGCTCCCTTAAGATGACGGTCGATCTGTCCTGCCGCTCGGCATTGGAGCTGGCATCTCAATTGGGTGCCTAGCCTTAAGCGGCCTGCGCCTTTCGCTCGATTCTGCGGGCTGTCAAAATGACTTCGGTGTAGCCGTTGGGCTGTTCGCGGCCCTTGAAAATCAAATCGCAAGCCGCCTTGAAGGCCACATTGTTTTCGGAATTCTCAGCGAGCCGCCGGTAGGTCGGATCTCCTGCGTTCTGCTGGTCCACCACACGAGCCATGTTCTTCAGCGCCGTCATCACCTGTTGAGTGGTGCAGATGCCATGCAGCAGCCAATTCGCGACATGCTGGCTGGAGATTCGCAGCGTGGCTCGATCTTCCATCAGCGCCACGTCGTAGTAGTCGGGAACCTTGGAACACCCCACGCCGGAGTCGATCCAGCGCACCACGTAGCCTAAGATGCTTTGCGCGTTGTTGTTGAGCTCCTCCTCGACCTCAGACTGGGCCCACTGCGGCGCGGCGACCAGTGGCGGCGTCAGAATCTCGTCCAAAGAAGCCCGCGGCCGCTTGGCCAGCTTGGTCTGAGCTTCGGCGACATCGACTTTGTGATAGTGCAGGGCGTGCAAGGTCGCAGCGGTGGGTGAGGGCACCCAAGCCGTGTTCGCGCCGGCTTGCGGGTGCGCTATCTTGGTTTTCAGCATGTCGGCCATCAGGTCAGGCATGGCCCACATGCCCTTGCCGATCTGCGCGTGCCCGCGCAGCCCGCAGGCCAGTCCAATGTCGACGTTTTGCCGTTCGTAGGCATCGAGCCAAACAGCTTTCTTGAGTTCGCTCTTGCGCGGCACGGCTCCGGCCTCGATGGAAGTGTGAATCTCATCGCCGGTGCGGTCGAGAAAGCCGGTATTGATAAATGCGACGCGTTGGCGCGCGGCGCGAATGCATTCCGTGAGATTCACGCTGGTGCGGCGTTCTTCGTCCATGATGCCGATTTTCACCGTGTTGCGCGGCAGCCCCAGAAGCTCTTCCACTGCGCCAAAAAGCTCATCTGCAAAGCCGACTTCCTCGGGCCCATGCATCTTGGGTTTGACGACATAAACGGATCCGGTGCGAGAGTTGCGGTGCGCACCCTCGCCACGAAGGTCCTGCAATGCGATCAGCACCGTCACGGCCGCGTCGATGAAGGTCTCCGGAATCGGCGCACCTTCCAGCGTTACCACGCGGGTAAGCATGTGATGACCCACATTGCGTACCAACATGAGACTTCGCCCCGAGAGGAGCAGTTCCTTGCCGCTCGGCGTTTGATACCGGCGATCTGCATTCAAGCGACGGATGATCGCGTTGTGGCCCTTGTCCACGCGCGCCTCGAGACCGCCCGTCATCAATCCCAGCCAGTTTCGATAAACGTGAACTTTGTCGTCCGCGTCAACCGCGGTGACCGAATCCTCGCAATCTTGGATGGTCGTGATCGCCGACTCCAGCACCACGTCGCTGACGCCTGCCGCATCGTCCCGACCGATATAGTGAGTGCGGTCGACGTGCAATTCCACGTGCAGTCCGTGGTGAATCAGCAAGAGAACCGTTGGCGAGCTGCTGTCGCCTTGGAAGCCGCCGAAAGCCGCCGGATCTTTCAGATACGTGGTCTTGCCGTTCTTCAATTGGACATGGAGCCCCTTGTCTCCCGGACGGTAGTTCACCGCGTCGCGATGCGAACCGTCGGCGAGGGCGAAGTGTTCATCTAAGAAGTCGCGCACGAAGGCGATGACCTTCGCGCCGCGTTGTGGGTTGTACTTGCCGCCGCGAGGCGCGCCATCCTCCGGGATGACGTCAGTCCCGTAAAGCGCGTCGTATAGGCTTCCCCAGCGCGCGTTGGCTGCATTCAGCGCATAGCGGGCATTGTTCACCGGCACCACCAATTGCGGGCCGGCAATGTGGGCGATCTCGGCATCGACGTTCGATGTGCTGACCGAGAAGGCTTCTTTCTCGGCGACCAAGTAACCAATCTCGCGCAGGAACTCCTTGTATTTCGAGCGATCGAAGTTGGGGCCGGGATTGAGGCGATGCCAGGCGTCGATTTTTGCCTGCAGCTCATCTCGTCGACGCAGCAGCGCCGCGTTGCGTGGCGCGAATGCGCGGACCAGCGCGGCAAACCCGCTCCAAAACTCCTGCGCTTGCACGCCGCTGCCCGGGATGGCTTCCGCATTGACAAAATCGTACAGAGTCTGGTCGATCTTGAGTTGTTCTACGCTGACGGTCGCTCTCATCGCTGGCATTCCTGGACATTGGGTTGTCCAGCAATGCTGCGGGCAATGCGGCGGCAAATCAATGGCAAATCGCAGTTAAGTACGTAAGATCGGCATGTGCCGACAGCAAAGTCCAGGGGAGTCAAATGAGACCAGGTTTTATTTTCGTTGCGTGCGCGATGGCGCAACTGATGTCCCAAACCGCGGCCGGGGCCGACAACTGGGTTATCGAGCATGTGACTCTGATCGACGGTACGCATGCGCCGCAGCCTGACATGACGATCGCCATTGAAGGTGAACGGATCACAGCTGTTACTCCCAGCGCGATTGCACATGGCCTCAAGGGCCGGCGCATCGACGGTAAAGGCAAGTATCTGATGCCGGGCCTGATGGATGTGCACATTCACCTCAGGGGCGGCTTCGACGTGAACGGCAAGGTTGATGCCGAGTTGACGCCTCCCAACCGGGAGGAGGGACTCGCGGCGCTGGCGAGCTTTCTTTTTGCCGGCGTCACGACCGTCTTCGATGCCGGCAACCGCGCCGAACACATCTTGCCTCTGCGAGCCGACGAGCGGGCAGGCAAGATTCTTTCGCCACGCATCTTCGCCACGGGCAACCTCGTCACGTACCCAGGCAGTCATGGCGACAGGATTGCCGTGCGCATAAGCGATTTCGAGAAGGACAAGGCGCTGCTGGACAAGCACATCACCGAGCAGCAGCCGGACATCCTGAAACTGACCTTGGAGGAGGAGGGCTGGGGCTCGCGGCCGATGATCCCGCTGATGCCGGTGGATTTGCTGGAGAAAATCACTCGTTATTACAATCAACATGGAATTCGCACGACGGTGCACGTTTCCAGCGAGTTGCGCTCACTCGAGGCGATCTACGCCGGCGTCGACACGCTAGCGCATCCTGTCATCCAGGGGCCCGTCAGCGACTCATTCGTGAAGTTGATGGGAGCGAAGAAAATACCTTTCGCCAGCACCCTTACCATCGGTGAGAACTACAGTCGCCTTGCGGAGCATCCCGAATATCTGGACCAGCCGCTCTATGTGGCCTCAATCGCCGCCGCGGAGCGCGAACAACTCAAGACTAAAACGAGAGCGGAGTGGCAGGCCCGTCCGTGGACTTGGTGGATGAAGATCATGACGCCGATCGCCGAAGAGAACATTCGCAAGATTCAGGCGGCCGGCGGCATCGTGGCGTGCGGTACGGATCAAAGCAGCGGACCGGCTACGCAGCGCGAGCTCGAGCTTCTGGTCGCCGCGGGCATTTCCCCGCTCAGCGTCATACAGATTGCCACTTACAACAGCGCGGTATTCCTCGGCAACGCCGATCAGCTCGGCTCGGTCGAGACGGGAAAGCTCGCCGATCTTGTTCTCTTGAGCAAGGATCCGACGGTGGACATCAACAACGCCAAGTCGATCGTGTTTGTCATGAAAAACGGCGAGCTTATCGACGAGAGCCAGTTGCCGCTGGCGGGCGGCAAGCAGAAACGGCGATTTACGGGGGATTAGTTGCGCGCTGTGCCAGGAACGCTGGTATGCCGCCCGCTGGCGAGCGCCCGGATGATCTCAGTCTCGCCGCAGACGCCCAGAATTCTACCGTCTTCGGCAAGCAACACCGGGTGCCCCGTGCTCTGGCGCAGCTGAATGATGGATTGCAGTGACAGCGAGGCGGGTGCAACCGCTACCCCTAAGGCATGCTGGCTCAGGTCTGCATCGTCTTTGACATGACAAAGCGAATGCGAGATGCCATCGAGCCGCAACTCGAGGGCTTGATCCGCCGAATTCAGGGACAGTCGATAGCGCCGCCCGTCATCGAGCCACACGCAACCGGCATCGCCGCGCATCTGCGCACGACGTAGCATGATCATGCTGCCGGTCAGCACGGTGAGCGGATTCATATGGCGCACGAACTCAGCCACATAGTCATCGGCGGGTGCCAGTACGATGTCTTCGGCAGTGCCTGTTTGAATGATTCGGCCGTTCTGAAGAATCGAAATGTGATCGCCCAGGCGCAGCGCCTCGTCCAAGTCGTGGCTGACGAACAGGATGCTCTTCTTCACGAGCGCCTGCAGCGTGAGAAGTTCGTCCTGCAACTTGCCTCGGATCAGGGGGTCAAGCGCTGAAAATGGTTCGTCCATCAGCAGAATATCGGCATCCGTCGCAAACGCGCGGGCCAACCCGACGCGTTGCTGCATACCGCCCGACAGTTCACTGACGTAACGGTCGGCCCACTGCGTCAGTCCGACCAGTTCCAGTTTCTCGTCGACGATTGTCCTGCGCTTTGCGGCGCCTTCACCGCGAAGTTCGAGGCCAAAGCCGACGTTTTCCCGAACGGTGCGCCACGGCAGCAAGCCGAATTGCTGGAACACCACGGCCACGCGTTCGCGCCGCAAACGTCGCATTTGCAATGTGCCGCAGGTAGCGACGTCGATGGTGGAGTCGCCGTCGCGCACCAACACATGGCCGCGGGTGACGGGGTTCAAACCGTTTGCGGCACGCAACAATGTGGACTTGCCCGAGCCCGAGAGGCCCATCAGCACCGAAATTTCACCGCAGGCAACACTTAGATTTGCGCCCGCCACGCCGACGATGACGCCATACTTATTTTGAATGTCGGTGCGTGTACCACCGGCGTCGAGCGCGGCGAGTGCATCGCGCAGACTCGAGCGACCGAAGCGGTCCGCGCTCGCGAATAGAATATCGACGTCCTTGAATTCAATTGCAGAGTTCATCGCGGCGCGCCGCGTTCTGACGGTCTACTCATGCGGTCCAATATGATGGCCAGCAATACGATGGTGAAGCCGGCTTCGAAGCCCATTCCGACCTGCACCGAATTCAACGCGCGCACCACCGGTACACCGAGCCCGCCGGCGCCTACCAGGGCGGCGATCACCACCATCGAGAGGCTGAGCATGATGCATTGAGTGATTCCGGCCACGATGGTCGGTGCGGCGCTCGGCAATTCCACTTTCCACAAAAGCTGCATGGGTGTGGCGCCAAAAGCCTCGCCGGCCTCGATGAGCGGCTTCGGTACCGAGGAGATGCCCAGATGGGTGAGGCGAATCGGGGCCGGCAGCGCAAAGATCACCGTCGATATCAGCCCGGGAACTACGCCGAGTCCGAACAAGACGAGAGTAGGAATCAAGTACACGAAAGTCGGCAGCGTTTGCATCAAGTCGAGCGCCGGTCGCAGCGCCGCGAACAGCCGCGGCCGATGCGCGGCGGCGATTCCCAATGGCACGCCGATGGCCGCCGATGCCACGGTGGCGACCATGACGAGCGCCAGTGTTTCGATCGTGGCCAACCAATAACCCTGATTGAGTATGAACAGCAGCGCCAACGCGACGAAGGCGGCCAGGGCAACGGACCGGCGTAAGGCCCAGGCGAGAGCTGCAACGGCAACGATCAACGCCGGCGCGGGCAGGGTGCGCAACAGCGCCGTCACGCCGTTGACCAGGCCGCGTATCACGATCGAGATTCCATCGAATAGAAAAGTGCCATGCGCCTTGATGTAGTCGATCGCCACCGCCATCGCGTCGCCTACCGGAATCTTATGAGCGACAATCCATTGTTCGAAGCCAGCGGGGCGCGGCGGCCGTGTCGCTTCAGTGGAGGCGGCGCCGGCGGGGTGGCCATCAAACGTCAGCACTCCGTCGAGCCATGCCTTGGCCGCGCTCGGATTGGCCTTCAGCCACTCCGTAGCCGCAATCTCGGGTGTCTCGTGCAGGTCCAATATGGCCGCCATCATTTCGCTCTCGCCGCGCAACGAAAACTTAAGATTCCTGAGCAATCTGCCGATGTTGGGGCACTCGGCGCTGTAGCCCCTGCGGGTCACGGTGTAAATGGTTGCGCCGCCGAAATTGGGGCCGAAGACTTCATCGCCCCCGCTGAGGTATTTCAACGCGAAGCGCATGTTCATGGGATGCGGCTCCCACGCCAGAAACACGACCGGACTCTTCTCGCGATAGGCGCGCTCGACTTGAGCCAGCATGCCTTGCTCGCTGGACTCGATCAATTTGAAATCGCCGAGACCAAATTGATTTTGCTTCAGCATTTCCAGCACGTGGCGGTTGCCGTCATTGCCGGGCTCGATCCCGTAGATGGAATTATTGAGCGCCGGCGCGAAACGCTGAATATCCTTGAAGTCTTGCAGACCCGCCGCGTGGGTGTAGGCGGGAACCGCCAGGGTGTACTTGGCGCCGGTCAGATTCGCTCCAATCACCTCGACCGAGCCGTCGT
>Ga0182024_10011432_pt1 | contig 17818 bp, 14 predicted proteins | sample P32metaG_FD_120480 | JGI IMG/M metagenome (GOLD analysis project Ga0182024, IMG submission 120480) | Permafrost microbial communities from Stordalen Mire, Sweden - P3-2 metaG (Illumina Assembly) | ecosystem: Environmental > Terrestrial > Soil > Wetlands > Permafrost | place: Sweden: Stordalen... | reverse complement strand
TCTCCGGGTGCCCCATCCTTCGCGTGTTTTGCGAAGGGTGGGATCCACGGCTGCCGGATGCGCGATTTCAAGAAAGTGCTGCGTATCCCACCCTTCGCGAAAACAACGCGAAGGATGGGGCACCCGAGACTTTGCTGAGTCACACACCTTCGTACGCAGTGAACTCCATGGGAGACGCGGGTTACCCGTCTTGCCGGTCTTCTCCCACTCTTGCTCACTTAGGGAAACCCTGAAAAACTAGGGGATGCACACCTCTTCGATTGTCATCCTGGACTTTGGTGGCCAATACACGCAACTGATCGCGCGCCGCGTACGGGAGCAGAACGTCTTCTCGGTAGTCCTCCCCTGTACTGCTTCCATCGCCGAGATCCAATCGCAGCACCCCATCGGGCTCATCCTCTCCGGCGGTCCTTGCTCGGTGTACGACGCGGACGCGCCCAACGCGGACCCGGGCATGCTGGCCCTGGGATTGCCCATCCTGGGTATTTGCTACGGCCTCCAGTTCCTTACCCATCACCTCGGGGGCAAGGTGAGCCCGGCGGAGAAGCGCGAATACGGTCCCGCCCAGGTTTCGATCGTGGACAGCGGAAGTGCATTGTTTGCCGGCTTGCCCCCGTCTCTCGATGTGTGGATGTCGCATGGGGATGAGGCCCTGGAACTGCCGCCCGGGTTTCACCTGACCGCGCGCACCGCGAATGCCGTAGCCGGCATTGCCGATCCCGTGCGCGGCATCTGGGCGGTGCAGTTTCACCCCGAGGTCCGGCACACTCCCCGCGGAACGGAGCTGCTTCGCAACTTTCTCTTCCGCATCTGCCATGCCGAGCCCAATTGGACGGCCGCCCAATTCATCGAGTCGACGGTCTCCGCCATTCGCGAGCAGGTGGGCGACGGTCACGCCCTCTGCGCGCTTTCTGGAGGCGTCGATTCCTCGGTTGCCGCGGTGTTGGTGGAGCGCGCCATCGGCGACCGGCTCACCTGCGTCTTTGTCAATAACGGCGTGCTGCGCAAGAACGAGTTTCTCCAGGTACAGAGCAACATGCGTGACAAGCTGGGCTTGCGGCTGGTAGCGGTGGACGCGAGCGGACGGTTCTTGTCCCGGCTGGCTGGGGTCACGGATCCCGAGACCAAGCGCAAGATCATCGGCAGCGAATTCATCGCCGTCTTCGACGACCAGGCCAGGCGCATCCTCGAGGATCAATCAAGAGGGGAGGCGGTGGCCTGGCTGGTGCAAGGCACGCTCTATCCCGATGTGATCGAGTCCTCCTCGGTCAAAGGCCCGTCCCAGACCATCAAGAGCCATCACAATGTCGGCGGCCTGCCGGCAACCATGAAGCTGAAACTGATCGAACCTTTGCGCGATTTGTTCAAGGATGAGGTGCGGCGCATCGGCCGCGATCTGCAGATGCCGGCGGAGATTCTCGAGCGCCAGCCCTTTCCCGGGCCCGGGCTCGCGGTGCGCATCCTGGGCGAGGTTACGCCGGAGCGGGTGGCGCTGCTGCAGGAGGCCGACGACATCGTGGTCAGGGAAATCAAGGCGGCCGGGCTATACCAGCAGATCTGGCAGTCCTTTGCCGTGCTGCTTCCTGTCAAGAGCGTCGGGGTGATGGGCGATCAGCGCACTTATGCTTACACCTGTGCCATCCGCGCCGTGCACTCGGAAGATGGCATGACCGCCGACTGGGTGCCGCTGCCTTACGCTCTGCTCAAGAAGATTTCCAGCCGCATCGTCAACGAGATCCACGGCATTAACCGCGTGGTCTACGACATCACGTCCAAGCCCCCCGGGACCATCGAGTGGGAATAGGCATTCGCAACCGTGACGGTGCGAGTGCCCTGGTACCGTGACCGCCGGCATCTTGGGTGCCCCAGGTCTCGCTTTTGAGACCTGGGTGTGTACTTCTCTACGCGGTCACAGTCCTGGTGAAAAAATGCCCTACGCGAGCGCCAGCACCTCGGCGGCCGTGACCCCAACCTTGGGGAACCAGGAGTGTGCCGACTCCAGGCTGTGATTAACGTTTTGGATGTTCTTCACCCCCTGGTCGTTGAGCCACGCCTCAAAGGCCCTGGCCCCGCCCTTGGCATAGACCGCGATGCCATCCTTCCAGGTCGCGCGGCCGCAGAGCACGCCGTTGAAGGTGGTGCCGCTCTCGGCGGCCAACTCCAGGGTCTCGGTGAAGACCGGATTGCTCACCCCGGCGGAGAGGTAGATGAACGGCTTGTGGGTCGTGGTAGCGGCATCCTGAAAGTGGTGCAGCGCCTCGGCACGGGTATAAGCGGCTTCGCCTTTGAAGGCCCGGGTGCCCTGGACAAACTCCATCTGCACCGGAACCTCCACCTTCAGCACGTCGATCAGATATTTCTCCTTGCCGAACTCGGCCATGGAACCGGATACGATCTCCGGCTTCTTCTTGGCGTACTCGACCGACTTCTCGCTGTTCCCGTGCACGTCGTAGCCGACGAACTCCAGAAAGAAGGCAATGTCATGGGCCCGGCACTCGTCGCCGATCCGCTCGATAAAGGCATGCTTTTGATCGTTGATATCGCTCTTCTCAAAGGGGGTGTAGTAGAGGAGTACCTTGACGCAGTCCGCGCCCGCCTCTTTCAGCCTGCGCACCGACCAGTGGTCGAGCAGGTCGGGTAGCCGTCCCGGCGTGTCTGCATCGTAGCCGGTCTTCTCATAGGCCAACAAGAGGCCTTTGCCATGGCGCCGCTTGGCCGCAGGCAGCCCGTACTCGGGATCGAGGAGGATCGCCGAGGCATAACGGGTGAGGACGTCGGTGACCAGTTCCTTGAATTCGACCAGGGCCGAGTCGGGCAGGTCGGAAACGCCCTTCTCTTTGGCCAGTGATTTCTTCAGCGAGCCGCGCTGATCCATCGCGGCCGCGGCGATGACCCCGCGTGCATCCGAGACGGCCTTGAGACCCGCCAATTTTCCAGGTGTCAGCTTGATGGTTGCCATTGCTCATTCCCTCTCAATTTTTGCGCTTGCTTCCCGCGGCTCATTTTAAAGCATTTTCACAATTACTGTTATGTGGTTGGAGTTGGCTATGTGCAGGCGTTCTTTAAGCGGTTTCACAGTTATGTGGCCTCCTAAAGATCGCGCGGTGTGGTTTTCCTTGTCAGAAAACCACGAGAACGTTTGTTGTTTCGATCGACACCAACTGCGAAACCGCTTGAGCGGAACGCCTGCGTGGGGCGCTATTTCCTCGCTTACACCAATTGTGAAAATGCTCTAAATGAAGCTCGCCCGTCGAGCCGTTCTTGCGGGCGCATTTCATCTTTCTGCGCCCGCGAAGAAACCCGCTCTAGGGTTGCGCCAGCGCCGCACGCTGGGCCGCTATCAGTTCGATGATCCCGCGCTGGGCGTGATCCATCATCTCCAACAATTTTTCCCGGGGAAATGCGTTGCGTTCCGCGGTCGCCTGCACTTCCACCAATCCGCCACCCTCGGTCATGACCACGTTCATGTCGACTTCGGCCTGGGAATCCTCTTCATAGGCGAGGTCGAGCAGCGTCACTCCCTCGACGATACCGACGCTGGTGGCGGCAACCAGTTGCGTCAGCGGCAATTTCTTCAGCGTTCCCGCTTCGACCAGCCGCCGGAAGGCGATGGCCATGGCCACGCAGGCTCCGGTGATGGCTGCCGTCCGCGTGCCCCCATCGGCCTGCAGGACATCGCAATCCAGGATGACGGTGCGTTCGCCCAGGGCCTGCATGTCGACCACGGAGCGCAGGGAACGCCCGATCAGCCGCTGGATCTCGTGCGTCCGGCCGCCCACCTTACCGCGTTCCGCTTCACGCGGGGTCCGGGTCAGCGTGGCTCGGGGCAGCATGCCATATTCCGCTGTTACCCATCCCCGGCCACTGTTCTTCAACCAGCCGGGCACGCCAGGCTCGATGGTGGCGTTACACAGCACCTGGGTGTGGCCCACCTCGATCAGCACCGACCCCTCGGCCATCGACGTGTAATGAGGCGTGAGGCGCAGCGGTCGCATCGCCTCGGGGGCGCGGTCATGGGGGCGGAAGAATACCGCCCCGGATTTCTCCTGTTTGTTCATTCCCTGATTGTATGAGAGCCATGGCTGGACCCGGATTTCCTGCTGCGCGGCGCCAGCAAATGACCGCGTGTGCGGCTTTCTCTAAGGAAAGCCGCATGAAGTTCGCTGGCTTACGAAGCTCTGGCAGGAAACTCGGGGGGTGCCGTTTCCCGTTTCGGAAACGGCAACCCCCAGTTCCCGAAATGAAATCATGATCGTAAAGCACACTCTGGATTGGAGTTACAGCCGGACCGACGCGGGGTTCATGTTCCATTTCGGAACCTTGCCCCGAACGAGGAAATGGGATAAGCCGCCCCTCTCCACCGCCATGGATTTCTAAATCCTTCTGATCCAATGACTTACCTCCTGTCTCCGCCGAACGGCCGGAGTGGCGCGATACGTGCACTAGAGGGTGCAAGCAGGTCAGCTGCAAAAGGTCAGACGAAGTGTCAGGCGAAGGCTCAGGTGAGACGAAGTGTCAGGTGACCAGTTCGATCAGGTGTTCAGGTGATCGACTGAAAGGATCCGGTGCAAGGAAGCGGTCTTCGGCACCCATTCTTCGGTCACGGTTGCTGCCGGACTCTCTCTTCGCAAGCGCGAAATCGGGGATGAGCCAGGAAGATATGTTTTTGCGCGATGGCGCTGCACGGCGCCGATATAAGTGTCGATAGAACAGGCAGGCGAGGAAGTTCCTCTACCAAGCCAGGAAGGAATCTGCGTACAATGGCGATAACTGTTCCAGTTACATTTCCAGTGGCAACTATGTCGCGACCCGTGGAGCGCACCGGCAAGCTTCATCTTCTGGTAGTCGACGAGGATGCCGCCATACGTTCGGCGTGTTGTGAGATCGCTGCGGACCTTGGTTTGGTGCCGGAAACTGTTTCCACGATCGCGGCGGCGCGTTCCCTGTTGCGCGATCGGGGTGTCGACATCCTGCTGCTCGACCTCCAGGCCCCTCTGGGGGAAGGCTTGGCGCTGTTGAACGAGGTCAAGGCGCTCAATCCTGACTTGGGTGTGGTGGTGATGACGGCGTACGCTTCTGTGCCCGCCGCGGTGGAGGCGATGCGCACCGGGGCCACGGACTACCTCAGCAAGCCTTTCGCCATGGACGAACTGGCCGCGGTGCTGGAGCGTGCGATGGAACGCCGCAATGCGGAAGGCGCCAGCCGCCGGCTGCGCGAATCCCTGCGCTCTCCCCAGGGCCTGGGCAACATGATTGGCCGCAGCCCGGAGATGGACAAACTCTACCGCATCCTGGCCAAGGTGGCGCAAAGCTCGCATCCGGTGCTGATCCTGGGAGAGAGCGGTGTGGGCAAGGAGCTGGTGGCGCGTGCGATTCATTCCAATGGCCCCCACGCCGATCGCCCGTTCGTTCCCGTCGACTGCGGTTCCCTGGTGCCCACCCTGATGGAGAGTGAGCTCTTCGGCTACGTGAAAGGGGCATTCACCGGGGCCAATCGTTCCAAGGACGGTCTGCTGGCTTCAGCTCAGGGAGGCACGGTCTTTCTCGATGAGATTGGTGAGCTGCCGCTTGATTTGCAGGCCAAACTGCTGCGCGCCCTGCAGGAAAAAGAGGTGCGTCCGGTGGGCGCTACTCATCGCATTGCCATCAACGTCCGCATACTGGCGGCGACCAACCGCGATCTGGCGGCGATGGTGGAGCAGGGGCGCTTCCGCAAGGATCTCTACTACCGCCTCAGTGTGGTGAACCTGAGGATTCCTCCGCTGCGCGAGCGCAAGCAGGACATACCCCTGCTGGCCAGGCACTTCCTCGATCGGATGTCCCGCGAAACCGGCACGGCTCACACCCTGAGCGACGACGCTCTGCGCCTCCTGATGGAGTACGAATGGCCGGGCAACGTTCGCGAGCTGGAGCATTCGATCGATCGCGCCTGCACCCTCTCCTCCGGTCCTGTCCTCCACCTGGGCGATCTGCCGACCCAGCTGCAAAACTTTCATCTGCAGAATCGCCGTCCGGTGGTGGTTGCTGCGCCCGCTCTGGCCGGCGCCGGCGCCGGGCGGGGACCGGTCCTGCCCCTGGCGCAATTGGAGAAACAGGCCATTCTCGAGACTCTGCGCAAACTGAATGGGGACAAGCTTCTGGCTGCCCGCCTACTGGGTATCGGGAAGACTACGCTTTACCGCAAGCTCAAGGAATATGGCATCACCGACCACAATGCGACGGATCATGACGCGGCGGGCCATGCCGCGCGCGACCCCGTCAGCTGATCCCACGGTTGGCGTGCGCTGCCCGGGTATTCCAATCCAATCGCAACGTTATCCCGTCGCACCTGGAGAGCATTTTCGCTTCTGGCGCGTACAAAGTAGCCAATCCGAACGCGGCCTTTTCCCAGGAAAAGCCGCACCTCACTACGCTCGCCAGCACAGAGTGGAAGTGAAAATCCCCTAGGAGGTGGTTGTGCCCTTACTTGCCCCGCATAGTGTCCTCATCGTCAGTCCCATGGCCGAAGCCGGGACCTTCGCTGTCTCGCTCGCCGATACCTTGGGCTATCCCGTGGAGGTTGCCGCCACCCACCGCGCCGGGCTGGCCGCACTTCGCCGCCGGGATTACTCGGTAGTCGTGCTGGACAACTGCTTGGCCGAGGCCAATCCCGCCGGCGCCGAGTTGCTGTGGAGAAACTCCCGCATGGCGGTACCTTTGCAGATCAACTTCGCTCTATCCGGCAGCTCGCGCCTGGCGCGTGAGGTGCAGGCGGCGATTGGCCGCCGGGAACAGCAGCAGGTAGTGGCCCTGCGCGCCGCCGCGTCCGTGCTGGAAAGCGAATTGAAATCCACCATAACCGGGCTGCTGCTGCAGTCGCAACTCGCGCTGGCCGAACCCGAGGTAACGCCAAAACTCACCGGCAAGCTGGAGTTGGTGGCCGAGCTTGCCGCCAGCCTTCGCCAGAGACTCGAGCGGGCCCAGTTCTAAAGCGGTTCTCACCCGCGGGGAGAAGCAAGGCCCACCACCTTCCCTACCCAGCAAAAAGCCGCGGTTTTTTCGAATCGCGGGCGCTGCACTGCGTGTACAGTTGCTGTTGCGTAGCCCCGGTTTCGGCATCCCAAATAAGCAGGGCTCGGCATCGTAAAAGTGAAATGCTTTAATTTGGAGTAGCTGGAATCCCGGCAAGCACGGCAGCGCAGAAACTTTGCTGCACACTTTCGCTACTAAGGGAAGGCATGATGAATCAGCAAGCATTCTTCGGCGTGGGGCAACGGCCCGGCGCTCCTCTACCAAGGCAAAAGGCTTACGCAAGCGCGCGCCTCCTTCCGATTGGACTGGCGGGATTGCTCCTTCTGGGCGGATGCAATAAGCAGCCGGCTGCTCCCGCCCCGTCCCCTGAGCCAGCGACGGCGGCACAAGCTCCGCCGCCGGCTCCCGGCAGTCCGGCGGCCGAGCCAGCGCCCGCCGCACCAACCGGGCAGCCGGCTCCACCACCCGTGGCCGCGGCTCCCCCTGTCAGTGCTCCGCCGCCACCAGAAACTCCGCCACCCCCCCCTGCTCCCGTGCAATACACCGTGCCCTCGGGCACGGCGCTGGTCGTCCGCATAGGGCAGACCGTGAGTGCAAAGAACAACAATGTGGGCGACAGTTTTAGTGGTGCACTTGCGCAGTCGGTCGTTGTCCGCGGGGTGAATGTCCTTCGCGCCGGCACACCTGTCACGGGGACGGTGGTTGCTTCCAAGGGGCAAGGAAGGTTCAAGGGCGATGGGGCTCTGGGTATAGCGATCCAAAGGGTAGGCAACTATTCCGTGAGCACCACGTCGTATGAGAAGACGGCCTCCGGGAAAGGCAAGCGGAGCGCGGGGTTTGTTGGCGGGGGGGCCGGTGGCGGCGCGCTGATCGGCGGCTTGGCCGGCGGTGGCAAGGGGGCATTGATCGGCGGTCTGCTCGGTGCGGGCGCCGGAACCGCAGGCGCCGCGTTTACCGGTAACAAAGACGTTTCCGTGCCCGCGGAAAGCGTCGTGACCTTTCGCTTGGCCGCGCCCATCACCGTCACGAAAGCAGTTTCCCCGTAGCGTAGACCCAACCCCGGATTTCCTGCAGGCCTTGGTGGGTCTCCGAACTGTATGTGGTCCCGGCGAGCCGGGACCGCACATCCTGGCTCTCGGCTGGATTTTTTTTCACCAGAGCTGACGCCCGGAGCTACGACGTTGTGTTGGGCACCCGCAGATTGGTGAGAAAATGCAGGCGAGCGTCGCGCTGCGGGAAAGCCAGGAGTAAAGCTTTTTCTGCTATCGCGGAAGTGGGATTGCGAAGCGGCTCCAAGTTGCAGATACTTAAGCTTTGTAATCCGGAGGCGGAATGCACAGCGATCCCGCAAGCAAGGTTTCGCGGACTCACACTAATGGCTGGATCACCGTGCTGTCGCTGGGTCTGCTGGTCTTCGGTTTGCTGGCCTGCCTGTATGTGCTGGTCGGATTTCCAGCCGAGGCGCAGGTGGGCGGCAGTTTCACCGCGGTGCCTGCCGTTGCCACCCCTCCCGCCGCAACCCAGCCGTATCGGCGCCAGCAGCTCCAGACGGCCGCAGCGCAAACAGCGGCCCTCCCCAACGGGGAGGCTTCTGTCGCCGCTCCGCTGCACCCCGATATCACTCTCGATGAGCTCCGGGACGAGCAGAACACGGTTCGCGACCAACTGCGTCAGTCCCAGGAAACGCTGCGGGAAGCGGCCGATGCACAGCGCAGGATTCGCACTGTATCGGCGCTGTTTCTGGGTGTCTTTGCGGTCATTGCGGCTCTGATCGTGATCCAGGTCTACCTTCAAGCGCGGGCCTGGGACCGGGATTCGTTGCGGGCGGTCGCCGAAGTGGAGGCCGTCGCCGAGCAATTGGGAGCTGTACGGGATGCCAGGGAACAAGCCCGGGACGCCCTGCCCGGCTTGCTGAAGGCGGTGGGGGAACAACCCCTGGGCTTTCAGGAAGAGGGAACTGCCTTTTCCCCCCGCGCGCTGGCGAGTATCGACGACATTGACCACCTGGCCTACGTCGGCCACGGACGCCTCGCCTTTCGCGACCTTTCTTCGGAGTCGGAGGCGGCGGTCTATTTGAACGGCTTGCTGCTTTCCGCGGTGGCCCATCTGACGCGCTCCGATCCATGGACGGCGTTTGCCCGGCTGGACCAATTTTTCGCTGAGTTAGCGCGCTTCCCGGACGCGGTAGAACGGCGCCGCATCGCGCAAGGCTATTCCTACCGGGCGCTGGCCGCCTACCAGGTGCTGGAGGCTCAAGACGGCGAACCTTCGTGGCTGCGTAAGGCCGAGCGAGCCAACCTCGAGTCCTTATCGAAACAGGCGTTTGCGGATCTTGCCCACGCCACGGCAGTAGACCCGGAATGGAAACACACCATCTTTGTCGAAGCCCTGCTCTGCAGCCGTTTCTATATCGCCGAGGAGAACGCCGACAACAGCTCGCGGACCGACCTGTATGTCCGCGGCCTGCGCCGGGCAGTCAGTCTATATAAGGGGCTGATCGACGAGAAGTCGTATCGCGGCCCGGCGCGGCGAAATCTTGCCCGCTCCCTTAAGCGCATTGCGGAGCAGACCGGCGAAAAGAGCGATTTTTCAGATTTTGGCTATACTCTGAATTCGTTTCCGTCCGACGAGGAGCTCGCTGACGAGGCACTTGCCGCCCGCCAGCCCGCTTCCCAGGACCGATTTCTCTGGCAATGGTTGCTGGGTGACGAGGAGCTGTTCTCCAACGTCGAGGGGCTCAACCTGGCCGAATACCGCGCCTTCTGGATCCGCATGCTCGACAACAAGGTCCACCTTCGCAACTGGAGAGCGGATCTTGGGGAACTGCAGCAGGCAAAACCGGCGATGAGGGAATGGAGCATCCAGCTGCTCCACGCAGAGCCGCCCATCTCGCTCGCCAATTCGATTTCCCGCCGCACCGAGCGCTTTGATAACCCGGCCTCGGGAGCCTAAAGCGGTTTCACAGTAGGTCTACCCCGAAGCAAAAGAGGTTTTCGTGGTTTCCCCCCAAAGAAAACCACACCTCGCGATCCTTGTGAGGGCATAGTAACTGTGGAACCGCTCTAGGGGCGGCTTTACCACCGGTGCAGGTTTTTCCACAAGAAGAGCCGCACTTGGCTACTAGTTCAGCCGAAAAGCGGCAAGCTTCTTGTTCGCTTACGCTAACCCTATTAACGCTTTAGCCACTGTGTGGAAGGTCTCTCCAGGTAGCCCAAAAGTTACTAAACTAGCGGCTGACAATTCCCGCTCTCCTTCCGTATCATTAGGGCAATGCCTGTGTTGATGACGGGCGATCAAGGAGACATCGATGACTACCAAGAGTTCGGAAGCGCCAAAGGCGACTACCAAGAGCCGCAAGCCGGCAGCAAAGAAGCAGGCGGCCGCACCCTCGAAGGAGGAGATCACGCGCCTGGCGGAGAAGTATTGGGCGGAGCGTGGTTGGCCGGAGGGTTCGCCGGAGCAGGATTGGCTGCGCGCGGAACAAGAACTGAAAACGGCTTCGTAGCTGTGACGCGAGGGCCGTCCCGAACGGCTTTCCTGAAGCCATCTATCCCTTCCCAGTCGCTCGAGCGGCTTCGGCTGGAGGGATGCGATGGCACTCCAAGGCAATTCAATTGAGCAGCAAAAACTAAAACAGAAGCCAGAAACGCCGGCTAAAGCGATTTCACGATAGGTGTCGCTTGTGAAATTGCCTCACACGGGGCTTTTACCAGGAAAGATCCCACTTCACTGAGGGATCGGACACAGTAATCGTGAAACCGCTCTAAAGCGGGCAGGGAGCAGCGTGCGGTCTTTGGGTCGCCGCCGAACCGATCCTGGCGCCAATTGTCTGCGGCCAGTCTCAAGGCCGGAAGCAGAACACCATCGTGGAGACTCAATCCGGCGCTTGACCGGAAGGGAACCAGCTCGCGGTCATCCGGGCTTGGCTAAAAGCGGTTTCGCAGTTGGTGTAGACCGAAGCCATGTCGCCTTTCGTGGTTTTCTCCCGAGGAAAACCACTCTTCGCGACCTTAATGAGACCACAGTAATTGCGAAACCGCTCTTGGTCCATCACCGCCAAGCGCTCGTAAAGCCGCGCCTCCGGAGGCCGTTCCGCCGCACTGTCCAGTGGGGAGTACAGGGACCAAAGCCGAGGGCGTTTTTTCCCTCGATAGGCTCCGCGCGCGTCGTCACCGGCTACGCCTATCGTGGAACACCTTCCAACAGGAAAGCTCCGCGTCGGCCATACCCAGCAAAGATGACAATGCTTTAAAGCTCCTCCCCAATCCGGTTACACTTCGGTGACTTTCAGTCTTAGCCGAGGTCGGAGATACTTACATCAAGGAAAAGCCGACTGTTTGCTCTTCCTGGCGTACTTCTTGATCAAATTCTCTGCCGCGTCTCGTGAGTCATGAAAAACGAAGTGATCGATATTCTGATATTGGGCCTGCTCGTGGTGTTGTTTGCCTCGATCTACCGCAAACGCGCGACTGCGCGTGTGCGTAGCTGGGTCGTCGGCTGGCTCTTTGTCCTGCTCCATTTCGCCGTGCTACTGGTCCCGGCCGTATCGAGTTGGGGACAAAGACTCGTCGACAGTTTCAGCATCAGCGCCCTGATCCTCTCCGGGCTCTGTTTTATTCTCTCCGCCTCGGCCATCTCCGTGACCTTGTGGTGCACCATTCTGGCCGCGTTCTGCATCGGTTTCCCGGCGCTCTTCTACACCAACTATGTCGTCTTCGGGTTTTCCCGGCAGTGGCCGCTGTATGCCGCCGCAACCGCGCTGGCCGTAGCCGGCATCGTCTTGGCGGGGAGCTTGTGGCGGCAGAGCTTCCGGGTGTGGGCGGCCATCACCTTGACCTTTTCTGTGGGCGGAATTTGGACCGTCTCCGCCATCGCCCACCATCAGCCGGTTCAGGGCATCTCGGCGATTCTCTTCCAGGTCTTCCTGGCCTTCGCCGCACTTTACTGGTTCGACTTCCGGCGCGTCTCCGTCGGTGTGGTCACTGGCGTCCTTGGCCTGGTGGCGTGGGCGTCGGTCTTTCCCGTCTCCCTGCTTTGTGACTACCTGATCCCGGCCGCTCAGATTCCTCCCGGGCTGTGGAACGTGCCTAAGTTTTTCGTCGCTTTCGGCATGATTCTGACCCTGCTGGAGGAGGAGTTCTTCGCCGCAGGCAGAGCCATGGAGCACTACCGTCTTCTCTTCGCGGCCCATCCGCATCCGATGTGGGTCCAGGATCCGGAAACGCTGCGCATTCTCGAGGTCAACGATGCCGCAGTTGCGCACTACGGCTACTCCCGCGAGGAATTTCTGGGTATGACGCTGCGCGACCTGCGGCCTACGGAGGACGTGAGTACGATTCTCAAGGAGAATTCCGAGGCCATCTCCACCAAGCTTTCGGGCCCCTGGCCCCACCGCCGGAAAGACGGTTCTTACATCCAGGTAGACATGGCGTCCCATTTCATCGACTACCTGGGTCGCAAATGCAGCTTCGTCCTGGTGCAGGACGTCACCGACCGTCAGCAGCTGCATGAGCAGCTGGTGCATCAGGCGCACCACGACCTGCTCACCGGGCTGCCGAATCGGCTGCTGCTGGAAGACCGAATGCAGCAGAGTTTTGCGCAGGCGGCCCGCCACGGACAACACGCTGCGGTCCTTTGCCTGGATTTGGATCGCTTTAAGCAAGTCAACGACACCTTTGGCCATGAAGCCGGCGATTTATGCCTGCAGCAGGTTGCGGCGCGCATCGCCGGGCGGCTCCGCGCCGTCGACACCGTTGCCCGCACTGGCGGCGAGGAGTTCGCCATCATCCTGGGCGAACTGCCCAACAAGAACAGTGCCCTGGCGGTCGCCCGCAGCGTGCTCGAAAGTATCAGCCAGCCGATCGATGCCGGCGGCTTCTGCTTCAACGTCTCCGCATCGGTTGGCATTGCGATCTATCCCGACGATGGGACCGATGCGTCCCAACTCCGGCGCGCGGCCGACGCCGCGATGTACCGCGCCAAGCAGGCCGGCGGCGGTCAATATCTTCTTGCCCCCTCGCACGTCAGTCCCGCGGCCAGCGAAGGAAACGAGCTGGAGCAATTCATGCGCAGTGCGCTCACGGACGGTGGACTGGAGATCTATTACCAGCCTCAATACTCCATGACTGGCAATCTCTGTGGCCTGGAGGCGAGCTTACGGCTTAACCACCCGGTATTGGGCCCCGTCGCCCCCGAGCGCTTCTTGCCCATCGCCGAGGAATGCGGGCTGATTGTTCCTTTAGGGAACTGGCTACTAGAGGAGGTCTGCCGCCAGAGCATTGCGTGGCAGAGTCAGAAGTTCACGCCGCTGCGCGTAGCCTTTAGCGTCTCGCCGTTACAGTTCCTGCACGCGGATTTTGCCGGCCAGGTACTCACCACCGTGAACCGTTATGGCCTCGACCCGCGGCTGCTCGAGCTGATCGTCACCGAGGCCACCGTCATGCGCGACCGGCCTGAGGTCGCATCCCAGATGCGCAGTCTTGCCGCATCGGGCGTCCACTTTTCCGTCGATGACTTTGGCAGCGGCTACTCCTGCCTGAGCCATCTGCACCAGCTTCCCGTCAGCACGCTCAAGATCGACTGCTCTTTTGTCGAGCGCATCTCGGATCCCAACGGCACCTACACTATCGTGCAGGCCATCACCGCGCTCGCTCACGGTCTCGGTTTGCAGGTGGTAGCTGAAGGGGTGGAGCGCGCCGACCAGATGGAATGCCTGCGGACCCTGGGCTGCGATTTTGTGCAAGGTTATCTGCTCGCGCCTCCGCTGCCGGCTGCGGGTGTTCCCAAGTACCTCGCACCTGCCGCGCCTGCGGTCACAAGATACTCGCGTCGTTGACGCCCCAACCGAAACTCCGTCCTAACCACAGACCATGGGTGCCCCATCCCCCCGGATTTCCTGTAATGCTTGGTGGGGTCGACGAACCTATGCGGCTTTCCTTAAAGAAAGCCGCACACGGTGCCATGGGCTGGGGCCGCGCAGTAGGAAATCCGGGGTCCTTCGCGCTTTTGCGAAGGGTGGGATTCCGCGGCGCTGTACTGAAAACGTCTGATCTCAATTCCTCCTTCAAGGGTGAAAAGTTAAGGTTCGAGGGTTAACCACCGTCTGCCCCATCCCGTAAAAGTGATAATGCTTTAAGACGTTGGAGTCCGATGCGGGAAAAAAGAGTCCCGAGCTTATGATCGACTCGACCTTTCCCCATGCGTGGGCGGCCGAGGTCCTCGCCCGGCGGCCTTTGATCCTGCCGGAGCGGCAATTCGTCTACCCGGCGCAAGTCGAGGAAGTGGAGCGGGGGGCTCTGGAAGTGCTGATCCGGCCGTCTCGCGAACCCGGCGGGGCGCGTCCGTTCCTGGCCACCTGCGCCTTGGGCTTCGCTGGTCCTGGAGTCCCCACCGGTGTGTGGGCATGCCCTCACCCGGCGTGGATCTGCGCTGTGGCTGGGGGGTATGCCTACCTCATAGACTCCCGCGAGCCAGCGCGGTGGGAACAGGTCGTGTACCGGCCCGTGACCGGGATATCGGCCTTGGCGGAGCAGGATCTGCTGATATTCGCCGGCTTTCATTCGCTGCTCGCCTGGGGGCGTGACGGGAGAGCCTGGCAAACGGGCCGCCTAAGCTGGGATGGAGTGCGCATTACCGCTGTGCGCGGGGAGACCCTCATCGGGCTGGGGTGGGAGATGAGTACGGATCGGGAGCTCGAGTTCGAAGTCAACTTGAAGACAGGCGAGCACCGGGGCGGGGGCTATGTGGGTTGAAGAAGCCCCGCGAAAGCGTGATGTGCCGCCCTTTCCGCTATGAAAGGTGGTAGAAGCTCAACCCTGCGTCGCCTTGTTCAAGGACGCGGTATCGCCGAAGTAAGCCATAGCTTTCCGCCAGCGGCTGAAGCATTTTGCGGCTGTGTTCGGCGACCACGATGCCGCTGGGCGTGAGCAGGGAAGCGGCCTGCCGCCCGAGGACGGCGAGAGTGCTGGCGTAATCGCCGGCGGCGTTGTAAGGCGGATCCAGAAAGACGATCGTGCATGGGCCTTGCGCGTGCTGCTCGGAGAAGCGGCGCAGCGTGGCGGAGACGCTTCTGCACTCAACCTGGAAACCGGAGCGGATCTCGAGCGAAACAAGGTTACTGCGGATCGCCTCCATCGCTGGGGCAGCGTGATCCACAAAGTAGACCAGGCTCGCGCCCCGGCTGAGAGCTTCGATGCCTACCGCTCCCGAGCCGGCGTAGAGATCGGCAAAGACAGCGCCCTCGATGCGCCCGGCCAGGACATTGAAGAGAGTCTCGCGCAGGCGATCGCTGGTCGGCCGGGTGGCAAGCCCGCGGGGCGCGATCAGCCGCCGCGAACGGTATTTGCCGGCGATCACGCGCATTCGATTCGATGGTAACTGAATCCGCAGCCTCGCCCCGGGGAAAGCTCTACAATGCAGGAAGAGTCGCAGCCGGCCGATTCACCACGTCTGCGATAAATGTAACCAACAGGCAGCGCTGGCTGTCAGCCGGGCATCAAGAGAGAAGCCGAGGCCGAGAGAAGCAAGGACGGATGCAAATGCGTGGATGGTCGTTCCCCTTAGGACGATGGATGGGTGTCGAGTTGCGCATTCACACCTTCTTTATCCTGCTGCTGGGCGTTTGCATGGCCTACACCGAGAGCATTCACATGTCTGTCTTTCGCGGGGTGGGCCTGTGGTTGGTGCTGCTGGGCGCGGTAGCCGTGCGCGAAGTGGCGCGCATGATCGTGGCTGCGTATCACGGGCTGCAACTCAGAAATATCCTGTTGCTGCCGATTGGCGGCCTGGTAGCCTACGCTAACGCGGAGAGCGCGGAGAATGCGGGTGCCAGCAAAGTGCAGTGGCGCATGGCCGTGACCGGGCCTGCGGCTAACCTGAGTTTCGCCCTCGTCGTGGCCCTGCTGGTGATCGGCATGTCGCCCACGTTGAACCTGCTGGACCGGCCCTGGATTACGCCCGGACACTTGATCCGCAGTATCGTCTGGCTCAATGTGTTTCTCGGGGCTCTGAATCTGCTGCCCGCCTATCCCCTGGACGGAGGCAGGGTCGTGCGTGGAGGCGTTGCCCGGGCGCAAGGCAGAGCGCAGGGATCGCGCGTGGCGACCGGACTAGGCCAGATCCTGGCCATGACTGCAATCATTGCCGGGCTGGTGCTGATGAACGCGTGGTTGCTGATGGCAGGATTTTTTATCCTCATCGGCGCCCAGCTGGAAGATCAGGGCGTGCTCTTCCAGAGCGTGGTGGATACCGTAAACATGCAGGACATTATGCTCACCGAGTTCTCCATGCTGGCGCCGTCGGACACGCTGGAAGATGCACTGCACAAGTCGATTCACAGCCTGCAGGACGATTTTCCCGTGGTGCGCGGCGACAGCCTGGTCGGCATCATCTCCCGCCAGAGCATCCTCTCCGCGCTGCGCAGCGAGGGCAACGGCTATGTCCAGGCGGTGATGTCGCGCAGCTTCCACGTGGCCCAACCGGAGGACTCGCTGGGGACGACAATCAGCCGCTTCGCCGGGCGCGGGCTCTCCCTGGTGCCGGTGACTGAAGGGGAACGCATTGTCGGCATCGTGACCCTGCAGAACCTGATGCACTCCATGAGCCTGCTGGCGGAGAGCCGGAAACTGCGCCGCCAGAGCCAGGAATAATCGTTGTACGGCGATCCGGCGGAATCGATAGAAGATCAGCTACCCCCGGCTCGCAAGCCGCAGAACGCGCCTCTTGATCCGGGACTCTACCTGGTGGCAACGCCGATAGGCAATCTTGAGGACATCACCCTGCGTGCATTGCGAGTGCTGAAGGGCGTCGACCGGATCGCCTGTGAGGATACGCGGCTGACCCAGAAGCTGCTGAACTACTTCGCCATTTCCACCCCGACCATCAGTTGCCACGAGCATAACGAACAGGCGCGGACGGTGGAGCTGCTAGGCCTGCTGCAGCAAGGGGGCCGCGTCGCGGTGGTCAGCGATGCGGGCATGCCGGCGATCTCCGATCCGGGGTTGGAATTAGTGCGCGCCGCGGTGGCTGCGGGGGTGCCCGTCATCCCGGTCCCGGGGCCCAATGCGGCGCTCACCGCGCTGATCGCCTCCGGGCTGGACACGGAGCGCTTCCTCTATGTTGGATTTCTGGCGGCGAAGCCGGGCGCCCGGCGAGCGCAGCTGGAGGCTCTAGCCGCCCGCATGCAGCCCGGCGAAGAACCGCTTACGCTGGTTGTCTATGAAGCGCCTCATCGCATTCTGGAGACGCTGGCCGATGTGGAAGCGGTGTGGGGCGAGTCCGTGCACGTGGTCGTAGGGCGCGAGCTGACCAAGCTTCACGAAGAGTTTCTGCGCGGCACGGCACGGGAGGTCCGGGCTGTGCTGGAAACCCGTGAACGCATCCGGGGGGAGATTGTGCTGCTGATTGAGGCCCACCCGCTCGCCCCACAAAGCAAAGCGGCTGGCAGCGTAGCGCAACAGGTGGCGGAGCTTATAGAGACTGCGGGTCTGGATGAGAAAGACGCGCTCAAGCGCGTGGCGCGCGAGCGAGGCGTCTCCAAAAGCGACGTCTACCGGGAATTGCAGCGGGAGCGGTCGAAGAAATAGAGGGACCACCCGCGCATCGGTGGCCCGCGGTGAGAAATGCGATCTGGATTAGGGCTGGTCTTGAAGGGTAAGGCCTTTTCAGCCCGTACGTAGACCGAACAGAAACATTGGGCCTTTGGTGCCTGCGTGAGAACCTGCCAGTTCAGGATTCAGTCCCGGAGGGACGGTTGAGAGTAGCCCAGCACGTAGTGCTGGGTAGGGTATACGAGCGAAGTCCAGTCCCG
>Ga0182024_10011431_pt1 | contig 17819 bp, 15 predicted proteins | sample P32metaG_FD_120480 | JGI IMG/M metagenome (GOLD analysis project Ga0182024, IMG submission 120480) | Permafrost microbial communities from Stordalen Mire, Sweden - P3-2 metaG (Illumina Assembly) | ecosystem: Environmental > Terrestrial > Soil > Wetlands > Permafrost | place: Sweden: Stordalen... | reverse complement strand
TTTGAATAAAAGAGGAAGCTTTTGCGCGCCTGTTCGAGCGTCTTGGGTTCAAGCAGCCCTGCCGCGGCCATTTGATCGAGGACCGCTTTTACCTGAGGATCGGTGGACTCTTTTGGCGGGCCTCCCGGAGGCACCGGGGGCGGCTTGAGCGGGCGGCCATACGGCTCGACCCTGGGGCGCCGCGGCAGGCGTCTGAGAAAAGCCGGCTAGCGGAACGAAAAGACCCAACGTGAACAGAGAAACGGAAGCAGCGCAAATCATGATGCGCGAAGGCAGCGTCATGGCAAACGCCCATTGATCCTCGCAATCACATAGTGCATACAAATTCCTAACTTGTTAGATGTTCCAGCCGATAGGATCGGTGTGGTTTGCTGTGCAATTCGCCGATCTGCGGCTTCCACAGATTTGCCGTGGAATACACGATCAGCGTGATTGACGGCGGCTCTATGGATGATCTATCCTCGGCGCACCTCGTTCTTAATGGCGAGGGGGGTAGTGCCCCAACAGCTGTTCGGAAGATTCCGTCGGAAGTGCTCGCAATTCACCAGGCCCGAGTCAAACGGCCTTACGGCTCGGATGAAGGATGTGGGCTATGAAGTCTTCCTGTCGGCGTGTTTTAGTTCTGGCGGTACTGCTGTGTGTCTTCCCGTGGCTATCCACTCGCGCCGATTCCGACGCAGCCCTTCCCGCCTCCACCCCAACCACCTCGATTCCAGGGCCGTTGCGTTCCTTCCTGCGCATGGCAGGCATCAGCCAAAAGGCTGGCCCGGAAGAGGTGCTGCCGCTGTTGTCGCGCGAGGTTGCCGTCAAGGGCTATCAGACGTTGACGGAGAAATCCGGTAAGGCGGTTAGCGGCGGTAGATCCACCGAGTACCTGCTGCTCCTGCAGAACTATCTAAAGCAAGCGCGAGAACTCGAGGCTCTGGCCGGTTCCGCAGGAGTTATTCGCGTTTCCAGCTGCAGCGATGCGCAGTCACTCCTGGCAATTCTTGGATACAACCTGCCGCAAGCTTGCGGCCCAAACGTCGCGCTGCAGACAGCGGACCCCGATAAAGCGTTCTTGGCCGTCGACTCGGGATTTCCCCTGGAGAACCTCGAGGAAGCACTCCGCAGCGGCCAGCCATTTGTCTATCCGTACGCCGCGTCGCGCGTACCGGTGTTGTTCTCGGAAGACGATTGGACGGCGATGGTCAAGAAAGCGAAGGGCGATCGCATCGACGTCGTCGATTCCCTTTTGCTCGATCCCGGAGTGGCCCGGCTGTACTGGAGCATGTCCCGGATCGACGCGGAGACCGCTGCAAGCCTGCAACAGGCTCCCGGCCTCCGGAAACTACTTCCGTTCGCCGCCGTGCTCGATTTCTACGGGAGCCACATTTTCATCAGGGGCGGACGTGTGCTCGTGCCCGGGGGCCAGCCCGCGGCAGCTACGTGGAAAGAGCTGACGGAAGGTAACCCGGATGAGCCAGCGGAATTCGTGACCCGGCTCCTCAGCAAGGACGAAGGCTGGGTCGCCGCCTATTTCGACGCTCTTTCGAGTGTCGATCGGGCTCAGCAAGCCTATTTCGTCCAGCCGGTTCGACTGAAGCGCTTCTATGAAGCGCTCCGCGGACGCGACCTTGCGCCCAGCCCCATCCGTCATACCTTCCAGCCGGACCCTGGCCTCTTCCTTCTCATCAGCCGACTGCAATTCGACTCCAGCGGCCGGCCGCACATTCCGGGCGATCTGAACGTGTGGAAGGAAACGGTACGCCGCAAGAACGATTCCAAGATCGTGCGCGACTGGGCCGGGCGAGCCAAGGATTGGAACGACCCGGAACAAGTGGTCGAAAGCATGTTTGCCTTCACGCGGGTGAACTCGAACAACAGCCCCTTGCAGATTTTTCTAGCGCTCAACGAAATGGACCGCAGGCCGGCCGGGATGCAACGATTGCGTCCGGAAACCATCCGCGCGCTCGCCCAGCAGTTCCCGAGATTCCACGACCAGTACACGGCGCTCACCGAGTTCCACGATTTGAACGACGCTTCGATCAATCGCTTCTTCACCGTGGCCCAAGCTGCGGACCGGATTCCCGACCGCATGCTGCGGGCTGACGCATTGGGAATTTTGCAGGCCAACATCGAGCTGTGGCGGATCCTGGCGCGGCAGGGACAGATCCCGGAAGCCAGATTGAATGATTCCTGGCAGAGCGTCATTAGTCCCTTCGCCAAGATAACGTCGGCGGCCCAGCTCTTTGACGCTGGACGAGCCTCGCTCGGCGAGCTGTTGCTTGCAGCTTCCGGCGAAGCGAGCCGGTCCCAGGACGAATTGATTGCCTTGTTGGCCGGGCCTAACCAAGCCAGCCCAGATGGCCAGCAAGTCCGCCAGCAGCTTGCCGATAAAATGCGCGTGGTGCTCGACGATCAGCGCCTGGTTTCGCTCGATACTCTCTTTGCCCTGGGGGATGGCTTGAAAGAGTTGGGCGCCGGCCAGACCACTGCCGAAAAACTGACGCCGCTAGCCGCCGACCTTCGCGATTTCGAGATGCCGCGGCCCATCTTCACCACCCGCGAGAGGGCCGAGACAGCGGCCAGGCAACTCAATAACCGCCACGCCGCGCTGCAGCCCCGCACTGATTTGGCGAAGCTCCTGCAATCCGCGGGCTCTCCCGACGCAATGGCCGCGGCACGCGGGCGACTAACTCCATTTCTGCGCGACACGCTGGTGGGCATGAGCTACGCATACTATGAGCCGCCAGGGGCGCAGATGGTCCACCAGAATCCAGTTTTCGTGCGCTCTCACGATTTCTCGGGCGAGGTAGGAGACGCAGGCCTGCAGTCGTGGCAAACGCCGCAACTGTTCGACCGTGGGGAAACCACCAGCGGCGGGGCCTATCTGGCCGGGTCGCTGGCGGACTTGCCTTACCTGCTGGCGCAAGTCGAGCAGGATTTCATTGTTCCGGAGAACATCCAGTCGCTGATCTGGGAAGATTTGGTGCCGGACCTTGTGGCAGACGCGACGGTGCCACGTTGGTGGGGAGTAACACAAAACGAGCTTCACGCGGTCGCGCTGTATCAGCGCGCCGGCGAAGAACTCCTTGCGGGCGCCGCAAAAGACGGTAAATTGCGCCAAAACGTGATGGACATCCTCGGTGATCGGATGCTGCCACAACGCGCGGAGCAAATTGACGTCACGCTCCGCGCTGGACGGGCCACCGACGTGATTGCCGAGATTACCCCGGCAGAGACCTCCTTCCTGACCTTCCAATTCCGAAAACAATTCCCTGACGAATCTGGCAACTGGGGGCCGGCGGGCAAAGAGCTGGAAACGCTCGCCAACCGCTCTCCGGCCGAGGTCGCTTGGGAGAGGCTATCGCAGGATTTCGGCGTGCCGCATCCGGTGCTGACGCAGAGCTACGTTCGCGAATTACTGGTGGTTCCTCCTCCTCCGGCCTTCTTGGGCTATTCGAGCCGCATGCTGGCCGAGTCCTGGGAGTCCAACAACTTGTATTGGGCCCGTCTGGCGGACGAAGCGGGCTATTCGCCCGCTGCGCTCAATCGCATGATCCCCGAACTGACGCGCCGCATGGTCGAGAAAATTTTTGCGACGCACCCGGACGATTGGATTGCCATGCTGCGAGCCATGCGAGAAACGGGTGACGAATTTCGCGGCGGCAAACTCGCACTCTTGCCGCAGAGCGGAGCGGCGCCCAACCCCTAGAGTGACTTGGTCGAGAAAGTTCCAGCGGCTTCACCGGCTGGGTGAGAAGACAGCGTCTTCACGGACGAGGTAACCAATGGCGAAAATGGCGAAGCGATACGTGCTATTTCTACTGGCTGTTCCGGCGCTGCTCTGCGGATTCGCGCTCTGGATGGCTGCTCAGGAAACCGAGCAGGATAACAGTGCGGTCATCCGCAAGGTCGTCGACATGGTCCAGCTCAACGTGGCCGTGACGGACGGCAAGGGTAATTACATTACCGGGCTTCGTCCCTCGGACTTCGCGATTTCCGAGGACAAGATTTCGCAGAACGTTGCTACCTTCGAGGAAGGCAACGAAGCTCCTCGCATCATCACCCCAACTGGAGGAGCCTCTCCCGTCGCAAGCGCCCCTCAACCGCCGCCAGCCGCTGCCGCATTGCGCGAAGCGGCCGCGTCAAACACGCCGGCGGCTGCCGCCCAGCCGGCGGCCGCGGAACCGTTCATCTCCGCGGTGACCGGGGCTAGTGTGTTCATCCTTTTTGATAGCAGCAACTACATGTACCACAGGCGGGGCTTCGTCTTTGCCCAGGATTCCATCGCGGAGTTCGTGCGGTCTCTCGACACTGCCGACCACGTGGCGTTCTATTCCTACAGCCGCGACTTGACCCGGGCCTCGCTGCTCACCTCGGACCGCTTGCAGGTATTGCGCGGCGTTCGCGCGACGGTCAACGGGGACGACTCCGCGCTGTATAACGCCCTGCTGCTCACGCTCAAGGACGCCGCGCAACACACGGGCCGCAGGGTGGTGGTGGTTTTCTCGAATGGCCCCGACAACTCCAGCATGGTGCCGCCCGAGGATGTGGCGGAACTGGCGCAGTCGGAGGGAGTGCCAATCTATATGATTAGCACGCGGGAAGCGCAACTGGACCCGATTTCCGCCGTGGTCTTTACGCGCATGAGCGCAAACACCGGCGGCCAGGCCTACTTCGCCAAGGACTGGAACGACCAGGAACAAGCCTTTTCGTCCATTCGCGAGGACTTAGCGCACCTCTATCTTCTGAGCTACTATCCGCAACCCAATCCGAACCGCGGCTGGCGTGCGATTACGGTGAAACTCGTCGGAAAACAATTGCAGAAGTATCGCATCCGGACCCGCAGCGGCTATCGTCCGCTGCCCGTACGCGTATCCGTGGAAGCGACTCCAGCCCGCATCGAATAGCTAAAACGCGGCGCGCTGTTGCGCACAGAATCTGTGGGGAGTGGATCTGCAGAAAGCCTGCGTCGAAGACATCAAAGATCGGAGCGTCGGCTGATTGGGCGGCTAGGTCGCCTTCGAGAAGCCGTTCTGGAGCTTGAGGACACGCCGAAGACGATCGCGGAGCTGCTCCATCGCTCCATAGAGCTCATCGACGCCCTTGGATTCGCTCTTCACCCTGCCGGCATTGACGTCAGTGATCACTTCCATGCACAGGTCGATGGTGCGCCGGATGCGCTCAGCGGTTAGGGCGGCGACCACCTCGCCGTCATCCAGGCCGCGAAGCTGGCATTCTCGCAGCTGTTGCACCGCCCCAGACGCCGTGCGGATGTAATCCACCGCGTCACGATATTCCTTCAGAAGGCGCAGTTCGACGCCTTCGCTTTGCAGAGCCTTTTCGAGATTTTGCAGTGCCACGCCTGCCTTTTTGACCTGCAAATTCACGCCCCAAAAACTCTCGTTCGGAACGATCAGCTCGACGACGATGCCGCTGGAGACTCCCTCGCGCGCGTGAGGCGTGGCCAGCACCCTGGCGTCGGCCGTTTGCGCGGACAGGAAGTTGGCCAGCGTCACTCTGCTACCCAGGTCCGGATAGACCTCCATCTCCAGAAAACCGCCATTGGCGTTGGCCTGCCGGGCGACGGCATCCTCTTTGACGGCGATTCCGTCGGCGCCGCGCCAGCTGACCTCAATCGGAATGGCTACGCTGAAGCGGCGGGTTTTTCGGCGCTCTACCTTGCTGCCATCAGGACTCATCGCGCGCTTCTTGATCGTCACAGGATTCCCCTTCGGCGCCAGACTCGCCAGCCCTTTGCGGCTTTTGTTCATGCTTGCATGATTCCAGAGCGGGCGCTCTGTCCGTCCGTAAAGAGACTAGAGTGCAGCAGGCCCAAAGACTACTGGTCTGAGGGCCAGTAGGCGGTTACGAAACATCTACACAACTTCGGGTTCGACAAGCCCATTGCTTTTTTCCCGAGGCTTCGCCGGGCTTTTTGAGGGACCAAGAGAATCGCCATCCACTGCTGCCCGGCAGCGCGCTTTTTGATATCCTTGTCCCCCGTAAGGGTGCCCGCCAGAGATTCGGAGGAGAGGAGTTACTTCGCCATGCGTATTCGACTTGTCTCTTTGCAAACCATCGGAACTGCGTTCGGCTTGACGCTCGCGACCGCGCTGCTCGCCGCTGCGCAACAGACCGCTGTACAGCCGTACCCGGCAAACGGTCCGGTGGCGGCGCTCGGCACACCAGCTTCGGTGAAGGCCGAAGACTATTACAAGAATATCCAAGTGCTTAAGGGCGTTCCCGCCGACCAGATCGTTCCCATGATGGAATACATGCGAAGCGCGCTGGGCGGGGTACGTTGCCAGTACTGCCACAATATGCCTCCGGACTTCGCGGGCGACGACAAGCCGCAGAAGCGAACCGGCCGCAAGATGTTGCAGATGGTAATGGACATCAATAAGAACACGTTCGGCGGCGCCGTGACCGTGACCTGCTACACCTGCCATCGCGGCTCCACGGATCCGGTAAACATCCCTGCAGTTCCAGACCCGTCGGCCGAGAAACCTGCCGCGACCGAGAGTAAGGGCCCGGCTTTGCCGGCGGCGGATGCGATTGTGGCGAAGTACATCGACGCCCTTGGCGGCGAGCAAGCGCTGCGGAAAGTGACCAGCCGGATCGTCACCGGAACGTTGGACATTGGCGAAGTCGGCGGAGCGGAAGGCACCAAGCCGGCGCAGCCTCCTTTTGAATTGGACGAAAAGGCCCCAAACCTGACGGTGCTATTCAACCGCGATCCGAAAAACATGTCTGCGGCCGGCTTCGACGGCACGACGGCGTGGCTACAGAATCCGGTCGGGCAGGTCGGCGAAGCTTTCGGACCGCAGCTTTCGCGCGCCAAGCGCACCGCGGATTTCTACGAACCCCTCGACCTGAAGCAGGAATATTTCCACATGACCGTCAGCGGGATCGAGAAGATCGGGGATCGCGACGCGTACAAAGTGGTCGCTCTTCCGCAAGGCGAACTCCCTGTCGAACTCTACTTCGACACGCAAACGGGTCTGCTCTTGCGCAGAATATTTATTGATCCGAACACGGTCGGCGAGGACCCGACGAATATCGATTACAGCGACTATCGCGCCACGCCGAGCGGCGTGAAATTTCCGTACACGATTAAGAGCTATAGTTTGCCGCCAAACAGCCGGGGCGCGGGCGTTACGATGCACGTCCAAAACATCCAGGAAAACGCGCCGATCGATAACAGCAAATTCGCCAAGCCGATGCCGAAGCCGGCCGCGTCCGGAAACTAAAAGCCTCATCAGGGACGCCGCGGGAACACGCTGGCTTCGCCGCGGGTTCGAGCGAACTCCGCCTGCTCGCGGCGTCCCTGTCTGCCGTATCGAGCTCTGACAGAGTCGAGGATTCTCTATGCCGAATATTCATCTGACGGTTGCGAGCGGCGTTTGCGATCACCTGCGCGATTTCACTTCCGGAAAGGTGCGAGCGGAAGGCATCGACATCACCTATCTGGAAGTGCATGCCCCGGAAATCTTCCATCGCTTCCTCGACCACCGGGAATTTGACGTTGCGGAATTGTCGATGGGCATGTACGCGTCGCTGGTGTCACAAGGCGAGCGCAGCATTGTCGCGATCCCCGTTTTCCCCTGGAGGGTTTTCCGGCTGTCGTCCTTTTACATCCGGGAAAATGGCCCGATCAAGCGTCCGGAGGACTTAGTCGGAAAAAGAATCGGCGTCCCGGAGTGGGCGCAAACCGCGACGGTCTATGCCCGCGGCTGGCTCTCCGATTACGTCGGCGTCGACCTCAAGAGTATCGAGTGGTTCCAAGCCGGCACCGATAAACCGGGCCGTGCCGAAACCGTGAAGCTCGACCTTCCAACGGGACTGCGGCTCACTCGAGTCCCCGACCGAACCCTTAGCCAGATGCTTCTGGCCGGAGATCTCGACGCGATCATCTCGGCCTCTCCGCCGGAGCCATTTCAGCAAGCCAACCACGGCGGAATGGCTCGCTTGGTGGCTAATGTGCAAGCGGCCGAGCAAAAATATTGGGACGACACGGGAATATTCCCCATCATGCACGTAGTGGTCGTTCGCGGCGAGGTGTGCGAGGCGAATCCCTGGGTTCCCGTGAGCCTGATGAAAGCGTTCACAACCGCCAAAAACAACAGTCTCGAGCGCGCTTTAACCTTCGGAACGGCTTACCCAATCCCCATGCATGCCTACTATGCGCTGGAGGCACAGAAGCGGCTCGGGAAGGATTTCTTCCCATACGGAATTGAGCCCAACCGCACTACGCTCGAAGCGTTCCTTAAATTTGCTCGCGATCAGGGCGTCTGCCACCGCCTCCTTAAACCGGAGGAGATGTTTGCCCCGCAGGTCGTAGGATAGTGGTGTTGGCCACGACGCGCCGTCAAGGAACGTAGGCGATAAAGCGGCCGGCGGCCACAATCCCAAACCACAGCAAGATCGAGAATAGCCCAGCGAACCTCGCTCCCCACGGCGACACCGCATCGGAATCCCAGCGCGTCACACGTGTGTAGGCCGTAGTGTGAAATATCAGCGCATTCAATCCCGCCAGCAGGATGAGCGCCATTTTGATTTCAAAGGCGTGATTGCCGTAACACCGCGTGGCTTCCGACGAAAACAGAAAGAAGCCTGTCACCACCTGCACGCCGAAGCCCGCCCAGGCCCACGGCACGAGTCGCCCTACCAGGTTGGACACAGGCTCGTCTTTGAAAAGCACACCCCAGAAGCGCAGGTCCAGCACCGAGGTCGACCCCACCAACGAGACGATGCCGAACAAATGCACGGTCTCGATCACCGGAAATCCCCAGCGTGAATCGCGCACCCAGACGCCCATCGACGTCTGCTCCAGCCACTGGCACCAAGCCAATAACGACGGCATTCCCGCGGACCTCGCCATTCAACACCCAAGCTGGCCCGATTATAGGAGGAACCAACCAGTTGAGGAACTCTCATCCCACGCCCGACGATCCTTATGGCGCTGCGTGAGGAGACATTCGATGACAAAAATGATAAGCTCTCGCCGAATGCGCCGCGCACGATGGAGGATCCTGGCGCGCGGGTCGAGTGAAGTGCAGGCATCCGCGACGGGATGATTGGTTCGGAGTGCGTGGAAGCGCGGATCGTCTGGATTCAAGCGGGGCCAACCCCAGACCGTCACACGTAAGTGGCAAGCGACCACGCGGGTCGCCGAGGAGAGTTACGACAATGGATATCCACAATCACGCAGGACGAACCCGTGCGGAGCACGGCGGCTCCACGGGCAGCGGCACGGATAATGCAAGCAATCCCACCCGCGTGGATTCCGGTCAGTCGCGCCGGAGATTTTTGCAACTGCTGGCGATTGCCGGAGCAGGCGCAATACTTCCGGCGCATGAACTCCTGTCGCAGGAGGGTTCGGCCGCGGCCGGAGCCAAGGGCCGCATCGACGTCCATCACCACCTGCTGCCTCCCTTCTATGTAAAAATCATGCAGCCCGATATCATCGCCAGCGGGCGCCCGCTGCAAGCTTGGTCTCCCGAGATGTCGCTTGACGTCATGGAAAAGAACGGCATCGCCACCGCGATTCTCTCTCCGCAGAACCATCTCGTCGCCGACTCCTTGAGCGACAAAAGCGACCGTGCGCGCATGCTCGCGCGCCAGCATAACGAATACGCCGCGCAGCTCACCAAGGATCATCCGGGGCGCTTCGGATTTTTCGCCGCGACGCCACTACCCGATCAGGACGCCTCGCTCAAGGAGATCGAGTACGCCCTGGGCACTCTCAAAGCCGACGGCATCGGCCTGTGGACCAGCTATCGCGACCAATGGCCGGGAGATCCAGCGTTTGCCCCGGCATTTGAAGAAATGAATCGACGCAAGGCCGTGGTCTTTTTCCATCCGGCAGCACCGCTCTGTTGCCGCAAGCTCCTTCCCGGCGTCGGCGAAAATGTTGAGGAGTACGACTTCGATACCACGCGCGCGATTACCAGTCTATTGGTCAACGGCGCGTTCGATAAATACACCGACATCAAATTCGTTTTCTGCCACTCGGGCGGCACCATGCCAGTGATCGTCAACCGCATTAGCGAATATTTCCCGTCCAAGACGCCCGACGGAACCTCTCCGAACGGCGTGCGCAAGGAGATCAGCAACCTTTATTTCGACGTGGCCCATGCCGGTTACGAGCCCTCGCTCTCCGCGCTCACCAAGATCGTGCCCGTCTCGCACTTGATGTATGGCAGCGACTATCCCATTTTCAACCCGCCCGTGACCATTGTGCCGCTCGAACATTACGGGTTCTCCGCGGGCGATATGCAGGGTGTAAACCGCGGAAACGCTGAAAAGCTGTTCCCTCGTTTCAAACAAGCTTGAAGCGCCGCCACGCCGGCTCCCGCTGCGAACCGCTTCAATCTGGAATCGCGGAGAACTCTGCGATGATCCGGCCAATAACCCCAAGGAGATTGCGATATGGCGGATAAGAAAATCATTGCGGTGGTCGGCGCGACGGGCGCGCAAGGCAGCGGCCTGGTTCGCGCCATCCTCAACCACCCAAGCGGCGGATTCGCGGCGCGCGCCCTGACCCGCGACGTCGATTCCGAAAAAGCCAAAGCACTGGCGCAATTGGGTGCCGAGGTGGTCACCGCCGACATCGACGACCCGGCCAGCCTGGAAAAGGCGTTCCAGGGAACCTACGGAGCATTCTGCGTCACATTTTTCTGGGCGCATTTCTCGGCCGAAAAGGAGATGGCCGAGGTCAAGACCATGGCCGAAGCGGCCAAACACGCAAATTTGCAGCACGTCATCTGGTCCACGCTCGAGGACACGCGCTTGTGCATACCTCTCTCCGACAACCGCATGCCCACGCTGCACGGCAAATATAAAGTTCCGCACTTTGATGGCAAGGGCGAGGCCAACCATTTCTTCACCGACCTGGGCGTGCCGACGACCTTCCTGCATACCTCGTTCTACTGGGAGAACTTCTTTGGCATGGGCCCGCAAAAGGGGCCTGACGGCGTGCTGGCGATTACTCTCCCCATGGGTGACCGGAAACTGCCAGGCATCGCCACCGAGGACATCGGCAAATGCGCCTACGGCATCTTCGAGAAGGGCCACGAATTCATCGGCAAGTCTGTGGGAATTGCCGGCGAGCACCTGACGGGCGCGCAGATGGCTGCGGCAATGAGCAAAGCCCTGGGCCAAGAGGTTCGCTACAACAGCGTTTCACCGGAGGTCTACCGCGGCTTCGGATTCCCGGGCGCGGACGATCTCGGCAACATGTTCCAGTACAACCGTGATTTCTCCGACGATTTTTGCGCCGCTCGCGACATCGCTTTTTCGCGGTCGGTAGATCCGGAGTTGCAGGATTTTGCCACCTGGCTCGCCCGGAATAAGACGCGCATACCGCTGGGGAGCGCGGCCGGCGCTTAGCCCTCGAAACGCAAACCAAGGAACTTCCTCTCGAACCCACATCTGCCCACGGGTCACGCTGACGCCTTCTGGTTGTGGGTATACTACATTTCTGTCGACGTTCTATGACTTCGTCTCTTGTCGGAGGAGCTGAGCAACCATGAACTTCACCAAGAAACTGATGGTCCGTCCCGGCACCCACGTCAAGCTGAAGGACTGCGACCCTGACGACACGTTCGGCTATCAAGACGACAAAAAGACGCAAGCAAAACAGGCCAAACTGATCCTGCGGCTGGACGACCTGCAGTATCTGTTTTACGCCGTGAAAAAGCGGGCCTTACTGATCGTTCTGCAGGGCATCGACACCGGCGGCAAGGATGGCACCATCCGCCACGTGATGTCCGGCGTAAGCCCGCAAGGTTGCAACGTGACTTCCTTCAAGAGCCCCACACCCGACGAACTGGCGCACGATTTTCTGTGGCGGATTCACAAGGCCGTGCCCGAGAAAGGCGAATTCGGAATTTTCAATCGCTCCCACTACGAGGACGTCCTGATCGTTCGCGTGCACAAGCTCGTCCCCAAAAAGGTCTGGAAAGCGCGTTACGACGAAATCAATGCGTTCGAGAAGCTGCTGGTGGAAAATCGCGTCCACATCGTCAAGTTTTTCCTGCACATCAGCAAGGACGAGCAGAAAAAGCGGCTCGAGGCGCGGATCACGGATCCGCAGAAATCCTGGAAAATCTCGGCGGCCGATTTTGCCGAGCGCAAGTATTGGGACGACTACGTCAGCGCTTACGAGGATGCCATCTCGCGCTGCAGCACCGAAGCCGCGCCGTGGTTCATTATTCCCGCGAACCACAAATGGTTTCGGAATTTTGCCGTCTCCAAGATCCTGGTGCAAACGCTGGAGGACTTCGATATGCAGCTTCCACGGCCCTCGCTGGACCTGTCCAAGCTGGATTTGCGGTAAGGAACAGGCTGGCTAAAGGCTGCGGGCTTCTTCCCGATTCTCGTTCCAGGCAATGCCCCAGAAGTTGCCCTCGATGGAGAACTCCACTCCCGCCTCGATCTCCCCGGAAGCTCTGCGCTGGATCCAGGCGACGCGTCCATTCACCCGCTGTCCGGTGTCCAAACGAACGCAAGTCAGCGTATCCCCCTGATGGATTTCGGATCGACAGGAAACCTGCATGCCGTGGCGGCTGAGGACCGATGTCTCGGCCTTTTCTTCCCAGGGGCGGTCTCGCGCTTCCGAACGCAACAGCACCGGTATCCTGGCGGCCACGCGGGGGCTGCGCCTCAGGCGCCCGTGCAGTTCCGAGGACCACAGGAGAACATCAATCACGCGGGCCCTTTCGAGATTCGAGGGAGGCGTAGGGCTGCAGGCGATGTCCGCTGCGCCGCGCATACACTCCTCGAGACGCCGCGCTGACTCTTCTGCGCTGTTCTCCTGGAATGCCGCTTCGCGCATCCCTGCGGAAATCTTTTCAAGCTGTTGGTAGGAACGCTCGATGAAGTGCTGGCTACAAAGCCAATTCTCCCCGATCAGTACAATCCCATCGTCGGCACAACTCGAATCGATACAGCGTTCAGCCACTTCGTTTTTCCCCGAGCGTGAAATCTTTGGAGGCCATTGTACCGGAAACCGGACCACGGCGGAACCAGCCCGTCGCTTCCTGGCGGCGAATGCACAAACACTTTCCCGGTGCACAAAATCAAGAAGAACGAACTAGGTTGCGCTGGCCTCTCCCAGCGCCCGAGCCGCCTCGGCGGCGGCGCCGAGCATGGGGGCCTCTTCGTTCAGCACGATTTGCACCGGCACGCGCGACAGCAGTTCTTCAAACTTTTCCTTCTTGCGGAACGCCAGCAGAAATGTGCCATCCTTCATCTTCGGAAGAATCTTCGGGGCGATCCCTCCGGCAACAAAGACGCCGCCGCGCGCTAGCGCCTTGAGCGCCAGATTCCCTGCCTCCGCGCCGTAGATCGACGTCCACAGGTCCAGCGTTTCGACACACACCGCGCACGCGCTGTCCAGAGCGCGCTGCGTGATCTCCACCGCTGGATCGGCACCCGGTTGTGCAAAGCTCGAATGTCGCACGCTCGGATTCAGATACTCGTGGATCACGAGGAAACCGCGTCCCGAAAGAATCATTTCAAAGCTCACCGGCTCATCCGCCTTCTTCATGTAGCGCAGCAGTTCGATCTCCTTCTCATTGCGCGGCGCGAAATCGCAGTGGCCTCCTTCGCTCGGAGCCACCACGTAGCGGCTGCCATTCCAATGCAGGATGGCCTCGCCCAGCCCCGTGCCCGCAGCGATCAGAGCCCTGGCCGCGCCGGTCGCGGGCACCCCAGCATTGAGCGTGAGTAGTTGATCGGGCTTGAGCCATGCCAGGGAGTAACCGGTTGCCTCCAGATCGTTCAGCAAAACCACATGCCGCGTCCCGAGCTGACCTCCGAGGGAGTCGCCGTCGACCGCCCATTTGACATTGGTCATTTGCACGCACCGGCCCGTCACCGGACCGGCCACGCCGAAACCGGCCGCCAGTATGGGTTCCTGCGCAGAAGCTGCGGAAGCCTGCCGCGCGGCGCCCAGAAACGCGTCGATCATGTCCTCAAAGCGCGAGTATTCGTGGGTCGGAAAGTGTTCTTTGAATCGCACCTGAAATGCGCCTTCGCGCCGGTCGAAGAGGGCCAGGTTGCACTTGGTTCCGCCGATATCCCCCGCCAGAATCAAGCTCGGCCCTGCGGGCTGGCTGGTGGCGGCGCCGGAGCCTTCGCTGGAGCCGCAGCGGCCAAGAGCGCCGCAGCCGCTTCATCCACTAGGAAAATGCGTTCACCATTGCGCGGCTGAACCATCTGGGCTGGCAAGGGAGGATCCGAATGGCCAAGCAGGACTTCCCGCAGGATTGCAGCCTTCCCGCTGCCCTCCGCAAGAAAAACAATCCGTCGCGCCGCGTCGAGTACCGGCAGCGTGAGCGTCATGCGGCGCTTGCCCAGCTTGGCTACGGTGGGCGTGCTGACCCAACGCGAGGTTTCCCGCAACAGGCGCGAACCAGGGAAAAGCGAAGCCGTATGGCCCTCGGGACCAATCCCCAGGAACACCAGATGGAAGACCGGGAAGCCTCGATCGTCCAACGGAAGGTAGCGACGCAGCAGTTCCTCGTAGTGATGTGCGGCGCGACCCATGTTGGCGTCCTCGGCCTCCATGCGGTGCACGTTGCGGGCTGGAATTGGCACGCGCACGAGGAGTTCGCGGCGGGCCATTCCATAATTGCTTTCTGGATCGTCGGGCGGCACGGCCCGCTCGTCTCCCCAAAATATCTGCACGCGCGGCCAATCGATCTGGCCGCGAAATTCCTGGCTGGCGAGCACGCGGAACAACGCTTGCGGCGTCGAGCCGCCGGACAGAGCGACGTGAAATTGCCCGTCCCGCGCGATCGCTTGCCACGCCCAGTCCACAAAGCGGCGTGCGGCCGTGCGCGCCAATTCCTCCGGGTTCGGACACACCCATACGCCTGGAAGCAATTCATGCGGAAACAGATTAGGGTTTGCGCCAGTGTCGCCCATCACGCTCCAGAAGTGTATCGGCCTCCGCCGGGCCCCAGCTTCCGGCTGGATAATTCGGGAAATCGGGTTTCTCGCCTCGCCAAGCTTCGAGAATTGGATCCACCAGAGCCCAAGCGGCCTCCACGCCATCAGCGCGGTCAAACAGCGTGGCGTCGCCGCGCATGCAATCGTTCAGAAGAGTAGCATATGCGCTGCGTCCTCCACCCCCGAACGCCGCATGGTAGTTGAAGTCCATAGTCACCGGCGCCAGACGCATCTCCTGGCCGGGCGGCTTGGCGTGGAAGCTGATCGAAATGCCTTCCTCCGGCTGAATATTCAGCACCAATGAATTGGCGCTCATCCCCTGCCCGCGAAAAACCAGATGGGGCGCCCGGCGAAACTCAATGGCAATCTCGCTCACCTGCCGGTGCAAACGCTTGCCGCTGCGCAAATAGAACGGGACGCCAGCCCACCGCCAATTTTCAATCTTCACGCGGGCGGCGACGAACGTTTCGGTCGCGGAGTCCTTCGCCACTCCGGGTTCCTCGCGATAGCCGGGCACGTAGGCGCCAGCGACTCCGCCGGGGCCGTACTGCCCGCGGACCACGTCGCGGGCGATCAATTTCGGAGTGAAAGGCCGGATGGACTGCAGGACCTTGATCTTTTCGTTGCGCACAGAGGTGGCGTCGAAAGCCGATGGCGGTTCCATGGATACCAGCGAGGTCAGTTGCAGCACATGGCTCTGAATCATGTCCCGCAGCGCCCCAGCCGTCTCATAAAAAGACGCTCGCGACTCGACGCCCAAACTTTCCGCAGCAGTGATTTGCACGTGGTCGACGTAATTGCGGTTCCATAGCGGCTCGAAGATCCCGTTGCCGAAGCGCAAAGCCAAAAGATTCTGAACGGTGTCTTTTCCCAAATAGTGGTCGATGCGGTAGACCTGCGATTCATCGAACGCGTCCAGCACCGTCCGGTTCAGCTTCCTCGCCGAGGCCAAGTCGCGGCCGAAGGGCTTCTCGACGACCAGACGCGACCAGGATTTGCCGTTGGAATTCTGCTCCAGATGCGCATTGTGAAGCTGCTCGATCACTGACGGATAAACGTCCGGAGGCGTGGCCAGATAAAACAGGCGGTTGCCGTCAAGATGCTGCTGCGCGTCAATCTCTTCGAGCCGCTGCGTCAGACGCTGGAACGCTTCCGGTTGATTGTAGTCGCCGGACACATAGGCGAACGACTGGGCAAAGGCCTTCAGCTTTTCCTCATCCACCGGACGCGATTCGCTGCTCTTGCGCACGGCCTCGGTCATGGCGTCGCGAAATGCGTCGTCAGTCATCTTCGAGCGCGCAAATCCTACGATCGCAAAGCGCCGGGCCAGCGATTCGTAACAACACAGCTCGTAAAGCGCGGGGATCAATTTGCGGCGCGCCAGGTCTCCCGAAGCGCCAAAGATGACGATGGCGCAGGGCTCCGCCTCGCGGAGCGTGCGTGGGCTCGGGCCCGGTGCGGCATTGCTGAGATCGATCGCCTGTGTGGTCATCGGTCCGCTCCCTGGGGTCAGTTCGTCTCTTCCGCGCGTTGCCGGCCTACGCGGCCGCGCCCAGCACGCCTTCTTGCATCAGCTCTTTGGCTAACTGCGCCGGATTCTCGAAGAGAATCGTGCGAATCCCCAGCCGCCGCGCGGCCTCGATGTTGGGCGCGCGATCGTCGATAAAGATGCATTCTTCCGGAGCCCGTTGGGTGATGTCCAGCGCTCGCTGGTAGATCGCGGCGTCCGGCTTGCGCACGCCCAGATAACAGGAAGTGAGAAACACCGTAAAATTGCGCTTGAGCTGAAACTCGCGAATGCGATAGGCGTTGAGTTCAGCGGATTCGTTATTGAGGGTGGCCATCAGATACCTGCCGGCCGCTGTAATCTCGTCCAGCAGGGCCCGCGTTGTGTGGTTCTCACTGGACTGCGCGAACATGAAAGCTTTGAAGTCCTCGGGCGTAAACGTGCGCGGAACGTAGAAGACTGTCTGCTTCAGATACTCGTCCAGGCTTATGCCGTCTATCTCCAGTAACGTAAAAAACTTGGCGTGCCGCTTCTCGAAACTGTCCTCATCCAGACCGAATTGCTTGAACGCCGCCCTGCGCTCCTCCTGGTCCCACGCATTCGAGAGTATGACGCCGCCGACATCCCAAAACAAAGTGGTTACCCCATGCATAGAAAGAGCCATCCCTTCGAGCGATCAGTTTTCTCAGAATTGGAGCAATCCCGCAAGCCCGCTCCCCGAATCCAACGGGATTCTTCCTTTCGATGTCGCGGAAAGCCGAATCGGTGACTGGCTCCTAGGAATTTTGTGCGGGATGCAGTATGGTGGGAGCGTAACGAAACCGAAGGTTCAGGTACCGTTGGGAGGATGTGGATGGCGGACGATAGTTGCGCACCCCCGAAGCCCGTGCAGATCAGCGCGCCCAGGCCTGGCTCGCGGACGGTGATGTGCGTCAAGTTCGGCAAGCAGATGGAAGGGCTGGACAAGGTTCCGTGGAAGGGCGAGCTGGGGCAACGCATATACGAGAACGTCTCGAAAGAAGCGTGGAAGATGTGGATCGAACATTCCAAGATGATCATGAATGAGTACCGGCTGAATCCGCTCGACCCCCAGTCGCAAAAGATCATGGAAGAGCAACTCGAACAATTCTTTTATGGCGAAGGCGCTAAGCTCCCCGAAGGCTACGTACCGCAGCGAGCCAAAGGCTAGCGGCACGGATCGGATTCGATCGCCTGCTTCCCTGCCCCGTCCGATCTGCTTGGCCCAAAAAGTCTGCCGAATATCTAGCGCGCCGCGGGATGGGCTACGGCCAGCCGCGGCGTAATCGCGAAGCGCAGCTCCCGGTGCGCGTGGCGCAGCGCCGCCTCAACCTCTTCAACCGTTTCC
>Ga0182024_10011430_pt1 | contig 17820 bp, 16 predicted proteins | sample P32metaG_FD_120480 | JGI IMG/M metagenome (GOLD analysis project Ga0182024, IMG submission 120480) | Permafrost microbial communities from Stordalen Mire, Sweden - P3-2 metaG (Illumina Assembly) | ecosystem: Environmental > Terrestrial > Soil > Wetlands > Permafrost | place: Sweden: Stordalen... | reverse complement strand
CAATGGAGGAAACAGTATGACGGATCCTAACAAGCGGCGGCATGGCTTGCGCCTGGTTCTCGCGATCGCCATCGCCGGTTTGTTTGCCGCCAGCGCCTGGGCGCAGGATGGCGTCACTGACAAGACGATTCGCATCGGCATGTTCGGGCCGTTGACTGGACCCGTGTCGATCTACGGCTATCCCATCAATGACGGCGCCATCGCCGCGTACAAGGCCGTGAACGATGCCGGCGGCATCAACGGCCGCAAGATCGAGATCGTCACCTACGACAACCATTCGTCCGCGGCGGAATCGGTGCGCGCGTTTCAGCGCGCCGCCAGCGAGGATCACGTCAATGCGGTGATCGCCAGCTATATCAGCGAGGTGGTGCTGGCGCTGGAGCCTTGGACCGGACGGCTGAAGACGGTGATGGTGACGCCGGGCGCGGCGTCCGATGTCATCACCCAGAACATCGCCAAGGATTACGACAATCTCAAATACACCTTCCACGGCTACCTGACCTCGACCAGCCTTTCGGATTTGGTGTGCGCCGCGGCCAAGGACCTTCTGGTCAATCAGCTGCACATGAAGACCGCCGTCGTCATGAGCGAGGATGCGGCGTGGACGACGCCGCTCGATGCCGAATACGTCAAATGCCTGCCGCAGATTGGGCTGCAGGTGCTCGACCATATCCGGGTATCGCCGGACACCACGGACTTCACGCCGATCTTCAACAAGATCGAGGGTGAAAAGCCGGATGTGATGATCACCGGCATTTCTCATGTCGGGGTGCAGCCGACGGCGCAGTGGAAGCAGCAGGAAGTGCCGATTCCGATGTTCGGCATTTCCTCGCAGGCGACCAATTCGAGCTTCTGGAACGACACCAACGGCGCGGTCGAAGGCGTGCTGTATCAGGCGGTTTCCGGTCCGGATGTCGCCGTCACGCCGAAGACGCTGCCGTTCGTCAACGCCTTCAAGGCAAAGTACGGCAACTTCCCGTCCTATTGCGGCTACACCGCCTATGACGAGGTCTATTACCTCGCCGATGCGTTCAAGCGCGCCGGCTCGACCGATCCCGACAAGCTCGTCGATGCGCTGGAAAAGACGGACTATGTCGGCACCATCGGCCGCGTGCAGTTCAAGGGCAAGGACTCGCCCAATCCGCACGCGCTCAAGGTCGGTCCCGACACCATCACCGGCCTGATGCTGCAATGGCAGGACGGCAAGCAGACCAATCTGTGGCCGGCCAACGTCGCCAACGGCAAGCTGAAGTTCCCGAAATTCATCAAGATCGGCTCGACCAACTGACAACGGACCATCGGCGCTTGGTCAGTCTCCCCGCCCGCGCCCGCGAGCGGGGAGAATTTTTTGATGGGTGGGGCGTGCGGGTGGTCTGACCGATGCTGTTCTGGCAAATTCTGATCGACGGCTTCGCGATCAGCTCGCTTTACGCGCTCGGCGCCACCGGTTTCGCCCTGATCTTCGGTGTCTCCGGCGTGCTCAATCTGTCGCACGGCGCGTTGATGGTGGCGGCCGTGGTCGCCGCCTGGGCCGCCGGCGATCAGCTGCACGCCGGGCCCTATGCGGGCGCCGGGCTCGGCGTGGCGGTCGGGTTCGGCGCCACGCTGCTCACCTATTTCCTGATCGTGCGGCCGCTGCAGCAATCGCGCAAGATCCGCGAGGAGGAGAAGGAGATTTTCATCCTCACCGCGACGCTGCTGTGGGGCATCATGATCCAGGAGTTGATCGCCTATCTCTACACCAACAACGCCAAGACCGTGGCGCCCATCGTGCAGGGCGTCGTGCGGATCGCCGGCGTGCGCACGCCGTCGAACGAGATCTTCACCGCGGTGGTGTGCTGGCTGGTGATCGGGGTGCTTTGGCTCCTTGTCAACCGCACGCGCGCCGGCAAGGCGGTGCTGGCGGCCTCGATGAATCCGCGCGGCGTGACGCTGCTCGGCATCGAACTGTCGCAAATCTATATCGCGGTCTGGGCGATCTACGGCGCGCTGGTCGGCATTGCCGGCGTGCTGCTCGGCATGTTCCTCGGCGTATCGTCCTATAGCGTCGGGCCGCTGACCGCGAGCGCGTTCTCGATCGTGGTGCTGGGCGGGCTCGGCAGCGTGTCGGGGGCGCTGATCGCGGCCTACGTCGTCGGCTATCTGGAAACGCTGACGGCCTATCTGGTCTCGCCGGCCTACCGCACCATCCCGGCGCTGCTGCTGCTGGTCGCCGTGATGTATGTCCGCCCGCGCGGCCTGCTGGGGCGGCGCTGATGGGGGCTTATTCCACCTCACGCATCCTGCTGATCGCGCTCGGCGCGATCGTGCTGGCGTCATTGCTGCCGCTCGGGGTCTCCGGCTACATCCTCGGCCTCCTCACCATCGCCTACTATTTCGGCGTGTTCGCGATGGCCTGGGACCTGCTGTTCGGGTTCGCCGGCGAGGTCAATTTCGGGCCGACGTTTCTGATCGGCACCGGGGCCTACACCGCCGGCATCCTCGACAATCTCTATCAGCCGCCGATCTGGATCTGCATCGCCGCCGGCGCGTTCGCGGCGGTGATCGGCGGCGTCGTGCTGGCGCTGCCGGCGCTGCGGGTGCGCGGGCCGTATTTCGGCCTGACCACGCTGGTTGCCGTGCTGATCCTGCAGAACTTCATCGTCGTCGACGCCAGCCTCACCGGCGGCGAGATCGGGCTTACGGTTCCCGACGTCATCACCATCAGCGACGCCAGGAACTATGAGATCGCGCTGTGGTTCATGGCCATCAGCGGCGCCATCCTGTTCGCGCTGGCGCGGTCGCCGGTCGGACTCATCCTGCAGGCCAGCGGGCAGGACGCGGTGCAGGCCGGCGCGCTCGGCTTCAATGTCACCAAGCACAAGCTCACCGCCTTCATCATCAGCGCCTTCTTCTCCGGCCTGGCCGGCGCCATGCTGGTGTTTTATTTCGGCTCGGCTTCGGTCGGCACGCTGGTCGATATCACGGTGGGCGTCCAGATCATCATAGCCGCCGTGCTCGGCGGCCGCCGCACCATCCTCGGCGGCGTGCTCGGCGCCGTCTTTCTCATCGCCATGAGCGAGGCGCTGCGGCCGATCGGCGACCTCGCGAACTTCGTCGTGTTCGCCATGGCGCTCATTGTGGTGCTGCTGTTTCCCGGCGGCCTGTTCGGACTGCTCACCCGCAGCAGGGAAAACGGCTGAGCATGGCCGAGCACGCCCACCTCGAGGTCTCGGGCCTCACCAAGCGCTTTGGCGGCCTGGTCGCCGTGAAGGACATGGCGCTGCGCGTGCCGGCCGGCACGATCCTCGGCCTGATCGGCCCGAACGGTTCCGGCAAGTCCACGGTGATGAAGCTCATCATGGGCATCGAGCGCCCCGACGCCGGTTCGGTGCGCATCGACGGCGTCGAGGTCGCCGGCTGGCCGTCGCACAAAATAGCGCGCCAAGGCGCCGGCATCGTGTTTCAGCATTCGCGGCCGCTGCATCGCCAGACCGTGCTGGAGAACATCATGCTGGCGCTGCTGCCCGACAAGCTGACCCGGCTGTTCGCCGACCCGGCAATCGACACGCGCGCCCGCGCCATCGCCGCCCGCGTCGGCCTGGGCGCGGTGCTCGACCGCCGGCCGGCCACGCTGCCGTTCGCCGACCTGCGCAAGATCGAGATCGCCAAGGCGATCGCGCGCGATCCGCAGGTGCTGCTGATCGACGAGCCGTTCGCCGGGCTCACGTCGAAGGAGACCGCGGCGTTCTGCGACCTGATCTGCGAATTGCGCGACGACGGCCGCGCCGTGCTGCTGGTCGATCACAACGTCAAGAGCGTCGCCCGGCTGGTCGACCGCGTGCTCGCCATGTATGTCGGCGAGCGCATCGCCGAGGGCACCGCCGACGAGGTGATGCGCAACGAGACGGTACGCCGGGTCTATCTCGGCGGCAGCATCGAGACCGCGGCGCGGCCGGAATCATCGTTCCGCGATGCCGCGACGCCGTTCCTCGCCGTCGACGACGTCAGCGTGTTTTACGGCAAGGCCCAGGCGCTGGAGAACGTCTCGATCCACGTCCACGCCGGCGAGTTCGTCTCGGTGGTCGGATTGAACGGCGCCGGCAAGACCACGCTGTTCAATACCATTTCGGGCCTGCTGCCGTATTCAGGCGACGTCCGCCGCGAAGGCGCTTCGCTGCGCGGCCGCACCGCGGCCGCCATCGCGCGCGGCGGCATCGTGCAATGTCCGGAAGGCCGCGAGCTGTTCATCGACATGACGGTGCGCGAAAACCTCGATCTCGGCGGCCAGCATCTGCCGCCGGCGCAGAGCGAGCAACAGATCGCCTGGCTGTTCGAGCTGTTTCCGATCCTGCGCGACCGGCAGAAGCAGGCCGCCGGCACGCTGTCCGGCGGCGAGCAGCAGATGCTGACCATCGCCCGCGCGCTGATGATGAAGCCGAAGCTTCTGATCCTCGACGAACCGACGCTGGGACTGGCGCCGGTCATCCTCGAGCAGCTGTCCAAGGCGCTCGAACGCCTGCGCGCGACCACCGCCATCACGGTGCTGCTCGGCGAACAGAACGTCACCTTCGCGCTGCCGCACGCCGACCGTGTCTACGTGCTCGAGCACGCCCGCGTCATCTGGGAAGGCGAGCCGGCGCGTTTCGCAGCCGAGATGGGCACCGGGTATCTGTAGGGTTGCGCCATACCAGGCGCGCTCATTTCATGACATTCGACCGCGGACAGGATGAACCGTCTCGCTGCCTAATTGACGTTGGTGTTCTGCACCTGCCACGTCGTGCCGACATTGCCGATGCCGGCTGACGACGCCACCGTTGCCCCGTTCATCAGCCACACCGCGACGTCGCCGGCGTTGTCGAGCAGCAAAATATCGCTCTTGCCGTCGCCGTTGTAGTCGCCGACCTGGGCGATGGTCCAGTTGCTCGGCAGCGTGCCGACCGCCGCGGCGGATGTGACCTGCGCGCCGTTGGTGAACCAGATCGACAGTGTGCCGGAATTGGTGTCGCGCCACAGGATGTCGATGGCGCCGTCGCCGTTGAAGTCGCCGACGCCCTGGACCACGAAATTGCTGGTCACGTTGCCGAGAGCGGACGAGCCGGTCACCTGTCCGGCCTGCACCCTCCACAGGGCGATGTCGCCGGCGCTGTCGCGCCACAGAATGCCGCCGTTGCCGTCGCCGAGGATGGTCCAGGTGCTGGAGACGGCGCCGAAGCTCGTCGTCGACGAAACCGTGGCGCCATTCATGAACCAGACCGCAACGTTCCCGGTGCCGCTGTCGCGCCAGAGCAGGTCGCCCATGCCGTCGCCGTTGAGATCGCCGGTGCCGTAGAGTGTCCAGTTGCTCGGCAAGTTGCCGACGGCGGCCTCGGAGGCGACCGCGGCGCCGTTCATGAACCACATCGAGATGTTGCCGCTGGTATCGCGCCATAGAATATCGGCCTTGCCGTCGCCGTCGAAGTCGTGCTGGCCGATGATCGAGAAGGTGCCCGGCACGCTGCCGAGACCGCCCGACTGGGCGACCGTGGCGCCGTTCATGATCCAGGCCGCGATGTCGCCGCCGGTGTCGCGCCACAAAATGTCGCTCAAGCCGTCGTTGTTGAAATCGTGGGTGGCGGTCAACGCCACGGCCAGGCGGGCCAGATAATTGCCCATCAGTTGCTGCCCGGCGGTGCCAAGATGCTGATCATCCGCGAACAGGTTGGTCTGCGGCGCCGTCGGTGACACCAGCGTCGAGGGCGCGGCCGGGTCCGATGAACACAGCAGCGCCCAGGCGGTGGTAACGCCGGCCGGTTGTGTGCAGGCGGGACTTGAGCTGCTTATGGTCGTGAAGCCGAATTTCGCGGGATTGGCGGCGATCGCCAGCCTGACCGAATTGACGTCGCCCCGGATGAACGGCACGCCCAATGTCGTGAGTTGGTTCCAAAGTTCTTGCGTGTAGACAGATTTGAGCCCCTTCAAGGTTGTGGTATCGCCGAAGCTGTATTCGAGGCCGGCAACCAGGAAATGGCGCGCGCCGGCGCTGTAGAGGCTTTGCACGGCGGTCGCCAGCTGATCGGCGGCCTGGGTCATGTAGCCAGTGGGATTGGACGGATAGGGACCCGCCCCGGTTTCTCCGGCGGCGTATTTGGCATCGTTGTCGCCGGAATGGATCAGATAGAGTGCCTGGCCGTTGGCGGAATTGCTGTTCGCCGCCAGATAGTTGGAAATCTGTGTCACGGTGGGAATCGCGGCCGTGAAGCCGCCGGTCTGGGTATTATTGATGGTAACGTTCTTGGTGCCGCTGGTGGCGTAATTGGTGCCGCCGGCCGTGTTCGCCGGATTGGCGGTGAGCCCGAAGAAGGCGGCGAGAACCTGCGAGTTGAGCAGGCCCGGATTGGTTGTCGGCGCGCCGGCGCCATGCGCCACCGCGCTCGGCCACAGGCTGTTGTAAGTGGCACTGCCGCCGGGATTGCTGAGCGCCTTGTAGTACCCGGAATCGACGTTGCTGTCGCCGAAAACGATGACCTGGTTGAATGGCGCCGCCACTGCCGGCTGCGCCAAGGAGATCAGCGCGGCCCCGGTCGCCAGCAGGAAGACGGCGCGCCTGATCCGGCAAATTCGGCCCGCTGTCGTATTTCGTGGAATCCTTCGCTTGAGCAGTCGCATCCAACCCTCCCGGTAAATCGCGAACTCGCCCGCCGATGGCTGTGCCCGCGTCGCATACCCGCGCCGCCAAAGGCCGGTCGTAACCAACGTCTGGATGGTCGCCCGCCGCAGGCACAAAATACTGCCGTTGAAATAACCGGAGACTTCGGCACGTCTCGCAGGGCAGCGTTGGGCAGGATTTTACAGCGATAATGGCTTTCTGAAAAGGGCCGAGGTCGGCCTCGTGACCGGCTAATTGGCGTTGACGTTCTGGACCTGCCAGGTCGTACCGACATTGCCGATACCGATGGACGACGACACCGTTGCGCCGTTCATCAGCCACATCGCGACGTCGCCACTGGTATCGAGGAACAGGATGTCGCTCTTGCCGTCGCCATCGTAGTCGCCGATCTGGGCGACGTTCCAGCTGCTCGCCAATATGCCGACGGCGGCGGAGGAGGTGACCTGCGTTCCGTTGAGGAACCAGATCGACAGCGCGCCGGTGTTGGTGTCGCGCCACAGGATATCGGTCTGTCCGTCGCCGTTGAAATCGCCGAGGCCTTGGATGACAAAATTGGCGGGCACATTGCCGAGACTGAGGCGCGTTGCCACCTCCTGTACCCCATTGATTTGCCAGATCGCGAGGTCGCCAGCCGTATTGCGCCAAAAGATATTTCCGTTGTTATCGTCCCCAATGATGCTCCAGTCGCTCGATAGCGTGCCCAGCCCCGCTGTCGAGGCGACCTGTGATCCGATCATGATCCAAGCCGACGCGCTGCCGCTGACGCTTTCGCGCCAGAGCAGGTCGCCCGTAAAGTCGCCGCTGAGATCGCCGGCGCCGTACACATTCCAGTTGCTCGGCAAATGGCTGACAGCCTGGGCCGAGGCGACCGAAGTCCCGTTCATAAACCACATGGAAAGGTTGCCGGGCCCGTCACGCCAGAGGAGGTCGGCATTGCCGTCGCCGTCGAAGTCGTGTTGGCCGATGATTTCAAGCGTCCCCGTTACACTGCCGAGCGCTGCCGCCTGCAACAGCGAACCGCCATTCATCAACCACATCGCGACGTCGCCGCTGGTGTCGCGCCAGAGAATGTCGCTCTTGCCGTCGCCGTTGAAGTCGTGAGTGGCGGCCGCGTTGTGCAAGTTGAAAACCCACACGGCTCCGGCGCCCGCGTTGTCCTGCGGCCCGCCTGACAGCGCAGTCTTGTCGTCGGCTGACAGCGCGATCGACCAGCCTTGTCCGGAGGGTCCCACTTCACCGGCGCCGATGATTTGCGACGTGAATTCGCTCCAGACACCGATTCTCTTGAAAACAAAGGCGCGTCCAACCGAAGGTTCCGATCCAGGGGAGCCCTGGATGACGGTGGTGCCGTCGGGCGACAGAACGACCGACGAGCCTCCATTGCCCAACACACCGCCTTGTTTCGTCCAAACGCCGCCGGTTCTCGTGAAGATGAACGCTCCGCCAAAGAAACTACCTCGGGCGTTCGATCCGTTGATTTGCGGTCCGGCCACCACGGCGGTGTTGCCGTCCGGCGAAAGTGCGACCGCGGTACCGCCCCGCCCTCCGCTGACCAGTTTCGATCCTTGCTGGCTCCAGACACCGCCGCTTTGGGTGAAGATCCACGCCGATCCCACTCCCGAAGCATTATCGTTGGGTCCGCCGACGATCAGCGTGCTGCTGTCGGCGGACAGCGCGACTGACGTGCCCTCAGCCGCGGGTCCGGCGGGGTTGCTGCCGACGAGCTTCGATCCGGCTTGGGACCAAATGCCCCCGCTTCGCGTGAATACCCACACCGCTCCCACGCCGGCGTTGTCGTTGGGGCCGCCGATGATCGCGATTGTACCGTCGGCTGACAGCGCCACCGAGGTGCCCTGGTAGGCGGGCCCGACCGCACCCATTCCAACGAGCTTCGATCCTTGCTGCGTCCACACGCCGCCGCTTCGGACGAAGACCCACGCCGCTCCGGCGTTCGCACTGTCGTTGGGCCCGCCCACGATCAGCGTATTGCCGTCGGCGGAAATTGCCACCGATGAGCCTTGGCTCGCAGCTCCAGTTGCGCCGGTACCAGAGAATTTTAATCCCTGCTGGGTCCAGGCGCCACCCGTGCGCGTGTAGACCCACACTGCTCCGGTGCTCGTGGCGTCGGCGGGTCCGCCCTCTGCGAAGGTGTTGCCATCGCCCGACAGCGCCAGCGCATAGCCTTGTTCGGCGGCTCCGACGGCGCCGCTGCCGACGAGCTTCGACCCTTGCTGGAGGTACTGAGCCGCAGCCGGCTGCGCGGCAAAAATGAGTCCGCCGACAGCAAAGACGCAGGCAATTGCCCTGCGAATTGCCGGCAAGCAGCACCGTTGCGACAGCACGCGCGTTCGATAGACAAGTCCCATCTTGCGCCTCGTCACGGGTCTTCAGGTCAGGAAGGTTTGGCCAACGACCGCCGCGGGTAGGCCTCAGCCTTAATCTAGCCGGTGATTGCAGGCAGCGATAGGCACATATATGCCCGGTTGAGCGGGCGATATTTCGGGCACACGACCGATGCAACGCCCTACCGCTCGAGCCATTGCGGCACGCGTTTGAGCGCGTCGCTGCGCGCGGCCGGGTTGGTGCCGCCGTGCGCCTTGCCGGACGGATCGACGGTGTTGACCAGCCCGGTGCGCAGCCGGATCGGCGTATTGGCGCGGTCGAATTCGTGATAGGCGCCGGGATAGACGATGAGATCGGCGGCGGCGCTGCGATCGTGGGCGCCGGCGACCATCTGCTGGCAGAGTGACGCCGGCGTCCAATCATCGGCGCCCCCGATCAGGATCAGCGTCGGCACCCTCGCGCTCCACGCCGTCTCGCGCAGCCGCCGGCAGCCCGGATAGAGCGCGACCGCGGAGCGGAAGTCGGCGCCGCCGTCATGCGGCGCCGTGGTCGGCCGAACCGCCCACAAGGCGGCGACGCCGCCGTTCGACCAGCCGAGCAGCGAAATACGGTCGGCGCGAACGAAGCTCTGCGTCTGCAGCCAGCGCCGCGCCGCATTGGCGTCGGCGACGCGCTCGCGCCGCGCGTGCACCTTGCGGACCCGCTCGCGGCATTGCGAGCCGAGGCCGCGCGACCCGAACGAGTCCGGGAACAGCACGACAAAGCCGTGCGCCACCAACAGATTGGCCCATTCCGTGTAGAGCTGCGATTGGGTGGCGGGACGGTGCACCAGACCGCCGCAATCGTGCAGCGCCACCACCGCCGGGAACGGTCCTTCGCCGTCCGGCCGGTAGAGCGTGCCGTGGAGCGTCAGCGTGTCGGTGGGAATATCCACCCGCTCCGAGGCCGCCCAAGCGGTCGAATAAATCGCCAGCCCGGCCAGCGCGACGAGAAATTGCCTAAAGCCCATAGCCAGCGTGGATGCGTCGGTGTGTCGGTGTCGGCGCCGCTCCCGGGCCGACACCGTAGCATGGCGCGCGGCGCCGGCGCACGCCGCCGCGATCAAAATTCTAGCAGGGTTTCGTCCCGGCCGCGGAACGATTATGTTGCCGGTCTCACATCCTGGGCCGTGCCGGGCTATGTGGCGATCGCGGCAGAGCGGCCCGCGGATGCATGCCCAGGATCCATGGCGCAGTCGGAGGCGCATTTGCTCAATCGGACCGAACGCTCTCCCCCGATGCCCGGCGAGGCCGAGGTGAAATATCTCGACGGCGATTTTCGCGTGGTGCGGCCGGGCGCCTTCGTGCGCTGCGCGGTGACCGGCGCGCAAATCCCGTTGGAAGAGCTGCGTTACTGGAGCGTCGACCTGCAGGAAGCCTATGCCACGCCGGAGGCCGTGATGCAGCGGCACGCCGCGGGGTATGCGCGGGCCAAATAGGCTTGGGTAAAATCGCCTGACCGCGTGATCGCGCCGCAGCGCCCCCGCGTTACGACCGCTGCAGCGCGCCCAGCACCATTTTCTCGAACGCCTCAGCTTCCTGGATCACGAGCCGCACCGGCAGCGTGCTGGCGCGGGTGGCGAGCGCGACAAGGCGCGGATCGCCGATCAGGCGGACGTGATCCTTTTCGGTGGTGATGAGCACAAGGCTGCCCGCGTCGGCGCGCGCCAGCAGGTCTTTCGCGTCCTTCGCGGTATAGCGATGGTGGTCGGGAAAGCTTGTCCGCTCGGCCACGTCGATGCCGGCGTCGGTGAGCGTGAGGAAGAACTTCTCCGGATTGCCGATGCCGGCAAAGGCCAGGACCTTGTGCCGGCCCAACGCATCGAGGCTGTTGCGTTCGGGCACCAGCCGGCCGTGAAGGATAGCGACGCCGTGGCGGTGCGCCATCTCCGTAACCGGTGCGGCATTCACCGGCGGCCCGACGATGACGACCGCCTGGGCGTGGGCGATCTGGGCACTGACCGGCGCCCGCAGCGGACCGGCCGGGATGACGCGGCCGTTGCCGATGCCGCGCGGACCGTCGACCAGCAGGATCGAGAGATCCTTTGCCAGCGACGGATTCTGAAAGCCATCGTCCATCACGATCACGGTCGCGCTGCCCGACCGCGCGGCTTTGGCGCCGGCCACACGGTCGCGCGCCACGATGGCCGGCGCCAGCCGCGCCAGCATCAGCGGTTCGTCACCGACATCGCGGGCGCGATGATACGACGGGTCGACGCGGACCGGCCCGCGCAGCCGCCCGCCATAGCCGCGGCTGAGAAACACCGGCCGCTCATGGGCGGCGAGCAGGATACGGGCAACCGCCAGCGCCGCCGGCGTCTTGCCGGCGCCGCCGACCGTGAGGTTCCCGAGACAAATCACCGGCACGCCGGCGCTGGCGCCCTTCTCGTCCATGCGGCGCGACGCCGCGACGCCGCAAAGCGCGCCGAACGGCGCCAGCAGCCTTCCGGTGTCACGCTGCCACCAGAAGGCGGGCTCGCGCATCATGGCCACCTAGGACGCCCGCTGCTCGAGACGAAGCTGCATGAGATAGGGATGCAGCGCCGCAAGGGTGAGATCAAGCGCGCCGCCGAGCTGCCGCACCGCCTTGGCGCCGGCATCGGCCACGGCCGAGCGCGCCGCCGGATTGGCGAGCCAGTCGCCGAGTTGCGTCGTCAGCGCTGCCTCGTCGGCAATGAGCCTGGCGCCGCCCGCGTCATCGAGCGTCGTGTAGATGTCGGCAAAATTCCATACATGCGGGCCATGCACCACGGCGCCGCCGAGCCGGATCGCCTCGATCGGGTTCTGGCCGCCGTGGCTGGCCAGCGAGCCGCCCATGAACACGATCGGAGCGAGGCGGTAGATCAGGCCGAGCTCGCCCAGCGTGTCGGCAATATAAATGTCGATGCCGCGCTTCGGCAGTTCGCCGCGCGAGCGCAAGCCGGGCGACAGGCCGGCGGCGCTGGCGATTTCGGCGATGCTCGCGCCGCGCTCCGGATGACGCGGCGCGATCACGGTCAGCAGCGACGGATTTTTGGCGCGGAGCCGGCGATGCGCGGCGATGACGGTCGCTTCCTCGCCGGGATGGGTTGAGGCCGCGGCCATGACCGGGCGCATGACGATGGCCGACTTCAAGTCGCGCAACGCCGTCTCGTTGACCGGCGGGGCAGGGGCGTCGAGCTTGAGATTGCCGGTGGCGCTGACCCGCGGCGCGCCGAGCTGCCGGTAGCGCTCGGCGTCGGCACCCGACTGGGTCAGACAAAGATCGAACCGCGACAGCAGCGCCGCGATCACGCTCGGCACCAGGCGCCAGCGGGAATACGAGCGCTCCGAGAGCCGGCCGTTGACCACAATCATCGGAATCCGGCGTCCGGCACACGCCATGATCAGGTTGGGCCACAGATCGGATTCGACGAACAGCGCCAAATCGGGCCGCCAATGATCGAGGAAACGCCCGACAAAGCGCGGCGCGTCGAGCGGAATGAATTGGTGCAGCGAGCCGCCCGGCAGCCGCTGTTCGGCGAGCGCCGCCGAACTGACCGTGCCGGAGGTGACGAGCACGCCAAGCTCCTGCGCGCGCAGCCTGTCGATCAGCGGTACCACGGCGAGCATCTCGCCGACGCTGGCGGCATGCAGCCAGACCAGCGGACCGTTCGGGCGCGCCGCACTGGCCTCGCCGCGGCGTTCGGCAAGCCGGCCCGGATCCTCCTTGCCGCGGTTGAGCCGGCGCGCCAATAGCGGCTGCGTCGCTACCGGCGCCGCGGCGAACGCCGCGAACTGATAAAACCGCAGTGCCAGCGGCAGCCGGTCGGGCACGCTCAGACTCCCTGCAGCGGCTTCAAGTGCTCTCGATCGACCATCTCATAGGCGCGTCGCGTGGCAGCATTGAGCCGCTCTTCGAGCGCAACGCGCGCGGTTTCGAGTGCGGCGGCGTCGGCGTCGGCCGCCACCCATACCGGCTCGGCGCTCACGGCGGCGGCACGCGCGAACGGCAGATTGATCGTGGTGCGGTCCCAGTTCTTGAGCACGATGCGGCGGTTGGTGGCGATGGCGCCGGGATAGATCGGCCGGCCGGACGCCTGAGCGAGCTTGATGATGCCGAGGCCGGCGACACGCGACACCTTGGGCACGTCGGCCGACAGCGCAATGCAATAGCCTTCGTTGAGCGCGTCGAGCATGGATTGGAAGGCGGCGACCCCGGCCTTGTGCACAAAGCCCTTGCCGTGATTGCCCGAGCCGCGAATCGCGCCGACGCCAAGCCGCGCGGCGGCTATGGCGTTGATCTCGCCGTCGTGGTGGCGCGACACCAGCATCTTGACGCGGTGTCCGTTCTTGCGACCGAGCGGGGCGAGAAAATGCTGGCCGTGCCAGAACGCGACGATGACCGGCAGGTGCGCTTCGCAGCGGTCATAGATGTCGGCCGGCTCAAGCGTGAGCCGCGAGGTCTTGCCGACGAACCGCAGATATTCCGCGGCCGCCACGCCGATCGTCACCTTCGCCCAGCGCTGCCGCCCGAGGCGCCGCAATATCTGCATGCGTGGCCTCAAGTCTGCGGAGCGGGACTTTCGGGATCAAGCAGCCGGTGCAGATGAACGATGAAATACCGCATTTCGGCGTTGTCGACGGTGCCTTGCGCCTTGGCCTTCCAGGCCGCGTAGGCGCTGGCGTAGTTCGGATAGACGCCGACGACGTCGAGCCTGTCGAGATCCCTGAATTGCACGTTGGCCACGTTCGAAAGCTCGCCGCCGAAAACCAGATGAAGCAGTTGCTTGGGTTGCTGGATGTCCGCCATGATCGTCGATCCGCGCGCTCGGTCCGCGAATTATGGTGATGCGAGGCGTCCGTCCCTGATAAGTTCGATGAGCGCCGCGCGCCGTTCCCGTCCGGCGGCGACGAGCATCCCGTGCCGCGGCACGGGGCAATTATAGGTCACAGTTCCGCCCCCGAAAGGCGTCAGTGCGCCGCCCGCTTCGTGCACCAAAAGATCGGCCGCCGCAAGGTCCCAGTCATGACTGTTGCCGCCGGCGATGGCCACGTCGAAGTCGCCTTGCGCGACGCGGGCCAGGCGCAGCGCCAGCGAATGGGTGCGCGGCATGACCGTGAACGGCGGAGCGGCGGCTTGCAGCCGTTCCAGGAAGCCTTTCGGGCCGGCGACGCGCGCGCCGTCGAGCGCCGCGCCCGGCGTCACCGCGATGGCGGCGCCGTTGCGCGTGGCACCAAGGCCTGCGACCGCCATGAAGAACTCTTCGGAAACCGGCGCGTAGAGACAAGCCGCGATCGGTCGGCCGTTCTCGACCAGCGCGGCGGACACGGCCCAATCGGGCAGTCCGGCGATATAGGCGCGGGTGCCGTCGATCGGATCGACGATCCAGACATAACGCGCGTCGAGGCGGGACGGATCATCGACGCTCTCCTCCGACAGCCAGCCGATGGTGCCGCCGTCGCCGGTAAGCTTTTCGCGCAGCAGGAGGTCGACGGCGATGTCGGCGTCGGAAACCGGCGACGACGCGCCCTTGATCCAGTTTTTCAGCGGCGTGCCGAACATCGACAGTGCCAGCGCGCCGGCTTGGCGAACGCTGTGCGCAAGACGTTCGGCTTGTTGCGGAAGATCGACGACCTCAGTGGCCGGCAACAGTCAGTCCCTCCACACGCACGGTCGGCGCATTGGTGCCGTAGCGGAAGGCAAGATCGTTCGCCGGCGCCAGACTCTTGAATATCTCCAGCAGGTGCCCGGCAATGGTGACTTCGCTGACCGGAAAGGTGATCTCGCCGTTCTCGATCCAGAATCCGGAGGCGCCGCGGCTGTAGTCGCCGGTCACGTAGTTGATGCCCATGCCGATCAGGCCGGTGACATAAAAGCCATCGGCGATCTCGGCGATCAACTGATCCGGGCTCTTGTCTCCCGGCGCGAGATGCAGATTGCTCGGTCCGGGCGACGGCGTCGACGACACGCCGCGATTCGCATGACCGGTGGTCTGTAGGCCGAGCTCGCGCGCGGTCGCGGAGTCGAGGAACCAGGTCTTGAGCACGCCGCCTTCGACGACATGGCGGAGCCGAGGCGCGACGCCTTCGGCGTCGAACGGCCGCGAACGCTGGCCGCGCTTGCGCAACGGATCGTCGATGATGTCGATGTTGGGCGCAAAAAGCCGCTCGCCGAGCTGTTCGCGCAAGAAGCTCGTCTTGCGCGCGACCGCGCTGCCGTTGGCGGCGCCGGCGAGATGGCCGACCAGCGTATTGGCGACCCGCGCGTCGAACACCACCGGCACGCGCCGCGTCGCCACCTTGCGCGGATTGAGCCGCTTGACCGCGCGCTCGCCGGCGTTGCGGCCGATCGCTTCCGCGCTTTCAAGATCGGCAGCGTGGAGCGTCGAAGTGTAATCGTAATCGGTCTCCATGCCGGTGCCGTCGCCGGCAATCGCCGACATCGAGATCGAGTGCCGCGAGCCGATGGTCGCGCCGTGGAAGCCGTGGCTCGTCGCCAGCACCATGCCGCCGATGCCGGCCGAGGCCGAGGCGCCGCTCGATTTGGTGACGCCGGGCACCGCCAGCCCCGCGGCCTCCGCAGTGCGGGCGCGCGCTTCGAGCGCATCGACGCCGGGCATGTCGGGATCGAGCAGATCCAACGCGGCGAAGTCGTGCGCCAGCAGCGATTGCTCGGCGAGGCCGGCGAAGCGATCCTCCGGCGCGGCCCGCGCCATGGCGACGGCCCGCTCGGCCAGGGCATCGAAGCCGTCGCCGGCAAGATCGTTGGTCGACACCACCGCCTGCTTGCGGCCGACCAGGACGCGCAAGCCCAGGTCGTCGCTCTCGGAACGCTGTGATTCCTCGACGGCGCCGTCGCGCACGTCGACCGACAGCGACACCGCACGCACCGCGATGGCGTCGGCCTGATCGGCGCCGGCGCGGCGCGCCGCGCCGACCAGACGGTCGGCGAGATCGGCAAGGGCGGTTTGGTCGAGCAGGGATGCCATGTTCGGAATTGGTGGACGGTTATGGGGCGGCGCACGCGCTATGGCGAAGATGTGGCTAGCTGCCCCGCGATGCAACCCGCGATCGGGGCCTCTCGCGGGCGATTCCATTCAATTAATCGGTTTCGGCAACGCCTCGTCAATCATGCAGAGCGCTGGCACCCCCGACACGACCTTTTAACCAGGGTTATTAAGCCGATTGCGACCGCGGTCGGGCATTGTGGCGGCAACCGGGCGGCAACAGTCCGGGGGGAGTTCAAGTTTCGGGGCGTCAAATGGAAGCCGGCAGGCTCGCTGCCGGGTCGGGCCGCGCCGGGGCAATCCATCGCGCAAGCGCGATGGCAACCCCATTGCGGCTCGACCCCTTCTCTCTACCCGTGCGTTTCGCCACCGCCGATGAAACGGCCGACGAGCGCTTGCGCATCGTCGACCTGCACCGCGAGCGCGTGGTGTTGCGCCGATCGGTGCGCGGCATCCGCATGGCCTTGAACATGCCGGTCGCAGCCTTCCGCGGCGTCGCCATCCGGCTCAGCGGCGAACCCGGCCATCGACCGACTTCCATCGCCGTCGTGCTCGAGCACGGCGATCCGGCCTTGTCCTTGCAACTGTTCGCCTCGCCCGAGCCCGATAACATCGTCGCCGAGTGGCAGGCTTGGGGCCGCGTGCTCGGATTGCCGCTTCTCGTCGCCGAGACCGACGGCAGCTTGCGCGAGCCGTTCGCGCGGCTCGGCGCGCTGCGCGTCGAAGCACCGACCTGGCGCCGCCGTCGGCGCACCGCCATCGCCCGCCGCCGGCCGTCGCGGCTACTGCGCCGCCGTCCGGGAAACTGGCGCGTCGCGCCGCCGGTTCATCGCGGCGAGCGCGAGATCATCGCGCGGACTTGATTTTTTCGGCTCCGGCGAACAGCTTTTCGAGAATTCGGCCTTCCAGCGCCGCGACTTCGGCGGAGCCGCGTTGGCGCGGCCGCGGCAGGTCGATGCGCAGATCGAGCGCGACGGCGCCGTGCTCGATCATGACGACGCGGTCGGCGAGCGTCACGGCCTCGGCCACGTCATGGGTCACCAGCAAGGCGGTGAATTCCTGATCGAGCCAAACCCGTTCAAGGAGCCGCTGCATCGCGATACGGGTCAATGCGTCGAGCGCGCCCAACGGTTCGTCGAGCGCCAGGAAACGGGGGCGGCTGACCAGCGCGCGGGCCAGCGCGACCCGCTGCTTCTGCCCGCCCGACAGTACGGCCGGCCAGCTGTCCCGTTTGTCCTCGAGCTCGACCGCGCGCAAGGTCGCGAGCGCCCGTTCCCGGGCGCCGGCAATGTTGCGCCCGCGGCCAAGCCCAACCTCGACATTGGCGATGACGCTGGCCCAGGGCAGGAGCCGCGGCTCCTGGAACATGACACGCGCGACGCCCGGATTGTCGGCGCGCTGTCCGGCGTCCTCGAATGCGAACCTTCCCGCGCTCGGCTGTTCAAGGCCGAGCAGCAGCCGCAACAGCGTGCTCTTGCCGCAGCCGCTTCGACCGACGATGGCGACGAATTGTCCGGGGTAAACCTGGAGGTCGACAGCCGTGAGCACGGGATTGTCGCCGAACGATTTGCTCAAGCCGGCCATCTTGACGGCAAGGCCGTGCGCGCGGCGTGCCGGCGCCTCTGCCGGCGCAAATTCGGCGGCCGGTGCATTGCGGCGCAGCGCTGCGGAGCTCATGCCGGTCTCATGGCTTCTGGAATGCCGGATGCCAGGCGAGGCACAGCCGTTCCAACAATCGCGCCGCGCTGTCGGCCGCCTTGCCGAGCAGCGCATAGATCAGAATGCTGAGGACGACGACGTCGAGCAGCAGAAATTCCCGCGCCTGCATCGCCATGTAGCCGAT
>Ga0182024_10011429_pt1 | contig 17824 bp, 14 predicted proteins | sample P32metaG_FD_120480 | JGI IMG/M metagenome (GOLD analysis project Ga0182024, IMG submission 120480) | Permafrost microbial communities from Stordalen Mire, Sweden - P3-2 metaG (Illumina Assembly) | ecosystem: Environmental > Terrestrial > Soil > Wetlands > Permafrost | place: Sweden: Stordalen... | reverse complement strand
CGATCAATCCGCGTAACGGCTCAGGCCCGGCAATGTTGCGCTGAAAAAGGATAAATCCCCATGGCTGCGCCTCGCGGAGGAATGCGCGTTCGTCGGCCGTGAGTACGGGGCCGGCCAAGCCGGTAATGAAAGCGCGCATCGCGGCCGCTTAGCCCGCGCGCCGCGTCAGGGTCAAGCGCGCGGCCGTTAATTTCTCTGGACGATGCAATTGCCGCCGGCAGCCTTCATGCCGCTGCATATTCCAGCCGCCTGTTCCGCCGAGGCAAAAGGACCGACGAGAGCGCGGTAATACGTGCCTTTATCGCCGAGATCGGCGCGGCGAATAATCGGCTCGCGGCCCGATAGCTGGGCGGGGAACTTGGCTCGAAGCGTGCGGAACGCGGCCTGGGCCTCGGCTTCGCTGCGTTGCGACGTGACCTGCACCGAATAGCCGCTGCCGGACGCCGCAACCGCGGTTACCGGACCGGCACTCGCAACGGCCATCGGCGCGGCTGCCGCATGTGTAGCAGCCACACGCGTGCGCGCCGGTGGAGCGGCTTCTGGCTGACTGCCCGGGACGATCGAAAGCGGCGCGTTCGAACCCGCGGGCGGCGCGCTCGCCATCGTGTTCGGCTTCGGCGCCGCCGGCACGGGGCGTGCCGAACTCCGCGCAGCCGGTGCAGCAGATGCCATCTCGCCGCCACTGGCCTGATCAGCCCGGATGGTAACGGTGTGGATTTTCTTCGGCTCAGCCGAAACCTGTCCCGGCGCCAGGGGCGCGGGCGGCGGCATGGCAGCCGGCGGTGCAGCACCACCGGGTGACGGCGGCCAGGGGGAATTCGCGGCGGACGCAACCGATCCAGGTGCGCCGGGTGAGGCCATGCCGGGCGGAACCGAGCCCTGCCCGTTGATGATCGGAATGGTCGAAACGACACGAGGAGCTGCTTTCGGCGGCTCCATATTCACCGGCTGCTCCTCGCGCGAGACAAGATTTTCAGTCGAGCCGGTGGTCGCCACGCCCGCTTGGCTTAAGCTATTCGCTTGGGCCTCGCCGGCATTCGGCACGATCTTGTTTGGGCCGTTGCTGGCTTTGATGATAGGCGGAAGCGTCGGCAGAACGGAACCACCGAACATGGCGCGATAGCCGAATGCACCCGCGGTCCCGACCACGGCCAAGCTCAATATCGCCATCACAACGACCACGCCGCTCCGCCGGCGCGGGCTCGGGGCGTCATCGTAGTAATCATCCTCTGCATAGGCTTCGCCGGCGTCGTGTCGCGGCGGCTCCGCATAGCCGTCATCCGGCGCCGCCGCGTAGGCGGGTACCTGGCGGGCGGGAAGCCCGGGCGGCTCGTCGTGGTCGTAGGCGTCGGGTTCTTCGCGGAAGCCATTGAACGTCGCCGCGGGCCCTGAAAAAAACCGGCCGCCGGCCGCTGCCTCGTCTTCGTAACCGCGCTCTTGCGGCTCACGTGACTGATAGGTCGCGGCGGGCAGTGCCGGCGGATCGTAAGGCTCATCCGCGCGATTGTCCGCCGCCGCGTAGCTTTCCTCGGCCGCCCAGCCGGGAGCAGCGGTGTCGTGGTGTGCGGCACCCTGCGCATAAGGATCGCCCTGACCGATGAGCCGGGCGAGCTCCGCCAGCGGATCGCTTGCCGCCGCGCGCGGACCGGCCTGCTCACGCGCCAACGGATCGTGGCTGCGGTAAGAGCGGAAAGTATTGTCGGCCATCGGACTAAGCTCCGATTCAGGCGTTGAAGCTATATCGATCAGCGATCCCCGCGACCGCTTTGCCCGCCCCCGGGCGGCAGGGACCTATCGCATCTCATTCGGCGCCCCGACGCCGAGTAACGCGAGCCCCGACGCAAGTACGGTGACTACGCCTTGTACAAGCACGAGGCGAGCCACGGTCATTTGTCGATCATTGTGGATAATGAAGCGTAAATATGGCGATGTATTACCAAGCGTCCAAAGAGCATGAAATTCGCTTGCTAAATCGAACAGATAAAAGGCGATTCGATGCGGCTCGTGTGCCGCAGCGGCAGCTTCGACCACCCTCGGATAGAGCGCAATCCGTCGCATCAGGGCGAGTTCCACCGGGTCGGAGAGCTGTTCCAGGTTCGCGGTTTCAAGCAAACTGATGATGTCCGCCGGAAGATCGGGAAACGCCTCGCGGGCATTGCGAAACACCGATTGGCCGCGGGCGTGGCCGTATTGGACATAAAAGACCGGGTTGTCGCGCGACTGTTCGATCACCTTGGCCAGATCGAAATCGAGCACGGCATCGTTCTTGCGGAACAGCATCATGAAGCGGACGGCGTCGCGCCCGACTTCATCCACGACCTCGCGGAGCGTCACGAACTCCCCTGCCCGCTTCGACATTTTCACCGGCTCGCCGGCGCGGAGAAGCTTCACAAGCTGGACGACTTTAACGTCGAGATCGGCCCGGCCGTCACTTAGAGCCGCGACCGCCGCCTGCATGCGCTTGATATAGCCGCCGTGGTCGGCACCCCAGATATCAATCAACTTGCGAAAACCGCGATCAAGCTTCGAGCGATGATAAGCAATATCGGACGCGAAATAGGTGTAGGAGCCGTCGGACTTCTTCAGCGGGCGATCGACGTCGTCGCCGAATGCCGTAGACCGGAACAGCGTCTGCTCGCGGTCCTCCCAATCATCGGGCGGCGCGCCCTTGGGCGGCGGCAGCCTACCCTTGTAGACGAGATCGCGCGCGCGCAGCCAATCGATCGTCGCCGCAACCAAATCGGTGTCGCCATGCACAAGCGACCGCTCTGAAAAAAAGACTTCGTGGCTGATATTGAGGGCAGCAAGATCGGCGCGAACGACCGCCATCATCATCTCGATCGCCCTTGCACGGATGACCGGCAGCCGTTCAGCTTCAGGCTTTTTTGTCAGCGCATCCCCAAACTCCGTGGCGAGCTCCTCCCCAACCGGCTTGAGGTAGTCACCGGGATAAAGTCCCTCGGGGATCGCGCCGATATTTTCGCCCAGCGCCTCGCGGTAGCGCAGATAGACCGAACGCGCGAGCTGATCGACCTGCGCGCCGGCATCGTTGACGTAATATTCGCGCGTAACTTTAAAGCCGGTGAAGGCGAGCAAATTTGCCAGCGCATCGCCGAATACGGCGCCGCGACAATGCCCCACGTGCATTGGACCGGTAGGGTTCGCCGAGACATATTCAACATCGACCGGGACGCGACGCCCGACATCGGTCTTACCGAAGTCCACGCCGAGCTGAACGGCGTTGCGCAACGCGTCGACCCATGCCGCCGGCTTGAGCGTGAGATTGATGAAACCCGGACCTGCGATGTCGACCTTTTCAACCAATGCGTCACCGCGGAGCTTCGCAGCATAGGCTTCGGCGAGTTCGCGCGGCTTCTTGCCGGCATCCTTGGCGAGCACCATGGCGATGTTGGTCGCCATGTCGCCGTGGGCCTGATCCCGGGGCGGCTCGACGGTGACGCGCGACACATCGATCCCCGCCGGCAAAGCGCCGGCCGCGATCAAATCATCGTTCGCGCGGCGAACGCGATCGAGCATTTCGGCGAAGATGTTATGCGCGACCATAAGAATCCGTCGTTGCGGCACCCAGTGGGAGCGCCGCGCGCCTAACGCAATTCCGGGGTCGAGTCAAAAAGCCGCGTATGTTCGGCGAGCGCATAGCGGTCGGTCATGCCGGCGATGAAATCGGCGATGCGGCGGGCTCGCGCCGCCTCGTCAAGGCCGGAGAGCCCCTCGGTCCATTCCGCCGGCAGTTCGCCGGGATTGGCGCTGTAGCGGGCAAAGAGGTCGCGAACCACGCGGGTCGCCTCGTTCATGACGCGCTGGACTCGCGCATGACGGTACATGCGCGTTTCGAGAAACCCCTTGATGAGACCCTCGGCCGCGGTGGTCGCCGGCGAGAAGCCGACGACGGCTGACGGCGCTTGCCGCACGTCGTCGGCGGCGTGTGGCGCCAGCACGGCGAGGCGGCGTCCGGTTTCGGCCGTGACATCCTCGATCAGGAGACCAATCAGCCGGCGGATAAGCTCGTGGACGATGCGGCCGGCATCGAGCCGCGGAAAGGCGGTGCGGATGTCGGCGATGATCGTGCCCGGCAGCGCGACCGCGACGATGTCGTCGAGGCTGAACAACGCGGCGCGCAAGCCGTCGTCGATGTCGTGAGCATCATAAGCGATATCGTCGGCAAAGGCGGCGACCTGCGCCTCCGCGCTTGCGAAGCTCCACAATTGAAGGTCTTGCAGCGCGACATAATCCAGGATCGTTTCGGGCACGCCGTGCGCGCGGTAGCGGCCGAGCGGCTTGCCGTCCCGGTCAGTCAGCGGGCCGTTATGTTTGACCAGACCCTCGAGCGTTTCCCAGGTAAGGTTGAGCCCGTCGAAGGTCGGATAGCGTCGCTCCAGCGCCGTCACCGCCCGCAAAGTCTGCGCGTTGTGATCGAAGCCGCCGAAGACACCGAGGCACTCATCGAGCGCGCGCTCGCCGGCATGGCCAAACGGCGGATGGCCAAGATCGTGGGCGAGCGCCAGGGCCTCGGCAAGATCCTCGTCCAGCCTTAGCGCCCGGGCTAGAGCGCGCGCGACCTGCGCGACTTCGAGCGTATGGGTAAGACGCGTGCGATAGTGGTCGCCCTCGTCGAACACGAACACCTGAGTCTTGTGCTTGAGCCGGCGAAAGGCGGTCGAGTGGATGATACGATCGCAGTCGCGGCGGAAGGGGCTCCGGCCTCTGCTGGCAGGCTCCCGATGAAGCCGGCCACGGCTTTGCCCTGGATCGCAAGCATAGGGCGCACGAAGCATCGCGGCGTCGATCGCCATCAGTCTGCCCGGCCTCCGCAATTGATCCAATTGACCTTGACCAATTGACCTTAGCATTTGCCGCACATAACTATCGGGATGATGCCGTGGCAATCGGCGCGAGTGCCCGGCCGGAGAAGATTATGGCGGTCAACGTCACAGTAAGCGAGCGGGCGGCGCTTCGGATCGGCGAGATCCTTCGTCAGGAGCCGGCCGGAACGATGCTGCGCGTCAGCGTCGAGGGCGGCGGCTGCTCCGGCTTCCAGTACAAATTCGACACCGAACGCGCCAAGGCGGACGACGATATCGTGATCGAACGCTCCGGCGCCACGGTGCTGATCGATCCCGTCTCGCTCAACTACATGGCGGGTTCCGAGATCGACTTCGTCGATGACCTGATCGGATCGGCCTTCAAGGTCCACAATCCGCAGGCCACCGCATCCTGCGGCTGCGGCACGAGCTTCGCGCTTTAAGAGCACGATCCCAAAAGCGGTGTTCGGGCTCGGATAGGGTGCTGTGCGCATCGCCACCTGGAACGTCAACTCGATCAAGCAGCGCCTCGACTCGGCGCTCACCTGGCTCGCGGAGCGCAAACCCGACATCGTGTGCCTGCAAGAGACGAAAAGCGTCGATGACGCCTTCCCGCGCGAGCCGTTCGAGGCGCTCGGCTATAACGTCGCGATCCACGGTCAAAAGGCGTTCAACGGCGTGGCGCTGCTCTCGAAATTCCCGTTCGACGAAGTGAGCAACGGTCTCCCCGGCGACCATACCGACGATCACGCGCGTTTCATCGAAGCGGTAGTCTCCACAGCGGAAGGCGCGGTGCGGGTGGCGAGCATCTATCTGCCCAACGGCAATCCGCCGGACACGGAAAAATATTCATACAAAATGGCCTGGATGAAACGGCTGTTCGTCTACGCCCGGGAACGATTATCGCTCGGCGAACCCCTCATTCTCGCCGGCGACTACAACGTCATTCCGACCGTGGCTGATGCACGCAATGCCCAAACCTGGCTCGGCGATGCATTGTTCCTGCCGCGCACGCGTTTGGCGTTCCAGTCGCTGGTGAATCTCGGACTGACGGATGCTGTCCGCGCAACCAGCGATGACGCGGGGCTCTATACGTTCTGGGACTATCAGGCCGGCGCCTGGCAAAAGAACAACGGCATCCGCATCGACCACCTCTTGCTGTCGCCGCAAGCCGCCGACCGGCTGACCGACGTCGGCATCGACCGCCACGTGCGCACTTGGGAAAAGCCATCCGACCATGTGCCGGTGTGGCTCGATTTGGCGATCGAAGCGGTAAAGTAGCCATAAACTTGAGCGGCTTATGCGCGCTCGCCGGGCCGCCTCGATCGGCGGATTTACCAAATATTCACCAAACCTACCCAGAGTGTGTCGGCTTACCTAACCTCCGGGTTTGAAATGCAGTGGCTCCCTCTCAAGCGCGCGGAACGCGTTTACCAGACGCCGCGCCCCGAGCCTGAGCCGTCGCAAGGCCACGTCACAGCGAATCGGACGGTCCAAGAGGCGGTTCAAGTCAGCAGTATCCGCGAAACCATCAATCTTCTTGAATCCGACCTGGGCGTCATGATCGGCGACGTGCAACGGGCCTGCCAGCTCGTTTGCGGCGAAGCCGAAGACTCCGCCGCCGCGTCCGACAGAATTACGCTCAAAACCGACAGCCTGGTCACTCAAGCCGGCAGCGCCAGCCGCGACCTGACCCAGCTTGCAGCCGCCATCGAAGAACTCGCGCGCTCCTCCGACGATATCGGATGCCAAGTGCGCACGGCGGACGATCTCGCGGATGAGGCAAACGAGTCGGCCGAATTGGCAGGGCGCGGTGTCGAAGGTCTCAAAAAGTCATCGACCCAAATAGGTCAGGTGTTGAGCCTGATTTCGACGGTCGCACGGCAAACCAATTTGCTGGCGCTCAACGCAACGATCGAAGCCGCTCGCGCCGGCGAAGCCGGCCGCGGCTTTGCAGTGGTCGCGTCCGAAGTGAAGAAGTTGTCGCAAGAGACACAAAAAGCCACGGAAGAGATCTCTCAGAAAATCGATACGCTGCAGAGCGACGCCGCGGATTGTTTCGCGGCGGTGCAGCGGATCGCCGAGGTGATCAAAGTCCTCCGGCCGTTGTTCGGCAGTTTAGCCTCAGCGGTGGAGCAACAGAATAGCGCGACGACGGCGGTGGCGCGCAAACCGCTGAGACCTTGCGATTTGCCGACTCCGTGTCCGCCGGTGCATCGGAAATCCGCGACGCCGCCGCGGGCGCCAATACGCATGGAAAATCCGTCGAGCAGCACGCCAGGGACGTCATCACGCTTGCGGAAAAACTCAAGATGCGGGTGACGATATTCTTGCGCCAAAGCGAAGCCGGAGATCGCAGACGATACGACCGGCTGCCTTGCGAAATCGACGTCGATCTCCGCACGAATACCGGCGCCATTCGCGGTCAGACTGCCGACCTCTCAGAAGGCGGCGCGCTGGTCCGCGTCGAGGACGTCCTGCCGATTGCGCCGCGCTCGATCCGGCAAGCCAAGCTCGACGGCATCGGCACGACACGCGTTCGCGTGGCCGGCAGTTCGGCGCTCGGATTGCATCTCGAATTTTTGGAGATGAGTTCAGCCGTTCGAACCGAACTCGAACGCAAGCTCGCGTCGATACGTGAGGAGAACCGCGAAATCATCTCGCGGGCGGTCGATGTCGCAAACGCCATCTCGCGCATGCTCGAAGGTCTGATCGATCAGCGAACGCTGACCCAGGACGATCTGTTCGACAACGATTACACCGCGATCGACGGCACCGATCCGGCGCAATTTCGCACGCGGTTTCTTTCCGCCCTGGAGGATGTGTTACCGCCGATTCAGGAGCCGTTGCTCGCAAGCGACCCGCGAATGGTGTTCTGCGCGGCGGTCGATAGAAACGGCTACTTGCCGGTGCACAATCGCGAGTATTCGTTTTCGCAGCGCCCCGGAGAAACATCGTGGAACATGGCGCATTCACGCAATCGCCGCATCTTTGACGATCGCGCCGGCCTCACTGCCGGGCGCAACGTTCGTCCCTACATCATCCAGGTTTATCCGCGCGATATGGGAAACGGCGTGACGATCATGATGCGCGAGATCGATGCGCCCATCCGCGTATTCGGCAAGCACTGGGGCGGTTTTCGCTCGGCTTACAAACTTTGAGCGGGTCCGCTCGAGATCGCCGCAAGCGGCGCGATCGCGCCGCCTATTCTCTGCGACCTTTGAGCCAGCCTTCCAGAAAGACCAGCGCCATCGCCCGCTCGTCGTCGCTCGCGCGGTGGAAAGCGTTGTCGTAGAGCGGCTTGATCCAGGCTTCCTCGGCCCCGGCGCAATCGCGGCCAAGCGTGAGCCACATCAGGCCGCGCGCGGCTTGCCGCGGCATGTGATGGCCTTGGAACAGCATGTCGCCCAGCACCGCCTCGGCGCGGCAATCGCCCTTCGTCGCGGCAAGCTGGAGCCAGCGCGCCGCTTGGTGCGGATCGCTCGGGGTGCCGTCGAGATAGAGGCGGCCGAGCTGATACTGCGCGTCGGCGTCACCGAAATAGGACGCGGCGTAGGAGAACATCTCGCGCGCGCGGGCTGCATCCGGCACGACCGCCGAATTGGGAATCCCGTCGAGATAATAGTGCCCCAGCGCCACGAAGGCGTTGGCCACAATGCGCGCCTGTGCAGTACCCGGAGGCTCGTCCGGATGGGTGTTGGCGATCTGACTGAAATAGACGAAGGCACGCTGATTATCCTGGGGAACACCATCGCCGACGGCATACATACGGCCAACTTTCCATTGTGCCGCGAGGTGCCCCTGATCGGCGGCATATTGAAGAGCGGTGAAGGCTTTCGCCTTGTCCCCGCTCTCCGGTGTGCCGGTCGCGCCGCGCAACCCGTCGTTTGGGGTAAGCGAAGCCGTGCTGGGGGTGGTCGATCCGTCGAACGAGAAAGCCGGCCCGGTCTTGACACCAAGCCCAAGCGCGCCAACGGCCGCGACCAGGATGCCGACCCTTGTTACTTGGGCTACTCGCTCAGATGTCCGCATAGCACGCTTTCTCGACCGACCCGCCCGGATGCGTGACGGCGCCATGCCGCGCCGACCCGACTTGTTGGACGTATTTCCACAAATACCCAGAAGTGAACTCGTCTCCACGCGGCTTCCATTCCCGCGCGCGCTGCTCCAGTTCGCTCTTCGTCAGCTTGACGTCGAGCGTGCCCTTGTCGGCGTCGAGTTCGATCATGTCGCCGTCGCGCAGAAGCCCAATGGGCCCGCCCAAAGCGGCTTCCGGCCCGACATGGCCGACGCAGAAGCCACGCGTCGCCCCGGAGAAGCGCCCGTCGGTGATCAGAGCAACCTTCCCCCCCATGCCCTGTCCGTAGAGCGCCGCCGTCGTCGCCAGCATCTCACGCATGCCGGGGCCGCCTTTGGGCCCCTCGTAACGGATCACCAGCACGTCGCCTTCCTTGTACTTTTTGTTCTTCACCGCTTCGAAGCAGGCTTCCTCGCCATCAAAGCAGCGCGCCGGTCCGGAGAAACGCAAGCGCTCCATCCCGGCAACCTTAACGATCGCGCCGTCGGGCGCGAGATTACCCTTAAGACCGACGACGCCGCCGGTCGGCAGCATCGGCTTGTTGGCCGGATGCACAACGTCCTGGTCTTCGTTCCACTGCACCGACTTCAGATTTTCAGCGATCGTGCGGCCGGTGACGGTGAGACACTCGCCATGGAGGAAGCCGTGGTCGAGCAGCGTCTTCATCAGCAGCGGAACGCCACCAGCTTCGAACATGTCTTTGGCGACATAACGGCCGCCCGGCTTCAAATCCGCGATATAAGGAGTCTTTTTGAAGACCTCGGCGACGTCGAACAGGTCGAACGCGATGCCGCATTCGTGCGCGATCGCGGGCAGGTGCAATGCCGCGTTGGTCGAGCCACCAGTCGCGGCGACCACTGCCGCGGCATTCTCCAGCGCCCTTCGAGTCACGATATCGCGCGGACGGATATTCTTGACGATCAACTCCATGATCATCTCGCCCGCGAGCATGCAGAACTTGTCACGGATCTCGTAGGGCGCCGGCGCCCCCGCCGAATAGGGAAGCGCAAGCCCGATCGCTTCCGACACCGTCGCCATGGTGTTGGCGGTGAATTGCGCGCCGCAAGCTCCGGCCGAAGGGCAGGCGTTCTGTTCGAGAACATCGAGATCGGCGTCCGTCATGGCGCCGATCGAATGCCTGCCGACGGCCTCATAAACGTCCTGAATGGTGACGGGCTTGCCCTTGAAGGTGCCGGGCAGGATCGAGCCGCCATAGATGAAGATCGACGGCACGTTGAGCCGGCACATGGCCATCATCATGCCCGGTTGGGACTTGTCGCAGCCGGCGACGCCGACCAGCGCGTCGTAGGAGTGGCCGCGAACCGTCAATTCGATGGAATCGGCGATGACTTCGCGCGAGGGCAGCGAAGACTTCATGCCCTCATGGCCCATGGCGATGCCATCGGTCACGGTGATGGTACAGAACTCGCGCGGCGTTCCGCCGACGGCGACGACTCCGCGCTTGACCGCTTGCGCTTGCCGCATGAGCGCGATGTTGCAGGGTGCGGCCTCGTTCCAGCAGGTCGCAACGCCGACGAAGGGTTGGTGAATTTGCTCCCGCGTCAGCCCCATCGCGTAATAGAAGGCGCGATGCGGCGCGCGCTCCGGTCCCTCGGTGGCGTGACGGCTTGGCAGCCTCAATTTCAAGTTGGTCTTAGCGTCCATCTTACTCGTACGGGCCAAAGGCCCCCTCGCCCCTCACATCCGATCCGAAGCGCCTCAGGACCGAAGCGACCCGATGGCCCGGTATTCATCGACCATCGATCGCAGCCATCGATTTCGAAAAATCCTATGGCCAAAAAGCGGCGCTTATCGTCGCTGCAGTGCGAGAACAGCAAATGTTCACAGGCTGTTGCCCGGGAGCCACAGATTCAGGGTCCGCGACGGCTTCTATTTAACTCCCGATTTACCAAGCACCACTGGGCCTGCGACGATGGAGGCATGCCGAAGCGCCTGAGCCGAGCCTTTTTCAGCCGAAGTGTTCACGAGGTCGCCCCCGATCTGATCGGCGCGATCATACTGTTCGCCGGGACAGGCGGCCGCATCGTCGAAGTCGAGGCCTATCACCACACCGATCCCGCGGCGCACAGTTTTCGCGGCCCGACCGAGCGCAACGCGATCATGTTCGGGCCGCCGGGCTATGCCTATGTGTACCGCTCATACGGTATTCACTGGTGCCTCAATTTCGTCTGCGAGCCGAAAGGCTCGGCCAGCGCCGTGCTTATTCGCGCGATCGAGCCGACCCTCGGCCTGCCAGCCATGCGCCGGCGGCGCGGCGTAGCCGACGATCGGCTCCTGTGCGCCGGCCCCGGCCGGGTCTGCGAGGCGCTGGACATCACCGGCGCGCATGGCGGAATGGCGCTCGACCGGCCACCCTTTGAGGTATTCGCGCGCACCGGCGAGGAGGAAATCGTCGCCGGGCCGCGGATCGGCATCACAAAGGCGGTCGATAAGCCCTGGCGTTATGGGCTGAAGGGCTCCCGATTTCTCAGCAAGCCATTTAGCGCATGATCCGGCAACGTAGAGGCCGGTTTTGCGAAAAGATCATGCTCCACGTCTAGCCCAGCCTGAACGCGGGATCGAAGCCGAGCAGCTTGCGGGCCTTTTCGATCGAAACCGCGCCTTCGTCCTCGGCGATGTTGTAGATGCCCGGCGCTCCACCGGTGACGGCGAGAAGCGCCGCGTGCGCTGCCGCGTCAACGTGGAGCGGCGCCCGGCCGCTCGGCGCCGCATTCCAGGTGCCGGGGCCGTAAAGCCGCCCGTAGCGCAACACCACGCCCTCTATACCCGGCGCGTTGACCACTGCCTCCTCAAGCGCGCGCACCCCACGCGCGGTGACCGCGCCCGGTTGCTCACCCTCGGCGGACGCAAGCGGATCGTTTTCGGCATGCGGTTCCGGACCTTCGGCATAAGCGAAGGCGATGCTCTGCGCGATCAGCCGGCGTGCACCGGCGGCCCGCGCCGCCGCAACCAGATTGGCGGTGCCATCGATGCGCAGATGAGAATTGCGCGCGAGCGCATCACGCAGCAATGCCGGGTCGAGGACCTGCGGCAGATCGGTCAATTGATGGATGACGATGTCCGGGCGTGCCGCAACGACAACATCCTGCAACGCGCGACTATCGAACACGTCCACCACGACCGCTTCAACACCTTGCCGCCGCGACTCGCCGGCCTTGTCGGCCGAGCGCGTCGCCCCGGTGACGCCATGTCCGGCGGCAAGGAGGATCGGTGTCAATCGGCGTCCAATCGCGCCGGTGGCGCCGGCGAGAAAAATCTTCATGACGACGGTCCCTCCGCAACGGCGATGCCCGGCTTGCGGCCGAACCTGATGGTCGGCGCAAGCAGGATCGACGGCAGCACCGAAAGCGCAATCGGCAAGAATGCGAACCGGGCCGTGCCGAAAAAGTCCCAAGCAGCGCCGCACAAGACCGCGACCACAACGGTGCCCGCGTAGCTGATGGTGAACATCGCCGCCGACACGCGGGCGACTTCGCCGGGCGTGCTCAAAAGAGGTGGCAGAGTAAGACCAAGCGCGAAGGCAGCGCCGGCAGCAAAACCGAGTACGGCCGCGCTCGCCACGGTAACAGCGCCCGCCGTCATGACGATACCGGCGAGGCTGACGAGGCCAAGCACGCTGGCGGCCACAATGGGCCAGGCGCGGCCTTCGATGTGCCGCGCAAAGCCGATCAGGAGCAGCGAAGCCGGAAGCTGGCCGAGATTGAGCGCCGTCAGCGCGGGACTGATAAGGTCGGGACGGCCCGCCTCGCTCAAGTAGCCGGGCAAGAAGGCATTGCTCCCGAAATAGAGCGGACCGACGCCGCCAAAGATGAGGCCGAGGCGCCAGATGTCGCGCGCGGGCCAATCAGGCCACCAGCGTCCCGAAACGACAGCGCGCGCCCCCGCTTGCCGGGGCGCCGTCGCCATCACCAGCAACGCGATGGCGGCGATCGGCACGGCCCATAAGACGAACGTCGCCCGCCAGCTGTCGCCGAGCGCGGGGAACAGCACGGGAAAAAGCGCGACCGGCAGAATTTCGCCGATCAGCAATCCATTCGTGTAGATGCCGGTGCCGAGACCAATGCGGCGCGGCAACCAACCGCCGACCAGCGCCGGCAGGGCGGGCTGGGTCACCCCAACGCCGATGCCCATGACGACAGTCGCGGCGAACAGGCTGATCACATCCGACGCGAGACCACGAGAAGCAGAACCCAGGGCGGTCAGCAGGAGTCCGGCGACAACCGCCGACACGACACCAACCCATGCAACCAGCCGCGAACCGACCAGGGCCGCCACCGCGAACACAATGATCGGCACTCCGCTGAGGACGCCGATCTCAGTGCCGGTGAGATGGAATTCGGCGCGCAGCGCCGGGATGACCGGAGGCACTGCCAAAATCGCCAATCGCAGCGCAATGCCGACGAGCCATAGCAGAGCCAACGAAGCCGGGAGAGATCGGGATGTCGCCACTGATATTTCCTGCCGGTTCAATGCCGCGCGCGCTCAGCTTGTTGGACGAGCGCGTCGTTCACTGTCAGTGATACGCGACGATGAATTCGCATCCGGCTGCGGTCGAAAAGGTGCGCGTGATTTGACCGCTCGCCAGCGCGAACTCGAACACGACCGCGTCGTCGTGGCAGCAAAGATACGCCCGCTCGCCGCCGGGTGCGAAGCCGAAACCCATCGGACCTTTTTTCGTCGGAAATGACGCGATGGGCTTTACGCCGTCGGCCGCGTAGATCGCGGCGTGGTTACCCTGGTGCGATGCGACAGCGACGTAGCGATTGTCCGGCGATACGCGCACGCGGCGCATTTGAGGATTCTTCGCGTTCACCTCGTAGATCGGAATGGTTCGCAGCAAGGCGTGGGAACGCGCGTCGATGACGTAGAACTCGGCCGCCGTCTGCGCGCAGACATAGAGCGTGCCGCCGTCCGGCGAAATGGCGAGCCCCTCGGTCAAATGCGGCACCTTGATCCGATCGACGATCGTGCGGCGAACGACATCGACGACAACGACGAAGTCGGTTTTGACCGAGACGAACACCTTGCCGGTGGCGTGGCTGATGGCGAGCCAATGCGCCGTGTTGCCGACGTCGATGCGCTGCACTTTGTCGGTTGCCGGATCGATCGCCAGCACCGCATTGCCAAGCTCTCCCGAGCACCAAACGGCGCCCGCTTCATCCATCATGACGCCGTGCGGCGCATAGGTTTCGCCAAGATCGATGACGCGCGTCAGCGATTGCGACGGCAAGTCGATAACGACGATGCGCCGGTCCGGATTGATCCGTTTGGTGAAGATGCCGTCGCCGTAGACTGTGCCGTAAGCGGTGCGCCCGTCAGCCGAGAGCGCAAGCTCATGCGTCGAACCGGGCATATCGATGGTCTTCGCCACCGTGAGCGTCTCGGCATCGAGAAAATGCACCTTGTGGGCGGTCTTCGCCGTGACGATCAGGTTCGGCCCGCCCGGCCGGTTGTTGAGATCGAGCATGTGTGGGTCTCGTTGCAGAGCGGCTCAATGGTCCACGCAGTCTAGGCCGACACCTCAAGCCGCTCCAGCGCCTCGGCGATCTTGCCTTTGCGCGCCTGTGCCTCTTCGCGCTTCTCTTTTTCTTCTTCGACCACCTCTTCCGGTGCCCGCGCGGCGAAATTGGGATTGCCGAGTTTGGCGTCGACGCGCGCGATGTCGGCATCGCACTTCGCCATCTCCTTGGCGAGCCGCGCGCGCTCAGCGGCGAGATCGATCACGCCAGCGAGCGGTAGCTCCACGACCTCGCCGCGCACAACCAGCTGCACCGCGCCTGGCTGATGCATAGGCGCCCTGCTCACATCTGAAATTTTGGCCATCCGCTTTATAAATTCAGACCAGCGTTGAGCCCTATCCCAAACGTGATCACCTACCCGAACCATAACGAGCGGCAGCGGGACATTGACATTCATCTCCGCGCGTACCGAGCGGATTGCATTAATGAGATCGATCACCCAACCGATCTCGGCTTCCGCTTTAGCGTCGGCGATGCCTTCAAGCGAGGGCCACGCGCTGAGAGCAAGCAAGGTTTCAGGCCTTGTCGTGCCTGTGACCGCCCACAATTCCTCAGTGATGAACGGCATGAATGGGTGCAGGAGTTTTAGGATTTCGTCACGCGCCCAGGCGACCATGGCTCGAGTCTCGCCCTTTGCCGCGCCGTCAGGGCCGGTGAGCACCGGCTTCGCAAGTTCAAGGTACCAGTCGCAATAGATATTCCAGACGAAACGGTACGCCGCGGCGGCTGCATCGTTGAAACGGTAGACGGCGATCGCTTCGGTAATCTCAGCCGCGGTCTTTGCGGTCTCGTGGGCGATCCAGCGGTTCAGAATTTCTTTTGCCCCCCGCGGATCGAAGCCTTCGACCGTCGCGCAGCCGTTCATCTCGGCGAAGCGCGCGGCATTCCAGAGCTTGGTCGCGAAATTCCGATACCCCTCAACACGCTGCGCTGACAGCTTGATGTCGCGTCCCTGCGCCGCCATGGCCGCGAGCGTGAAGCGCAATGCATCGGCGCCGTATTCATCGATCACTTCGATGGGGTCAATGACGTTGCCCTTCGACTTCGACATCTTGGCGCCGCTGGCGTCGCGCACCAGCGCATGGATGTAGACAGTGGGGAACGGCACTTCACGCATGAAATGCAGCCCCATCATCATCATGCGCGCGACCCAGAAGAAGATGATGTCGAAGCCGGTGACGAGCACGCTGGTCGGATAGTAGCGTTTTAGCTCCGGCGTCTCGTCGGGCCAGCCCAGCGTCGAGAACGGCCACAGCGCCGAGGAGAACCAGGTGTCCAGAACGTCATCGTCGCGATGCAAATATTCATTCGCAAAGCGGGCGCGCCGCTCCGGGTCGGCGGCGATATCGTGTCCCTCCTCGGCCGTGATCTCCTCGATGTCGGTGTAATGCGCAAGCGCGTCGACGACGGCGTCGTCCTCGTTCTCGGCGACGAATATTTTCCCGTCCGGCCCGTACCACGCTGGAATCTGATGGCCCCACCAGATTTGCCGGGAAATACACCAGGGCTGGATGCTCTCCATCCAATTAAAGAACGTCGCCTCCCATTGGGCGGGCACGAACGCGGTCTTGCGGTCGTGCACCGCCGCAATCGCCGGCTGAGCGAGCGTCTTGGCGTCGACATACCACTGATCGGTGAGGAACGGTTCAACGACCGCGCCGGACCGATCGCCGTGCGGCACCGTGTGGGTCGTCGGCTCGATCTTGTCGAGAAGACCATGAGCTTCGAGCAGCTCAACGATTTTTTTCCGCGCCAAAAAGCGATCGAGGCCTTGCAGTGCGAGCGTCTCGTCGAGCGCAACCGAAGGAGGCACATTGTTCAGGAAAGCGGGGTTGTCGCTGAGATCGAGCTTCCCCTCGGCATCGAGCACACTGACCAGCGGCAGGTTGTGCCGCTTACCGACCTCAAAATCGTTGAAGTCATGCGCCGGCGTGATCTTGACGGCGCCGGTGCCTTTTTCCGGATCGGCGTATTCATCGCCGACAATGGGAATGCAGCGGCCGACGAGCGGCAGGATCACGGTCTTGCCGATCAAGTGCTGGAGCCGCTCGTTGTCAGGATGCACCGCAACCGCGGTATCGCCAAGCATGGTCTCCGGCCGTGTCGTTGCGACGATGATAAACTCGTCGCTGCCTTCGATCGGATATTTGATGTACCAGAGCGAGCCCTTAGCTTCGACCTGCTGCACTTCAAGATCGGAAATGGCGGTCTTCAGCTTGGGATCCCAGTTGACGAGTCGCTTGTCCTTGTAGATCAGGCCTTCGCGGTAGAGCGCGACGAACACCTTCATCACCGCGCGCGAGAGCCCTTCGTCCATCGTGAAGCGTTCGCGCGACCAGTCGCAGGAGGCGCCGAGGCGCTTGAGCTGGCTGATGATGGTACCGCCGGACTCCGCCTTCCATTCCCACACGCGCTTGATGAAGGCTTCGCGGCCCATGGCGCGGCTGCCGGGCTGTTGGCGCTCGATCAACTGGCGCTCGACCACGGCTTGCGTGGCGATGCCGGCGTGGTCGGTACCCGGCTGCCACAATACGTCCTTGCCGCGCATGCGTTCGAAGCGGCAGAGGATGTCCTGTAAGGTGTTGTTGAGGGCGTGACCCATATGCAGCGAGCCGGTCACGTTCGGCGGCGGAATCACGATGCAATAGGGATCGGCCTTGGCGCGTTCCGGCCGGCCGGCGCGGAAGGCGCCCGCCGCCTCCCACGCTGCGTAAATGCGGCCCTCGACCGCGCCCGGCACATACCTGTTTTCAATCATTGTTGTTCGCTTTTGCTACGTCGCAGCGTAAGAACCCCGGGCCGCGCACTGTGTCAACGTCGGCATCTCTCCTAAAATCGTAACCGAGCGAATTCCGACGTGTCATCCGCTGCTCCATCGATCGCGCCGACGCGCAAGACCCCTGTGCGCTCGATTATGCTGCTCGCGGCGGCGGGTTTTGCCGCACAGGCGCAGGTCCGCGTGACCGACTCGCTCCTGCCGCAAATTGCCGCCGACTTCCATACGACCATCGGCGTCGCGGCAATTGTGGTCACCGCCTATGCGATCACCCACGGTTCGGTTCAGCTCGTCGCCGGCCCGGTTGCCGACCGCTTCGGCAAATACCGCACGGTCGCGGCGGCCGGCGCGCTTGCCGCAGTGCTTGTGGCGGTCTGCGGTACCGTTTCGTCGCTCCCGCAACTGGCTCTTGCCCGCCTGGCGACCGGCGCCGCCGCGGGCTGGATCATCCCGATTTCGATGGCCTATGTCGGCGACGTGACGCCCTATGACCGCCGCCAGCCGATCCTGGCGCGTTACGCGACCGGCTATATTCTCGGCCAGCTGTTTGGCCAGGCTGCCGGCGGCGTGCTCGGCGACCTCATGGGCTGGCGGAACGTATTTTTCG
>Ga0182024_10011428_pt1 | contig 17828 bp, 14 predicted proteins | sample P32metaG_FD_120480 | JGI IMG/M metagenome (GOLD analysis project Ga0182024, IMG submission 120480) | Permafrost microbial communities from Stordalen Mire, Sweden - P3-2 metaG (Illumina Assembly) | ecosystem: Environmental > Terrestrial > Soil > Wetlands > Permafrost | place: Sweden: Stordalen... | reverse complement strand
GCAATCCGCTGCAAAACTCCGTTCGAAAAATCTACGTCGCTATTTTGCGGTGCAATATACGCGATCGGCGTATCTGTGCACTGCACAATTTCAGCAATCCTCGCCTGACCAATATCGCGTCCTCGAACACAGATGGGGTTGTCATGTCAGACGAGATCAAACCGGGCCTGCAGTCGCCGCTTCGGCGCAAACTGCTGATGGGAATGGCGGCACTGCCGGCCATATCGATGCTGCCCCGGCCGTCCTTTGCCGATGTTCCCGCGACTTCCGCGGTGAATACCACCGGGCTTGCGGTCACCGACACCGAGGTGACGGTGGGTATCCTTCACTCCGTCACCGGCACCATGGCGATCAGCGAAACCGGATCGGTCGAGGCGGAAAAGCTTGCGATCTCTCAGATCAACGAGGCCGGCGGCGTGCTCGGCCGCAAGATCAAGTTCGTCCAGGAAGACGGCGCCAGCGATTGGCCGACCTTTGCCGAAAAGGCGAAGAAGCTGCTCGTCAACGACAAATGCGCCGCCGTGATGGGCTGCTGGACTTCGGCGTCGCGCAAGGCGGTGCTGCCGGTATTCGAGCAGTATAACGGCATGCTCTACTACCCGACCTTCTACGAAGGCCTCGAGCAATCCAAGAACGTCATCTACACCGGCCAGGAAGCCACCCAGCAGATTCTCGCCGGCCTCGACTGGGTCAACCGGACCAAGGGCTCCAAGAGCTTCTATCTGCTCGGTTCCGATTACATCTGGCCGCGCACCTCGAACAAGATCGCGCGCAAGCACATCGAAGGCCATCTGCAGGACTGCAAGGTGGTCGGCGAAGAATACTTCCCGCTTGGCAACACCCAGTTCAACTCGGTCATCAACAAGATCAAGCTGACCAAGCCCGATGTGATCTACGCTATCATCGTCGGCGGATCGAACGTCGCGTTCTACAAGCAGTTGAAGGCTGCCGGCATCGATCTGTCGAAGCAGACCTTGCTGACCATTTCGGTGACCGAAGACGAGATCGACGGTATCGGCGGTGAAAACATCGCGGGCGCCTATGCCTGCATGAAATACTTCCAGTCGCTCGACAATCCCAACAACAAGGTGTTCGTACCCGCGTTCAAGAAGATGTGGGGCGAGAAGACCGTGATCGGCGACGTCACGCAGGCGGCCTATCTCGGTCCGTGGCTGTGGAAGCTGACCGCCGAGAAGGCCGGCAGCTTCGACATCGACAAGATCGCGGCCGCCTCCCCGGGCGTCGAGTTCAAGGGTGCGCCCGAGGGCTATGTGCGGATCCACGAAAATCATCACCTCTGGTCGAAGACCCGGGTCGGCCGGGCCAAGGCCGACGGCCAGTATGAGCTGGTCTACGAGACCGCCGACCTGGTCGAGCCGAATCCCTTCCCCAAGGGCTATCAGTGAGGCCGCCCGCTTCCCGGGCGCGCTGCTCGCAATGAAATCCAGGGCGTGGGCCTCGGCCCGCGCCCCCGCCTGACGCCCGCGATTGCAGTCGCGGCGCGGAGTTCCGACGACGGAGGACAAATCGATGTTCGGCTATTCGATTGGCGATCTCGGCGCGATTTTTGCGATGCAGGGTTTTGCGGGGCTGATCCTGTTTTCGGTCTACGTGCTGATGGCGCTCGGGCTCGCCATCATCTTCGGCCAGATGGGCGTCATCAACATGGCGCATGGCGAATTCATGATCCTCGGTGCCTACGTCACCTGGCTGACGTCGAACGCCTTTCAGCAATTTCTGCCGTCGCTGTTCTCGGGCTATTTCTTCATCGCGATGATCCTGGCGTTCATCGCCTCCGGTTCGCTCGGCATGCTGGTCGAATGGGCGCTGATACGGCACCTCTACAAGCGTCCGCTGGACACGCTGCTCGCGACCTGGGGACTGAGCCTGATGCTGCAGCAGGCCTATCGTTCCGTGTTCGGGGCGCGCGAGGTCGGCGTCGAACTGCCGGAGTGGATGATGGGATCGTGGCAGGCCACCGACACCATCCAGATTCCGATCAACGGCATGTTCGTGATGGCGCTGACTTTCCTGATCACCATCGTGGTCGCCTATGTGCTGTTCTGGTCGCGCTGGGGCAAGCAGGTTCGCGCGGTGGTGCAGAACCGGGTGATGGCGGGCGCGGTCGGCATCAATACCGAGAAGGTCGACTGCTACACCTTCGGGCTCGGCTGCGGCATCGCCGGGATCGCCGGCTCCGCCTTCACCATGATCGGCTCGACCAGCCCGACCGCCGGCCAGCTCTATATCGTCGATACCTTCCTGGTCGTGGTGTTCGGCGGCGCCGCGAGCCTGCTCGGCACCATCGCCTCGGCCTTCACCATTTCGCAGGCGCAATCGACCATGGAATTCTTCATGTCGGGCTCGATGGCCAAGGTGCTGACGCTTTTGGCGATCGTCGCGATCCTGATGATCCGGCCGCAGGGCCTGTTCGCCCTCAAGGTGAGGAAATAGGCGAAGTTCGGAAATAAGAAAGTCAAAAACCATGATGGACAATCCGCGCTTTCTCAACCGCACCGAAGCCCTGGGGATTTTGGCTCTCGTTGTTCTGCTGGTCGTGATCCTGCCGCTGAGCCTCGACGTCTTCAGACTCAATCTGGTCGCGAAATACCTCACCTATGCCTTTGTCGGGATCGGTCTCGTGCTGTGCTGGGGTTTTGGCGGGATTCTCAGCCTCGGGCAGGGCGTCTTCTTCGGCCTCGGCGGCTACTGCATGGCGATGTATCTCAAGCTCGAAGCCTCCAGCGTCGCCAACACCAGGATCCAGTCGACACCGGGCATCCCCGATTTCATGGACTGGAATCAGATCACGCAGCTTCCAACCTTCTGGCAGCCGTTTCACAGCCTGACATTCACGATCCTGGCAATCCTGATCGTGCCGGCGCTGTTCGCCTTCCTGATCGGTACCGCGATGTTCAAGCGCCGGGTCGGCGGCGTCTATTTCGCCATCATCACCCAGGCCGTCGTCGCGATCCTGACCATCCTGATCGTCGGCCAGCAGGGTTACACCGGCGGCATCAACGGCATCACCGATCTGCGCACGCTGAAGGGCTGGGACATCCGTCCCGATCACGCCAAGGTCGTGCTGTATTTCTTCGAGGTCGCCTGCCTGTTCGGCTGCATCTTTCTGGCGCAGTTCGTCCGTCACTCGAAGCTCGGCCGCATCCTGGTCGCGATGCGCGACAAGGAGGATCGCGTCCGCTTCTCCGGCTACAGCGTCGCCAACTTCAAGATCTTCGCATTCACCCTCGCGGCGATGTTCGCCGCGATCGGCGGCGCCATGTTCACGCTCGAGGTCGGGTTCATGTCGCCTTCCTTCGTCGGAATCGTGCCCTCGATCGAGATGGTGATCTACACCGCCGTCGGCGGCCGGATGTCGATCTTCGGCGCGGTCTACGGCACGCTGCTGGTCAATTTCGCCAAGACCAGCCTGTCGGAGACCTTTCCGCAGCTCTGGCTGTTTGGATTGGGTGCGCTCTTCATCGCCGTCGTGCTGGCCTTCCCCAACGGCCTGGCCGGGATCTGGCGCGATCATGTTCAGTCCCGCATCGACCAGTTGATGGCGTCGCGCAAATCGAAATCCGGCGCCGGCTGGACCGACGGTTCGGTCGCCGACGGCGCCCCGGCGGAGTGAGGAGATAGCGATCATGCTGATAGGTCACCAGCCCAAAGATTTCCTGCTCGCGGTCGAGGCCCTGACGGTGTCGTTCGACGGCTTCAAGGCGGTCAACGACCTGTCGTTCTACGTCGATGAAAACGAAATCCGCGTCATCATCGGCCCCAACGGCGCCGGCAAGACCACGGTGCTCGACCTGATCTGCGGCAAGACCAAAGCGACCTCCGGCTCGATTCAGTTCCGGGGCGAGGAACTGACGAAGATGAAGGAGAACCAGATCGTGCAGGCCGGCGTCGGCCGCAAGTTCCAGACGCCGTCGATCTACGACGATCTCACGGTGTTCGAAAATCTCGAAATCTCCTACCCGCGCGGCCGCACCGTGTTCGGCGCGCTGGCGTTCACGCGCGATGCCGCGGTGCGCGACCGCGTCGAGGAAGTCGCCGAAATGATCTTCCTGAAGGACCGGCTCAACATCTCCGCGGACCTGCTCAGTCACGGCCAGAAGCAGTGGCTCGAGATCGGCATGCTGCTAATCCAGGATCCGGACCTGCTGATGCTGGACGAACCGGTGGCCGGCATGAGCGTCAGCGAACGGGTCAAGACGGCCGAACTGCTCAACCGCATCATCAAGAACCGCTCCGTTCTCGTCATCGAGCACGACATGAAGTTCGTCGAGGACATCGCCCACAAGGTCACGGTGCTGCACCAGGGCCAGATCCTGTCGGAAGGCACCATGGAGCACGTCAAGAACGACCCCAGGGTCATCGAAGTCTATCTCGGGCATTGAAGGAGCAGTTTCATGCTGGCGATCTCCGATCTGCATGTCGCTTACGGCCAGAGCGAGGTGCTGCATGGCCTCAATGTCTCGGTCGCGCCCAACGAGATCGTCGCCATCATGGGCCGCAACGGCATGGGCAAGACCACGCTGATGAAGTCGCTGATGGGGATCGTGCCGACCAAAAGCGGCTCGGTGACGATGCAGGGCACCGAACTCAGCACCCTGAAAAGCTACCAGCGTGTCGCTAGGGGGCTCGCTTACGTGCCGCAGGGCCGGATGATCTTTTCCACCATGACGGTGAGGGAAAATATCGAAACCGGCCTCGTTGCATCCGGCGAAACCGAGGTGCCCGGCGACATCTATCAACTGTTTCCGGTGCTGCTGGAAATGAAGGACCGCCGCGGCGGCAACCTGTCCGGCGGTCAGCAGCAGCAGCTCGCGATCGCACGCGCGCTCGCCACCAAACCCAAGGTGCTGCTGCTCGATGAGCCGACCGAGGGTATCCAGCCCTCGATCATCCGCGAGATGGCGCGGACGCTGAAACGGATTCGCGACGAGCGCGGGCTATCGATCGTGGTCTCCGAGCAGGTGCTGAGCTTCGCGCTCGACATCGCCGACCGCGTGCTGGTCATCGAGAACGGCGAGATCGTCCGCGACGACGCCCGCGAGGGCGTCGATGCGGCGCAGATCTCGAAATATCTGTCGGTGTAAATCGTACCTTAACTTGTAAAACAGGGGAGCTTTTGATGCCAGAGACGCTGATCAAGGTCGATCTCTCACAATCTGCCTACGAAAACGACATGATCCACAATCGCTGGCATCCCGACGTTCCGATCGCGGCGTGGGTCGGTCCGGGCGATGACTTCATCATCGAGACCTATGACTGGACCGGCGGTTTCATCAAGAACAACGATTCGGCCGACGACGTCCGCGACATCGATCTGTCGATCGTGCATTTTCTCTCGGGCCCGATCGGCGTCAAGGGCGCCGAGCCCGGCGATCTGCTGGTGGTCGACCTGCTCGACATCGGTCCGAAGAAGGAGAGCCTGTGGGGCTTCAACGGCTTCTTCTCGAAGAAGAACGGTGGTGGATTCCTCACCGAACATTTCCCGCTGGCGCAGAAATCGATCTGGGACATCAAGGGCCTCTACACCTCGTCGCGTCATGTTCCCGGGGTCAATTTCGCCGGGCTGGTGCATCCGGGCCTGATCGGCTGCCTCCCCGATCCGAAGCTGCTGGCGACCTGGAACGCGCGCGAGAATGCGCTGATAGCGACCAACCCGACGCGGGTGCCGCCGCTGGCCAATCCGCCGTTCGCGGCGACCACGCATGCCGGCCGCGCCAAGGGCGACATCAGGGCCAGGATCGGCGCCGAGGGGGCCCGCACCGTGCCGCCGCGCGAGCACGGCGGCAATTGCGACATCAAGGATCTGTCGCGCGGCTCGAAGATCTACTTCCCGGTCTATGTCCCCGGCGGCGGCCTGTCGATGGGCGATCTGCATTTCAGCCAGGTCGACGGCGAGATCACCTTCTGCGGCGCGATCGAAATGGCGGGCTGGCTGCATCTCAAGGTCGATGTCATCAAGGACGGTGTCGCCAAATACGGCATCAAGAACCCGATCTTCAAGCCGTCGCCGATCACGCCGAACTACAAGGACTATTTGATCTTCGAAGGCATCTCGGTCGACGAAGGCGGCGAGCAGCATTATCTCGATGTGCATATCGCCTATCGGCAGGCCTGCCTCAACGCGATCGAATATCTCAAGAAGTTCGGCTATTCCGGCGCGCAGGCCTATACGATTCTGGGCGTTGCTCCGGTGCAGGGCCATATCAGCGGCGTGGTCGATATTCCGAATGCCTGCGCGACGCTATATCTGCCGACCGAGATTTTCGATTTCGATATCATGCCGTGTTCGGCCGGGCCGACCAGGTACGTCAAGGGCGGCGTCGACGTGTCGCTGTCGCCGGACAAGTAATCTCCCGCGACGGATGCGGGACGATGGCGTATCAGCCGCCCCGCATCCACCGTGGCGAATTCGAACGACGCGAGGAAACAGCATGCCGGTCTACGAATATCTCTGCGACAATTGCGGTCCGTTCACCGATATGCGGCCGATGGCGGAATGCGATGCGCCGCAGCACTGTCCGCGCTGCGCCGGCGAATCGCCGCGGGTGATTCTGACCGCCCCGGGCTTCTTCTGCATGCCCTCGGACCGGCGCAAGGCCCACGCCACCAACGAACGCAGCGCCCACGCGCCGAGGACGGTCGATCAGTACAAGGCGGCGCACGGGCCGGGCTGCGGATGCTGTTCCGGCAAGCCGTCCCGATTGGTGAAGAAAACCAGCAGCGGCGCCAAGAGCTTTCCGACGGCGCGGCCGTGGATGATCAGCCACTGAGGCGCCAACTCGTCGCTGCCCGATCGAGGCGACCGGCGCGCCGAGCCCGCTTGTCGAGATTGAGCAGGTCGGCACGGCGCATCCGCGCCTTAGTCCACCCTACGACTCAGCCGTCATTGCGAGGAGCGCAAGCGACGAAGCAATCCACGCCTCCGCCTGCCGCGGCATGGATTGCTTCGCTTCGCTCCATCCGGGCTACGACGCCAGCTGGCCACACACGCCAGCCGTCATCGCCCGCGAGAAAGCGGGCGACCCGGTATTCCGAGGCGTTGATGATAGCACCGAAAGGCTGCGGCGTACTGGGTCCCCGCTTTCGCGGGGACGACGATGTTGCTCTCAACCCGGAATGGTGGCGGCGGCTCAGCCGCCGACCTCGGCGCTGATGATGTCACCGAACAGGTCCCACTTGCCGTTCTTGAACTGCATCATCTTGAGCTGTTCGATCGGGGCGAAGTCGGTCGCGCTGGTGTTGATCTTGATGCCGGGAATCAGCGTATCCGGCGTGAAGTCCTTGAGGCTGGCCGCCTGCTTCATGACGTTTTCCCGGGTCAGGTTGTCGCCGGCCTGCTTCAGCACCTGCACCATGGTTTGCGACACCGCATAGCCATAGACCAGATTGGCGTCGGCGATATTGGCGCCCGGCATGTACTTGTCGGCGAACGCCATGAACTTCTTCATGCCTTCGTCGTTCGCCCATTGCGGATCGGAGGCGTCCTTGAGATAGCCGGCCGACAGGATGCCTTCGGAGGCCTCGAAGCCGGCGGGCTTCATCACCGCGCCGATCGAGATCGAAACGTCGGTCATCAGGTGCATCGGCTTCCATTCCATCTCGGCCATCTTCTTGATGGCCTGCGCCGCGAATTTCGGCGTCGAGATGTTGACCAGCACGTCGGCGCCGGTGCCCTTGAGCTTGACGATATGGGAATCGATCGAGGGCTCGGTAGTCTCGTAACTTTCCTCGGCGACGATGATGCTGGAGGTCTTGTCGCCGAACACCTCCTTCAGGCCGGCGACGTAATCCTTGCCGAAATCGTCATTCTGGTAGAACACCGCAACCTTGGCGCCGGGTTTGTTCTTCAGGATGTATTTCGCGAAGATCCGGGCCTCGACGCGGTAGCTCGGCTGAAAGCCCATGCTCCACGGGAAATCCTTGGGGTCATTCCACTTGCTGGCGCCGGTGGCGAGGAACAGCTGCGGCACCTTCTTGCTGTTCTGATATTTCTGCACCGCCGACTGGGTCGGCGTTCCCAGCGCATTGAACACCAGGAACACCTCGTCGCTCTCGATCAGCTTGCGGGTCTGCTCCACCGTCTTCGGCGGGCTGTAGCCGTCGTCATAGGAGATGAAGTTGATCTTGCGGCCATTGATGCCACCTTGATCGTTGATCATCTTGAAATAGGCCTCTTCGGTCTTGCCGATGACGCCGTAGGCCGAGGCGGGGCCGCTATAGGCCTCGACGTTGCCGATCTTGATTTCGGAATCCGATACGCCGGTATCATATTTCTTTTGTGCCATCGCGCCCTGGGCGGTCAGCGCCACGAGAGCCGTAGCGGCGACAGCCGAGATCAGGCCGGAGGACAGCAACGACAGTTTCTTGTTCTTCATGGAGTATATCCTTCATTACACGGAGATGGAGTGGAGTTGGCAGGCAGAGTTACGAGGCGGCTTTGATGGTGTCGGTGGTATCGGGTGGAATGAACGTCTTGCGCAGCGTCGGCTTGTGGATTTTGCCGGTCGCGTTGCGCGGCAGGGCATCGACGAAATGGATCAGGCGCGGGCACTTGAAGCGCGCCAGGTTGGCCGCACAATGCGCATGAATCTCCGCCGCAGCAAGGCTGTGGCCGCCCTTCACCGCGACGATCGCGACACCGACTTCGCCCCATTGCGGGTCGGGCATGCCGATCACCGCGGCCTCGGCGATGGCCGCAAGCTGGTGCAGCACGTTTTCGACCTCGGCGGGATAGACGTTCTCGCCGCCCGAAATGTACATGTCCTTCCAGCGATCGACGATGTAGTAGAAGCCTTCTTCATCGACCCGCGCCGCGTCGCCGGTATGCAGCCAGCCGTCGGTGAAGGAAGATTGATTGGCATCCGGCCTGTTCCAGTAGCCCGGTGTGATGTTGGGTCCCTTGACCCAGAGTTCGCCGAGTTCGCCGACGCCGGCCTCGACGCCATCGGGGCGCACGATCCGCACTTCCGTGTGCAGCACCGGCTTGCCGGAGGAGCCGGCCTTGCGCGCCGCGTCCTCGCGGTCCAGCGCCAACACCGCCGGGCTGGTCTCGGTCATTCCGTAACCCTGCTGCAGCGCGACCCCGCGCGCTTCCCAGACTTTCAGCAGCGGCACCGGCATCGGCGCGCCGCCGACCCCACCGATCACGAGCCGGCTGAAATCGGCATCGGCGAAGGCGGGGTGCTGGGCCATGAACTGATAGATCGAGGGCACGCCGAAAAACACGTTGATGCCGCGCCGGGGATCGCTGATCAGCGCCAGCGCCAGGGCGGGATCGAAGGCGCGCATGATCAGCACCGTGCCGCCCGCGTGCAGCACCGGATTGGTATAGCAATTGAGGCCACCGGTGTGGAAAAGCGGCAGCACGGTGAGCAGCACCGACGATGGCGAGATATAGGCGGGACCGCCGAGATTGACGCAATTCCAGAACGTCATGCCATGGGTGATGATGGCGCCCTTGGGCTGGCCCGTGGTGCCCGACGTGTACATGATGGTCGAGACGTCATCGAGCGTCATCTGTTCCGCACGATCAAGCGGCGGGGCGGCCGCGATCGCCGCCTCATAGGAGCCGTTCGCCCCCAGCCGAAGCGCCGCCGCGACCTGGCACAAGCGGCCGACTTCGCCGGCGATATCCGCGAGTTCGGCGTCGTGGATCAGCAGTTTCGGCCCGGCATCGCCGACGATGTACTGCAGCTCCGGGACGGTCAGACGGGTATTCAGCGGCAGGAACACCGCGCCGATACGGCCGCAGGCAAACTGCACCTCCAGCGTATCGGTGGTGTTCATCGCCAGCACCACGACGCGGTCGCCGCGGGCGATTCCGAGTGCTCCGCGCAAATGCGCGGCGAGACGCGAAATGCGCGCGTCGAATTGCGCGTAGGAGAAGCCCCGGTCGCTGGCGAGGTCCACAGCCGCCAGTTTGCCCGGCGTCCGCCGGGCGAAATGGGCGATCCAGTCGTAGTAACGAACCGGCAAACTCTCCTCCGCGGTCAGCGGTCCTTACGCCGCCTGATGCTGTCCATGCCCTGCGGCCTGCCAACATGCCCAACTCCGGGCGGATTGGCCAGCCGACGTTTGGGGGGTGGGCCCGCGGCCAGTTCAGTGGTGGTATCGGCACCCTGTCTTGCGTTAACTGGCTGGACTGTGGCCTGGTTGGCCGTCCCGGCCGGACCCAGCTACTCGACGCAAGTGAGGCGAGGGGTTTTAAGGCCATCGTCGCACCAGAGGCAACGGAGCGCAGCGGATGGGCAGCCCATTCTATACCGCCGAGCATGAGGCCTATCGCGAGGTGGTGCGCCGCTTTGTCGAGAAGGAGATCGAGCCCTACGCCCATCAATGGGACGAGGCCGGCGAGTTTCCGCGGCAGCTCTATCAGAAGGCGGCCGCCATCGGCCTGTTGGGCCTTGGATTTCCGGAGGCCTATGGCGGCACCGAAGTCGACCGCTTCATGTGGATCGTTGCGGTCCAGGAGCTGGCGCGGGCCGGTGCGGGCGGCATCAGCGCCAACCTGAAGAGCAACTCGATCGGCGCGCCGCCGATTGCGCGGGCCGGCACCGCCGAATTCAAGGCGCGGGTGCTGCCGGAAATCCTGTCCGGCAACAAGATTTCGGCGCTGGCGATCACCGAGCCGAGCGGCGGGTCCGACGTCGCCAATCTGCGCACCAGCGCCCGCCGCGACGGCGATTTCTACCTAGTCAATGGCGAGAAGACGTTCATCACCTCCGGCATGCGGGCCGACTACATCACCACCGCGGTGCGGACCGGCGGTCCGGGCCCCGGCGGCGTCAGCCTGCTGGTGATCGAGGGCGACACGCCGGGCCTGGCGCGCACCGCCCTGAAGAAGATGGGCTGGTGGGCGTCGGATACCGCGACCCTGCATTTCGACAATTGCCGGGTCCCGGCCGGCAATTTGCTCGGCGAGGAGGGCATGGGCTTTCGGATCATCATGCAGAATTTCAACGGCGAGCGGCTGACCATGGCGGCCGGCTGCATCGCGGCGGCGCGGGTCTGTCTCGACGATGCCACCGACTATGCCAAGCAGCGACACACCTTCGGCAAGCCGCTGGCGCATCATCAGGTGATCCGCCACAAGCTGGTCGACATGGCGCAGCGGGTGGCGGCGTCGCAGGCGATGCTGGAAATGCTGGCGTGGCGGCTCGACCAGGGTGAAAATCCGGTCGCCGAGATCTGCATGCTGAAGAACCAGGCGACCCAGACCATGGCATTCTGCGCCTCCGAGGCGGTGCAGATCTTCGGCGGTGCCGGCTACATGCGTGGCATCAAGGTCGAGCGCATCTACCGCGAGGTCAAGGTCAATGCGATCGGCGGCGGCAGCGAGGAGATCATGAAGGATCTGGCCAGCCGGCAAATGGGATTGTGAATTTCGTTTTCGTCGGGCGGCCTTGTGCCGGACCAGCCTGGCCATGACATGCACGCAACGGGGATGAAACGCCATGATCACGCTGTATCACTGCCACGCCGCCCGCTCGTTTCGCCCGTTGTGGATGCTGGAAGAGCTGGGGCTTTCCTACGATCTCAGGATGCTGCCGTTCCCGCCGCGGGTGTTTGCCAAGGAATATCTGGCGCTCAACCCGCTCGGCACGATTCCGCTGCTGATCGATGGCGAGACACGGATGACCGAGTCGTCCGGGATCTGTCATTATCTCGGCACCCGCTATGGGCCGACGCCGCTGCTGGTCGGTGCCGACGAGCCGGCCTTCGGCGCCTTCCTGAACTGGATGTATTTCAGCGACGCCACGCTGACCTTTCCGCAAACCCTGGTGCTGCGCTACAGCCAGCTCGAGCCGGAGGAGCGGCGCAATCCGCAGGTGGCTGGCGACTATGCCAAATGGTTCTTCGGCCGCCTGCGCGCCGTCGAAGCCGCCACTGCGACCGCGGAGACGCTGTGCGCCGGCCGGTTTACCGCAGCCGATATCGTGATCGGCTATGCGCTGCGGCTGGCCGAGAGTATCGGGCTTGCCGGCAATTTCGGGCCCAACGTCGCCGCCTACTGGCAACGCCTGCAGGCGCGCGACGGATTCAAGCGGGCGGTCGCGGCCGAAACGCTGGCCGGCGATCAGCAGAAGGTGGCACGGCGGTCGTGAGGCGGCCGTCGCAGTCGAAATCGCCTGAATCGTAAGCATTCCCCGATGTTTGCGTCGGTGACATCGGGGCCGATTGCTGTATTCTGCGGGCAGGCTCCGTTGAGAGAGTTCTGCGCCTGATGCGGCAAGATTGTTCCCGGGAGGGACCGAGATGAAGGACAGGGATCGCCGGGGATCCGGGCGGCTGATGCTGATCAGCCCCGAGCGGGTGTTCTATGCCGGCCTGCTCGGCAGGCCGCGCCAGCGATCCAGCGGCGGATACAATATCTATGCCGCGATCCGCGGCCAGCTCACCGTCAACGACGGCCAATCCGCGCTGACCGGCGAGTTGGCGCTGGTGCCGCCTTATGTCGCCCATAGTGTCGAGAGCGAACATCCCACCATCATCTGCCTGGTGTTCGAACCGGAGACGGTTGCGGCCGCGGCGATGGCCGAGCTCGGCGCCCGAATTTCCGGCCGGGAGGCGCCCGATCTCGCGCGGGGCATTCGCGCGGCCTACGAAGATCTGCGGCTGCGGGAGCACGGCCGCGGCTTCACCACCGCCGAGTTCGACCGGATGTTTCTCGGCGCGGCGTTGCCGGATCGCGACATCGACCGCCGCATCAAGCGTTCTGCCGCCAGCCTGAACGACTTCTCCGGCAGCAAGATGAGCGCGGCCGACTGCGCCGATGCGGCGGGTCTGTCGGCGTCGCGCTTCCTGCATTTGTTCAAGCAGCAGACCGGCGTCTCGTTCCGGGCCTTTCGCGCCTGGAAACGCGCCCGGCATCTGCTGCATTTCGTCAACGAAGACATCAACCTCGCGCATCTCGCGCAGGACATCGGCTATCCCGACTCGACGCATTTCAGCCACTCGATCCGGCGTTTCTACGGCTTGCAGCCACGCGCGATCTTTTCCGGCTCGCGGGATCTCGCGATCTACCGCAGCGACCCGGGCGCGCCGGATCTTGCCGGCACGCGTCAGGGGCGGGCGTCCTGACCGCCGCATATCGCGTTAGCGCGTGGACGCAAGAAGCGGGATGAGACGCGACGCATCATCGGCGCCGCCTGACCCGTTGCAATCGAAAGCTGCCCCATGAGCGACAAGGCCGTCATCACCTGCGCGCTGAACGGCGTGCTGACCGATCCGAAACAGCATCACGTTCCGGTGACGCCGGAGCAGATGGCCCGCGAGGCGAGGGCTGCCTTCGACGCCGGCGCCAGCGTGATGCACATCCATCTGCGCCAGCAGGCACCGCACCGGGGACACCTGCCGTCATGGGAGGTCAGCGTATCCCGCGACATCCAGCAGGCGATCCGCGAGGCCTGCCCCGGCGTCATCATCAACCACACCACGGGTACGTCGGGCCCGAATTATTCCGGCGCGCTGGATTGCGTGCGCGAGACCCGGCCGGAGATGGCGGCCTGCAACGCCGGCTCGCTGAACTACCTGAAAGTCAAGAGCGACAACACCTGGGCGTGGCCGCCGATGATGTTCGATAACGCGGTCGAGAAGGTGCAGGACTATCTCGACGTGATGAAACAGGTGGATACGATTCCCGAATTCGAGTGCTTCGATGTCGGCATCGTGCGCTGTGTCGGGATGTACCGGCAGACCGGGATGTATTCGGGGCCGCTGGAATATAATTTCGTGATGGGCGTGGCGTCCGGCATGCCGGCCGATCCGGAATTGCTGCCGATCCTGCTCAAGCTGAAGCTGCCGGACGCGCACTGGCAGGTGACCGCGATCGGTCGCGCGGAAATCTGGCCGCTGCATCAGCGTTGCGCCGATCTCGGCGGCCATCTGCGCACCGGGCTTGAGGACACCTTCTATCAGCCTGACGGCACCAAGGTGACGTCGAACGGGCAGTTGATCGAGAGCATCGCAGCCTGTGCGCGCCGTGCCGGCCGCGAGATCGCAAGTCCTTCGGAAGCGCGCCGGATTTTTGGAATCAGGCATTGAGCCCGGAAATACCGCCGTCATTCCGGGATGGTGCGCCAGCACCAGACCTCAGATGCGCAATTGCGCATCGGGGAATCTCGAGGTTCCGGGTTCATCGCTTCGCGAGGCCCCGGAATGACGCTAGTGGGAATGATTGACACCAATGGCCATTCTTGAATCGACCATCGCCCCGGCCAGCGCCGCCTTCAACGCCAATCGCGACGGCATGCTGGCGCTGATCGCTCGGATGCGCGGCCTCGAGCAGCGCACCCGCGCCGCATCGGCCGCCGCCAAGGAGCGGTTTCACAAGCGCGGGCAATTGCTGCCGCGCGAGCGCGTGGCGCTGGTGCTCGATCCCGGCTCGCCCTTCATCGAACTGTCGACGCTCGCCGGCTACATGTTCGATGTTGCCGACGCCGACAAAAGCGTGCCCGGCGGCGGATTGATCGCCGGCATCGGCTTTGTCGCGGGCGTTCGCGGCATGGTCAGTGCCAATGATTCCGGCATCGACGCCGGTGCGCTGCAACCCTACGGCATCGACAAGACGCTGCGGGTGCAGGAACTCGCGCTCGAAAACAAGCTGCCCTATGTGCAGCTCGTGGAGAGCGCCGGCGCCAATCTGCTGCGTTATCGCGTCGAGGACTTTGTGCGCGGCGGCAACATCTTTCGCAATCTGGCGCGGCTGTCGGCGGCCGGCCTGCCGGTGGTGACGGTAACCCATGGGTCGTCGACCGCGGGCGGCGCCTACCAGACCGGACTGTCCGATTACATTGTGATGGTGCGCGGCCGCACCCGGGCGTTCCTCGCCGGCCCGCCGCTGTTGAAGGCGGCGACCGGGGAAATCGCCACCGAGGAAGAACTTGGCGGCGCCGAGATGCACACCGGCATTTCCGGCCTCGGCGACTATCTCGCCGAGGATGATCGCGATGCGCTGCGGATCGCGCGCGACATCATGACCAATCTGGAATGGGACCGGCCGGCCCGGACCGCGACGTCGCACCGCCCGCCGCGTCTTGACGCCGAAGAGCTGGTCGGCATCATGCCGATGGATCACAAGCGGCCGGTCGATATGCGCCAGGTGGTTGCGCGCATCGTCGACGATTCCGACTTCACCGAATTTGGCTCCAACTACGGACCCGCCACCATCTGCGGCCACGCCCGGATCGAAGGCCAGGCGATCGGCATCATCACCAATAACGGCCCGCTCGATCCCGCCGGTGCCAACAAGGCGACGCATTTCATCCAGGCCTGCTGCCAGTCGCGCACGCCGCTGCTCTATCTCAACAATACCACCGGCTACATGGTCGGCCGCGCCTATGAAGAGGCCGGCATGATCAAGCATGGCTCGAAAATGATCCAGGCAGTGACCTCGGCCACCGTGCCGCAGATCACGATCTATTGCGGGGCGTCGTTCGGTGCCGGCAATTACGGCATGTGCGGGCGCGGCTTCCATCCGCGCTTCTGCTTTTCCTGGCCCAATGCCAAGACCGCGGTGATGGGCGGCGAGCAGGCCGCCGAGACCATGGCGATCGTGACCGAGGCGGCGGCGGCACGGCGCGGCAAGCCGATCGAACCGCACAAGCTCGAGCAGCTGAAGGCGCAGATCATCGGCGTGTTCGACGGCCAGATGGACGTGTTTTCGACCAGCGCGCGGCTGCTCGACGACGGCGTAATCGATCCACGCGATACCCGCGGCGTTCTGGCCGAGGTGCTTGCGATCTGCCGCGAGGCCGAGGCGCGCACCCCCCAGCGCATGCAGTTCTCGGTCGCACGGCCATGAATCAGCGTACGCCGTTCCACAAGATACTGATCGCCAATCGTGGCGAGATCGCGCGGCGGATCATGCGCACCGCGCGTCGCCTCGGCCATGGCGTGGTCGCGGTCTACTCGGATGCCGATGCCGACGCGTTGCATGTGCGCGAGGCGGATCAGGCGGTCCGCATCGGTGAGGCGCTGCCGGCGCAATCCTATCTTCGGATCGAGGCCATTGTCGCGGCGGCCAGGGCCAGCGGCGCCGACGCGGTCCATCCCGGCTACGGCTTTCTCGCCGAAAACGTCGGGCTCGCGCAGGCCTGCCGCGACGCCGGTCTGGTGTTCATCGGGCCGTCGCCCGAAGCGATCGGGGCCATGGGCAACAAGGCCGGCGCCAAGCAGATCATGCAGGCTGCCGGCGTGCCCTGCGTTCCCGGGTATCAGGGCGCCGACCAGAGCGATGCCGCTGTCCTGACCGAGGCCGGCAAGATCGGTTTTCCCGTGATGATCAAGGCCGTCGCCGGCGGCGGCGGGCGCGGCATGCGGCTGGTCAAGGATGCCGCTTCGTTTCCCGATGCGCTGCGCAGCGCGCGATCGGAGGCGGCGAGCGCGTTTGGCGATCCCACCGTCATTCTGGAACGGGCCATTGTCGATCCCCGTCACATCGAGATCCAGGTGTTCGGCGATCGCCATGGCAACGCCGTCCATCTCGGCGAGCGCGACTGCTCGGTGCAGCGACGGCACCAGAAGCTGATCGAGGAAGCGCCGTCGCCGGCGGTGACGCCGGCATTGCGGGCGCGGATGGGCGCCGTCGCGGTCAAGGCGGTCCAGTCGATCGGCTATGAAGGCGCCGGCACGCTGGAATTCCTGCTCGATCGCAGCGGCGCCTTCTATTTCATGGAGATGAACACGCGCCTGCAGGTGGAGCATCCCGTCACCGAAGCGATCACCGGGCTCGATCTGGTCGAATTGCAGTTGCGCGTCGCCGGCGGCGAGCCGCTTGGACTTGAGCAGAACGACATCACCTTCTCCGGGCATGCGATCGAGGTGCGGCTGTGTTCGGAGGATGCGGCGCTCGACTTCATGCCGCAATCCGGCCGGATGGCGCTGTGGCAGGTGCCGGGCGGGATTCGAGTCGAGCATGCCCTGCAATCCGGCTCGGAGATTCCGCCGTTCTACGACTCCATGATCGCCAAGCTGATCAGCCACGGCGCGACCCGTGACGAAGCGCGCGGCAAGCTGATTTGCGGCCTCGAACAGACAAAGGCTTTCGGCGTGACCACCAACCAGACCTTTCTGATGGCCTGCCTGCGGCACCCCGCTTTCGCATCGGGCGAAGCGACCACCGCCTTCATCGGCAGATATGGCGATGAACTGCGGGCGCCCGGGGAAAATGCAAGCGCGCCGCCCGCCGCGCTGGCGGCGCTGCTGCTGGACGTCACGGATCCGCACGCACCGCCATGGCGAGGCGGGCGCACGCTCGCCGCGACCTTTCCGCAGCCGGTTCGCCTCGAGATCGATCGCGGCATTCATGACCTGGAGATCGTGCGCGAGCGCGAGGGCGGCTATGCCGTCGATCTCGGCGGCGGGGTGTTCCGGTTCGAGGTCGACGAACTCGGCTCCGATAGCATCCGCTTTCGCAGCCAGGGCGTGATGGAATCGGCGAGTTTTTTCCGCGACCGCGAGCGGCTCTATTTCCTGTACCGGGGTATCCCGGTCGCGGCCCGCAACCTCACTTTGGCGGCGCCCGCAAATGCGGCTGTGACCGGTGGCGACGGCAAGGTGCGCGCCGCCATGAACGGCCGCGTGGTGGCGGTGCTGGTCAAGCCGGGCGAGCGGGTCGAGGCCGGCCAGCCGGTCATGACCCTGGAAGCCATGAAGATGGAGCATGTCCACACGGCGCCGATCTCAGGCACGATTTGCGCGATCAACGTTGCGGAGGGCGAGCAGGTAACGACCGGAAAGATCGTCGTCGGGATCGAGGCCAGCAAGTAAGCCACTACTATACGTCTCCGTCATTCCGGGGCGCGCGG